>ENA-UOJV01000711-UOJV01000711.1-human-gut-metagenome-genome-assembly--contig:-C82-NODE-711-length-45512-cov-28.173219_pt1 | contig 45512 bp, 60 predicted proteins | sample MGYA00242356_ERZ723903 | MGnify/ENA metagenome assembly ERZ723903
CAGAGATATTTATCAGGACTTTGCAGCACTGCAAAAGTCTGTGGGAGAAAATACAGAGGAATCCTCTGCACTGGACATCGAGAGCCTTGAGGTGTTTGAGAACATCGCCTATATCATGGCAAAACACGCCGATGCAGCCATTCCGGCTTCTCCGGATGAATGGCTGGAACAGTTCAACACGTTCAGCATTTACGAAATCCTGCCACAGCTGATTGACCTCTGGGGCTTGAATGTAGAAACACAGGTCAAGTCTAAAAAAAACATCGAAAAACTGACCGCCCGATGACAACGCCCCTGTTCCTTCTCCGATGTGTGCAGATCGGGCTGTCCCTCTCAGAGCTTGATCTGCTCACGATCGGAGTCGTGAATGATATGTTCACCGAACGGGAGAATGACGAATACAAATATCATATGTTAGCGGATCAGAGTGACTTCGATAAATTTTGATAAGGGGGTGAGATTGTATGGCTAATAGAATCAAGGGCATCACCGTAGAAATCGGCGGCGATACCACCAAACTGTCCAAGGCACTGGAAGGTGTCAACAAAGACATCAAAGGCACGCAGACACAGCTGAAAGATGTCCAGAAGCTGCTGAAACTCGATCCTTCCAACACGGAACTGCTCTCGCAGAAGCACAAGCTCCTCGCCGATGCGGTGACAGCTACCAAAGAAAAGCTGAAAGTACTAAAAACTGCCGCAGAACAGGCAAATACCGCCCTTGCAAACGGCGAAATTTCCCAGCAGCAGTATGATGCACTACAGCGTGAAATCATCGAAACCGAAAACGAACTGAAACGCCTGACCACAGAAGCAAACAATTCTCACACCGCCTTGGAAAAGATGGGCGTTCTGGGTGAAACACTGCAGTCGGCTGGGGACAAAATTTCCGGTGTGGGACAAAAGCTGCTGCCCGTCACCGCTGGTGTCACGGCTCTGGGCACCATTGCCGTGAAAACCGGTGCGGATTTCGATTCCGCCATGTCAAAGGTGGCAGCGGTGTCCGGTGCGACCGGTTCAGAGATGGATGCTCTCCGGGAAAAAGCACGTGAAATGGGGTCAAAAACAAAATTCTCTGCAAGTGAAGCTGCGGAAGCAATGAATTACATGGCGATGGCAGGCTGGAAAACCAACGATATGCTCAGCGGTATCGAAGGCATCATGAATCTTGCTGCCGCCAGTGGCGAGGACTTGGCATCTACTTCGGACATTGTCACAGACGCTCTGACTGCCTTTGGTTTGTCTGCTTCGGACAGCGGACACTTTGCGGATATTCTGGCAGCGGCATCAAGCAATGCCAATACCAACGTCAGCATGATGGGCGAAACTTTCAAGTATGCCGCTCCGGTGCTGGGTTCTCTGGGATACTCAGCTGAGGATTCTGCCATTGCCATCGGTTTGATGGCGAATGCCGGTATCAAATCCTCACAGGCTGGTACAGCACTGCGTTCCGCCATCACCAATCTGGCAAAGCCGACAGACACGGTGGCATCTGCCATGGAACAGTACGGCATTTCTCTGACCGACAGTTCCGGCAAGATGTATTCTCTGCGGGAACTCATGGAACAACTCCGTCAGAAATTGGGCGGTCTTTCTGAGGCAGAACAGGCACAGGCAGCTGCATCGCTGTTTGGCAAAGAAGCCATGTCCGGTATGCTGGCGATCATCAACGGTTCACCGGCGGACTTTGAAAAGCTATCCAATGCCATTGACACCTGTTCGGATACAGTAGACGGCTACAATGGCACGACCGAAAAAATGGCGGCTGTCATGCAGGATAACCTTGCCGGACAAGTGACTATTCTAAAATCCCAGCTGGAAGAACTGGCGATTTCCTTTTCTGATATTCTAATGCCTACCATTCGTTCTGTGGTTTCCCGTATACAGGACTTGGTGGACAAGCTGAACCAATTAGACCCACGGACAAAAGAAACCATTGCAAAGATCGCACTGGTGGCTGCTGCTCTGGGTCCGATGCTGATCGCATTGGGGAAGACTGTCTCCAGTGTGGGAACAGTCTTTTCCGCAGTATCCAAACTGCCTGCCCTGTTCTCTGCTGTGCAAAGTGGGATCGGGGCTGTAACAGGGGCGTTGGGCGTGTCACTGGGTCCGCTGCTTGCCATCATCGCAGCTGTTGCCGCTCTGGTAGCTGCCTTTGTGCATCTCTGGAACACCAATGACGAATTCAAAAGCAATATCATTGGAATCTGGGAACAGATCAAAAGCACCTTTACCGGATTGACACAGGGTATCACAGACCGGTTAAACGCTCTGGGATTCGACTTTGAGAGTTTCACCGATGTGCTGAAAGCGGCATGGGATGGGCTGTGCAATCTGTTAGCTCCCATTTTTGAAGGCGTTTTTCAGAATATCTCCAACATCTTTTCAGAGTTTACTGGCGTTCTTCTGGGGCTGCTGGATGTTCTGATCGGTCTGTTCACTGGTGACTGGGAGCAGTGCTGGAACGGTGTCAAAGGTATTTTTACGTCTATCTGGAATTTCGTTGTCAACACGTTTCGCAATATCATGAATACTCTGAAAGGCATTGCAGATGTGGTGCTGGGATGGTTCGGAACAAGCTGGAACGAAGTCTGGACTTCCATCAAAACATTTTTTGTGGACACATGGAACAGCATTGCTTCCTTTTTCACGGGAATCGTTACTGGGATCCGGGACTTTTTCGTCAACACCTGGACATCCATTTCCAACACCTTCACCACCATTGTCACTGCCATTCAGACGGTGGCAACGACTGTATTTACAGCGATCCGGGATTTCTTCACCACTATTTTTACAGCGATCTACAACTTTTTCAGCACGATTTTCAATGCCATTTACAATGTAGTTTCTACGGTTTTTCAGGCGATTCATAACGTCATTACGACTGTTTGGAATGCTATTTACACCACCTTAGAACCGCTGATTACAGCATTTGGCTATCTGTTTCAGACGATTTTTGAAGCCATCCAGATCATTGTGGGCAGCGTTATGGACTGGATCTCGGAGAAGATCAGTGCCATTTGGAATGCAATCGTGGCATTTTTAACGCCGATTTTAGAAGGTATCCGAACGACATTTGAAACCATCTGGAATGCCATATCTACTACAATTTCCACGGTTTTGACAGCGATTCAAGATGTGGTGACTACGGTTTGGAATGCGGTATCTGGTTTCATTTCGTCTGTCTTGTCTGCGATCTGGAATGTGGTTTCTTCCATCTGGAACAGCATCTCCGGCACGATTTCCAGTGTGATGAATGCCATTTTTTCTGTGGTATCCTCTATCTGGAATCAGATCAGTTCTGCGGTTTCCAATGTTCTGAACGCCATCCAATCGGTGGTATCTAACATCTGGAACAGCATCAAGAGCACCATTTCCAACGTGATGCAGAGCATTTCTTCTACGGTGTCCAGCATCTGGGACAACATTCGTTCTGCGGTTTCTGATAAGATCAGCGGCATCAAATCCACCATTCAGAATGGATTTGATGCCGCTGTGGGATATATCAAGGGGCTGGCTTCCGATGCCTGGAACTGGGGTCGGGATATCATTCAGGGCATCATTGACGGCATTCAGAGTGCCATTGGCTGGCTGTCGGACTGCGTTACGGACGTTGCTGATACCATTCGGGATTTCCTGCACTTTTCCGTGCCGGACAAAGGACCGCTGACAGACTACGAAAGCTGGATGCCGGACTTTATGAAAGGGCTGGCAGAGGGCATTGACAAGAGCAAGAAGTATGTGGAAAAAGCAGTCGGCGGTGTAGCAAAAGCCATGCAGCTGACCATGGATTCTGATTTAAATTACAGCTTGCATGGAATCTCCGGAGCAATGCTGCCCGACAGTTCCGGCGGCACGGTGAACAATTATTACAACACGGACAACAGCCGCACAGTGAACCAGACCAACAATAGTCCAAAATCACTGTCACGGCTGGAAATCTACCGGCAGACACGGAATGCGTTGCATTTGTAAGGAGGTGCGTGATGTATTTTTCTTTGATTCTCGAAAACGAATCCGGCGAACAAGTAAACCTATCCACCACAGCAAATCAATACATGACTTCTAAGATCGAAGGACTGAATCCGCCAGCCGGAACAGTCAGCACTTCAAGCTATGCAGGCATGAATGGAAGCTATCTCAACAACGCTTTCATTGAAAAACGAAATATAGTCATCTCCTTTGCCATGCGTGGCATTGGCATTGAGAAACGGCGGCATCGCCTGTATCGTGTGGTCAAGCCGTCCCGATACATCAAGATCTGGTACAAGACAGCAAATATCGATGTGTATGCAGAGGGGTATGTAGAAACCTGTGAAGTGGAGCATTTCGAGCAGCAGATCAGCGGACAGATCTCCATTCTCTGCCCGGATATCTACTGGTACAGCCGGGACATCTTCTATGCCTACTACAGCGGCATCACCGGAGCATTTCACTTTCCTTTTCCAGAAAGTGATGCCCCGTTTCCTTTGGGCGTGTATGCCACCAATGATACCTTTTCCATTGTCAATGATGGAGATGAGACTGGATTCACGCTGCGGATCGAGGCATTGCCCAGTGACATCCCACAGGAAGTAGTGGCAGTGACACCGACCATCTACAACGAAAACGGCGAATATCTGCAAATCAAGGGCGATATTCTGACCGGCGATGTCATTACCGTTACCACGAAAACCGGAAACAAGACTGTTATTCTGACACGCAATGGTGTGGACAGCAATATCCTGAACCGGCTGGTTTCCGGCTCGACTTGGCTGACCTTGAAGGAAGGCACAAATATCTTTCGGGTCGAGGCAGTTCGTGGCGTGAAAAAGCTGCGTGTGACATTGATGCACCGCAATTCTTATCTGGGGGTATAGCTATGCAGTTGGAAATTTACAGCTTGACAGCTCTGAAAGACCAGATCTCTGTGTCACTGGAAGCCATCTGCGACAGTTATTCTTCGCTCTTATGGGACATTGAGTTCTACCAGTGCGGCTGTTTCGAGGTGTATATTGCTGCCAGTCCGCAGAATGTATCCATCTTTCAGCGTGGCAGAATTGTGGCAAGGAGTGATGATGCACAGCACTTCGGCATCATTGAGTCCCTGCAATTGGAGACCGATGCCGAAAAGGGCGATTACCTGACGGTCACCGGACGGTTTCTTGCCTGTCTGTTGGAACGGCGGATCATCTATCCCACCATCACTGCAAACGGCAGCTATGCAGACATTGTCAGCAAGGTGCTGTCTCGCAATGTGATTTCTGCCGGAATCCGCAATCTGCCCGGTTTTTCCATGGGAACGGTGTCCGGTGACTGCTGGCAGAAAACCGCACGAATGCAGGTCAGCTATGACAACATCTTGGAATGGCTGTACAGCCTTTGTGAAACCATCAGCGGTTCGGCAAATGTGCGGCTGGATGGAAATACACTGAAATGCGATCTGTTTTCCGGAACAGACCGCAGTTTGTTTCAGGATGAAAATCCCCACATTGTGTTTTCCGATGCATACAACAATCTGCTGTCCTTTTCCTATGCTGCGGATGATGCGGTGCAGAAAAACTTCGCCTATGTGCTGGGCTGCGGCGAAGGAAATGCCAGAAAACGCACGACATTCTGTTCTGGTGCAGAGCCAACTTACCTTGACCGTTATGAGGTGTATGTGGATGAGCGAAACACGGCACAGGAAGAGGACGTGACCGATGCGGAATATCTGGAAATCTTAAAGAGCAGCGGTGCGGAACATCTGGTGCAGCCAATGACGGCATCGGAATCCGCCATCGCTGCATTTTCCACCCAGTATCAGTACAACAAGGACTATTTTGTGGGCGACTATGTAACTGTGGAGCAGAGAAGATTTGGCTTGATTCAGCCTCGAATTCAGCTGATCGGCATGGTGGAGAGTTTCGACCAGAACGGCAGAAGTCTGACCCCGACCTTCAAAGAAATGGAGTGAGTATATGTCATTTTCCTACGGCTTTTTTAATGCAAAAAATCTTGACCGGGTGTATACCGCAGAGGATTTCACTGCCTATCTGTCCAGCCTGATCTGCAACGGGATTCTGGACACTTACCGGCAGTGCTTTGCCCCGACAGTTAAAAATTTAGCCGTCACATTCGGCACAGGCAAGGCATGGATCAACGGGCATTATCTCATCAGTGACACGCTGCATACGGTTGACTGTGCTTCCTATGTAGATGAATCGCTGGATCGCTATGTGGTCATTGCCTTGTTCTGCGACCTTTCCACACGAACCTGTGGCATTCGCATTCAGCCTGGAATTGCTGCCACCGAACCCGTCATTCCCTCGTTCACCAACAATAATGTGACCACCTATTTGACCTTGGCAGCAGTTCGACTGCGAGCCGGAGCAACAGAACTGACCGCAGAGGATGTGATCGATTATCGGGAGGATGAAAGCAAATGCGGTTACTGCAAGTGCATCCTTGGCAAGTGCAGAGTGACGGAGATGCTTGCCGAAATGGCAAAGACAAATGCCACACTGGACGAACTGCAAAAGCGTCTGGATGCAATGAACAGCCAGATTTCCGAACTACAAACCAAGATAGATGATTTGACCGCAGGCGAAATCCTAGCAACCGGACAATGCGGTGAAAACATCTACTATGTTCTCTATGACAATGGCAAACTGCTACTGCGTGGCACGGGTGCAACCTATGACTATACTTCTCATGATTCTGTGTTCTATCAAAATGGCCAGATCAAAGAAATTGTACTCAGCAATGGCATTACTGGTCTGGGTGACCGTTTGTTTTATCATTGTGCCAATGCAGAAACGGTATCTCTTCCAGCTACACTGACCAGCATTGGTGATTCCGCTTTTGCACAGGAAGATGCCGTAAGCAACTATACCGCTGGTCTGACTTCTGTTACGATTCCGCAGGCAGTTACTGCAATTCAGTCGTTTGCATTTTATCACACTGCCATTGCAGAAGTCACTGTGCCTGCCAGCGTAAAAACATGGGGAAAGTATGCTTTTAGCGGCTGTGCAAAGCTGAAGACTGCTCGTGTTGCGTGTGATTCCATTGGTGCTTTTGCGTTTACAAGATGCACAGCATTGTCCAGCCTTACCATTTCTGCGAATTGCAGAACATTTGGGGAAAATATGCTGACATACTGTGAAAGTCTAACAGCCATCACATATGAAGGAACAATTGCTCAGTGGAACGCCATCACCAAACCGGTCAACTGGATGTCCTCCGGAGAACATTCCTACAACAATTATCTGAAAAAGATCCAGTGTGTAGATGGCTATCTGGAATATGATACGGAAACCCATACATGGAACGAGGTGAAAAACGGATGATGAAATTCTTAGTGAAACAGCAAAAAATCGAAGCACTGGAGCGAGAGGTCATTGCTTCTGACCAGATTGCATTTGTTTCGGTTCGATTTGTATTTGATGGTGCTTGGAAAACGCTGCACAAGGTGGTGCAGTTCACCCAGTGCGAAGAAACATACAACGTGGTGCTTGGCACAGAAGGAACAACCTGTTTGCTGCCGTCTGAACTGCATCCCGGTGCAGTAAAGATGAGTTTATTTGGCTACGATGCAGAAAGCGATACTACACTGCGTGCAACAACGGTACCCGTCACACTTCACATTCGACCGTCCGGTTTTGTCGCAGATGGGGATACGCCAATTCCGCCAACTTCAGACCTGTATACGCAGCTTTTGAAAAAACTGGATGAAAAGGCTGCTGGGCTTCAAAATGGAAAAGACGGATTTTCCCCAAAAGTAAGGGCGGAGCAAATGGAGTCTGGTGTTGTAATTACCATTGTCGATGCCGATGGTGAAACTTCTGCAGCGCTTCATAATGGTGCAAACGGTACAGACGGTAAATCTGCATATCAAATTGCAGTAGAACAGGGTTATCAAGGCTCTGAATCAGATTGGCTCTCTTCCTTGAAAGGCGATAAAGGTGATAAAGGCAATACAGGAGCCAAAGGAAATCCCGGTCAAGATGGTGCAAATGGAAAATCAGCATATGCAATTGCGGTGGAGCATGGCTACGAAGACTCCGAGGAAAAATGGCTTTTATCCTTGAAAGGTGAAAAAGGTGATACTGGTAAGCGTGGTGAAAAGGGTGACACCGGATTGCAGGGCGAGCGGGGCGAAAAGGGTGAAACTGGTCAGCAGGGAGAACAAGGTCCAAAAGGCGAAAAAGGTGAAAAGGGAGATGCTGGCGTAGCCGGTAAAGACGGCTTTTCCCCGATTGCGAATGTTGTGAAGGATGGCAGTGTTATCACAATCACCATTACAGATAAAAATGGTACAACTACAGTGACATTAACAGAGGGTGCGGCAGTAGACCTCACCCCATACGCAAAGACGGTCTATGTGGACGAAAAGGTGCAGGAGCTGTCCGACAGTCTGACGTATACCTTGCAGGAGCATACGCTGTCCATCACGCATCTGGAAGATAAATCGCATACCCACGAAAATATAACTACCTTAAATGAAATCACAGATGTAAAATGGAAGGCACTCTGGTCGGCACAGCACATTCATACCAATATAATAAGTCTGAACAGTATCAGTCCCGCGGACATTACAAATATCCATGATACTTTCCCTGCACAGATCTATGCACTTCAGCAGTCTTTGGGAGATATTCAGACTGCATTGGCTGATATTGTGGAGGTGACGGAGTAATGGCAACAATTGCACAGTATATCGCAGCAATCAACCACCAGCGTGACCTGCTGGCAGGACATTTGGTTTCCCATGGTATCATTGCAACCGCAGATGAAAAGCTGAATTTGCTTGTTCAGAAAGTAGGATTGATACCCAGTGGATCATCGACCGAAAAAACGATTGTGTATGATGCAAATCACAAAGAAGGAATCTATCTGTCCTATAATGACGTGGTTTATGGCTTGTCAGATTTCGTAACTGAGCATTCCGCATTCTGTAGCGAAAAAAACAACTATGCACTGAACTATGGCACGGACGTTTTCGGGTGGGATTACAGTTGCTATAGTTGTTCTACAACACCATTAAAGATTACATCTGCTTCGCAAATTGCAATTCGTTTTCATGCGTATAGTACGGAAACTGGCATCATGCGATTAGTACAGTCAGATACTGGAACTGCGTCAGATATTTTAGAAAAAGCACAAACAGAGGGAAGTTATATTGACCTGCCTTTGCAGTGGCTGTACAGCACGGACTACATCACAACATTGACCCCATGCGAGGGCGTAACTGCAGGTACTTATTATTTGGTGTGGGTAGGGCGGAGCAACAACAGCCACCCGCTGATTCAATCTATCACAATTTTGTAAGGGGAAAAATACAATGAATATTATTGAGGCAGTAGAGCAGCTGAAAGTCGGAAAAGCAATCCAACGAAGTAACTGGGGCAATGCAAAAATTCAAGCAGTGCAGCTTGAAAATGGACAGTATCAGATTTTTGCATCTGGTGACTTGACACCGGAGATGCTCGTTTTGCTTTCTGGTGATTACGATGTGAAAGAAGAGAAAGAAACGAAAGATGTGAAAGAAACGGAGGAAGCTGTGTGATTCGAGAGATTATCACCATTGCGATTTCTGTGCTGTCTGCAACGGGCATTCTTGGCATCGGTACAAGGTCGATTTTAAATCGCATGCAAAAACAGGATGCCCGACAAAAGGCACTGGAATACGGTGTGCAAGCCCTGCTCCGAGATCGGATGTTGCATTGCTATAACAAGTACATTGATGCAGGATTTGCACCCATCTATGCAAAAGAAAACTATGAAAATATGTACCGGCAGTATCATGAACTCGGTGGCAATGGTGTGATGACACATCTGCACGAGGAATTCATGGCACTGCCAACCGAGAAAGGAGAAACCGTATGAAAAGAGATTGGAAACAGTGGACGAAAGCTGCTGTTATTCGGGCAATCAAAACCATTGCTCAGACAGCAATAGCGACCGTTGGTGTGGCAGCAACCATGCAGGATGTTAATTGGCTTGTAGTTGGCAGTACCGCACTTCTGGCGGGCATTTTATCTGTACTGACCAGCGTGGCTGGATTACCTGAAATCAAGGACTAACGTTGCTGTTTGACAATTGAAAACGGTATTGCTATCGTACAAAAAGCAGCACCGAATTTGTGTACTCCGACAAATATCACACTTTCCAGAAAAAATCCTTGACTATAGGTTAAACCTATGGTATAATGATTACAGTGGATTGGGAAACCACCCACGAATACCGGGCAAGCGGATATGGAAAGGAGGCACATATGGAGGAAATGGGAATGACGGATTTGCAGTTCAAATCCTTTATTATGCTTTTAATCAAGCAGTTAGAGGATGCGAAAACCGAAGCTGAAAAGCAAGCCATTATTGAACAGCTGAAACAGATGCTTCAGGGCTAAAAGAAAAAGCCGACTGAAAAACAGTCGGCAACGGAAACACAGAAAGAGCGGACTTGCCACCGCTTTTTCGTGCTACAACAATTATATCACGTTTTGCCCGAATTGGCAAGAAAAAATTTTAGGAGTGGTTTTTTGACACCCCAAGAAAAGTATGATAAGCAAAATACACGTTTCATTGGTTTGAAGCTGAATCGAAAAAGCGATAAGGATATTCTGGATGCCTTAGAGGGAAAAGCCTTGCAGACGGAAATCAAACGCTTGCTCCGAAAAGCTTTAGAATCCGAGAAAGAAGAAAAAGAATGAAAAATGCGGTATGTCGTTTTTGGCATACCGCATTTTTCTATAGTAATCGTTTTACTGATTTTCGGAATCTTCTCTACACAGTTCATCCAGTGTAACACCGAGGGCAGTTGCAATACGGTTCAAATTCCCGATTGTGATATTTTCAAATTTGATGTAGTCGTTTTCGTAGTCTGTAATTTTCTTATAGTGTACGCCGGAAAGAGCGGCTAACTCTTTTCGAGTAATGCCGTTCTGTTCCCGTATTCTCTTGATGTTATTCTGCATTCGGCTCACACTCCACGAGAGGATAATCGGTCGTATCACAAAGAATCAAGGTTGCAAAGCTGTCTGCATTTGTTTGAATTTCTTTGATCGGAGTAGCGACCGGAATTGGTTTCTTTTCCTTTTCTCTGAAACACAGCATCATTGCCAAGACATCAGATGCCATTTCCATTGCATTCACCAAAGAATTTCCGCACGTATAACAGTTTTCTACATCCGGAAAGTCAACCGAATAAGCGTTGTTTTCCTCTTTTGTGAAGACTGCAGGGTAAACGTATTTCGCCATTTTACCAGCTCCTTTTTGTTTTTGAATGGGGGTACAAATGCGGATTTGAAAAGTTGACAAGGAAAGCGAATGGTTCGCTTTCTTGCCATTTTGAAAACCCCGTAGGGTCGGGGCTTATTTCAGCCCCGCATCCTTCAGGATTTTGTTTGCGGTTCCGGTTGCGATTTCCTGTCCGTCATGCCGTCCAACAGAAAATGCTGTTTCTGTTTTGGGGCTGTACCAGATTTCGTGGTTTCCGCCCTCTCGGATTTTGTAGCATCCGGCTTTGCGAAGTTTCTTTTTTAATTCGCCTGTCCGCATTTGCTTTCCCCCTTTCTTTAATTACATTATACCACGTTTTCGTGGAAAAGTCAAGCGAATTTTCGATTTTTTCAAAAGTATTTTTTTTGTAGAAGGGAGTCGTTTTATATGACAGTAAAGAGTTTTTCAGCAACGGACAACACCCAACTGACTGAGCACTTCAACGCTCGTGAATTCCGTTGTAAATGCGGTAAAAGCCACGACTTTTCGATTTCGGATGAATTGGTGAGCAAGCTGGAACAGCTGTATGCAGCATTGGACTGCGGCAAGATCATCGTCAACAGCGGTTACCGTTGTCCTGAGCATGATAAAGCGGTAGGCGGTACGAGTACCGGGCAGCACACCAAAGGCACAGCGGCAGACGTGGTGTGCTACGATAAGTCTGGCAACATAATTTCAGCAAAGACGGTGTGCTGTAAGGCTCAGGATTTGGGTTTCAGCGGCATTGCCAATATCACCGGTGCTTATACTTCGGTGCATCTGGATGTGCGAACAGGGGCAAAATGGTATGGTGATGAAATCAAAGGCACAAACACGGTGACAAGCGATTTCTACCGCTATTTCGGCATTGCAAAAGCACAGCCGCAACCATCTGAAATTATGGCAAAAGGGATTGATGTTTCCAAGCATCAGGGCGTGATCAACTGGGAAAAAGTCAAAGCATCCGGGCAGGTGGATTTTGCGATTTTACGGGCAGGTTTCGGGAAAGAATCCAGCCAGGTCGATGTACAATTTGAAAGAAATTACAGCGAGTGCAAACGGCTTGGAATCCCTGTCGGGGCATACTGGTATAGCTACGCCAAAACTGTCGAAGAAGCGGAGCAGGAGGCTGCTGTGTGCCTGTCTGCTCTGGCTGGAAAACAGTTCGAGTATCCTATTGCTTTTGACATTGAAGAACAGGCAAGTCTGCAAAATGCAGATGCCCTGTGTCAGGCGTTTTGCAGTGCGTTGGAATCTGCCGGGTATTATGCGGCAATTTATACGTTCAAGTCGGCTCTGGAAAGCTGTATCAGGGACGATATAAAGAGCCGGTATGACGTGTTTCTGTCTCATGTGGATGTGAGCAGATCGTCCTATGCCGGGAATTATGGGCTGTGGCAGTACAGCTGGAAAGGCAGTGTTTCCGGTATTGTCGGCGAGGTGGATCTGGACTATGCGTATCAGGATTATCCGGCGATCATCAAGGCTTCTGGGCTGAATGGATTTTCAAAAAATGCAACAACTGCCACAGACAAGCCGAATGAGGACACGGAAAAAGACACTAACAATAATGACACACTCAAACAGATCTTGCGGCACGTTGCCAGTATTGACGAGAAATTGAACGGATAAAACAGCGGTGAAACACCGTTTATAGGTAGTAAAAAACGCTCTTGAACGTGGTGTTCAGGAGCGTTTTTTTTCGTTTTGCGTGGAGAAACACAACTGTAATGTTCATTTGAAATTTTCAAAAAAGCTATTTGTAGGTCACTATTTGTGTTGACTGTCAGAAAAAAGCGTGGTATAATAAAGTTGAATCGTTAAGTGTGAATTACAACTTCGTTTTCGGTTATAATTATACTAACTAAATGAAAGCTGCATTGTTATCTAGGAGGAAACAATTTAATGACGTCCGAAAATTACATTCTGTATTTAAAGGGAACAGTAGATGGATATTCATCAAAGGTCAAGAGAAAAATCAATCGACTATTTATAAGTGGTGGGGTTCAATTTGAAAAGAAACTCGATGAAGATAGCTTTGATGATTCTAAAACTTATAGTAGTGATGAAGAAAGACTAACTAATCAGATTAAGTATTGTTTAGAAAACGATATGAATGCTGTTAAGCTGTTTGAAAATTGGGAGTTTGAAAAAGATTATAAATATTCTATCTTATTCGAAACTAAAAATTCTAATTTTTTCAATGATGTGGATTTTCAAGTTCTATTTCCTAAAGGTACAGTTTCTACAATTGAGTCGATAGATGATTCAGATGAATATTTTACATATTTTAATGATGAATGCTTTATTGTGAAGTTTTCTCGTGCTTTTTCTGCATATGATACATTTAATAATGAGGAAATGCTGGTAAAGTATCCGATGTTAGTTGTATTTCATAAGAACGATAAAATTGTGGAAATTAGATTTGATGGGTTAAAACGTCAATTTATTTCTGACAAAAAAGCACAAACAATATATATTGATTTGGTTTCGGATATTTTAGAAATTTTGAAATTAAAATTTGGGATTGAACTGAACGCAATGGATTTAGATTTTATTATAAACACCGTTCGTAGTTCAAATGATAAAAGTGTAAAATTGATGGCTGAGTATAAAAATTTACCCAGTGGTGGAAATGCTCAACTTGATGTTGGCAAGAATAGAGACTATGTGATGCCGATTATCGGAGAACTGAAAGAATTAATTGAAAAGCATAGATCTGATATAGAAAAAATACCTCTATTGAATGAGGATCTAAATCAATTTTTATTTGAGAATGAGGAATTATCGGACTATGAATGGATTCAAGTTGTCTGGGAGAATGAAATAAAAACCAGAAATATCAAAGTCAAATTTATTTTCGATTATCACCAGCAAGGTTATTGTTTACTACAGCACATGTACAGTGATGTACTTGTTGGAATGGAGCGGATGAATTTTGTTACAAAGTACATTAGCAAAAATAGAAGCGTTGATTAATCAAAATGAATTAATAAATAATGTAGATTCTAAAAAAGTTTCCAACCTATTGAATTACTATAAGAAAGATATGTGGATATATCCAAGTGTATTGAAAAGGAAACTACAAGTCGATATTAAAACGGCTTATTCTATCTTAAATTTGCTTGAGGATCAGGATTTAATAGAAAGATACTATGAATTATATTGTTTTGATTGTCAGCATTCGACAGGCTTACTTAAAAAAACAATGAATGAGATTCCTGATGAATTTGAATGTGATACTTGTCAAAGAACATTGTTTGCATTGGAAAATTGTCGTGTGGTTTTTGTGGTGGTGACTGAATGATAAACGAGGATTCAATTGTTGAGTATTTTAATTCATTGAATGAAGAAAGAAGATATGGAAAAATCGCTGAAATTAATGCTGAACAAATGGAACAATACGAAATTTTATTAGAAGAATTTATTGAATCAAATGGGAAAAGCGGCATCAAAACAGTTGATAAAGGAGATAGCTTAGAAAAATTAGTTTCTTATTTACTTGAAATTTCTGGAGACATTTTTACTGTTGAAAGAAACATAAAAACTAACACTAATGAAATAGATCAATTTATTACATTAAAGCCCAAAGGAAAGTTTTTGCTAAGCCATGGATATATTGACCGACGCTACGAGCATTTTTTAGGTGAATGTAAAAATTATAGTAGCTGTGTTAGTGTCACTTATGTTGGAAAATTCTATAGTTTGATGGTGAGTGGGTCTATTAAATTAGGAATCCTGTTTTCTTATTATGGACTGTCCGGAAGGAAATGGGCGTGTTCTTCTGGTCTTGTAAGAAAATTATATATGTCAAAAGAAAATAACGATGAAAAGTATGTTATTATTGATTTTAATCTTAATGATTTTAAATCAATAATAAATGGGGTTAATTTCTTAGAGATAGTCGATGGTAAAATAAAAGAAATTATGTTAGACACAGACTATAGCAAATTAATTACAACACATCCGGCTGAAAAGCAGTTGTAAACCATAAACTACACAAATCACCAAAAAGCCGCTTGTGTATAGTCACAAACATCTCCGCATTGTCTTGACTATAGGTTTAACTTATGGTATACTGTGTACAGTGGATTAGGAGAGAACCTAGCCACGAATACCGGGGCAAGACGAGAAAGGAGGAAGCATGAAAGAGGACATGACACGGCTTGAACTTTTGACGCTTTTGCTTTCCATCAAAGCACTTTTGGAGAGTGACAACAAAGAAAAAGCCCTTGAACTGATTGACGAGGTCATTAAAGAGGCAAAGAAATAAGGTCGATTGAAACCAACCGACCTTGAACCAAAACAACAAAGGGCGGACTTGCCACCGCCTTTTGCTGCTTCAACTATTATATCACGCTTTGTCCTATTTGGCAAGAAGAAATCCCTGCATTCGGAGAAAAAACTCCGGTGCAGGGATTTTTTGCGTTCATTTGAATTTTCAAGAGGGGGTTCGATTTTTCAACCTTTTTTTCGACTGTATTTATGATGGTGAGCCTTTCTGGATCACTACAAAATTTAGATACGGGAGGAAGTTGAAATGACGCAGGGTCAAAAGGAGCAAATTGACACTTTGCGAGAGCAAGGAAACGGCTACAAAAGAATTGCTGGCATTCTTGGGGTGTCTGTGAATACGATTGCCTCTTATTGCAGGCGAAAAACAGCAGTGTGTCCTTGTTGTGGTGCCGCTTTGGTGATGACACCCAAGCATCGAAAAAAGAAGTTCTGTTCAGATGCGTGCCGTTTGAAATGGTGGTATGCCAATTTAGAAAAGCTGAATAAGAAAGCAAATTATGATTGTACCTGTCAATTTTGTGGGAAGGTGTTTGTAAGCTATGGCAACAAAAATAGAAAGTACTGCTCACGCAGCTGCTACGGCAAATCAAGAAGAAGTCTGGGACAAGATCATGCAGTACAAAGCAGCGATGCAAATTTTGAAAACGCTTCTTGCTGAACGAAAAATAACAGAAGAAGATTATCAGCGTGTGCGTGACATCTTAGCCAAGGAATGCGTCATAAACTCGTGCAGTATATTCCTTGACTCTTGTCCGATCATACGGTAATATGTCATCGGAAAGGGGGAGGTTATCACGGCACGAGTGATACAAAAAGTTGTATTTCCGCAGAAAAAGCAGTTTCCATTGAAACGGACAGCTGCCTATGCCAGAGTATCCAGCGGAAAGGATGCCATGCTTCATTCTCTATCATCACAGGTCAGTTACTACAATCAGCTGATTCAGAGCAATCCGGAATGGCTGTTCTGCGGTGTTTATGCAGATGAGGCGTTGACCGGGACAAAAGGAAACCGGGCAGAGTTTCAGAAGTTGCTGAACCGATGCAGACATGGAAAAATCGACTTGATTCTGACAAAGTCCATTTCCCGTTTTGCACGAAACACGGTTACCCTGCTGGAAACGGTACGGGAACTGAAATCGCTGGGCGTTGATGTCTATTTCGAGGAACAGCGGATTCATTCCATGAGTTCAGACGGCGAACTGATGCTTTCCATTCTGGCGTCTTATGCACAGGAGGAAAGTTATTCAGCCAGTGAAAATCGAAAATGGCAAATCCGAAAGGATTTCTCAATCGGAAAAATCGGTAGTATTACGATTTTGGGCTATCGCAGAAATGCAGAGGGAGTCTTGGAAATCGAACCGAATGAGGCAGAACTTGTTCGCATGATTTTCTCAGATTATATTTCCGGTATGGGACAACAGAGAATCGCAAATAAGATCAACGAGATGGGAATACCAACTCGACAAGGAAACCTATGGACAAACCCAAGAATTCGTGAAATTCTGACAAATGAAAAATATATCGGAAATCTCATGCTCCAAAAGTACTATCGCAATAACCATATCGAAAAGAAAAAAACGAAAAATCAGGGAGAACTTCAAAAATATTATGTAGAGGAAGCCCACGAGCCAATTATTGACCTTGAAACGTTTGCCAAAGCAAAGGCTATATTGGCTCAGCGACATGAGCAATACACCCATGATGGTGCTACAAACCGTTATCCGCTTAGTGGTCTTATTACCTGTGGATTATGCGGAAAGAACTATCAACGAAAACAACTTTCACAGGGAATCATCTGGATGTGTGCCACTTTTTTGAGGCGAGGAAAAAAGTACTGCCCCGGTTCAAAGCAAATTCCGGAATCAATTCTATATGCTCTAATCTGTGATGTACTTAAATTGGATGAATTTGATGCGGCTGTATTTCGAGATAACATTCATCACATTGTGATTCCGAAACCGTTTGAGGTGCAGTTTTTCTTTCACGATGGAACATCTGATATACGGCATTGGAAATACCCATCAAGGGCAGAAAGCTGGACAGAGGAAATGAAACAAGCCGCACGAGAAAGGAATCAGAAATGGGTCGAAAAGTAACTGTAATACCGCCAACAATCAGTCTACAAACGCACCAGCCGACAACGCAGAAAGTAAGGCGAAAAGTTGCCGGATATGCACGTGTTTCTACAGATTTTGAGGAGCAGCTCACTTCATACGAGGCACAGGTTGATTATTATACCAAGTATATTCAAGAACGTGAGGACTGGGAGTTTGTCAAAGTCTATACCGATGAGGGCATCAGTGCAACCAGCACAGTGCATCGTGATGGATTCAATCAGATGGTGGCAGATGCTCTGGACGGCAAGATCGATTTGATTGTCACCAAGTCAGTCAGCCGGTTTGCACGAAACACCGTTGATTCCTTGACTACGGTGCGAAAGCTGAAAGAAAAAGGCGTGGAGGTGTTTTTTGAAAAAGAGGACATTTACACGTTGGATTCCAAAGGTGAACTGCTGATCACCATTATGTCCAGTCTGGCACAGGAGGAGAGCCGTTCCATTTCGGAGAACGTCACTTGGGGGCAGAGAAAGCGTTTTGCCGATGGGAAAGTAAGTCTACCATACAAGCATTTTCTGGGGTATCGAAAAGGAGCGGATGGCTTGCCGGAAATTGTGCCGGAGGAGGCAGAAACTGTTCGCAGTATTTATCGCTGGTTTATGGAGGGCATGACACCATATAAAATCGCTTGTATTTTGATTGAAAAAGGCATTCCGACACCATCTGGGAAGGAACAGTGGCATCTCAGTACGGTGAAAAGCATTCTGACCAATGAAAAATACAAGGGTTCTGCTCTGCTGCAAAAGAAATTTACTGTGGATTTTCTTACGAAAAAGACCAAAGTGAATGAGGGTGAAGTACCCCAATATTATGTGGAAGAGAGCCACCCTGCTATTATTCCACCTGAGGAATTTGAATTGGTGCAGGCGGAAATGGCAAGGAGAAAAGAACTGGGAAAACGCTATCACAGCGGCAATATATTCACAGCCAAAATCGTCTGTGGCGAGTGTGGCGGTTTTTACGGTCCTAAGGTTTGGCACTCTAACAGCCGTTACAGACGTGTGATATGGCGATGCAACAAGAAATATACGAATGATTGTTATTGCAAAACGCCGCATATTGATGAGGACACGATAAAGCAAGGCTTTTTGAAAGCTTATAATCAGCTGTTTACTGATAAAGGGAGCGTTTTGAGCCTTTGCGAGATGTTACTGCGTGCTTTTTCAGACTGTTCGGATTTGGATGCGAAAATGCGTGCTCTGGACGATGAGGAAAAGCAGATCACGAAAAACATAAGAGAAATGGTTGTGATCAATAGTCGAACGGTTCAAAAGCAGCCAGAATATACGCTGGAGTATCAATCCTATGAGCGAGAATATGAAGCATTGAAAGCAAAATATCAGAAATTGCAGGCTGAAAAATTAGATCGCATAAATAAAACCACTGTGATCCAAGATTTCATGGAGCAGATAAAAAAGAGGAAAGAACCGATTAAGGTTTTCAGTTCGGACGTGTGGCTCACTGTGATTGAAACAGTGACCATCGGTGAAAAGGGAGAATTGCAATTTCGGTTTAAAAACGGTACTGAAATAACAGTTTGATTCCGAATCGTAGCATTATCAGTTTTTCACATAAAACGAAAAGCAGATTTGTAACATTACACAAATCTGCTTTTTTATCTTGACTTTGCGAGAAAAATAGTGTAATATAGATTACAAGCAAAACGAATGAATCCGGTGTTCCGGGTTTGTCAAAGGCAGTGGTTACCCACTGCACACCCTTTCGGTACTGTTTGCACACCCCTTGCAAAGGGAGTGCATGATTGTATCAAAGGTTAAGTGTTTTTCCATAACAGCACTTAACCTTTGATACAAAAGGTTAAGTGCTTTTTTCATGCCATAAAGTAAAAAGTGCCGAAAATACGTTGGTTTTTGACAAATGCCTGTTCACGTAACGATTCAGTTCGTTGCGTGGACAGGCATTTTTTATTTTCCAGCCATGCTTGCTAAAAAGCAATCGTTAAAATTTAAGAGCAATCGTTAAATTTTAGGCAGTAATCGTTAAAAGATTGCAGTTAGGGAGATTGAAACCATGAAAGAGCATCAGAAAGAAAGTGCGTTATACTTGTGCGACCCCAGTAAAAATGTGACTTGCCAAAAGAGCATTTGCCAGTCACAGTGCGTACTTACAACAATAGCGATTGCAACACGCTTCTGAGTCGTTGAGCGTATCAGCGACATCCAACTTACTTTTCATCCTGAAAAGTAAAATAAATGTTAGGAGTGAATCACTATGGAGAACAACAAAAGGGTTATTGTGCGGGCTACAGAAAAGTATGAATTTTGCTGCTATCTTTCGGACATGGGAGTAGAGCGAATCTATACGGTACTCGCAGAAAATGAAAAGGATGCTCGTGAACGGTTTCATGAGTTGCTGAATGAGGAACGAGTGGAATTACTCCAAATCAGAAAGGTGGATGAGGAAAGATGAAAGACGGAAATTACTATACCGTTTACGGCTGGATGATTAACCGGCTAAAGCTGAAAGGGACAACTTTACAGCTGTACGCAGTGATCTATGGCTTTTCCGAAGACGGTGAAAATGAATGCTCCGGCAGTCTTGCCTACCTTGCTGAAACGACTGGATGCACCAAGCAGACGGTTTTGAATGCCCTGAACAAGCTTGAAAAACTGGGGTATATTTTGAAACGTCAGACAAGGGATGATGACGGTGGTTTGCGAAATCATTATCGGGTAAATTTAACCGCAATCGAACAGCGTGTTTCTCCACAAAAAGTGGAAAGCGGCTGTGGAAAGAATGTTGAAACAAAGGCTGAAAGGCCTAAAAAATTTACCCAGCCGGTCAAAAAAACGAAATGCCCTCAGCCAAAAAAGAGGAATGCCCCCAGTCAAAAAACCAGACCGTATAATACTACAAGAGAATCAATAGGTTTTGAATTATGTGAGGGGGACGCACGCTCGGAAAAGCAAACATTCGGTGATTTTCAGAATGTTCAGCTGACAGAGAACGAATATGCTCGACTGTCAGAACTGTATGGAACACAATTGCCGCAGACAATCAGCAGCTTATCCAGCTACATGGCATCGACTGGAAAGCACTACCGCAGTCATTATGCAACACTGTTTCGGTGGTGTCAGCAGGATATGCAGAAAGCAAAAAATCAAAGCCAGCAACACCATGGCTATCGAAATGCAGAGCGAACCAACGAATGGCTATCGGAAAACCGAGAATTCTTAGAGGCCCTTGGCGGACTTTACTGAACCTTTGATAAAACCGGGAGTTGAGAGATATGAAATCAAAGAAACCAACACGCAGGCAAAAAATTATTATGTATCAGAAATTGCATCTTGATCCGAACGAGTGGTTTGTAGCAAGATGGAATTCGGCTTCAGATTACATTACGCTTGTCAATCGATTCACTGGCGGAATCGTGCAGAAACTGAATCCGGAGCGTATATAATGGCGGATAAACGGTGCGAAATGTGTGGCAAGCCTCTGATTCATGTGAAAGCTGACCGCAGGTTCTGCGGTGCTTGCATGCGGATTCGGAGAAAGGCTTACGCCAAACAGTATCAAGAATTCAGAAAAGGAATGAATAAAAATGACAACGGAACAGATGCACGTAATTGCAAAAATAACAGATGCCAGAACTTTTGAAAGGCAGCTGGAGCAGACGGTTGAGGAGGCAGCAGAGTTCATTCAAGCAGCTCAGAAAATCAAACGGTATCCCGGAAATTCGTTGCAAATGAATCATCTCGTGGAGGAAACCGGCGATTTGCTGATTACCTTGGAGCAAATCCGGATTTACCTTGTCCGAGATGGCTACGGTGATGCACTGAACAGTATGATTGACTATAAGCTGAACCGGGAACTTGGCAGAATGGAACAGGAGCGTAAGGACAATGAAAGCAAGGCTTATCACAATCGGAGAAAGCGAAATCCGTCAAAGGGTTGAGGAAGAATATCAGAAAAAGAAAGATCAGATTTATGAATCGGTAATTCAAGATGTTCTTCCCCAGTTTATGTCCGTTTGTATGGTGGAACTCAATAAAGAGTTCGGATTTGGAGAAAAGCGACTGCGGTCTGTTTTGGATGGCGTAAAAGACCATTTCAAGCTAATGGACGGGGTCGGGATTTTGAACCATCAGTATTCTACGCTGGACTGTCTTACATACTTGAAAGAAAAGTATGGTATTGATTTGGATGAGGAACTGCTGTAATGGCAGAAAGGCGGTTACAACATGAATAGAATCTGTAGACAATGCGGTGCAGAAAAACCACTCTGGGAGTTTGTTGACCGCAACAAACAAACTGGTGAACGGAGAAAAATTCATCGTATTTGTGCAGCTTGCAGATCTGAACGTAGCAAAGAACGATACCAGCAGAGACGGAAAGAGGTACTTTCCTACCAAAAACAGTATCGTGAGAAACTAAAACGTGAGAGAATTGAAACTCCCGTCAACTGTGACCCAAAGGAAAGCTGTGGTTCCGTTGACAATGGATATGTTCGCTTGGCTGCAGAAATTCTGAGGAGTGAATTCTCTGCTTATCGGAGAGCATTGGAAAAGTATGACGGTAGTCCGGAATCTATCGGTAGAATTCGATCGATTGAGCGTGAAATTCTTACGCCGTACTACGCTGCATTGACGATGAATGCCATCGATTTGAAAAGGTACTGCAATGATTTGCGAAAAAAGTATGGCATATATGGAGGGATAGAAGATTGGGCTGGATAAGCGTGAGAGATTCCCTTCCAATCAATGAAAGGAGCAAAAATAATGAAGATTGAAAAAGAAACAAAGGTTGTCATTTTGCAAAATGGGAACGCAGTGCTGGCTACACAGTATGTTAACGGCAAGAAAGTAAACGCAAGCATTGCAAGGTGCTGTCCGGAGGATGCTTTTGATTTTGCCTTTGGTGCAAAATTGGCTTTGGAACGGCTGCTTGATTGTATGGGTTCTGCACCGGAAACTGCTTTCGATTGGGACAAGTTTATTTCCGGTGACGTATGGGTACAGACGAACAGTTCCAACACTGATGCCTTTTTGCAGGCTTGCGAAGAGCATCATTTGACAGATCGAACCGGAGATCGTCCGACAGAGTTGAATGTATTTCGTGACTTTAACAATGCAAGTGAGATTGAAAAAGCGTTGTATGGGATTTTCGGAATGATTCCGAAAGAAAATATCTGGTTTGCAACAAGAGATGGAAAATTGCGGTGGGGCAATGAGAAACCAACTGGAGAAATTTTTGAATGGGGACAGGCAGAATGAACGATTGTATAAACTGCAAATATGCAAACCAGTCCAAAAACACAAGAGTCATCCGGACACCTGCTGCGGTTATTACGCAGAAACAGGGTGGCATTGTTTGCGAGAATACAGGGCAGAAAACAATACAGATAACAGACGAAGGGATATGCTGTTCTGGTTTCTGTCAGAAAGAACTGAAAGGTGGTGAATAAGAAAATGTGTAAGGAAAGTATCGGGCTTCATCCGAGTCCGGATAATGTGAATCATCCATTTCACTATCAAGGAAAGTATGAGTGCATTGATGAGATGATCGCATTGTTTGGCGTAGATGCTGTTCGCCATTTCTGTATGTGCAACGTATATAAATACCGTTTTCGTGCAAGTCGGAAAAATGGACCGGAAGATATAGAAAAGGCAGAGTGGTACATGGAAAAACTGATGGAGTTAAATCAGGAGGTAAAAGAAAGATGATTCTTCATGAAATGTTGGATAATACCTCATTCTGCGGACAAGTCCTCATTTACGCAAGGAATGCTTATGACCAGTGTGTAAAACTTTTTCAGGGAAGTGTTGAAAATGCCAGAAAAGACGAAAATGTGTGGGATTATCTGACATATGAAGTTGACCAGTGGATATGTGGAAATCACTGGACGTTGATTTATGTCAAGCACTATGCTTATGAAGATAAACTGGAAACTTGTTACTGTAATTCAGACAGGTGGACAAGAGAAAATCGCCCTTACAAAAGTTCGTATCAGGTCGAAAAAGAATTGAAGTGCTTGAGCTAAAGAGCTGATTTTATAAAACCCTGCAAAAATCTGAAGAAAGTGGTACATGGAAAAACTAATGGAACTAAATCAGGAGGAAAATCATGAAAAAGCTGATTGTTGAGATTGCTGACAAGTATGCAGATGCGGTATCAATGTCATTTATCGGAACCAAATGCACCGAATTGGAAGAAATCCATATGACTGTTGCTGCAGTTGCTGTTAAGCATGATGTAACAGCGGTTGCAATTTGCGAAGATGGAAGTTCAGTTGGCTACGAAGGTGACTTTGAAACCCAAGACCAGCAGTCAATTGAAAACTTGATAAGTGCAATCGAACAGTTGGAAGACTTACGTTGCGACCGTGAGGGCTTTGCAGCTGATTTTGAAAACGAAGAAGATAACGCTTTTTGCCTTGATGTTGCGGCAATTGACACAGCTTTAGCAGCGATAAAGCGTCTGATTAAATTAGAATACGAAAAGGAGTAATTGAAAATGAGCGATGAAACATTAGAACTGCTATGGTCAATGCTTACGAACGAGCAACTTTTGGAACTGCGGGAAAAAGGTGCAATGGACGATCGCACGATGGCATCTTTCAAGACTGAATTGTTTAAGCGGTGTTTGATTCAATTTGATGAAACAGCGGATGCAGTGGCAAAGGCGGTCATGGAGGCATTTATGGAGGGATTGGCATGATAAAAGTCGAAAACACAGAGGTGTATGGATGGGAAGCGGCCATACGGGGAATGCGAAATCCGATGAATAGTTGGGAAAAGTCGGATAGTTGTTATTGCAAGGAACCCATAACAACCAAATGCAACAATTTGGGTTGCTCTCATTGTGGCTGGGCATGGAGCGATTTGGGAAAAAATCCGTTTTGTATTGGGGATAACGATATGGCTTTAATGCAAAAATTAGTCAAGGCAGGTACCGATCATCGGAAGTTTATGCGAATGATTACAGTGAGTTGTGATATAATTGCCCCTCTTTATTGGTGGAAACAGTTTGATACGTACAAAGTCGGAACGGTTACTGATTCTTGCTCTACAATGCATAAAATTGCAGAAAAGGAATTTACATTGGATGACTTTTCGTGCGAGCATCTGTTTAATGGTGCTGAAGAAGGAACAGAATTTCTCAAAGATTTTATGTACACGATTAAAGCCCTCAACAAGGCACGAGAAACATATCTGGAAACTAAAAAGAATATTTACTGGTGGCAAATGATTCAGCTGCTCCCGTCCAGTTATAATCAACGTAGAACCGTAGTACTAAACTACGAAGTATTGCGAAACGCTTGTCAAGCAAGAAAACATCATAAGCTGGATGAGTGGTTTGGATTTTACAAGTGGGCAGAATCACTGCCATACAGTGAACTGATATTGGAGGTGTGAGCAGGTGTATAAGATGAAGTGTCCGAGATGTGGGAAACGTGCCTTTGATATTTCTGTGCTACCTAAAATTCCAGTGATTATTGAACTGAAATGCCCAAACTGCCGGAACATCGTGAAAGTTTCCTGCAGATCCGAGATGTGCATGGCTGATAAGAGATAGATAATATACCGAGCAACGGAGTGATTTGACTACCAAATAGCCGGATAGTATATGAGACGACTGTTTTATATGCTGTTCGGCTATTTTTGTTTCATATACTTGACTTCACTTGAGTTTTTTTGCAAGCTGACTTCTATCAATCAGAAAGGAGTCATGTATATGTATATGAAATTTCGTAAAACAAAAACAGCAGCCAGATCCGTTTATATCTATCGCTTTGCAGATGGAACAGTCGCTGTACTGCATCCGGGAGAACAGGGTGTAAGCACTGAGATCATCGACTTTTTGCACAAGTTGGATGACCGTGAGGTGTATCGTAATCTGAAGCAACGAAAGGTGAAACAACATTGTGCAAAGCCTGTCGATATTGAAGTGGAATCCTTGGAAATCCAGCGTCTGCATGAGGTGGTGTCCAGTCTTACGCCGAAGCAGCAGGATACCTATCGCAGAGTGGTCGTGGAAGGAAATCCTATGACACAGGTAGCAAGAGAAGAAGGAGTATCGGAAACGGCAATTCGGCATCGCATGGCGAAAATCAAAGCCCAAATCAAGAAAAAATTTTGATTTTTCTAATGATGGGGTTCGATTTTATGCTGGTTTTTTCGACTGCATTTATGGAAGGAGGTGGTGCATGATGGCGTGTTTCTAATTCCCATCAAAAATGCTAAGAAAGAAGGTCAAAGAAAATGAGTAAAGAACCTACAACATTACTGGATGTGATTCATGTAATCCGTCAATTGGCAGACAAATTGGAAACCATGGCGGAAACCATGACAGAACGGGAAGTACAGACGTTTGAGCAGGTATATCCGCCGGAAGAAGGCAATACGGAGGCTGTACAGAAGCCGGTGTCTGTGAAAGATACGCCGGCAGTTTCCATTTCTGAGATTCGAGCGGTACTGGCAGAAAAGTCACGTTCTGGCTTTACAGATTCAGTAAAGGCACTGCTCCAGAAACACGGGGCATCAAAGCTGTCTGGTGTTTCTCCCGAAGAATATGCAGTCTTGTTAGAGGAGGCGAAGCAGATTGGCACTTAACGATCATGCAAACCGTTTACACGCAGTGCTTTCTGCTTCATCCAGTGCTCGTTGGCTGGCGTGTCCGCCGTCCGCACAGCTTTGTGCTGCCCTGCCGGATACCGTGACAGACTACGCCCTGGAAGGCACGTGTGCTCATGAGTTGGCGGAATATAAGGTGCAAAAGCTGCTTGGCAATCCGGCATCTAATCCCACGGAGAACTTAGACTTCTACGATGCAGAAATGGAAGACTGCACGGACAGCTATGCTCAGTACATTGCCGAACAGCTGGCAAATCTGCAAGAACCGATTGTTTTAGTGGAACAGCGTTTGGATTTCAGCCGATATGTTCCCAGCGGTTTTGGTACGGGCGACTGTGTGATTGTTGCAGATGATGTCCTAACTGTCATTGACTTTAAGTATGGTAAGGGCGTAGCAGTATCTGCTGATCACAACTCGCAGATGATGCTGTATGCTCTGGGTGCATTGCAGCTATTTGATGCCCTTTATGACATCGCAGAGGTTCGAATGGTAATATTTCAGCCCAGAATCCAGAGCGTTAGTGAATGCGTTATGCCTATTTCTGAACTATTGCATTGGGCAGAAACAGAATTGAGAACGAAAGCAGAACTTGCAGCCAAAGGCGAGGGAGATTTCTGTGCCGGTGAACACTGTCGGTTTTGTAAAGTGAAGGCAACTTGCCGAAAACGTGCAGAATACAATCTTCAGCTGGCACAGTATGACTTTGCTCCCCCGGAAATGCTGGTGGATACTGAAATCGAGGCAGTATTGGAAAAAGCCGATCAATTGGTTTCATGGGCATCCGATATCAAGGAATATGCTTTGCAGCGAGCAATTTCCGGCAAACAGTGGAATGGGTACAAAGTTGTGGAAGGTCGGTCGAATCGAAAGTATACCGATGAGGCAAAAGTCATTGAAAAGGTCAAGTCCTATGGGAAAAATCCATACAATGAACCGGAACTGCTGGGAATTACCGCAATGACAAAGCTGCTTGGCGGAAAGAAAAAGTTTGATGAAATTCTTGGGGATTTCACATACAAACCGCCGGGTAAGCCTGCACTTGTACCAATTTCGGACAAGCGACCGACTTGGAATTCCGCAGAAAAAGATTTTGAAACAATACAGGAGGAAAAATAAATGGCAAACGAAAGAAAAACAAAAGTGATTACAGGAACTGTACGTTTGAGTTACGCAAACATCTGGAAACCGAAATCCATCAACGGCAGTGCTGCAAAGTATAGTGTTTCCTTGCTGATTCCGAAGTCTGATAAGGCAACTCTTGCAAAAATTCAGACTGCAATTGATGCTGCCATTGAAGATGGCATTGGAAAGTTCGGAGGAAAGAAGCCGAGTAAGGCTGCTCTGAAGTTGCCGCTGAGAGATGGCGATGCAGAACGTCCGGAGGATGAAGTGTACAAAGACTGCTATTTTGTCAGTGCAAATAGCACTACTCCTCCGCAGATCGTTGACCAGCAGGTACAGCCGATTCTCGATCAGAATGAGGTCTACAGTGGCTGCTATGCAAGAGTTGCAGTAACATTCTATGCGTTTAACAGCAACGGAAATAAGGGCATTGCCTGCGGTTTGGGCAATATTCAGAAGGTACGGGATGGTGAACCGCTTAGTGGACATACCAATGCTGCTGATGATTTCGATGCTCTTGAAAGTGACGATTTCCTTGATTAACTAAAATGGCAATTTAGTAATAAGGAAGGTGAGAAAAATGGAGGCAATTCTTTCCGTTGTTATTGCGGTTCTTTGGTGCATTTCAATGTTCTGTTGGGCAGCAATTTCCGTTGCTGCACTGATTGATCATTTCAAGAATCACAAGTAAGCAAAAATGTCGGGTGGGCGACTGACGGAGTATCTGTTCGGGTGGGTAATAGGTGTAACAATGCAAAAATTGATGATTGACTTAGAAACAAAAAGTGATGTGGATATTACAAAAGCCGGGGTTTACCGCTATGCGGATTCCCCGTATTTTGATATTCTGCTTTTTGCATATTCCGTGGACGATGCCCCAGTGAAGGTAGTTGACCTTGCCTGCGGCGAACAGCTGCCGGAAGAAATCCTCAACGCTCTGACGGATGACCGCATCCAGAAACATGCCTTCAACGCCAGCTTTGAACGGGTCTGCCTGTCGGTCTGGTTGCGGCGAAACTATCCGGAATGCTTCATTTCCTATGGATTGCAGGAGGATGCCTGCGGCAACTACCTCAGCCCGAAAGCATGGCGGTGTACGATGGTGGCAGCTGCCTATCTGGGCTTGCCGCTGAGCCTTGCCGGCGTGGGGGCAGTGCTACAGTTACAGCAACAAAAAATGTCCGAGGGGAAAGCCCTGATTCGCTATTTCTGCGTACCATATGACCATGTAAACGGCATTCCGCAGTTTCATGCTCCGACCGATGCTCCAGAGAAGTGGGATGTCTTTCGGGCATACAACAAACGGGATGTGGAAACCGAACAAGTGATTGAACAAAAAATTGTTCGGTTCCCTGTGCCGGAATTTGTTTGGCGAGAGTACGATCTTGACCAGACCGTCAACGATCGAGGAATACAACTGGATTTGCAGTTGGTGCAGCAAGCAATTCGTATGGACACATTGACAAAGGACAAGCTATTGCATCTACTGAAAAATCTGACCGATTTGGACAATCCGAATTCTGTTCAGCAAATGAAACAATGGCTGGCGGAACATGGACTGGAGTTAGAATCATTGGGAAAAAAAGAAGTACAGGAACAATTGAAAACTGCTCCGCCGGACTTGCGAGATGTGTTGTTACTGCGACAACAAGTATCAAAATCCTCGGTCAAAAAGTATCAAGCCATGCAAAATGCCGTCTGCTCGGATGGTTGTGCAAGAGGCATGTTTCAGTTCTATGGTGCAAATCGAACAGGTCGAGAGGCTGGTCGTATCATTCAGCTGCAAAACCTACCACAGAACCATCTCCCCGACCTGGAAGCGGCTCGGGAACTCGTGAAGTCCGGCAACCTGGAAGCCGTGGAACTGCTGTATGAAGACGTTCCGGACACGCTCTCGCAACTGATTCGGACGGCGTTCGTGCCAAAGCCCGGTTATCAGTTCCTCGTGGCAGATTTCTCGGCGATTGAAGCAAGAGTGATTGCATGGCTTGCCGGTGAAACGTGGCGAATGCAGGCGTTCGCAGACGGCAAGGACATCTACTGTGCCTCGGCTTCTAAGATTTTCGGCGTGCCAGTAGTCAAGCACGGCATCAACGGACACTTGCGGCAGAAAGGCAAGGTCGCAGAATTGGCATGTGGCTACGGCGGATCGGTCGGAGCAATGAAAGCCATGGGTGGAGCGGAAATGTCTGATGCAGAACTGAAGCAAATTGTGACGGACTGGCGAACTGCTTCTCCACACATTGTACAGTTGTGGTGGGATGTAGAAAATGCGGCCATCAAAGCTGTGCGGGATAAAACCGAAACAGAGACCCACGGCATTCACTTCTCTTATGAATCTGGCTTTCTGTTTATCAAGCTGCTGTCCGGCAGACGGTTGGCATATGTCAAGCCACGCATTGGTGAAAATCGCTTCGGCGGTGATTCTATCACCTATGAGGGCATTGGCACGGGCAGAAAATGGGAACGCTTGGAGACTTACTCCGGCAAGCTGGTCGAAAACATTGTTCAGGCAACCGCACGGGATCTGCTCTTCTATTCCATGCAGACACTATCACAATACTTCATTGTCGGTCATATTCACGATGAAATGATTATCGAATGTCCAAAAGATACAAAGCTGGATGAGATCTGTCAGCAGATGGCGAGAACGCCAGACTGGGCAAAAGGACTGCTGCTTCGGGCAGACGGATATGAATGCAGCTTTTACAAGAAAGATTAGGAGGATTCCATATGTTTTACATCAAAGAAAACTTGAATGACACCACCAGTATCTCCGTGGAGATCAACAACGAAAACGTATACTGCCATTGCCCGCAGTGCGGTGCAGAAGTGCCGGTTGATCTGAGTATCTTCTGGACAGCAGAAAACTTTGACATTTTCAGCAGTGCCGTTTACTGCGATGCCTGCACACTGAAGCGGCTGAAAGGAGTATTGCATGAATCGGTATAACGCTGAGGGGTACATCGATCTCACTGCTTATGAAGCACTGAGCCGTATTGAACGAGAGGAACGCAGGGCGAAAAAGGCTGCCGCTTATCGACCGCTGGTATACATCTGTTCTCCCTATTCCCACGGCTGCATCAATGACAACATCGAAAACGCCAGACGATACAGCCGCTTTGCAGTAGATACCCACTATGTCCCTATCGCTCCCCATTTGCTGTTTCCGCAATTCATGGATGACAGTCTGGGCGAAGATCGTCAGACAGCGATGTTCATGAATTTGGTACTGCTGTCAAAGTGTGCCCAGCTGTGGGTGTTTGGTTCTGTGCGGTCGGAGGGTATGCAGCAGGAAATCAAATGGGCAAAGCGGCGGCATATGACCATTCGGTATTTTACAAAAGATTTAAAGGAGATGCAAGATGATGTATAAATTCCCACAAATGCTGCAAAAATTGATGGAGCATCATCCAACGTACCGCAGAAGAATTACACAAAAAGAACTGGCTGAACATGTTGGAGTTCGACCGCAAACAATCTCTCTGTACTTAAAAGGTGATACAGCTCCCTCACCGAGACTTTTGTTAAAAATGGCGGATTACTTGTGCGTGTCGACAGATTATTTATTAACGGGGCAAGATGGCGAACAGTCTGGAGATGTAATTACTATGGACTCTTTGCGTGATATACAAAAGCAAGTGTGTGGAATTATGAGCCAGACAAATACGCTGATTGCAGAACTGGAGGCAAAGAAATGAAATTTACGCTTTATGCTGCTACTTGCCGTGAAAACGCAAAAAATATCAAATATCCGAAGAATGTAGAGGTAATTGACGAGGAAAGTTTGAAGTCTGCGGTGCAATTTGACCATGTTTCTGCAAAATTCACGGATGACAAAAGAAGCAATGTCAGCTTTATAGAGAGCGATTGTCTGATGTTTGATTGCGATAATAGCCACTCTGAAAATCCAGAAGATTGGGTTACACCTTTGGAACTGGCATTGACATTTCCAGACGTAGCATTTGCAGTTGCCTATAGCAGAAATCACATGAAAAACAAGGGAAACAGAATCGCACGTCCTAAGTTTCATGTCTATTTTGAAGCAGAAAAAGGGATGTCCGTAACAGAACGGCAGAATTTGAAAAAGCAGGTTCTGGAGCAGTTCCCCTATTTCGATGAAAAAGCTTTAGACGAAGCACATTTCTTTTTTGGCGTGGAGAATCCGCAAGTGGAATGGTATCAAGGCAATCTGACACTTGCTGAATTTTTTGAAAAAGATGCTTTTGCAGAATGGGATGCTCAGACAGAATGGATTCAAGAGGGCTCCAGAAATAGCACAATGAGTCATATCGCTGGGAAACTGATCAAGCGTTATGGCAATACAGAGGCAGCGTATCAATTGTTTCAAAAGGCAGCAGAAAAGTGCAACCCACCATTGGCGGAATCAGAATTGCACATGATTTGGCAGAGTGCAAAAAGCTTCGGAAAAAGAGTATCAAAACAGGACGGATATATTGCTCCAGAGTTGTACGAGCAAATGTACAGTTTGCGTCCGGAGGATTATTCCGATATTGGACAAGCAAAAGTTTTTGCTGAACAGGTACAAGGAGAACTTGCCTATACAGATGCAACGGAATACCTATGCTATCTGCAAACACACTGGGTAGAGTCAAAGCAGACAGCAGTCGGCAGATGCGAAGCATTTCTGGACAAGCAGCTGGAAGAAGCGGAACGAACACTGGAAATGACACACAAGATGCTGTTGGACAGCGGAGTAGATGCCGAAACAATCTCCAAGGGCGGAAAGGTGCTGGAAAAAGCGGTGGATGATGCCAGCAGAAAAGCGTACATCGAATATCGCTCTGCCCTGACTTACCGAACTTTCGTCATGAAACGCAGAGATATGAAGTACATCTCTTCGGCATTACAAGCAGCAAAACCGATGCTGCTGAAAGATATTGCAGATTTTGACAGTCAGGAGTTCTTGCTAAACACACCGACAGCAACCTATGACTTGCAGAAAGGCGTGAATGGTGGAAGACCGCACAATCCGGAGGATTACCTCACAAAAATGACTGCTGTTTCGCCGAACAACGTGGGAGAAGAAATTTGGAAAGATGCCTTGCATTGCTTCTTCTGCGGCGATCAGAGTCTAACGGATTATGTGCAGCAAATCTGCGGGCTTTGTGCGATTGGAAAAGTGTATCAAGAGGCATTGATTATTGCCTATGGCGAAGGCAGTAACGGCAAGTCGACCTTCTGGAATGCAGTGTCACGGGTGCTGGGTAGTTACAGTGGGACAATGTCTGCGGATGCATTGACGGTCGGCTGCAAGCGAAATGTAAAGCCGGAGATGGCAGAACTCAAAGGCAAACGGCTGGTCATTGCAGCAGAACTGGAGGAAGGAATGCGGTTGAATACTGCGGTCATCAAGCAGCTTTGTTCCACGGATGAAATCCAAGCAGAGAAGAAATACAAAGACCCGTTCCGATATACGCCTGCTCATACACTGGTGCTATACACGAATCATCTGCCGAGAGTCGGTGCGAATGATGCCGGAACATGGCGGAGATTGATTGTAATCCCGTTTCTGGCAAAGCTGGAGGGCAAGTCAGACATCAAGAACTTTGCAGATTATCTGGTGAAAGAAGCGGGCGGTGCGATTCTGTCCTGGGTAATGGAGGGAGCGAAACAAGTCATAGACCGGCATTTTAAGTTGGATGTGCCACAGTGCGTCAAAAATGCGATTCACGCTTACCGGGAAAGCAATGACTGGATGTCAGCATTTCTGGAAGACTGCTGTGAGGTAGATAAGACCTATCAGCAAAAGTCAGGCGAACTGTATCAGGAATATCGTGCTTACTGTGCCAGAAATGGAGAGTACACAAGGAGTACAACGGACTTTTACACGGGGCTTGAAAATGCAGGCTTTGAACGAAAGAGAACCAAGAAAGGTGTCATCGTTTACGGCTTAAAAATCAAGTCAGAATTTTTGGAATAATGGGCAGGGGTGATGGTCGGAGAGGGTCATTTCGTAAACTCTTCTTATAGGTAATTTTTACCAAATTTTCAGCCTAAAAGGGGTTTTATATATTGACCGTAACAGACCATCACCCCAAAAAAGAAAAAACTTGAAAAGGTGGCTAAAATGCGTGAAAAAATGATTGAAAGCCGGTTTGTACAAGAGGTGCAGTCCAGAGGAGGTCTTTGTTGGAAATTTACCAGTCCAGGAACGGATGGAGTGCCGGATCGAATCGTATTGATGCCGGGTGGAAAAATTGCGTTTGTGGAAGTAAAGGCTCCGGGTAGCAAGATGCGGGCATTGCAAATCAGGAGAAAACAACAGCTTGAGAGAGTGGGTTTTTCCGTGTATTGTCTGGAACGTCTGGATTTGATCCGCCCCATTTTGGATGAAGTCGGAGGTGAAACCCCGTGAAGTTCATTCCGCACGACTATCAGCAATATGCGATTCAGTTTTTGACGGAGCATCCTGTAGCTGCATTATTACTGGATATGGGACTTGGAAAAACCGTCACAACTTTGACCGCCATTAACGATTTGCTGTTTGACCACTTTGAGATCCACCGTGTTTTAGTGATTGCACCGCTGAGAGTAGCAAGAGATACATGGTCGGCAGAAGTGCAAAAATGGGAGCATCTGAAACACCTGAGATACAGCATTGCAGTCGGTACAGCGGAAGAACGCAAACAAGCTTTACTTGCAAGAACAGACATTTGCATTCTGAATCGTGAGAATATCCGTTGGCTGGTAGAGGAAAGCGGTATTCCGTTTAATTTCGATATGTTGGTGATTGATGAGTTATCCGGTTTTAAGAACCATCAGACAAAACGCTTCAAAGCCCTGATGAAAGTTCGACCAAAGGTGAAACGCATTGTTGGCTTAACGGGAACACCGTCCAGCAATGGTTTGATGGATCTATGGGCGGAGTTTCGTTTGCTGGATATGGGACAGCGGCTTGGAAGATTTATTGGACAATATCGAACAGCCTATTTTCAGCCAGATAAACGCAATGGGATGGTGGTTTATTCTTACAAGCCATTGCCACAGGCAGAGAAACAAATCTATGATAAAATTTCAGACATCACCATTTCCATGAAAGCGATTGATTATTTGCAGATGCCGGAACTATTGATGACAGAATCACGTGTGCAGCTATCCAAGCAAGAAGCTGAACGGTACAAGCAATTAAAGCAAGACTTGGTGCTGGATTTGCCAGAAGGTGAGATAACGGCAACAAATGCCGCAGCTTTAAGCAACAAGCTGTGTCAGATGTCTAACGGTGCGATTTACGATGACGAAAACAACATGATTCCGATACACAGCAGAAAACTTGATGCGTTGGAGGATATGATTGAATCTGCAAACGGCAAACCAGTTCTGGTGGCTTACTGGTTCAAGCACGACAGAACAAGAATCACTGAAAGGCTGAGAAAACTCGGAGTTGTCTATCAGGAAATCAAATCGGCAGAAAGCATCAAGAACTGGAACAGCAGAAAGTTGCAGGTAGCATTGATACACCCTGCATCTGCCGGACACGGTTTGAACTTACAGGCAGGAGGAAACTTCTTAGTGTGGTTTGGTTTGACTTGGAGTCTGGAACTTTACCAGCAGACCAATGCCAGACTGTGGCGACAGGGGCAACAGTCCGAAACTGTGGTGATACAGCATATCATCACCAAAGGGACAATCGACGAACATATCTTGAAAGCTCTACAAGCAAAAGACGAGACGCAGACCGCTTTGATGCAAGCTGTCAAAGCAGAAATCGGAGGTAGCAGATGAACATCATTTGGCAGTACTTAGACAAACGGAGTGCCGCTGTAAACGCACTAAAGGATTACAGCAGCATGGCATACATCATTGCACATACAGACGAAGAAATCGCACAGGTGCATGAAGACACCACAACCCTTGGCAGTCCAGCATTTACAGATATGCCGGGCGGCAGTCCGAACCCACAGTCCGGCGAAATGAGAATCATCACTGCCATTGACGAAATTGATGTGCTGCGGGAACGGTATCGTCAGGCAAAGGAATACATGGGATGGTTTCAGCCTGCATGGGACAGCCTGTCGGAGGATGAACGGTACGTGCTGGAACAGTTCTATTGGCGGGAAGATCAAAACATTTATACCATTTGCGAGCACTTCGGTATTGAGCGTTCTTCTGCATACAACAAAAAGAATCGTGCCGTACAACACTTGACGTTACTTCTCTATGGTAAGGCATGAGTAAAATCGAGGATGACTTTTGCAAAAAGGTGTGATATAATAATATCATAGAAAACTGACCGAAAGCCCTGTGGTATTCCGCATGGGCTTTCGTTGTATCCGGAGGTGAACCTTATGCCGAGGAAGGCACTGAAACCATGCAAGCATCCCGGCTGTCCCAATCTGACAGACGGCTTGTACTGTGCAGAGCATCAGCCCCTGCACCCAGACCGACCGTCTGCCGCTAAGCGTGGATACGGCAGCAGGTGGCAGAGGCTCAGCAAGGCGTACCTCCGCCGGCATCCCTTGTGTGTGCGTTGCAAGGCACAGGGACGGTTCACGGCAGCGACTGTGGTCGACCATATCATTCCTCACCGTGGTGATCCGCATCTGATGTGGGATGAAAACAACTGGCAGGCTCTTTGCAAGTCCTGCCATGACCGCAAGACATGGACGGAAGACCGAAATCCCGTCTATCGGTATTGATTGTGCCTGAAATGTTGCCGGTGGGGGGATAAAAATCTCTAATTGTGAATTTTTTACAGACCGGCGTCCCCTCTCACGCACAAAATTTGGATTTCAAAGGGGGTATTAACCCTAAAAATATGCAACAAGCCGAAACTTACGCAGTTTCGGCTATTTTTCTCTCAAAAGGCAGGTGAAAACAGTGGCAAAAGACGGTACAAGAAGGGGTGGTGCAAGAGTTGGTTCGGGCAGAAAATCCAAGGCGTTAGTTGACAAAATCAATGATGGACAATCTGCATCAGTGCTTGAATTCCCAGAATCTTCTGTTTTGATAGGTGATGATGTTCCGCCAGTAAAGGATTTTATGAAAGCTCAGCAAAAAAACGGAAAAGATTTTCTTGCCGAAGAAATCTATAGTGAAACCTATCGATGGCTAAAAGCAAGAGGATGTGAAAAAGCCGTATACTCCGAACTTGTGATGCAATATGCCATGTCAGTTAGCCGCTGGATTCAGTGTGAAGAAGTAATATCTGAGTATGGATTTCTTGCAAAACATCCAACTACCGGAGCCGCAATTGCTTCTCCGTATGTCTCTATGAGTCAAAGCTACATGAAACAGGTTAATCAGTTGTGGTATCAAATTTTTCAAATTGTACGAGAAAACTGTTCAACAGAATTTTCAGGACTGCCCATTGATGATGCTATGGAAAAACTGCTGACCGCCAGAAAGAGGAACTGATATGGGTTGTGTGTTTAGCAAAAATACAGATGCCGAATTGCACAATGTGACTTTTGATTGTGAGAGTCCTAATTGCCAAAGAAGTATCTATTCCGAAGCAAAAAAATTAATGCGGTCAGAAAAAGTGTATTTCAATCGAGTAGGAAATGGCAAGAAAATACCGACTGTTCTCTCTGCACAATTTGCAGAAAATCTTGTACGAAACGGACACACACCACAAACCCTGCGAAATCTCGCCAACCTTATGGCGAGCCATGAACGACTGATTGCAGATGCCCTGAAAATCGACCAAGGCAGAATGAACCGATATTGCAGAACGGTCAATCCCCAATTCATCGAACAGCTGAACCAGAAAAAGCCCACCAACATGGCACAGTTTGCAGACATCTGGTATACGGCGAACGGTGCAAATTATGGCAGAGATCAGCACTACAACGACAGCCGATACCATATGCTGAACTATCACGCAACTTTTACAAAGGGAACAATCGAATTCAGACTTTTCCAGTTTGACAAGCCTACAGCTGAAAAGAAAAATGGACTCCATGCTGGGCAATTGAAAAGCTACATTCAGCTTTGCCTTGCCCTTTCCGAAATGGCAAAGGAACTGAAAACAGCAAGTCCAAAGCCACAGCAAACGGAAAATCCGAAATTCGCCATGCGAACATGGCTGATTCGATTGGGTCTGGTTGGCGAGGAGTTCGCCACCGCCAGAACGTTCCTCACCAGAAACTTGGACGGCGATGCCGCCTTCCGGTTCGGCAGATAAAGAGACAGCCTTTTGCTACCAGCTACACCAGACCGCTTCGGCGGTCTTATGGTGGTGAAAGGGTATCCCTTTCAGAAAGGATTTGATTGCATGAAAAAGTTTTACCTTGCCTATGGCAGCAATCTGAACGTGAAACAGATGCAGTTCCGCTGCCCGGATGCCAGAATTGTGGGGACTGCGGAGATCCCAAATTACCAGTTGCTGTTCAAAGGCAGTAAGACCGGTTCCTATCTGACCATCGAACCCAAGCAGGGCTGTACCGTTCCGGCGGCAGTCTGGTCGGTGTCGGAACGAGATGAACTTGCCCTTGACCGCTATGAGGGGTATCCCCATTTCTACTACAAAACGGAACTGGAACTTCCTCTTGCAGAAACCGGAAAAAAGCTGACCGCCTTTGTGTATATCATGCACGAGGAACGGAAACTGGGTATTCCCACTTCTGCCTACATCCGCACCTGTGTGGACGGATACCGCCAGTTCGGCTTTGATCTGAAACACCTGCGGAAAGCCATGGACATCAGCGAACGGGAGGTGTACCATCATGAAAACGGATAAGCCAGTTTCGGCAGTCTGCCCACTCTGCGGAAAGGCGTATTCCGGTGTTCCGGCACTTTCCAGAACGGACAACCAAACGCCTATTTGCCCGGACTGCGGCATTCGGCAGGCATTGGAAAGCATCGGCGTTTCCACGGAGGAACGGGAGAAAATCCTGTCTGTAATGCACCGAAAGTTCCCCATGTAACCGTCCTGTTTGCCCTGTGTGGGCTTTCAGAACACTTGCCGAAAAACTGCCCAAAGTCAAAATCAGCCCCACACAGGCGAACTGTGTGGGGCTTGGTTGGTGGCTGCGATTTTCCGAGATGCCTTTTCCATTGTACTGTATTTTACCATAGAAAAGCAAGTTTATCCAGTGTCAGATCCACCAAATATACAGCGAAAATAATGCCTTATGTTCTGTACATTTAGCCGCTTGCTATACGCCGAAAGGTATGGTAATATACAGTTACCGAAAGGGAAAACAACCAAAAAACCACGAAATTTGGAGGAAAAACACAATGGTAGCATACGGAATCGCAAAGGCAAGAGCAATGGCAAACAGAACGGACTGGAACGAAAGAACCGAAATCACAAAGGCGGTCATCACCTGGTTCGATGCGGACTACGAATACGAACTGGAGATTGAAAACGAGGACAGGATGGACAACGAGGAGTTCACCGCATGGGTTGAGGAAAACGCAGAAAGCCTTGCAAAGGCAGATGCCGAGGAAAACGGAACGACCTTTGAGGAAATCGACAGCATCGACTTTACGGAAAAGGAAATCGATGACGATGCCCTTTTCGATGAGGAGTACGAAAACGCCTGCGAATTCGAATGGGAGTGCCAGACCGGACGGTAACCCAAAACCCACAACACAAGACCAAAGCCCCGGAAGGGGCTGCGGCTCGTACAGCCGCTGTGTTGCCCTGTCCGGCGTAGTTTTGTTTCCTCCGAGTGGTTTTCCCTTTCCCACAAATGCCCCACACAGGGCAACGTGGGGCTTGCTTTTTTGGTTGGTATCATACACAATTTTCTGCTTTCATCTTTGTGCAGAATATGCTGGAAATTTCGTTGACTTCCCCTTTGTTTTATGGTAATATACATCATGCCGAAAGGCACAGAAAACAACGAAAGCAGGAGGAAAAAACAATGTGGACAGAAGGAACGATTCGGGTTGGAGCAAGCGTATTTCACTACTGGGTGAAACACTATGAGGAGCCTTCCATTTACGGCTACGAGGAAGGCAGAGCCTCAAAAATCTCCCTGCGGCGGAATGGCAAAACGGTGTTCAATTTCGACCGGGGCATGGATATTCCGCCGGAGGATGAGGAAACCGAAACTGCACTGGCGATCCTGCTGAAACAGTACAACTGATTTTTTCAAAACCGAATCCCACAAGCCGGAGCCGAAAGGCTCTGGTGGTCGTACCGGAAAAATTTCTATTGGTGTATCTTACACAAGAAAACGACGAAATTTTTACGTTTTTTCTGTCTGTTTCGCCGCTTGCTATCCTTGCTTTTGTATGGTAACATGGTTACAATGGGAATAGAATCTCAATTATAAAACAGCCCACCGGGGCATAAAAATAAATGATACAGACTTGCTTTTTGGCAGGTCTTTTTTGTTGAACGGAGGTGAATACAATGGCTCGATTCAAACCGACACGCTTTATGGCGGAAGATTCCAAGTACAATAAAAAATCGGCAGATTATGCCGTTTCCTTTATCGAATGCCTTAGTCATACCAAAGGCACGTGGGCAGGGAAGAAATTTGAACTGCTGGACTGGCAGGAACAAATTATCCGTGACCTGTTTGGTGTTCTGAAACCGAACGGCTATCGGCAATTCAACACGGCTTACATTGAGATTCCGAAGAAAAATGGCAAATCAGAGCTTGCTGCTGCCGTTGCTCTGCTATTAACTTGCGGTGACGGTGAAGAACGTGCCGAAGTTTACGGTTGTGCTGCCGACCGCCAACAGGCTGCCATAGTGTTTGATGTGGCTGCCGACATGGTGCGAATGTGCCCTGCCCTTTCCAAACGAGTAAAAATTCTGACCTCACAGAAACGTATCGTGTATATTCCGACTAACAGCTTTTATCAGGTGCTTTCAGCTGAGGCTTACTCAAAGCATGGATTCAACATTCACGGAGTTGTCTTTGATGAATTGCATACACAGCCTAACAGAAAGCTGTTTGACGTAATGACAAAGGGTTCCGGCGATGCGAGAATGCAGCCTCTATATTTTCTCATCACCACAGCCGGAACGGATACCAACAGCATCTGCTATGAAGTCCACCAGAAAGCAAAGGATATTCTGGAAGGCAGAAAACATGACCCGACTTTTTATCCTGTCATTTATGGTGCAGATGAATCGGAGGACTGGACAGATCCGAAGGTCTGGAAGAAGGCAAATCCGTCACTGGATAAGACTATCGGTATGGATAAGGTAGTGTCTGCGTGTAACTCTGCAAAGGAAACACCGGGAGAAGAAAACGCTTTCCGACAGTTGCGACTAAACCAATGGGTAAAACAAGCTGTCCGCTGGATGCCGATGGAAAAATGGGATAAATGCAAGATTGCTTTTGATGAAGAGATGCTTGCAGGTCGTATTTGTTATGGTGGACTTGATCTTTCCTCTACTACAGATATAACAGCATTTGTTCTGGTGTTTCCGCCTACAGAAGACGATGAACATTATTACATTTTACCTTACTTCTGGTTGCCGGAAGAAACGTTGCCACTCCGAGTAAGACGTGACCACGTTCCATACGATGTGTGGGAACGGCAAGGCTATCTGAAAACTACCGAAGGCAACGTTGTTCACTATGGCTTTATCGAAAATTTCATTGATGAACTGGGGCAGAAGTTTCACATCAAAGAGATTGCTTTTGATAGGTGGGGTGCGGTGCAGATGTCGCAGAATCTTGAGGGGTTAGGTTTTACGATGGTACAATTTGGACAAGGATATAAAGATATGTCACCACCGACCAAGGAACTGATGAAACTGACTCTGGAACAGACCCTTGCCCACAACGGACACCCTGTTCTTCGTTGGATGATGGATAACATTTTCATCAGGCGTGACCCTGCCGGAAACATCAAGCCGGACAAAGAAAAATCCACAGAGAAAATTGACGGTGCGGTTGCCATGATCATGGCTCTTGACCGTGCAATCCGCTGTGGATGTGTGTCTGATGAGTCTGTTTATGATTCAAGAGAAATGCTGATCATATAAGAAGGAGTGTGATTTTATGGGAATTTTTAAAGGACTTTTTCGTTCAAGAGATAAGCCGACCAACAGCTATGACAGCCCCGGCTACAGCTATTTCTTCGGACGAACGAACAGTGGTAAGCGTGTCAATGACCGCACTGCCATGCAGCACACAGTGGTTTATGCCTGCGTGAGGGTTCTGTCCGAGGCTATTGCACAGCTGCCGCTTCATGTGTACAAATACACCGAAAATGGAAAAGAGCGAGTGCCGCAGCATCCGCTTTACTTTTTGCTCCACGATCAGCCAAATCCGGAAATGACATCATTCGTTTTCCGAGAAACCTTAATGTCCCATCTGCTGATCTACGGCAATGCCTATGCACAGATTATCCGAAACGGCAGAGGTGATGTTATTGGGCTGTATCCATTGATGCCCGACAAGATGAAGGTTGACCGTGATGAGAAAAACCGCTTGATATATATTTACAGCCGTTATGATGAAGCCAACCCAAACTTGAAACAGCAGGGCGATATTGTTCTGCAGGCAGAAGATGTGCTGCATATTCTCGGACTTGGCTTTGACGGCTTGGTGGGATATTCGCCGATTGCACTTGCGAAAAATGCGATCGGCATTTCTCTTGCCTGTGAAGACTATGGTTCTACCTTTTTCGCAAACGGAGCCAGTCCATCTGGTGTATTAGAACACCCCGGAGTAATCAAAAATCCGGAACGTGTGCGTGATGCCTGGCAGAGAGCCTATGGCGGAAGAAACGCCCACAAGGTCGCAGTTTTAGAGGAGGGCATGAAGTTTACTCCTATTGCTATTCCAAATAATGAAGCACAGTTTCTGGAAACCAGAAAGTTTCAGGTAGAGGAAATTGCACGACTGTATCGAGTACCACTCCACATGATCGGCGACTTAGACCATGCCACATTTTCTAATGTGGAACATCTGTCATTGGATTTCGTGAAATACAGTCTTGACCCTTGGATCGTTCGCTGGGAACAGGGACTACAAAAGGCATTGCTTTCCGATTCAGAGAAAGGCAAATACTTCATCAAGTTCAATGTTGAGGGACTTTTGCGTGGTGATTACGCTTCCAGAATGCAGGGCTATGCGACTGCCCGACAGAATGGCTGGATGTCTGCCAATGACATTCGGGAACTGGAGGATATGAATATGATTCCTGACGAAGAAGGCGGAAATCTCTATCTTGTAAATGGTTCATTTACAAAACTCGCAGATGCAGGGGCATTTGCAAAGGAAAATGAAAAGGAGGATATGACCCATGAAGAATAACCGTTTTTGGAACTGGGTACGCAACGAAGAAACCGGTGCATCGGAGATGTATTTGTACGGTGCCATTGCGGAGAGTACCTGGTTTGAAGACGATGTCACCCCTGCTATGTTTCGCTCGGAACTGCAAAAACACAGCGGTGATGTGACCGTCTTTATAAACTCGCCGGGCGGCGATGTATTTGCTGCCAGTCAGATCTATACCATGCTCCGAAATCATTCGGGAAAGGTTACCGTCAAGATCGATGGCATTGCTGCTTCAGCGGCATCTGTGGTGGCGATGGCTGGAGAAGAAACATTGATCTCACCGACCGGAATGCTGATGTGCCACAATCCGATGACCTGTGCCATGGGCAACAAGGCAGATATGGAGAAAGCCATCGCACTTCTGGACGAAGTCAAGGAATCCATTATCAATGCCTATGCAGAAAAATCGCATCTCAGCCGCAATAAGATTGCAAGGCTGATGGATGAAGAAACGTGGATGAATGCAGAAAAAGCATTACAGCTGGGATTTGTAGACGGCATTCTCTTTTCTAAAAAGAATCCGTTTGTGCCAGAAGAAGAACCCGAAAAAACAGATCCAGATGAAGAAACAGAGGAATCTCCTGAAGAAGATCCGGATGAAAAAAAGAAGGAAAGCACAGCGTCCATGCTGTACACACCATCTAAAACGCTGGATTCTTTTCTGCAGAAGATTTCTGCAACTGCATCCAAAGGCACGCCGATCAACCAATTGGACAAGCGGCTGGAGCTTTTGAAATATTAAAAATACAGGAGGACTGATACTATGACAATTCAGGAACTGAGAGAAAAAAGAAGCAAGGCATGGGATACTGCCCGTGACTTTTTGGATTCCAAGCGAAATGAAAGCGGTCTGCTTTCGGAAGAGGACAGCAAGACATACGATGCCATGGAGCAGCAGATCGTGGCATACGGCAAGGAAATCCAGCGGCTGGAACGACAGGCTCAGATTGAAGCGGAGATGAACAAGCCCACTTCTACGCCAATTCAGAACAAGCCGAACGCATCCATTCACGGCGATACCAAGACAGGCATTGCATCGGATGCATATCGTACTGCTTTCTGGAACAGCATTCGCAACCGCAATTTTTACGATGTCCGAAACGACTTGCAGGTTGGTACAGATACTGAGGGTGGCTATCTTGTGCCGGATGAATTTGAACGGAAACTGGTGGAAGCCCTGACCGAAGAAAACATTTTCCGGCAGCTGGCAACCGTCATCAAAACTTCCTCTGGTGATCGAAAGATTCCCATCGTTACTTCTAAGGGCGAAGCTGCTTGGATGGATGAGGAGGACGCATATAAGCTGTCGGATGATACCTTTGGACAGGCTTCCCTCGGTGCGTACAAGGTTGGCACAGCAATTAAGATCTCTGAGGAACTGCTGAATGATGCTGCTTTTGACCTGCCGTCCTATATTGCAAAAGAATTTGCAAGAAGAATCGGTGCAAAGGAAGAAGAGGCATTCTTCATTGGTGATGGCAAGGGCAAGCCGACCGGTATCTTCGCTGCAACGGGCGGTGCAGAAAGCGGGGCAACAACCAGCACTGCAAATATCACTTTCGATGATGTTCTGGAACTGTTCTATTCCTTGAGAAGCCCGTATCGGAAGAAAGCTGTATGGGTACTGAATGATTCCACAGTAAAGGCACTTCGTAAGCTGAAGGACAGCACTGGCAATTACATCTGGAATCCGTCTGTACAAGCTGGCGTTCCGGATACCATTCTCAATCGTCCGTACTACACTTCCAGTTATGTGCCGGAAATCAAGGCAGGTGCAAAGTGTCTTGCTTTCGGAGATTTCAGCTATTATTGGATCGGCGACCGTCAGGGACGCTCCTTTAAGCGACTGAATGAGGTGTTTGCAATGAGCGGTCAGGTTGGATTCCTCGCCTCTCAGCGTGTCGATGGCAGACTGATTCTGACCGAAGCCGTAAAGACGCTTGGCATGAAAGCGTAATTAGAGAAAGGGGTTGGAGTGGGTGGTAACTTTACAGGAAGTCAAGCAGTATCTGCGGATTGATTTTGAAGATGATGATACATTGCTTCTCTCCCTTATTTCAACTGCAAAACAGCTGGTAATGGATGTAGGAAGAATGGACGAGGAACGCTTTTCGGAGAACGAAGATGTGGTGCGGACAGCAATGCTCTACACAGTTTCTTATCTCTATGAAAACCGCAATACCGCAGACTTTTCCAAACTGACATTAACACTTCGTGCTATGCTGTTTGCACAGCGAGAGGATGTGATTTGATGGAAATTGGAACACTCAATCAGCGAATCACCTTTCTGGTGAATCGTGTCGTTACCGATGAAATCGGAAATCACACCGCTGTGTGGGACGAAGCCTTTTCCTGCTGGGCAAAAGTGACTTTGAAAGCTTCTGCGGAGCATACGGACGCTGGTGTGACCAAAGAAACACAAACACTGGAATTCCTCATTCGGCAAAGTCAGCACTGGATGCCGTCTGTAACAGGCAATCGAATTTTGTTTCAGGGAAATATTTATGACATCACCGATATTACACCGGATTATCTGCACAAGGATTATCTGAAAATTACTGCAGAAGCCAGAAAGGCAGGACAAAATGACCAGTATTGACAATCTTGCAGCGGAAATCATGCAGGGCTTGCAGGAATATGCAGACCTTGCAGATACCGCCATGAAAAAGGCTGTCCGGAAATCCGCCACGCAAGTGAAAAACGAGATTTCCGCCAATGCTCCAAAGGACACCGGAAAATATGCAAAAAGCTGGACAACGAAAAAGACTGGCGAAAACAGTCACTCTTTGGAGATGACCGTCCACAGTAAGAATCGTTACCAACTGGCACATCTTTTGGAAAAGGGGCATGCCAAGCGTGGCGGTGGTCGGGTATCCGGCAAACCGCATATTGCTCCTGCGGAAGAAAACGGTGTACAGTTGCTGGAGCATTTGATTGAGGGGG
>ENA-UOJV01000712-UOJV01000712.1-human-gut-metagenome-genome-assembly--contig:-C82-NODE-712-length-45445-cov-12.964728_pt1 | contig 45445 bp, 36 predicted proteins | sample MGYA00242356_ERZ723903 | MGnify/ENA metagenome assembly ERZ723903
TGTGTTAATCATAAAATGAAAAAATAATTAAAGTTACTTAAATAAAAATGCCTGGGATTTATTATTTTCAAAGAAAACATATTACATTTTTGGATTTTTATCTATCCTCGTTTTTATATCATATAAAATAAAGAAAACTAACAGTATAACAGCCAGATAGGATAATCCGTAAAGCAAAAATCGTTTTGTGGCTGTGCCCATGTCCATACCCATTTGGCTGAAATCATATTTTGGAAAAAATGGAGGAATCAGGTTTAAAAGGAAGTGCCAGCCTGCATTCCATATAATACATGGAACGGTGATAAAATGTTTTTTTGCAGAAATACCATAAAAAACCAGGACAATAAAGAAAACGGGAAAAGTATAGGATAGAAACAGGGTATAATTGGAAAATACCGCATACAGATTTATGGAAGCGGGTTCTGACATGAAAAGGATTCTTAAAAATGGCATAAAAACATTCATGAACAGGGTGTCAAAAAAGGGGATAGATAGGCAGAGAAGGCATCCCTGCCAGAGATGCAGTCGGCCGTTCATGATAAGAATGACAAATCCAGCGGCAAGTCCGGGAGCAATCGCAGTTCTGGCCTGATTGCCTAGATCCGTGAGTGCTTTGCCAAAGCCACTGCCCCAGATGGATTCGGTATCAAAAAACAGCGTTAATGAGTTTGTATTTGCAAGGAAACCCGTAAAAACACATAAAAAGGCAGAAAATATAAATATTTTATTCCTCATAACTTTCCTCCTAAAGCTTGATTTTAGTACTGGACTGTTTAATGTCCAGTACTAAAATCGAAATACTTTTAATTGGGACTAATAGAAAATGAGCAGGAAGTGGATCCATAACTTATTTCTCCAAAATCTGAGGTTCCGTAAACAGTAAACTCATAGGAGAAATCCGCAGATAATTTATTGGGGGCAATTTTTGAGGATGCAACTTCATTTTTGGTTTTTACTGGATAAATATTTGAACTTGGGGTTAATATTCTTTTGACAATGATTGGAGTGCTGGAAGTCGATATTTGATAAGTGTTAGGATCATATGTAATTGAGCCGCGAACAGTATAGTCAACAGTACAAGTTAGGTTTAAGTTATTTTTATCGGTCAAAATATCCACAACGCGCTGATCGACTGTTTTGCTCAAGTCACTGTGAATCATTGTTGGAGTTTCAGTGTTTATAATGATTTTTTTTATGTTATTATGACAGTAGCATTGCAAATCATTAATATTATTTGAAGCATACATTGGATAAGCAATATTTTTGAATGATGCAGTGATATCACGATTATTAAAATCGTAAACAAAATAGGTACTCATAGTAGGCGCTTGGAGACGAATATTGTTTTCTGTTTCAAGTGCTTCTAGTGCAATGTTCAGTAACACATCTTCTGGGTTTGGATTATTTTTTTCTGCTGCGTATGATGAACTGATATTCAATATAAGCATAGAAATTATTAGTATCAGCAGGTTAATTTTCTTTCTCATTTTTAAACACCTCTATTTAATTAACAGAAATCCGAAAGCTATCTTCAAAGGTTCCATATCCAAGCAGCACATAATCCATGTCATTAGCTCCATGATTTGCAAAAATCTGTACGGAATGGTCGAAGGTAGCAGAATAGCCATCAGATGACACCTGAGGTGACGGACTAAGCTCATTTTTTGTAAAAGGACGAGTCTCTGCATTCCAATCTAACCAGTCAATACTTACTCTTAAAGCGGGAGTGGTAGAAGTAATTTTGTAGGTATTGGGATTATATGTAACTGCTCCCCGCAGACGATAGTAAACACGGCCTTTTAATGCAGAAGCTGGTACTTGATCCCAATTTGCGCCTTCAATTGTAATGGCATTACAGTTGTGGTAGATTTCTTTTTCGACAGTTTTCGTTAAATCCCCGGCTCGGGCTATGGTTTCAATACATTTTGTGGCGTGTGAAACCTTTTGAGTAAATAAAGTGTATTGTTCTTTTAAGGATTTTCCAGATATATTGGAAATGAATTTGGCAGTAATATCATTTCCATTTTCATCAAAGAATTTATAAGTGACACTTCGATGTTCTTCCGATATTGCTTTAGGAAAAGCTAAATTGTTATCTGGTAAATCAACGATATAGTCAGCGAATTTTCAAACGCTTTGGATGAAAATTGTAGAGAAGGCTTAGGGCTGAAAGCAAAGGATGTCAATGTGGATGCAATAACTAATGTCGATACTAATAGGGCAGAAATTATTCTCTTCAATCAAATCAACCTCCAATCCATTTAAATTATTATTTTGGAAATTATAACTACTAAAGGCGCCCTCCTGGTTTCTATATGAGTAAATACGTACTCTTATTCAAATGATAACATAAAAACAGAAAAAATATCATTTTGTCTCCCAGATGCGCGAAAAATGTCCTTCAAATTAAACAATGACATGGATTAAACGGTGATTATCAAAAATAAACGGTGATTTCGCATAAAGCTGTATTATATAAACAAAATGGAAGCCTCTCTTGCAGAAACCGTACAAAGCCATACGAAAAGCACGGTTAAAATTTACAAACAAGGCGGGATATGATATAATGGAGGACATATAAGGAATTTTGCGTTGTTGTTCTGCCATGGTCCACAGGGGCCTGGAAATAGGAGAAAAGCATGAAAGAGAATAAAAAGGTCAGGAATGTGCTGCAGAAATACATGCAGTGGCCCGTGGTACTTTCGGTCCTGGTCCTCTGCGCCAATGGGGCAGTGGGCCTGGTTTCCGGCAAAGCCGGTATGGTCATGGCCGTGTTTACGGTCCTGTATGCATTCTGCGCGGGGGTCCTCTTCTGGTATGGAAAAAAGCGGATCCTGACAGGGCTTGTGGGCTTTGCCGCGGATTTTGACCAGAGCCAGAAGAACCTGATGGCTTCCATGGAGCTGCCTTACGGCATCGCCGATGAAGCGGGACGCCTTTTGTGGACCAACCGGGCGTTTTCTGCGGTGATCAAGGATGAAAAGAGCGCCAGGCGGAGCCTTACGGCCCTGTTCCCGGAGATCACAGAGGAAGGCCTGGAAAAAATGGACCATGCCCTGGAGGTCCAGTGCGCGTATGGGGGAGCCATTTACAGGGCCTCTATAAAGCGTGTGACGATCCAGTCAGACAGCGGCCTGCTTTCCGCTGCGCCGGGCCAGAAGACGGAGCAGCAGGTGTTGGCCGTATACCTTTATGACGAGACAGAGATCCATGAATATATGCAGGCCATCACGGATCAGAAAATGGTAGCGGGCCTTATTTATCTGGATAACTATGACGAAGCGCTGGAGAGCGTGGAGGAGGTGCGCCGGTCGCTTTTGGTGGCCCTCATCGACCGGAAGGTCAGCAAATATATTTCCGGGGTCAACGGCATCGTGAAAAAGATGGAAAAGGACAAATATTTCTTTGCCATCGAGCAGAAATATATGCCGTCCCTGGAGGCGGAGCGGTTCAGCCTCCTGGAGGATGTAAAGACCGTTAATATCGGAAATGAAATGGCCGTTACCTTAAGTATCGGGATCGGCATCAACGGCGATACGTATATCCGCAACTATGAGTACGCCCGGACCGCCATCGACATGGCCCTGGGACGCGGCGGCGACCAGGCCGTGGTGAAGAACGGGGAAAAGATCCAGTATTATGGAGGAAAATCCCAGCAGCTGGAGAAGACCACCCGTGTTAAGGCCAGAGTAAAGGCCCATGCCCTCCGGGAGCTCCTGGAGACCAAGGACCGGCTTCTTATCATGGGCCACAAGATCGGGGACATCGACTCCTTCGGTTCTGCCATCGGCGTGTACCGGATCGCCGCAGCCCTTGGGAAAAAGGCCCATATCGTCATCAACGAGGTCACCTCATCGGTACGGCCCATGATGGACCGGTTTATCAATAACAGCGATTATCCCCAGGATCTGTTCCTGATGGGAGACGATGCGGCGGAGCTGGCGGACCCGTCCACAGCCCTTGTGGTGGTGGATGTGAACCGCCCCAGCTATACGGAAGAGCCCCAGCTTTTAAATCTGGTAAAGACCATTGTGGTCATCGACCATCACCGCCAGTCCAGCGAGATCATCAGCAACGCTACCTTATCCTATGTGGAGCCCTATGCCTCCTCGGCCTGTGAGCTGGTGGCGGAGATCCTGCAGTATGTGACGGACAGCATCCGGATCAAATCCCTGGAGGCCGACGCCATGTACGCCGGTATCGTCATCGATACCAATAATTTCACAAACCAGGCAGGAGTCAGGACCTTCGAGGCCGCGGCGTTCTTAAGGAGGAACGGCGCTGATGTGACCAGGGTAAGGAAGCTGTTCCGGGATAAAATGGAGGATTACAAGGCCAGGGCCGAGGCAGTCCGTCAGGCTGAGGTCTTTGAGGGAGCCTTTGCCATCAGCGTATGTCCGGCAGAGAATGTGGAAAGTCCCACGGTGGTTGGGGCCCAGGCGGCCAACGAGCTTCTGGATATCATCGGCATCAAGGCCTCTGTGGTCTTGACCCCCTATAACGGAAAGATCTATGTCAGCGCCCGCTCCATTGATGAGATCAACGTCCAGGTAATGATGGAAAAGCTGGGCGGAGGCGGACACAGGACCATCGCCGGAGCCCAGCTTCCCGGAGCGACTGTGGAGGAGGCAAAGGAAAAGATCAAAGATGTGATCCTGGCGATGAAACAGAAAGGAGAATTTTAACGTGGAAGTTGTATTATTAGAGGATGTAAAGGCACTTGGAAAAAAAGGACAGATCGTAAAGGTCAACGACGGATATGCAAGAAACTTTATCCTGCCGAAGAAGTTGGGCGTAGAGGCCAACACAAAGAATCTGAACGATCTGAAGCTCCAGAAGGCCAACGAAGCCAAGGTGGCTGCAGAGCAGCTGGCAGAGGCAAAGGCCCTGGCTGCAAAGATCGACGAGCTTTCGGTGACAGTCTCCATCAAGGCCGGAGAGGGCGGAAGGACCTTTGGCTCCGTTTCCACAAAGGAGATCGCCAAGGCGGCGGCCGACCAGTTACATCTGGATATTGATAAGAAGAAAATGGTCTTAACGGATCCCATCCGCAGCCTTGGAACCTTTGAGGTGCCCATTAAGCTCCACAAGGACGTAACTGCAAAGCTGAGAGTCAAGGTGACAGAGGCGTAAGGATATGGAAGAAGCGTTAGTAAAGCGGGTGCTCCCCCACAGCGTGGAGGCGGAGCAGTCGGTCATCGGCGCCATGCTGATGGACCGGGATGCGATCATCGCCGCATCAGAGAGCGTCGTGGCCGATGAGTTTTACCAGCGCCAGTACGGCGTCATGTTCGAGACCATGGTGGAGCTGTTTAACGAAGGCCAGCCGGTGGACCTGGTGACTCTCCAGAACCGGCTGAAGGAAAAGGATGTGCCGCCGGAGGTATGCAGCCTGGACGCCGTCCGGGACATCATGGCTACGGTGCCCACGTCGGCCAATGTGCGGTCCTATGCCGCCATTGTCCACGAGAAGGCGGTCCTTCGCCGCCTGATCAAGATCAACGAAGAGATCGCCAATTCCTGCTATGCGGGAAAGGAGCCGCTGGATACGATCCTGGCAGACACGGAAAAACAGATCTTCCATCTGCTCCAGAGCCGGACCGGCGGCGATTTTGTCCCCATCCGCCAGGTGGCCTTGAATGTTCTGGATAAGATCGAGCAGGCCACCCGTTCCAAATCCACAGTGACAGGACTGGCTACCGGCTTCATCGATCTGGACTACCGGATGTCGGGCCTCCAGCCGTCGGACCTGATCCTCATCGCCGCCCGCCCGTCCATGGGAAAGACGGCCTTTGTACTGAATATAGCGGATTATATCGCGGTGCGCCGCCAGAAAACGTGTCTGATTTTCAGTCTGGAGATGTCCAAAGAGCAGCTGGTGAACCGAATGCTTGCTATGGAGTCCAACGTGGATTCCCAGAAGCTGCGGACGGGAACGCTGACAGACGCCGACTGGGACGCAGTGGTAGAGGGCATCGGCACCATCGGGAATTCAAAGCTGATCATCGACGATACCCCGGGTATCTCTGTTATGGAGCTGCGGTCCAAATGCCGGAAGGTGAAGCTGGAATACGGCCTGGATCTGGTGATGATCGACTACCTCCAGCTGATGACCGGAAGCGCGAAAAACGGCGACAACCGCCAGCAGGAGATTTCGGAGATCTCCCGTTCCTTAAAGGCCCTGGCCCGTGAGCTCAACGCCCCGGTCATCGCCCTGTCCCAGCTTTCCCGTGCCTGCGAATCCAGGACGGACCACAGGCCCATGCTTTCGGACCTGCGTGAGTCGGGAGCCATTGAGCAGGACGCGGACGTGGTCATGTTCCTGTATAGGGACGATTATTATAATAAAGACACAGATACGCCCAATGTGGCGGAGGTCATTATTGCCAAACAGCGTAACGGCCCTATCGGCACCGTAAACCTGGGCTGGAGGCCGGAGCTCACAAGGTTTGTGAACATGGCCAAGGAGCAGTAAGCCCATTCAGACTGTATCTCAACATTTTTGGAATATTCTGGAATGTCCTCACATATATTATGATATCAGGGTCAAAAGGCCGATCGATTCGACACAAGGCTGCTTGCAGGCGATTTTAAGACCTGAGCCCCTAACATCGTATTATGTAACAGGGAAAGGAAGAGGACAACCATGGCAGATACGCACTATCTGATCTCCGATGCCTCGAGGAAGGTGGATGTTGAATCCCACGTTCTCAGGTATTGGGAAGAAGAGCTGGAAATGAATATACCAAGGAATGAGATGGGACACAGATATTATACGGAGCTTCATATCCGGCTTTTTAAGCAGATCAAGGAGCTGAAGGAGAAGGGATATCAGCTCAAGGCCATTAAAGCGGCGCTTGCCAGATCCCTGGAATCAGATGGGGAAGTGGTTGTTCCCAATGATATTCTGGAGGAGGATGTTGTGGCTGCTTTAAAGGATCATACGGAGCATGAGGATGAAAAAGTAAAAAACATGGATGACCGGGCCCTGACGACCATGATGGCTGAGGAACGGGCGGAGCAGTTCCGGGCCATGCTGGGACAGATGATCGGACAGGCCATCGAGGAAAACAACGAAAAGCTGAGTCAGGATATCAGCCGCATGGTCAATGACAAGGTCATAAAAGAGGTGGACTACCTGATGCGGGTGGCTGATGAAAGAGATGAGGAGCGGTTCCGCCAGCTGGATGAGACGATTCGTCTGTACCAGCGGGAAAACAAGGGAAAGGCGGAGGCCGCCGCATCCCGGATCCCGTTTTTTTCCGGGGGCTTTGGGAAAAAGAAGAAGTTTGGGAGAAATGGGAACAAGCTGTAAAATAAAAATGATCATAACAAAAAAGCTGCTGTCGCAAATAAAGCGCAGCAGCTTTTATGTATTCTTCTAATACGTGAGATATTAGCCCTCGCTGATAGCGCCAGTGGGACATACACCTGCACATGTTCCGCAGCTGATGCATGCATCTGCATCGATCTCGTATTTGCCGTCTCCCTGAGAGATTGCATTTACCGGACATTCGCCAGCGCAGGAACCGCAGCTAACGCAAGTATCGTTAATTACATATGCCATGATGAATTACCTCCTTTTTTTATCATTGTATACATTCTATAATAAACATTGAAAATATTCAAGAGGAATTTTCAAGAAACACAGGTAACCAATGTATTATTTCTCAAACACGACCTCGCCGCCCAGGACAGTCATGGAGCAGTCCAGAATAGCGTGGATATCCTCCAGCGGGCTCTTTTCAAAGACAGCGAAGTTCGCCTTTTTGCCCGGGGTGATGGAGCCATGGGTGTCCTTTACATCCATGAGCTCGGCAGCGTTGATGGTACCGCACTGGATGGCCTCCATGGGGGTCATTCCGTTTTCCACCATCAGGATACACTCAAAGCCAGTCATATCGTATTTATTGAAGGGGGTTCCCGCATCGGTTCCCAGGGCGATCTTAACGCCTGCCTTATGGGCGCGGCGGAAGGTATCCTGGTGGGCGTCGATGGTCTTTTCTACCTTCTTCACCATGTAATCGGGGATCCCGGCGTCCGTGCCGTATTTTTTGATCCAGTAGGGAGCGGCCAGGGTGGGAACGAAGAACACGTTGTGCTCTTTCATGAAGTCGAAGCACCAGTCGTCCATGAAGAAGCCGTGCTCGATGGAGTCCACGCCGGCCCGGAGAGCGTTTTTGATGCCTTCCATGCCCTGGGCATGAGTGAAGGTTTTGGCCCCTGCCTTGTGGGCTTCTTCGATGGCTGCGCGGAGCTCCTCTTCGGTGAGCTGCGGGGAGCCCGGCTCAACGCCCTTGGTCATAACGCCTCCGGTGGCCATGACCTTGATCCAGTTGGCGCCGGCCTTTAACTGCTCTCTGGCTGCTCTTCTGCAGTCGTCGGGACCGTCAGCCTCACGGCCGGAGTCGTGGCCGTGTCCTCCGGTCATACAGATACAGCGGCATGCAGTCTGCATTTCCGGAGCCAGGATCTCGCCCTTTAACTGGGCGTCGTGGAGGTCCACATCAATATATTTGGGTGCGCCTGCGTCACGGATGTAGGTCACGCCGGAATTTAACAGTGTTTTTAAATTCTTAAGGGCCCGGATGGTGACAGCGGCGTCAGAAATGGTTTCCTTTGCGCCGGTCCCGGCATCGGAGCACATATGTACATGGCAGTTGAAAAGCCCGGGGAGCACGGTCCTTCCGCCCAGATCGACAACCTTTGCGCCATCGGGAGCAGCGATACTGGTTCCTACCTCTTTGATCATGCCGTTTTCCACCAGGATGCTGCCGCCGGTGAGGACGGTCTGGCCGATCACATCCACGAGATTTCCGTTGGTAAATAATGTGGTCATAAGATTCCTCCTAAATCAGATATATTTTCCAGAATAAAAAGTCTATCTATATTATATCAGTAATTTGAGATATGACAATAAAATTGTGGAGAAAATTGCGCCAGATCCAAAAAAACCATAAAAGACTCTGCCAGGTCCTTGTGAAAATGGGGAGAAGATGGTACAATGGTATCGTTGGCGCGCGCCGGCTTCTGTGTATACCGCAGAGGTCCGGGTACGCAGAATCCGCCGGAGGGGAAGCACAGCCTCCCGGCGCAGAAAACAGACAGGAAAAGGATCATGGAGGGGAATGGATCATGGATATGACAGGAATGAAGCATGAGATCGAGGCGCTTGCAGAGGCCCACAGAGAAGAATTTGAGGCGGTGAGCGCATGTATTTTTGAACATCCGGAGCTGGCGTTCCAGGAAAAGACGGCACAGAATGAATTATGCAGCCTTCTGGAACGCCACGGCTTTTCTGTAAAACGGGGAGCAGGTTCCCTGGATACGGCCTTTGTGGCGGAATATAACAGCGGAAAGCCGGGAATGACCTTTGCATTTTTATGTGAGTACGATGCCCTTCCCGAGCTGGGCCACGCCTGCGGCCATAACCTCATCGGCACCAGCGGAGCCGGAGCCGGAGTGGTTTTAAAGGAGATCATGGAAAAATACGGCATCGGCGGAACGCTGAAGGTATTCGGTACCCCGGCGGAGGAAAACGGCAGCGGGAAGATCACCATGCTGGACGAGGGGATCTTTGAGGGCGTGGATATGTCCCTGATCATGCATCCCAGCGATCTGTCCATGGCCGATGATATTTCCTTTGCGGCTGTGAACAAGGTGTATACCTTCAAGGGAAAACCGGCCCATACAGCAGCCTGTCCCTGGGTGGGAGCCAGCGCTTTAAACGGTGTGATGCAGATGTTCCACGCCGTTGATTCCCAGAGGCTCCATTTTAAAGACTACACAAGGGTACACGGCATCGTCCTGGAGGGTGGTACGGCTGTGAACATCGTTCCCGAGCGGGCTGTATGCAAGTTCAATATCCGCGCTCTGGATTCGGAGTATTTAAAGGAAGTGATCGCTGTCATCGACCGGTGCGCCCAGGGTGCGGCCATGTGCGCCGGAGTGGAGGTGGAGATCTCACAGGACGGCTACCTGATCGAGGATGTGAGAAATGACCGGAGACTGGTGGAGGCTGTGGAGAAGAACATGGACCTCATCGGCGAGCACCACATCCCCAGGGATCTGACCCAGGGGATCGGCTCCACGGACGTGGGCAACGTGACCCACGCCATGCCTGCGGCCCAGTTTTATATCGGTGTCGGCGAGGGGCTGGGGACCCATACGGCTCCCTTTGCAGAGGCTTCTGGCGGCCCGGCAGGAAAACGGGCGCTTCTGGCGGCTGTGAAGGTACTGGCTATGACAGGACTGGATATGATGGCAGAATAGGCTGGATTCGCGTCCAGCTGTCCGGAATCCCCATGGATTTCCGGATATCCGTAAGGCAGATGGCTGAAAGGGCAGAGAAAGCCCAGCCGTCTGCCTTTTTCATGCATGGAAGAGGGGGATTATCCTGCATCAACGGGCGATTCTCCATCCTCCCAGAACCTCTGCACCTCTTTAAGCCGTTCTGCCTGTTTTTTCTCTTCTCCCGCCTCGCCAGGAATGTAGTACCGGGTTCCCTTTAAGGATTCGGGCAGACATTCCATGCGGGCGATCTTTTCCTTCGTGTCGTGGGCGTAGACGTAGCCCTTCCCGTAATCCAGCTCCTTCATAAGCCCGGTGGGCGCGTTGCGGATCACCAGGGGGACCGGCTCGGACAGCATGCTTAGGGCGTCCTTTTTGGCGTGCTCGTAGGCCATGTAAACAGAATTGGACCTGGGCGCCAGGGACAGATAGACCACGGCGTGGGTCAGGTGGATATTGCATTCCGGCATTCCCAGGAAGTGGCAGGCCTGGTAGACGGAGACCGCCAGAGTAAGGGCGTTATTATCGGCCAGTCCGATGTCCTCGGTGGCAAACCGGATCAGCCGCCGGGCGATGTACAGGGGGGCTTCCCCGGCCTCCAGCATCCGGGCCAGCCAGTAGACAGCTGCATCGGGATCGCTGTTTCGCATGGATTTATGGAGGGCGGAGATCAGATTATAATGCTCTTCACCATTCTTATCATATAGAAGGGATTTTTTGCTGATGCACTGCTCCAGGATATCCCGGGTCACAATGGTCTTTTCCGGTGTGATGGTCCCGTTGGTCACGGCCATTTCCAGCACGTTTAAAGCCGTCCGGGCGTCTCCATTGGCAAATGCCGCGATGGCGGCGATCAGCTCCTCTCCGATCTCCACATTCAGATAGCCGAGGCCCCTGGAGCTTTTTAACGCATGGTGGAGGAGCTCCGTTAAGTCGTCGGTGGAAAGAGGCTGGAGGACGAAAACGCGGCACCGGGATAAAAGAGCTGCGTTGATCTCAAAGGACGGGTTTTCCGTGGTGGCTCCGATGAGGATGATGCTGCCCTTTTCCACATAAGGAAGAAATGCGTCCTGCTGGGCCTTATTGAAGCGGTGGATCTCGTCCACAAATACCAGAGTCCGCAGCCCGGACCGGCGGCTCAGCTCCGCCCGTGCCATGACCTCCTTGATCTCTTTAATGCCACTGGTAACGGCGCTGAAATTCACAAAGTCGGCGTTGGTCCGTTTGGCGATGATGCTGGCCAGGGTGGTCTTCCCAACGCCGGGAGGCCCCCAGAAAATCATGGAGGGGATCTGGTCCTGGTCGATGAGCTGGCGCAAAAGCTTCCCCTTTCCCAGCAGGTGCTTCTGGCCCACAAAGGTCTCCAGGGATTCCGGCCGCAGCCGGCTGGCCAGAGGGGACATGGTCTCTTTGTAATCAAACATGGATAACTGTTCCATCATACTGCTCACCATCCTGTATGTTTTACCGGCTCCTTTCCGGACCCCGGCTGTGCGCCGGTTTCGGATCCTTCCAGAGGCGGCGTAAAAGATTTCTGATATCAGTGTAGCACGACGGGAGGGGCTGTGCAAGCGGCGGTGGGGAAAAGGATGTAAACTGGAATGATAAAAAGGTTGACAATGAAAAAAGCTCTGTTATAATGTAAACATGAATATGATTCTGGTTGACAATGTGCCGGGGATGGGATCTTCCCGGCCACAGGATACCGGAGAAAATTGACAGAGGAGAATCTATATTATGGAAAAAACTGCTTCACTGAAAAAGGGAAGGATGACGACGGCCCAGATGACGGTTACGGCGCTGATGACGGCGGTGCTGTGCATTTTTGGCCCTCTGGCCTTACCAATTCCCGTCAGCCCGGTACCCATCAGCCTGACCAACCTGGTGCTTTATTTCATGGTCTATATTCTGGGAATGAAGGGCTCCTTAATGAGCTTTGGGCTGTATCTGCTGCTGGGAGCCACAGGTCTCCCTGTGTTTTCCGGCTTTGCGGGAGGCCTTGGCAAGCTGGCAGGGCCCACGGGCGGATACCTTCTGGGCTTTATTTTCATGACCCTGGCTGCGGGCTTTATGGTGGAGCGGTTCCCGGACCGCATATTTCTCCATGGGATCGGAATGGCCGTGGGTACGGCCATATGTTACCTGTTTGGGACCGTGTGGCTGGCGGAGCAGATGTCGCTTACATTTACAGCGGCCCTTGGAGTGGGCGTGATCCCGTATCTTCCCGGAGACGCGGTGAAGATCCTCCTGGCTGTGATCCTCGGCCCGAAGCTCAGAAAGGCCGTAAGGCCCATGTTATCCAGATGACCGTTAAAGAACATAAAACAGGAACGTCCAGAGTCCAGGAAAAAGGGCCTGGGCGTTTCTTTTTTTATGGCAGAATGGCTTCTTTCCTTGACACAGCCCCTATTTTCGATTATTATAACGCTGTTACCCTTTTAACGATTGAGCATACGAGGAGGGAGTACCATGAAAAAAATACATGAAGCGCTTACAGAGATCCTTCCGCGGATCATAGAGCTGAGCGAAGATATCTACTGCCACCCGGAGCTGGGATTTAAAGAATTCCGCAGCCGGGAGAAGGTGACAGAGGCCTTAAGCCAGGCAGGGATCCCTTATAAAGATGTGGCCTATACAGGACTTACGGCCACGTTGGATTCTGGAAGACCAGGCCCCGGGATCGGGCTCATCGCGGAGTTTGACGCGGTTCCTACCCTGGGCCATCCTTATGCCAATAAGGACGATTACGCGGCCCACACCTGCGGCCACTATGCCCAGACCGGCGTGATGCTGAGCCTGTTTTTAGCCATTAAGGAGTCTGGTATGCTGGAGGACCTTTGCGGAAAGGTCACTCTGCTCTTTACGCCGGGCGAAGAGTTCTGCGACATGGATTACAGAAGATCCCTGATCGCCGACGGAAAGCTGAAATATCCGTCCGGAAAGCAGGAAATGATCTATGAGGGCGTTTTTGACGATATCGATATCATGCTGTCCTGCCACGCCATGGGGCTGGATATGGAAAAATATCACGCAGAGATCGGAGCCAGCTTAAACGGCTTTATCCAGAAGCGGGCCATCTTTAAAGGAAAGGCAGCCCACGCGGGAGCCAACCCCGAGGGCGGCGTCAACGCTTTAAACGCCGCAAACCTGGCCATGACAGCTATCAACTTCCAGAGAGAGACTTTCCGGGCTGAAGACGCCATCCGCGTCCATTTTGTAATGCAGGAGGGCGGACAGACCGTTAATACGATCCCGTCCCGGACCCAGATGGAGATGTATGTGCGGGCAAAGACCGTAGACGCCATCTTTGAGACCGAGGAAAAGGTAAACCGTTCCTTAAAGGCCGGGGCCGTGGCCATCGGCTGCGACCTGGAGATCCAGGATACGCCGGGATATTTCCCGCTCCATCAGGACGAAAATCTGACGGAGCTTTTGAAGAAACATATTCGCAATTATATGGATGATTCCATGATCGCCCAGGGGACCCACGGATTCGCTTCCGGCGATATGGGCGATATTTCCATGATGTGGCCCACAGTGGAGATCGGAACCGCAGGCTTCTCCGGGACCATCCACGGCAAGGACTTTAAGACCGCAGATCCGGTCCAGGCCTTTGAGATCCCGGCCCGGTATTTTGCCGATGCCATTGAGGAGCTGCTGTCTGACGGAGGAGCGGCTGCCTGGAGGATCAAGGAGGCCTTCCGACCCGTAATGAGCAAAACAGACTATCTGGAAAAACTGGATAGTTTGAATAAATCAACCAATTTCATTTACAGCAAAGGAGAATGACGTATTATGAAAAAGAAATTTTTATGCGGCGCTGCCGTTATGGCTATGACCGCCAGCATGCTGTTCGGATGCGCAGGAGACAGCGCTGAGGAGACCACTGCAGCCGGAAAGGAAACTTCTGCAGAGGCAGGAGCTGAAAAGGAGACAGAGGCAAAAGAGGATGCAGAAAAGAAAGAGACAGAGGCTGCTTCCGGCGAGAAGGTTAAGGTGACTCTTCTTGTGACAGGTTCCTTTGGCGATAAGGCATTCAACGATTCCGCCCAGGCAGGAATGAAGAAGATCGAGAGCGAAATGGGAGACCAGGTCGAGGTAGAGATGATCGAAATGGGAAGCGACAAGACAAAATTCGAGGGCTCCATGCTGGATGCCGCCGAGTCTGACGCCGACATCATCATCACCGGTCTCTGGGATATGAAGGAGATCACCGAGCAGGTGGCCCAGGAGTTCCCGGAGAAGAAGTTCATCATCTTTGATACAGACGTGGACTACACTCTTGGTGATCTGAGCAACGTATACTCCATGAGCTACAAGCAGAACGAGGGCGCATTTTTAGCCGGAGTTCTGGCAGCCAGCGTGACCTCTTCCGATATGGAGTTCGCCAATGAGGACGCTGTGATCGGTTTCGTAGGAGCAAAGGATACAGCAGCCGTTATCAACGACTCTGCTGTGGGTTATATCGAGGGAGCACAGTTTGTAAATCCGGACATCAAGGTCCTGGTTTCCTACGTTGGTTCCTACGTGGACTCTGCAACCGCAAAAGAGCTGGCGCTGACCCAGTACTCCTCTGGCGCTGACTGCGTATTCGTAGCAGCAGGCCCGGCTTCCGTAGGTGTTATCGAGGCTGGCGCTGAGAGCCAGAAGTATGTGATCGGCGTGGACTCTGACCAGGCTCTGGCATACGAAGGAAAGGATGAAGCCAACTACATCATCTCCTCTGCCATCAAGGGCGTAGGCGACAGCCTTTTCAGTTCCATCGAGAGAGCCCAGGCCGGAGAGCTTCCTTACGGCGAGCATGAGACCCTTGGACTTGCAGAAGGCGCTGTGGGCCTTGCTGACAACGAGATCTACAACACCGTAGTACCGGAGGACGTAAGGACTGCTGTGGACGGTGCAAAGGAGAAGCTCCTGGCTGGCGAGGTGACTGTGGACACCGCATACGGCATGGACGAAGAGACATTAAAGGGAATCATTAACGGCGCCCAGTAATCTTTTGGGAAGACAGGCGTTTTGGAAGGCGTTGAAAGGGAAATCTCCATTTCAGCGCCTTTTGCGCAAAAGCTCGGAACCGTTACGGAGGAAAATCATATGGAGCAGGGGAATATCCTGGAAGCCCGGAATATCACAAAGGTATACCCGGGAGGAGTTGTGGCCAACCACAACGTCAATCTTAGTGTAAAAAAAGGCGAGATCCATGCGCTGGTGGGGGAAAACGGCGCGGGGAAATCTACGCTGATGAAAATGTTATTCGGCATGCTGGCGCCCACCGAGGGACAGATCTTTGTGGATGGAAAGGAAGTCCACTTCACCTCCTCCGGCGATGCCATTGCCGCCGGCCTGGGAATGGTGCACCAGCACTTCATGCAGGTCCCGTCTATGACTGTGGCAGAGAATCTGATCCTGGGAGCTGAGACCGGATCACCCTTTAAGGTGGACCGGAAGAAAGCGGTGGAGATCACAAGAGAGCTGTCAGAGCGGTATAACCTGAAGGTGGAAGCAGAGGAAAAGGTAGAGGATATTTCCCTGGCCATGCGCCAGAAGCTGGAGATCCTGAAGGCCCTTTACAGAGGAGCCCATATCCTGATCCTGGACGAGCCCACGGCGGTCCTTACGCCCCAGGAGACAGAGGAGCTGTTCGAGCAGCTGCTGCTCTTAAAAGAAAGCGGACATACCATTATTTTTATTTCTCATAAACTGAACGAGGTAAAGGCTCTCTGCAACCGCATGACCATCCTGCGGGACGGAAAGACCATGGGCACCTATGAGATCTCCGATCTGGATGAGCATGAGATCTCCCGGCTGATGGTGGGCCGTGAGGTGAGTCTGGATATCGAAAAAGCGGAGGCGGATTTTGGAAAGACCGTTTTCTCTGTAAAGGATCTGGTGTATGCCGATCAGTTCGGAAAGACACGCCTGGACCATGTTTCCTTTTCTATTAAAGAGGGGCAGATCCTGGGGATCGCAGGCATCGACGGAAATGGTCAGTCAGAGCTGGTGGAGGCCATTGTGGGCACCTTAAAGCTCCAGGGCGGCCAGGTACGGTTAAATGGAGAGGACCTGACTGGGGCCTCCGTATTGAAACGCCAGGAGGCCGGCATTTCCCATGTGTCCGAGGATCGGATGCGGTACGGCTCCGCGCCGAAGCTGAGTCTGGAGGACAACGCCATCTCCAAGGTGTACTATACCGGCCAGTTAAAATCCAGGGGACTCATCGACAGCAAAAAGGTAAACGGCTTCGCAAACCGGATACTAAAGGAGTTCCTGGTAAAATACGATAACTCGAAGCAGTCCGTGTCCGAGCTTTCCGGCGGAAACGTCCAGAAGCTGATCGTGGGACGGGAATTTGACTATGATCCGGATCTTCTTATTATGAACCAGCCCACCCGAGGCATCGACGTGGGAGCCATCGAGTTCATCCGGAAGAAGATCGTGGATATGCGGGCCAGAAAAAAGGCCATTTTACTTGTATCTGCCGACCTGAGCGAGATCCTTTCCTTAAGCGATACGATCCTGGTCATGCATGAGGGCCGGATCGTGGGCCATATCAGTGATGTAAAGAATACGTCGGAAAATGACCTGGGACTTTACATGCTGGGAGTAAAGGAAGATTCAAAAGAGCAGATCGGAGGTGCGTACTGTGAGTAAGAAATTTACAGCTGTAAGACTCCTTTGTGCCTTTGGCATTGCCTTCGTTCTGACGGTGGCCATCATCTTCGGAGTCAGTGAGGAGCCGGTGACGGCTATCTATAACCTGTTCCTGGGGCCGCTGCAGTCCAAGCGTCATTTCTTTGACGTTTTTGCCAGCAGCGTACCGCTGATCTTTACGGGTCTGGCTCTGGGACTGGTGTTTAAATCCGGAAACTTTTCCATGATCGCAGACGCCTGCCTTTACACAGGCGCTGTGGTGACCGCAGCCCTGGCCATTAAGACGGCTCTTCCTGCGGGACTTCATCCGGCAGTGATCATGCTTCTGGCCGCTGTGGTGGGCGGCATTATTGGAAGCATCCCGGCTCTCTTAAAGGTGTATTTCCACACCAACGAGCTGGTGACCTCCCTGATGTTCAACTATGTGTTCTTCTATCTGGGGATCTATACGGTCACCAAATTCCTGGCAGACCGGGCGGCCGGAACCTTTGCGTCCTTAAAGTACCAGCCCACAGCCTCCCTGGGAAGCCTCATCAGCGGAACCAAATTCCACGCCGGATATCTGATCGCCATTGCTGTGGTGATCCTGTTATACCTTCTGGTATATAAGACAAAATTCGGATATGAGATCCGTATTTCCGGAAGCAATCCGGAATTTGCCAAATATTCCGGAATCAATACGAGCCGGGTCATCATCCTGACCCAGGTGATCGCCGGTGCCGTTGCTGGTCTTGGCGGCTCTGTGGAGCAGATGGCCATGTACCAGAGGTTCAACTGGCAGGATTCACCGTCCTACGCCTGGGACGGCGTGATCATCGCCATCCTTTCCGGAAATAACCCGAAGAATGTGCCCCTGGCGGCATTCTTCCTGGCCTATATCCGTGTGGGAGCAGACCTCATGTCCAGGCGGTCTGACGTTCAGAACGAGCTGGTATCCATTATCCAGGCAGTTCTGATCCTGTTTGTAACGGCAGAGCGGTTCATGGCTGGCTGGAAGCAGCGCCAGGAAGCGAAGAAAGCACTGGGAGGGGAGGCATAAATATGATCTTACAGGATATCATCAATACACTGAGTCTTCCGGAGTTTTATTTTGCCGTTTTCAGAAGCGCCACTCCGGTGCTCCTTACGACTCTGGGGGCAATGATCGCCTCCCGGTCCGGAACCAACAACATTGCCCTGGAGGGCACCATGCTGATCTCCGCCTTTGTGGGCGTTGTGGTCAGCGCCTTTACCCAGAGCGCATGGATCGGCTTTTTCGGAGCCGTGCTGGCAGGTTTTCTCATCAGCAACATACTGGCGTATTTTATTTTAAAGCTGAATTCCAATTCTGTTATCTCCGGTATCGCCTTAAATACCTTTGCATCCGGAGGAACGATCTTTGCCCTGTATCTTCTGACAGGGGAAAAGGGGGCTTCCACGTCTCTGGCGTCCTTAAAGCTCCCCAGCATCGACATCCCGGTGATCCAGGACATCCCGGTCATCGGAGCCATCCTTTCCGGCCATCATGTGCTGACGTATGCGGCTCTGATCCTGGTGGCTGTGATCTGGTACATGTTTAAATACACAGAGCTGGGCATGCACATCCGGGCTGTGGGCGAGTCTCCGGATGCCGCCGAGTCTGTGGGCATCCACGTAAAGCGGGTCAAGTATACTGCCTTAAGCATCAGCGGGATCCTGACCGGCATGGCCGGAGCCTTCCTTTCCATGGGCTATGTGGGCCTGTTCTCTGCCGGAATGACCGCAGGACGCGGCTATATCGCCCTGGCCACCCAGGCCATTGCCGCCGGAAACGCCGTGATCGGCATGCTGGCCTCCCTGCTCTTTGGCTTCTGCCAGAGCCTGGCCAACTACTTACAGTCTTCTGGTATTCCGCTACAGTTCATCCAGATGATGCCGTATCTGATCATCATCATCGCATACACCGTTTACTGTGCCATGGTGGAACGAAATAAGAAAAAGAAGCAGATGAAGGCAGCGGCTGGAAAATAGGAATGAAAGGAGAAACTACCCAATGAGCGAAAAGAAACTGATCGAGCTCCATCTGCATCTGGACGGCTCTCTGAGTCCGGAGACCGTATGGGAGTTATCGAAGGAGCAGGGGATCGCCATTCCGGCTTCCTCTCCCGAGGACGTAAAGTTTAAAATGGAGGTCCCCGAGGACTGCAAGACCCTGGAGGAGTACCTGGAGCGGTTCGCGCTGCCTCTGATGGTGCTTCAGAGAGCCGACGCCATCGAGCGTGTGACCTTTGAGCTGGTGGAGGATCTGGCAAAAGAGGGCGTGACCTACGCAGAGATCCGCTTTGCCCCGCAGCTTTCCGTAAGCGGCGGCCTCACCCAGGACCAGGTGGTGGAGGCGGCCATCCGCGGCGCAGAGCGGGGAATGAAGGAATATCCTCGGATCCGTGTGGGGCTGATCCTCTGCTGTATGAGAGGGGATACGAACCAGGAGCTCAACATGCAGACTGTGGAGACGGCGAAAAAATACCTGGGCAGCGTGGTCTGCGCCGTGGATATCGCCGGGGCCGAGGGCCTGTTCCCCACAGAAATGTTTGCGCCGGTATTTGCAAAGGTGCGTGAATACGGTATTCCCATGACCATCCATGCGGGTGAGGCAGCGGGACCGGACAGCATGCGTACCGCCCTTTCCTATGGCACAAAGCGCATCGGCCACGGTGTGGCGGCCATTGAGGATCCGGAGCTTGTGAAGCGTCTGGTGGAGGAAGGCATTACCCTGGAGGTCAGTGTCACCAGCAACTACCATACAAAGGTGGTGGACCGTCTGGAGGATCACCCCATCCGCCGTCTTTTTGACGCAGGCGTGCGGGTGACCATCAATTCCGACAACATGACCTGCTCCAGGACCAATGTAAATAAGGAGCTGGATCTGATGCGGACCGTGTTCGGGTTCACAGAAGAAGAGATCAAAAAAATGGAAGAATACGCCTGGGAAGCCAGATTCTTAAAGGATTAACGCTCCCATACAAAAAGCCGGGAAACGCCGTTCAGACGGGCCCCGGCTTTTGTCATAGGAAAATGCGCCCGCCGCAGGCGGGCTTCTTTGTGCGGAAAATTTCTTTTAAATTGCCATGAAAGATGATATACTGGATCTGTGAAAACTGAGTTAGGCAGATGTACTTAAAAAGCATCTGCAAATTTTATCATATGGATCATACGGGGAGAAAATTTATGAAAAAAATGATTTCCTGGAATGTCAACGGCCTCCGGGCATGCGTGGGCAAGGGATTTTTAGAATATGTAAAGGAATCGGATGCGGACATTTTCTGTATCCAGGAAAGCAAGCTCCAGGAGGGACAGATCGAACTGGACCTTCCAGGCTACCGCCAGTATTGGAACTACGCAGAGAAAAAGGGCTACTCCGGCACGGCCATGTTCACAAAGGAGGAGCCGGTCTCCGTTTCCTACGGCCTGGGGATCCCGGAGCACGATAAGGAGGGGCGTGTCATCACCGCGAAATTTGACGATTACTATGTAGTCACCTGCTACACGCCCAACTCCCAGGACGGCTTAAATCGTCTGGATTACCGGATGGAGTGGGAGGACGCATTCCTTTCTTATCTGAAAAAGCTGGAGGAGAAAAAGCCGGTGGTCTTCTGCGGGGACTTGAACGTCGCCCATAAGGAGATCGACCTGAAGAACCCGAAGACCAACCGGAAAAACGCGGGCTTTACGGATGAGGAAAGAGAAAAATTCACAAGGCTTCTGGATGCGGGCTTTATTGATACCTGGAGATACTTTAACCCGGATCTGGAGGGCGTCTACTCCTGGTGGTCCTACCGGTTTTCTGCCCGCCAGAAGAACGCCGGGTGGCGCATCGACTATTTCTGCGTATCAGACAGCCTGAAGGACCGGCTGGTGAGCGCGGCCATCCACACGGATGTTATGGGAAGCGATCACTGTCCGGTGGAAGTGGTGATCGGGGACTAAAGGAAAGGGTATACGAATCATGAATCTTGTAACAGCAGAGCATCTGACCAAATCATATACAGAACGGCTGATCCTCAATGACACGGATTTTTCCATCAACGAGGGGGATAAGATCGGCCTGATCGGCGTCAACGGCACTGGAAAATCCACGCTTTTAAAGCTGGTGGCAGGCCTGGAGGAGCCGGATACAGGGACCGTTGTCCGCGGGAGGAACCTGGATATCCGCTATCTTCCCCAGAATCCGGTATTCGAGGAGGGAGAAACGGTCCTAGAAAGCGTCCTTAGGGAAAACCGGAGCCGGTATCATGACCAGATCTGGGATCTGGAAAGCCAGGCAAAGGCCATGCTGAACCGGCTGGGGATCCCGGATCATGACCAGCAGATCGGACAGCTGTCTGGCGGCCAGAAAAAGCGTGCGGCCCTGGCATCGGTCCTTTTATCGCCCACGGACCTGCTGATCCTGGACGAGCCCACCAACCATCTGGACAGCGCCATGGCGGACTGGCTGGAGGAGTATTTAAAGCGGTTTAAGGGCGCGCTGCTTATGATCACCCATGACCGGTATTTTCTGGACAGCGTCACCAATCGCATCGTGGAGCTGGATAACGGGAAGCTGTACAGCTACCAGGCCAACTACGAGGGATTCCTGGAGCTGAAGGCCGAGCGTATGGATATGGAGCAGGCGTCGGAGCGGAAACGCCAGTCCATCCTCCGGGTGGAGCTGGAGTGGATGAAGCGTGGAGCCCGGGCCAGATCCACCAAGCAGAAGGGGCGGATCCAGAGGTATGAGGCGCTCCGGGATGCCAAAGGGCCGGAAAAGGAGCAGGCTGTGGAAATGGAATCCATTTCCAGCCGCCTGGGAAGGACGACCGTGGAGCTATCGGGGATCTGCAAGGCCTACGGGGACAAGGTGCTCATAAAGGACTATACGTATTTTTTCCTGAAAAATGACAGGATCGGATATATCGGCCCCAACGGCAGCGGGAAGTCCACGCTGATGAAGATCATCGCCGGATGGGAAAAGCCGGATTCCGGTACGGTGGAGATCGGCCAGACGGTGAAGATCGGATATTTTTCCCAGGAAAATGAGGACATGGATACCAGCCTTAAGGTCATCGACTATATCCGGAACGTGGCGGAGTACGTCCAGACAAAGGACGGGAGCATCAGCGCCTCCCAGATGCTGGAGCGGTTTTTATTCCCGCCGTCGGTCCAGTATACGGTGATCCAGAAGCTGTCCGGCGGTGAGCGGCGGCGGCTGTATCTGTTAAAGATCCTCATGAGCGCGCCCAATGTGCTGATCCTGGACGAGCCTACCAACGATCTGGACATTAAAACGCTGATGATCCTGGAGGATTACCTGGACAGCTTCCAGGGCATCGTCATCACCGTATCCCATGACCGGTATTTCCTGGACCGGGTGGTACGGCGGATCTTTGCTTTTGAGGGAGACGGCGTTCTCCGTCAGTATGAAGGCGGGTTTACGGATTATGCAGCCCGTAAGGCCGCGGAGGCTGAAGCGGAAGAGGAGAGCCGGGCGGACGTGAAGCCTGCGGCCCCCCCAAAGGAAAAGGGGCAGAGGATCCGCGGGCCGCAGAAGCTGAAATTTACCTATAAAGAGCAGAAAGATTACGAGACCATCGAGGCAGATATGGCGGCTCTGGAGGAGAGGATCGCAGGGCTCGAAGAAGAGATCCAGGCATCGGCCCGGGATTTTGTAAAGCTGAACCAGCTTATGGAGGAAAAGGAAAAGGCAGAGAAAGAGCTGGAAGAAAAGATGGACCGGTGGATGTATCTGGAAGAGCTGGCGGCGAAGATCGCAGAGCAGCAGGGGTAGGCTTACAGACGTAGAATAGAACGGAGGACGGGATATGACGGGACGAAAGAACAGACATGAGCTCCTCTATCCATTGGGAGTAACGCCGACAGAAGAAGGGGCAGAGATCCTCGTACAGGCTGAGGGGAAAAAGGTAAGTCTCCTTTTATTCCGGAGAGGAGAAAAAAAGGCGGCGGAAGTCATCGATTTCCAGGAAAGGGACCGGGTCGGAGACGTCTGGTCCATGACCTTAAAGGGATATGATTTTGAAAATATGGAATACGGCTTCCAGTGCGACGGCCAGTGGATGCCGGACCCCTGTGCCAGGATGGTCACAGGCCGGGAAAAATGGGGAGACCTCTCCCGGGCCGGGAAGCCGGTGCGGGCCAGGCTTCTGACCGGGGAATTTGACTGGGAGGATGATGTGAGGCCGGAGATCCCATATTCTGACAGCATCATCTACCGGCTCCATGTGCGGGGATTCACAAAGCATAGATCCTCCGGCGTGAAAGACCGGGGAACCTTCGGCGGGATCCGGGAAAAGATCCCGTATTTAAAGGAACTGGGCGTAACGGCAGTGGAGCTTCTTCCAGTGACGGAGTTTGACGAGGTCATGGTCACAGAGCCTGCGGCCGGGCTCCCGGGACAGAAGCCGGAGGCCACGGGGCGGATCAACTACTGGGGATACGGCCCATCGTTCCTTTATGCACTGAAGGCCTCCTATGGCTCCGGGGAGACCGAGCCGGAGAGAGAATTCAAGGAGCTTGTGAAGGCGCTCCACCGGGAAAATATGGAGTGCATCCTGGAGTTTTACTTTACAGGGAAGGAGTCTCCCGGCGACGTGCTCCACGTTCTCCGTTACTGGCTCCAGGAGTACCATGTGGATGGCTTCCGGCTGACGGGCTTTGCCCCCAGGGAGGCCATTGCCGGGGATCCGTTCTTACGGTGCACCAAGCTGTTTGCTGACAGCTGGGAGGAGGCCCTGGAAAGGCGGCCTAAAGCAGGCTATCCCATGCCGGGAGATGGGAAGGTGACGCTGCGGGACAAGCACCTGGCGGAATACAACGGCCGGTTTGAGGAGGACATGCGGCGGCTCCTGAAGGGCGACGAGGGGATGTTAAACAGCCTGGCATTCCACTCCAGAAGGAACCCGGCAGAATACGGCGTCATCAATTATATGGCCAATACCAACGGCATGACCATGATGGACATGGTCTCCTATGACCGGAAGCACAACGAGGACAACCATGAGGACAACCGGGACGGAACGGATCACAATTATTCCTGGAACTGCGGCGAGGAGGGCCCCACCAGGAAAAGAAGGATCCGGGATCTGAGAAGGCAGCAGCTCTGCAATGGGTTCCTCCTGCTGTTTTTAAGCCAGGGAACGCCGCTTCTGCTGGCGGGCGACGAATTTGGGAATTCCCAGGAGGGAAATAATAACGCGTACTGCCAGGATAACCGGATCTCCTGGCTGGACTGGAGGCTTCTGGAGACCAACCGGGACATCTTTGAATTTGTGAAGGGGCTCATTGCCTTCCGGAAAAAACATGGTGTATTCCATATGGAGAGGGAGCCCCGGATCATGGATTACAGATCCTGCGGACGCCCGGATGTTTCCTACCACGGCGAATACGTATGGCGGCCGGAGTTTGAGAATTTCCGCCGCCAGTTCGGGATCCTTTACTGGGGGGAATATGGAACGAAGGAGGACGGAAGCCAGGACGATACCATGTATGTACTTTATAACATGCACTGGGAGCCCCATGTATTCGGCCTTCCCCACCTTCCCAAGGGCCAGACCTGGCATGTGCTTTACGATACGTCAAAGGGCCCGGAAAAGGGCGTGTACGGAGAGACTGCGGCTTTAGAACTGAAGGATCAGTCCCAGATCGCCATGATGCCGCGGAGCATCGTGGTCTTATGCGGACAGCCAGGAAACGGAGCGCCGGAGGCGGAAGGCAGCAGGGAGCTGCCCGCACCGGCGGCCCCTTCCGGTCCGTCTGCCATTTAGCTTGAAAAGCCCGGCGGTTCCGGGGGAGGTCAGCCCCCGGGAGTCAATGGAGCTGCCGGAAAGAAAAAACGGCCGGGGCGCTGAAAGGACGGCTTTGAACAGTTCTCAGCCTGCTTTGCAGCACCCCGGCCGGATACGGCCTATTCGGGATAGATGAGTCGGTCTTCCTGGATATCCTCCAGCACCTCGTCGCAGAACTTCCGGGCCAGATATCTGGCCATGGGAAGGTTCATATCCAGGTAGTTGCCGCAGTCCCTGGCGGCTGCGCCGGGAATCTCCCCTTCAAAGTCCCGGATATAGGAAAACATTTCCTGAAGGAGAGGAACGATATCTGCGGATTCATAGTCTCCGGCCAGCAGAAGGTAAAAGCCGGTGCGGCAGCCCATGGGGCCGAAATAAAGGACCCGGTCCTTGTAAACCTTGTGGTTCCTCAGAAACGTGGCGCCCAGGTGTTCAATGGTGTGGATCTCCGCAGTATTCATGACAGGCTCATGGTTGGGGCGGGTCATACGGATGTCGAAGGTGGTGATCCGGGCGTCTCCCGCGGTATCCCGTCTGGATACATAGACGCCGGGAAGGAGTTTCAGATGATTGACAGTGAAGCTTGCGATCTTGTCCATAGATGGTTCCTTTCCTTTCTGTAAACAGTTCTGCTTCCATTATAACGGCAAAAAGGGAAGGATACAAGCCCTGATCCACTGCAATGAAGAGTGGACAATGGACGGAAAGTGTATTATAATATAAAAGAATTGTTTGAAAATACAGGGGACTGTTGCGAATGGGCGGGTTCTTATCTTTCCCTTTGCGGCGGCCCCTGGAGAATGAAAAGGAAATTTAAGGAGACGGAACAATGTTAGACGGAAAGAAAACTTTATTCAGCGGAATGCAGGCAACCGGTAACCTGACTCTCGGGAACTATCTGGGGGCTTTAAAGAACTGGGTGACGATTTCCGATGATTACCAGACCTTTTTCAGTGTCGTGGATATGCATTCCATCACTGTCCGTCAGGACCCGGCAGAGCTTAGAAAGCGCGCAAGAACACTTCTGACTCTTTATATTGCCGCCGGACTTGACCCGGAGAAAAACTGCATTTATTACCAGTCCCATGTATCGGGACATGCGGAGTTGGCCTGGATCTTAAACTGCTTTACCTATATGGGCGAGCTGAACCGGATGACCCAGTTTAAGGACAAGGCTGCCAAGCATGCCGACAATATCAACGCGGGCCTGTTCACGTACCCGGTGCTCATGGCCGCAGATATCCTGCTGTACCAGGCGGACGTGGTGCCGGTGGGTATCGACCAGATGCAGCACTTAGAGCTCACCAGGGACATTGCCATCCGCTTCAATAATATCTACGGAGATGTGTTCACGGTTCCGGAGGCCTATATCGGAAAGGCCGGAGCAAAGATCATGAGCTTACAGGATCCGGCGAAAAAGATGTCCAAGTCCGATGAAAACCCCAATGGCAGCATTTATCTCATGGACGATCCAGATACCATTATCCGCAAGTGCAAGAGAGCTGTGACGGATTCCGAGGGTATCATCCTGTACCGAGACGAGCAGCCGGGCGTTAAGAACCTGATCGACATCTACTGCGCATGTACCGGAAAGACACCGGCAGAGGTAGAGAGGGAATTCGATGGAAAGGGCTACGGTGATTTCAAAATGGCCGTGGGCGAGGCTGTGGTCGGCGTATTAAAGCCGCTCCAGGACCGGTTTGCAGATCTTAGCAAGAACAAAGAATATCTGGATAAGGTGATCAAGGAGAACGCGGAGAAGGCGTCCTATTTCTCCAATAAGACCCTTAGAAAGGTCCAGAAAAAAGTGGGCTTCCCGGAACGCATCCGCTAGGAAACCGGTGAGGAGGGCTTTATGAAGCTTTTGACCTATGCCATAAATAAAAAAGAGCTGACAGGGGTACTGAACCGGGAAGGGACCTTTGTGTATCCCCTTTCTGCGGCGGGAATGGAATACCGGACCATGAAGGAGGTCATACGGGAGATCGGGCCGTCGGAGCTGGAGCTCCTGGATCATATTTCCGGTCTTCCTCCCTATGAGGTATCCAACGCCGCGCCTCTGGAGGACATAAAGATCATGGCCCCGATCCCGGTGCCGGATCAGGACATCATCTGCCTGGGGATCAACTATCTGGCCCATGCCGAAGAGTCCGCCAGGTTTAAAAAGGAAGCGTTTTCCAAGCCGGACCAGGCGGTGTACTTTTCCAAGCGGGTCAACCGGGCTACGGATCCCGGTGATGGGATCCCATCCCACAAAGAGCTTACGAGCCAGCTGGACTATGAGGCAGAGCTGGCGGTGATCTTGAAAAAGGATGCTAAGGACGTGGCTTTGGAGGATGTGGAGGATTATATTTTCGGTTATACCATTATGAACGACGTCAGCGCCAGGGAGGTGCAGACGGCCCACAGACAGTGGTATTTCGGAAAGAGCCTGGACGGATTTACGCCCCTGGGGCCCTGGATCGTCACCGCCGACAGCGTGGAATTTCCGCCGAAGCTCAAGATCCAGTCCTGGGTCAACGGAGAACTGCGCCAGGATTCCAACACGGATCAGTTCATTCACGGGATCGCAGAAGTGGTCAGTGAGCTGAGCCGCGGCATGACCTTGAAGGCCGGTACCATCATCGCCACCGGAACGCCAGCAGGCGTGGGAATGGGCTTTGATCCGCCCAGATTCCTCAAACCGGGAGATGTGGTCGAGTGCATGATCGAGGGGATCGGAACACTGAAAAATCTGGTGGTGGAGTAGGGGGAAGAACATTTCCCTGCTCCCAGCGGCATGGCTGCCTTCGCGGATCTTCTGGACAGACAGGAGCTTTGGGATGCTGAAGGGACCGGGCCGCTCCGGAACAGAATCATATAGAAGCAGAGTTTGCCATGAAGGGAACGCACCCGCCGCAGGCGGGGCTTTCTTTTCATGGCTTTTTCAAAATAGCGGGACCGGCTGGTGAATTTGGGTCCGCACCGCAGGCTTCTGGGCTTTTGGAGAAGACTTCTGGGCCTGTACCGCAGGCTTCTGGGCTTTTGGAGAAGATCTTTGCGCTTGCAACCGCAGGATTGGGCATAGAATGGCCTTTTTCTAGTGTATGCCCAAAAAATCGGATTTTTTTGGGATTTTCTTTAGAAAATCAAGCCTTATGCCCAACCCCTGGAAATCCGATGGTTAGAATGGGGTAAAGGAGAAGAATGTATATGGAAGATATACGGACTATGCTGGACCGGGTGGCATCCGGGGAGCTTTCTGTGGACCAGGCGGTCCTGGAGCTGAAAAAAGAGCCGTTTTCGGAGGCAGGCTTTGATGAGCTGGGGTTTGCCAAGTTAGATACCCACCGGCGGCTGCGTCAGGGGATCGCTGAGGTGATTTACGGAGCGGGAAAAACGGCGGAGCAGATCGCTGGGATCGTGGAGGCGATGAAAAAGCGCGGCCAGGAACTGGTCCTGATCACACGGATGGACCCGGAAAAGGCCCGTCATACGGAAGAGCTCCTAAAACAGAAGTTCGAGGATGGAGCCGGCTTCCGGTATTTTGACGGTACCGGGATCGGCATATGCGGGGATTTTCCGGAAAAGGACGGAGTCGGTACGATCGTGGTCGCCACTGGAGGGACCAGCGATATTCCGGTGGCTGAGGAGGCAGCCCTGACAGCCGAGGCCCTGGGAAACCAGGTAGAACGGCTTTACGATGTGGGGGTTGCAGGCCTGCACCGCCTGGTGGCGCATATGGATACCATCATGAGCGCCCGGGTGATCATTGCCATCGCTGGAATGGAGGGAGCCCTGGCCAGCGTCATTGGCGGCCTGGCGGACTGCCCGGTCATTGCAGTTCCCACCAGCATTGGCTACGGCGCCTCATTTCACGGCGTCTCAGCCCTGCTTTCCATGCTGAATTCCTGTGCCAGCGGGGTCAGTGTGGTAAATATAGACAATGGATTCGGGGCCGGATATCTGGCCAGCATGATCAATCATATGAAGGGATAGAGGAGGAAACGAAATGAGAACGATTTACCTGGACTGCGGCATGGGGGCCGCGGGAGATATGCTCATGGCGGCGCTTTTAGAGCTGTGTCCGGAAAAGCAGGAAGAATTTCTTGGAAAAATGAACGGACTGGGTCTGCCTGGCGTGAAGGTGGAAGCGGAACCGGCCGTAAAATGCGGGATCACGGGAACACATATGAATGTGACTGTTTTCGGGGAGGAAGAGGAGAGCGAAGACGTTCGTGATCATGGACACGCCCACACCCATTCCCATGAAGCCTGCGAACCCATTGCCGCTGACGGGCTTCACAGCCATGCCCACAGCCACGATGGTCATGATCACCACCATGAGGACCACGATGCCCACAGCCATGCCCATCACCACGGTGACCACGTCCACAGCCACGACGGACATGATCACTCCCACCATCACCATCATCACTCCACCATGGCAGGCATCGCCTCCATCATTGACGGTCTGGATATTCCGGCCCCGGTGAAGGAAGACATGAAGGCAGTTTATGCCCTGATCGCCGAGGCCGAGTCCCATGCCCACGGAATGCCGGTGGACCAGATCCATTTCCATGAGGTAGGTACCATGGATGCGGTGGCAGATATTGCGGGCGTATGCCTTCTGTTCCATGAACTGGGAGCGGATCAGATCATCGCCTCTCCGGTCCATGTGGGAAGCGGATATGTTCACTGTGCCCATGGGATCCTTCCGGTCCCGGCTCCGGCCACGGCCCATATTTTACAGGGGATCCCCGTATACAGCACCCAGGTACAGGGAGAGCTCTGCACCCCCACCGGTGCGGCCCTCTTAAAGCATTTTGTCAAAGAATTCCGGGAAATGCCGGTGATGACCACGTCAAAGATCGGATACGGAATGGGTAAAAAGGATTTCGAGCGGGCCAACTGTGTCCGGGCCTTTCTGGGGGATACCGCTGAGACTGGAGACGAGATCGCAGAGCTGTCCTGCAACCTGGACGACATGACTGCTGAGGCCGTTGGCTTTGCGGAGGAGGCGCTGTTCGAAGCCGGAGCCCTGGAGGTCTATACGGTCCCTGTGGGGATGAAAAAGAGCCGTCCCGGTGTCCTTCTGACTTGTATGTGCAGACGGGAGGACGAAGAAAAGATGGTGGAGCTGCTGTTCCGGCACACCACGACGCTGGGCGTCCGGGAGCATATCAGCCGGAGGTTCACTCTGAAGCGCCGGGAGGAAACTGTGGAAACGGCTTATGGACCCGTGCGGAAAAAGATCTCCCAGGGCCATGGCGTTGCCAGAACCAAGCTGGAATATGAAGATCTGGCCGCCATTGCGAAAAAAACAGGCCGGCCTCTGGAGGAGATCCGGAAAGAGATAGAGAAATAGAGAAAAAAGGAAAAATAGAAAAATCCGCCGGAAGATGTGATCAGATACATCCTCCAGCGGATTTTTTTACCGCTTATTTTGGCCCGCCAGTCTGGAACTCCTTTAGTCCATCCGAATCAGAAGAGCCGGAGCTTCCGGAACCGCAGGATGGGGAATCACAGCTTGTTCCGCCAGGAACCGTGATACTGGAACTGCCCGACGATCCGCCGGGGCCGGAGCTGGCTCCCGGATTGGCGGAGGGGACATTGCTGCCGCCTGGGGACGGTATGCTGGAATTTCCGGCAGACATGCCGTTGCTGCCGCCCGGACCGGCCGTACTGCCAGAGTTTCCGGAACTTCCGCCTGGGCCGGAGGTACTTCCGGGATTCACGGTCGTGATCCCATTTCCGCCGGGAGCAGAATTCGTACCCGGAGCGCTGCCTCCGGGAGCCCCTGTACCCGTATTTCCGGCAGACATCCCTCCCGGAGAGGAGGTGCCGTTGGTCACCTGGTTTCCGGTAATTCCAGAATTTCCAGAATTTCCGGACGGCGGTGAATATACGCTGCCAGCTGAGCCTCCGTCAATGGCAGAGGCCTCATTGAGGCATACGCCTGAGTTGTCAAAGGTATAGTTGATATTATTGATCGCGTAGGAGCCATTGGAGATCATCTTTCCATCCGACGGATTCATGTAATAATACTTACCATTATCCTTGACCCATCCGGTGACCATATGGCCCGAGGGGTTGAAATAATACCAGGCTCCGTCGATCTGCTTCCATCCCACAGCCATTTTGCCGGATGTCTTATCCATATAATATTTGTGGGTGCCGTCACTCTGCCATCCGGTGACCATGCGTCCGTCTGTATGGAGATAATAGTACCGGCCGTCCAGCTGGAGCCATCCAGTCATCATCTGGCCATTCCCGTTAAAGTAGTACCAGTAATTGTCGATGACTGTCCAGCCCGAGGCCATATCACCGTCGGGATTGAAGAAATACGTCACATTGTCGATGGTCTGCCATCCGGTGACCATGGTGCCGTCTGCCTTCATATAATAATATTTTCCGTCCAGGTTCAGCCATCCGCGTACCAGCCGTCCGTCGCTGGCAAAGTAATAAAACGCACCGTCCATTTTCCGCCATCCGGTGACCATGGATCCGTCGCCCTTCAGATAATAGTAGTCGGTGCCGATCCGGAGCCATCCGGTGACCATAGCCCCGTCCAGAAGATAATACCATTTTCCATTATCCTGGAGCCATTCGCTGGCCATCCTTCCGTCTGTCTTCAGATAGTACCATTTCCCGTCGATGGTCTGCCATCCGGTCATCATCTGCCCAGTTTTAGGAAGCAGATAATAATAAGAATTATCCAGAAGCAGCCATCCCTTATACTGGGTGCCGTCAGAATTCATATAGTACCAGCTCTGTCCGTCGTTGATCCAGCCGGTCTGCTTTACATAATTCTTATAATAATACCATTTCCCGTCGATCAGCCGCCACCGGTCAGCAGGCAGCTTGGCTGACAGATCCTTAAAGACAAAGTTGATATCCACATTTCCGTTGACACCGTCGATCTGCCCCTCGTTGGTGGCCTGCCACATGGCCGCGCCTGCATAGGCCGGCTTGGCGTTATACCGGGCCACCCATACGTCGTAGGGAACCTTGGTCATATCGATCTTCTGGGAAAGCCAGTAATCATTGGTGTAGACCATGGGATAATATCCGGCGGCCTCCACCTTCTTACAGAATGCATTGATCACATCCGCCAGCTGGGCAGGGGTCAGCGCGCTCATTTCCGTGGACTCCACATCGAGCACCACCGGATAAGAAATGGGATAGTCCCTGATCAGATTCAGTACAAAATCCGCCTCCGCCTCCGCTGCGGCCGTTGTGGTGGCATAAGAATAAATATAAGCGCCCACCTTCAGTCCTGCATTGAAGGCGTTTACTGCATTGACGCTGAAATATGGATCCACCTCGTTGTTATATTTGGTTCCCAGCATAACGAACTGCACATCGTCCGCCGCCACGGCGTTCCAGTTGATGGACTGCTTCCAGTGGGAAACATCAATGCCCCTGGCTGTGATCCCTGTGAGTGCAGAGCCGTCTGCCGCCACATAGGAGCCGTTGGCATTCCGTTCCCAGGCCGCCGCAAAAGACGGGACGGCGGGATATACGGCTGCAAACGCCATGGTCAGGCTTAACAGAGCTGCAGCCAGCCGCTTCCTTTGTATCATAGAAATCCCCCTCATGGTAAAATAGTTCCGAAAAACTTCTATGTTGATTATACCATATAATCCCAATGGAGTCTTGAATAATTTATTACAAAAGTGGGCCAAAATCCCGGAGTTCTGCCACATTTTCCGGAATTCCGGGACAAATTTAAAAATCAGACCCGATCAGGAGAAAGGCCGGATCGGTAACGATCTTTTTATAGTACTCCTTGGCGTACCGGTACATGATCAGCGTGTATTCTCCAAATTCTTCGCCGATACTGCTTTTGTATACGGCCCACAGGCACCATAAAAAGCCGCCCAGGGCAATATAGGAATAATAAACGAACCGGTCCTCAGCAGAGATATTTCCGCTGCAATATATGGCAAGGAGCTTTTCAGCCTCTTCCTCATTATAATAAGAATAAATCGCAGCCATGCTGACATCGATCATGGGGTCGCACATTCCGGCGTACTCCCAGTCGATGAGCCGGATCCCGCCATCCGGCAGGAAAAGGAAGTTATCACAGACGCTGTCAATGTGGCAGAGGGTCTTTTTGCGGTCCAGACGGTCCAGACGCTTTAAAAGCGTGTTCATGTGGCCGCGCACATGATCGTAATCCTCAAAAAGATTTTTTTCATATCCCTTACAGATGGACTCATAAAAGTCGATCCGCTCTCTCATATCGAAGGAATGATCCACCTGGATCCCGGAATTATGGAGGCGATGGACCAGCTCCATACACCGGGCCACGTCCTGCCAGCTCCTGGGATCTCCATTCCGCGCGCCTTCATAAAACTCAGAGATCTTATAACCCGTGTCGCCGCTCATGTAGATCACATGCTCAGAGATCCGCAGGGACTTGATGGCGTCATAAACGGCTTTTTCCTGGGCCCGGTTGATGAGAAGATCGGTTCCAGGCCCCGGGATCCGGCAGATATACGACCGCTCCCTGGCTTTAAAAAGGAATGATTTATTGGTCATGCCTGTCTTCAGGCATTTCAGATCGGTCACCTCGGATTCCGGGATATGGAGGACTTCTGCCACCAGCTCCATGGCCGCATTGTTGGAATTGTTCCGGTACTTTTCATCGAATACCCGCAGCTCCTCCAGGTTCTCGAACTCATACACCTGGTTTTCCGGCTGACGGTTGATGTACATTTTGGGAGCCGGGTACTTTGCCATGGACGGAACGTGTTCTCCTGCCGTTCTATTCAGCAGGTCTGCCAGAACCTGTTCCCAGTACATCTGCTCGGTTCCGGGGGTCTCATAATATTTTTCCAGCACGGGGAAAAACTCCTCGGAAAATTCCCGGGAAAAGTAAACCGGTCCGTACATGACCCAGGAATCAGAGCCGCCTACGGCCACTCCGGTGAGCAGCCCCTTTTTGCTGGCCTCCAGGCACCATTCAGAGGTGGCGCCTTCCATATATACAGAAGAATACCATGCGCCGCACTCGTATGTATGGTACATGTTTTCGCGGATCCAGTTATCTGAGGATAAAAGATACGTGTTTTTTCCCTTGAAGCAGTCCCTGGCCCGGTAAACGGTGGTCAGTGTGTTCTTATTGTGGTATTCCGGGTTGTAAAGCAGCTTTACGCCGAATTTATCAATGAGGTACTCAAATTTCTCCTTCAGATATCCCACCACGATGGTGATATCCATGATCCCGGCCTCGTGGAGCTGGCTGATCTGACGCTCGATCATGCGTTCCCCGAACACCTCCAGGAGTCCTTTCGGCGTTTCAAAGGTCAATGGTACAAAACGGGAGCCAAAGCCCGCCGCCAGGATGACGGCGCTGTTGACCCGGTACTTCTGGAGCAGTTCCACACCCTTCTTTAATAAGGAATATTCTCCCGTCTGGGGATCCAGGGCGATCAGTCCATCGGCCAGTGCATCCCGGATCAGGTGGTTGCAAGTCCCCAGGGAAAGGTCCATGGCTGCCGCCAGTTCCCTCTGGGTGATCTTTTTCTTCTCATAAATATTTCTGCACAGCAGTCCAAAACGATCCATAATCGTATTCCTCCATAGAAATTGAACGAAAGCAGATGAAAATTACATGTTCAAAAAAAACAATAAAATTAAATATATGAACATTATACCATACCAAATTGAAATTGCAAGAGGGTAAAAATGAAGGATTGTACCAATATAAGTACAATATAGCCATAAAAATGAAGTTTCGTAAAGAATCTGTAAGAAAATAAACAGATAAAAGTTATGGAAATTCTTAAGAAACTATACTATAATGTGGATGTATCGGAGGTACGGAATACTTCCCAGAGGAGTCAAAAGCTTACATCCTTTGCAAAACTTGCGAAAAATGTAAAAAAACTATTGATAATTTCTCTTATAAGAAGTATAATGTTCCTCGTAATGCAATTAGGAATTTCAAAAAAGTTTCAAAAAGAAAAAAAGGAGAGTGCATTAATTATGAGAAAGCAGACTAAAATTGCTGCCGTAGTATCCGCAGCAGCTCTGTTAGCATTAGGCGCTTCCATCACATCCTTCGCAGCTGCAAAGGGCACCTGGATGATGGTAGATGGCGAGTGGTACTGCTACGACAAGAATGGCGATGTATATGAGAATACCTTCTGCTCCAGCAATGGTAAGGAGTACTATGTAGGCGACGACGGAATGCTCGTTCGTTCCAGCTGGGTAGAGTATGACGGAGATTACTACTTCGTAAACTCCAGCGGTGCAAAGATCGTAAACGACTGGAGATTAACAACACCGTACGAGGACGAGGATGCAGATGAGGAATGGTTCTACTTCCAGTCCACAGGTAAGAGAGCAGACAACAAGAAGATCCTTTACAAGGGAAGCACCTTCTTCTTCGATGCTGACGGTAAGATGCTGACTGGCTGGGTAACAGCTGACGGCGATCAGGTTGTAAATGAAGAGAACAGCATCAACACAAGCACAACAAGCACAACTTATTACTGCGACGAGACTGGTGCTCGTGTAGAGTCTGGTTGGGTATACACCACAGCCCCGTCCACACCGGATGACGATGCAGACGCAGATGAGTACTGGTACTACTTAAAGTCCAGCGGTAAGGTTGCTATTGGTAAGCAGTCCAACGTTAAGGGCCAGGGCTTTGTGTTTGGTAACATGGATGAAAACCGCGGTCAGATGCTGACTGGCTGGGTTGGAGGCACCAAGGATGGCGATTCTTATATCTATGAGGAAATTGGTGGCGAAGATAGTGATGCTAAGTTAAGCGAGTATGCTGCTAGCGGCGTTGTATATTACTGCATGTACGATGAGGATAAGGCAGACGGTCATATCCAGAAAAACAAATGGAGAAAGACCTGGGCTCCGATGGATGCCTACGAAGAAGATGAGGATGCCGATAAATTCTGGTACTGGATTGAAAAAGATGGCAAAGTATTTATTCCGAACAGCGACGAGGTCAAGGCTACCGGTATTAAATATGAGTTAGGCGATGGCAAAATGGATGAAGGCGACCAGTTCAACTTTGCTAAAAAGAAAATCAATTCCAAGGATTACTTCTTTAATGAAGAAGGCGAGATGGTTTCTGATTTTGTAAGTGTTGTTGAAACACTTGATGCATCTGTAATCGGAGAAGGAATGTATTACTTTGGTGGATCCAACGATGGTTCTATGAAGACAGGTTCTCAGACCGTTAAGGATGACAACGGAGATTCCTTCAAATTTTACTTCGGAACCAAGGATAACAGCACTACTGGTGAAGTAAAGGGTAAAGGCGTTACAGGTAACAAAAACAACAAGCTGTACTACATGGGTCACCTTGTAGCTGCTCAGGATTACAAGTATCAGCCGGTATTCATGGATGTTGCTGGAAATGGTAAAGAAGTTACATTTATCGTAAACCAGAATGGTTCCATTCAGCACTCTGCTCTTGAGTACAAAGAGGATGGCGATATCTTAATTGATGCTAAGAAAAATGGTGTTGTATTCAGAACAAAGAACACCGATTCTAAGACATGGGATAAGTATTCCGTTGATTATGATAATGGCGGTGCTCCGATTTTCAATGTTGAAGATATCGAAGAAAGAGATGTAATGCCGATCAGCACAGACACAATCGCTTCTGGTAGTGTTGCTAGTGGCAGCACACCTCAGTAGTATTGATAGTTTCCTAAATTCAGAAGAATTTCTAATTGCAACACACGGACGGGAATAAATTTCCGTCCGTTTTGCTATTACAAAAATTTCTGATGAATTCCGGATAATCTTCAAACAAACTTCCAATCTGTTAAATATAGGATATTTTTACTTTATGTATTATATATGCTTGCAGTATCAACAAAATGATAGTATAATGTCGAATTGTAATGTCGTATCGTGTTGATAGGAAGAGTACTATATAATAAGCGGGAACACCGGTGAAAACAGTTAGCGGTGTATTTTGTTTTGCTATTTTATTCTGCTGATGAGAGCAAATTTTATATTATGATCAGTGACCATATTACTATTAAAAAGGAAGTTTGAGCAAATGAAAAATTATAGACAATTAATTCATGAAGATATTAGAAACTTAGGAATTGCAGATAACTTTTTAGGGGAGGAATGCCTGTACCTGGCCTTGGATATCTTAAAGGATAATCCGATGCGTTTATGCTGTATATCAAAATCCATGTATTTTGACATGGCTGACGCCATGGATACAACAACCATATGCATTGAAAGGAATTTAAGAACTTTTATCGCTAAATTATGGAAAACGGATAACCATAGATATCTGGATAAAATCGCGGGCCGTCATTTGGTTTCAAAACCGACCAATAAAGCATTCCTTGATATGATGCGGTTATATTGGTGTGAGGGCGACGAGGACGAAGAATAAAACAGAATCTTATTAAGACTATGGAGGCGCTCTGAGAGGGGCGTCTCTGTTTTTATAGGAATTGTTTGCTGCGGGAGGCTGTTTCTGTCCCATTTACTTAGAATGTACGGTCTAGTTGAATAAAGGGCAACCAAGAAAATCATCCTGGATGTGTGATAGCAAAACGGACGGGAAAAGATTCCCGTCCGTGTGTTGCAATTAGAATTTCTTTTGGAACCAGATATCCGAATTACTGAGCGTTAGTCCATGTCGGAGCGTTCGGATCTGTCGGAGCTACGAAATCGCCTGTGATAGCCATTACATCAGTCTCGTCAATTTCTTCAACTCTAACAATGAGCTTGCTTGCATCTTTAACTGCGTACTTATACCATTCTTTGTTGTTATAGAACTCAGCCTTATTTGTCTTAGCATCGATCAGAACATCGCCGTCTTCCTTGTACTCAACTGCGGAGTGCTGGATGGAACCGTTCTGGTTAACGATGAAGGTGTGGCCGCCAAACTCTACGGGCTGATACTTATAATCCCTAGCGGATACAAGATGTCCCTCGTAGTAAAGCTTGTTGTTCTTGTTACCAGTGATACCAACACCCTTGTTCTCAGAACCAGAATCCTTTGTTCCGAAATAGAACTTAAAGGTATCGCCGTTGTCGTCCTTTACAGACTGAGAACCAGTCTTCATGGAACCGTCATCAGAACCACCGAAGTAGTACATACCTTCAGCAATCTTTGCATTGCCCTTCTCATCAACATTTGCCTCAACAACATCAATGAAGTTGGAAATCATTTCACCGTTCTTGTTGAAGAAGTAATCTTTGGAGTTTACTTTCTTCTTAGCAAAGCTGAACTGCTCGCCGCCGTTTTTAATCTCAAGAACGCCATCGCCTAAGTCATACTTGTAAGCCCAACCAACAAGGTCTTTACCAGTCTCATCCTGGCCAGGAACGTATACTTTACCGTCTTTTTCAATCCAGTACCAGTACTTATCATCGTCCTCATCCTCGTCATAAGCCTCATCCGGTCTCCAGGTCTTAACCCATTTGTTCTTCTGAACATGACCGTCTGCCTTATCCTCGTCGTATAAGCAGTAGTAAGCTACGTCAACGTTGGATAACTTATAAGTGCTCTCTTCGTTGTCGATCTCTCTGTAAGAAGTCTTAGTTCCAACTTCATCTCCGCCTACCCAGCCAGTCAGCATCTGACCAAAGTTCTCGTTTTCAATGTTACCGAATACGAAAGCCTGGCCCTTAACGTTGGACTGCTTACCAGTTGCAACTTTACCGCTGGACTTTAAGTAGTACCAATACTCGTCTGCGTCTGCATCGTCATCAGCTGTGGACGGCTCTGTGGTGTATACCCAGCCAGACTCTACACGAGCACCTGTCTCGTCGCAGAAGAATGTGTAATCTTTGTCAATTTCATTCTCTTCGTTCACAACATCATTGCCGTCAGCTGTTACCCAGCCAGTCAGCATCTTACCGTCAGCATCGAAGAAGAAGGTGCTTCCCTTGTAAAGGATCTTCTTGTTGTCTGCTCTCTTACCTGTGGACTGGAAGTAGAACCATTCCTCATCTGCATCCTCGTCCTCGTACGGTGTTGTTAATCTCCAGTCGTTTACGATCTTTGCACCGCTGGAGTTTACGAAGTAGTAATCTCCGTCATACTCTACCCAGCTGGAACGAACGAGCATTCCGTCGTCGCCTACATAGTACTCCTTACCATTGCTGGAGCAGAAGGTATTCTCATATACATCGCCATTCTTGTCGTAGCAGTACCACTCGCCATCTACCATCATCCAGGTGCCCTTTGCAGCTGCGAAGGATGTGATGGAAGCGCCTAATGCTAACAGAGCTGCTGCGGATACTACGGCAGCAATTTTAGTCTGCTTTCTCATAATTAATGCACTCTCCTTTTTTTCTTTTTGAAACTTTTTTGAAATTCCTAATTGCATTACGAGGAACATTATACTTCTTATAAGAGAAATTATCGGAAGTATAGGAGAATACAGAAATTAATAAAGAATTAAGAAATAAGTCTAAAAAATGGCGTGAGAGGCAGATTGCTGTTTCATCGATTTTGCTGTATATAATATATATACTATTTTGAAAATAATAACGACCCTGTACGCATCCAGTATTTAAACTCTGCTTTTCTCAAGGGATTCGCATACAGCGTTTAATACCTGCTGCAATTTTAAAATATCATCCGTGATTCCGCTGAGGTCATCGCTCTGGTCCGCGAACCGGCAGTTAATATGTACCAGCTGCTGGCTGAGCTCATCCAGCCCCTGGCTGGAGGGCCAGCCAGAACACTCCCCCATCCCCTGGTCAGAATACGCCTCAGAGGATCCGCTGTCTGCTGCCTGTACTGGCTTGTTATATAACTCCATGGATACCAGCTCCTTTGCTTTTGAGCATGTGATTTCATATGCTGTCTTTCGGTTTCCTTCCTATTCTACTAAAACGGCTGTGAAAATACAAGGATGATTCCCGGAGGATTCTCCCACCTTCCCCTTGAATCTCCGCTGAAAATACGATATACTGTCATAAACTGGTTTTTATTTATAGAAACAGAATTGAGGAGAAAGAAAAATGGAACTGACTACTGTTAAGGAGCTTTTTAGCGACCGTGAAAAATATCTGGACAAAGAGGTCCAGGTGGGCGGCTGGATCCGCAGCATCCGTGACTCGAAAGCATTCGGCTTCATCGTATTAAATGATGGAACGTGCTTTGATACCCTTCAGATCGTTTACCACGATACAATGGAAAACTTTGCGGAGGTTTCCAAATTAAACGTAGGCGCGGCTATTATCGTAAAGGGAACCCTGGTGGCGACGCCGGAGGCCAAGCAGCCCTTTGAGATCCAGGCGGATCAGGTGCTGGTGGAGGGCGTTTCCAATGCCGACTATCCACTGCAGAAAAAACGCCACAGCTTTGAGTATTTACGGACCATTTCCCATCTGCGCCCCAGGACCAATACGTTCCAGGCGGTGTTCCGTGTCCGTTCCCTGATCGCCTATGCGATCCATAAATATTTCCAGGAGCAGGGCTTTGTTTATGTCCATACGCCGCTGATCACCGGAAGTGACTGCGAGGGCGCCGGAGAGATGTTCCAGGTGACGACCATGGATCTGGCCAACGTGCCGAAGAAGGATGACGGAACCGTGGACTTCTCCCAGGATTTCTTTGGAAAGCCCACCAACCTGACCGTAAGCGGCCAGTTAAATGCAGAGACCTATGCCATGGCCTTCCGCAACGTTTATACCTTTGGACCCACCTTCCGCGCTGAGAACTCCAACACCACCCGTCATGCGGCTGAGTTCTGGATGATCGAGCCGGAGATGGCCTTTGCAGATCTCAACGACAATATGGCCGTGGCTGAAGGAATGTTAAAGTATGTGATCCGGTACGTTCTGGAGAATGCCCCGGCGGAGATGAATTTCTTCAACCAGTTTGTGGATAAGGGACTCTTAGACCGGTTAAACCATGTATTAAATTCTGAATTTGGTCATGTGACCTATACGGAGGCCATCAAGCTTCTGGAGGAGCATAACGACAAATTCGATTATAAAGTATTCTGGGGCTGCGATCTCCAGACAGAGCATGAGCGCTATCTGACAGAGGAGATCTTTAAGAAGCCGGTGTTCGTTACGGACTATCCAAAGGAGATCAAGGCGTTCTATATGAAGCTAAACGAGGACGGAAAGACGGTTGCAGCCATGGACTGCCTGGTTCCGGGAATCGGAGAGATCATCGGAGGAAGTCAGAGAGAGGACAGCTACGACAAGCTTCTGGGAAGAATGAAGGAGCTGGGCTTAAGGGAAGAGGATTATGGCTTCTATCTGGATCTGCGTAAATACGGTTCTGTACGCCATTCCGGCTTTGGCCTTGGCTTCGAGCGCTGCGTGATGTATCTGACAGGAATGGGCAATATCCGCGATGTGGTTCCGTTCCCGCGTACTGTAAATAACTGTGATCTGTAAAAAATACGAGTGACTGGGAGCGCGCAGATGACTGCTGCGCTCCTTTCGTCTCTATTCGGTAATTGGGGGATTCAGCCATGAAATTTATTCACACTGCAGACATCCACTGGGGGATGGTGCCTGACAGCGACCGGCCCTGGGGGAAAAAGAGGGAGCAGGCCATCCGCCTCACCTTCCAGGCCATCATTGAGGATGCCAGGGACAGCCGTGCGGATCTTCTTCTGATCTCGGGAGATCTGTTCCACCGCCAGCCGCTGGCCAGGGATCTGAAGGAGGTCAATTACCTGTTTTCCACGATCCCGGGGACCCGGGTGGTGATCATCGCCGGAAATCATGACCGGATCCGCAAAAGCTCTGCCCTTCTGAGCTTTTCCTGGTGCCCCAATGTGACGTTTCTGATGGACGAGACCATGACCTCCGTATATTTTGAGGATCTGAACACGGAGGTTTACGGCTTCAGCTACCATACGACGGAGATCACAGAAGACAGGACTGCGGGATTTTCTGTATCTGCTTCCCGACGGACCAGGATCCTGATGCTCCATGGAGGGGATGCGAAGCACCTGCCCTTTGATAAAAACGCTTTGGCGGCGCTGCCGTTTTCTTATATCGCCCTGGGCCATATCCATAAGCCTGCGGTGCTTCTGGAAAACCGGATGGCGTATCCAGGTTCCCCGGAGCCTCTGGACCTTACGGAGACCGGCCCTCACGGCTATCTGACAGGAGAGATCGACGACGCCACCGGCCATGTGACCTCTCTGAAATTCAAGGCAGCCGCCCAGGCCCAGTATATCCCATTGGTAGTCAGTGTGACCCCGGCCACCACCAACGCCGAGCTTTCCCAGCTCATTGCGGACGAGATCAAAAAGCGCGGCGCATCCAATATTTACCGCTTCCGGATCCGGGGCATGCGGGACCCGGACACGGAATTTGATCCGGAGCTTCTGGCAGGGCAGTGGAATATCAGCGAGATCCTGGATGAAACGGAGCCCCAGTACGATTTTCACGCGCTGTTTGCCGACCATCCCAGTGATATGATCGGATTTTATATCCAGGCGTTAATGAAGGAAAATATGAGCCCGGTGGAGAAAAAGGCCCTGTATTATGGGATCCATGCGCTTTTGATGACAAAGGATGAAAGGAGTTAGGGAACATGAAGCTGCTGGAACTGCATATCAACGGATTCGGAAAGATCCATGACCGGACCATCTCCTTTTCAGACGGGATCAATGTGATCTATGGCCGCAATGAGGCGGGAAAGTCCACGCTTCATACCTTTATCCGGGGAATGCTCTTTGGAATGGAACGGGGCCGTGGGCGCGCTGCCAGAAATGATCTGTATTCTAAGTACGAGCCATGGGAGAACAGTGGGACCTACGAGGGCTGGCTGCGTCTGGAGCAGGGGGGCGTGGTCTACCGCATTGAGCGGAGATTCCGCAAGGACGACCGGTATCTGAGGATCATCAACGAGACCCAGGGACGGGAGGAGGAGCCCACCCGTGCCCTGATGGACCGGATCCTGGGAGGCCTCAATGAAACGACGTATAATAACACCATCAGCATCAGCCAGTTAAAAAGCGCTACTGAGGACGGTATGGTGGGCGAGCTGAAGAACTATATCGCCAACATGAACACCACTGGGAATATATCGCTGAACATAACGAAGGCAACGGCGTTTTTGAAAAACCAGAAGCGGAGCCTGGAGGCCAATCTGGTCCCGGATGCATCCAGGGAGTATACGGCGCTGCTGGCGGAGATCCGGGCGGTGGATGCGGAGATCTCCTCCCCCCAGTATGAAAACCAGCTGGCTGCTTACCAGAGAACACGTTCCCAGGTAAAGGGGATCATTGAAAATACCCAGGCGGAGAGGGCAGCTCTGGCTGAAAAGGTGAAAAAAAGCCGCCAGGTGCTGGCGGGCGGCCAGTTTACAGACCGGTCATCGGTGGCGGCCTGTGAGGAAAAGGCCAGATCCCTGTATGACAGCTTCTGCACTGCGGAGCGCGAGTGTAAAAAACGGTCCCGGAAGCTTTTGGCGGGAGCGGGGATGCTCCTGGCAGTCTGCGGCGCCCTTCTGGCCGGATATCTGGGGATCACAGATCTTTCCCGTTTCCTGCCATTTGTCATTGCCGGGGGAGGAGGAGCCGTAATGGGCCTGGTCCTGGCGATCGTGCTGACGGCCCGGGGAAAGCGTTTTGGCAGAAAAATGGAAGAGGCCCGGGCGCAGCTTTCGGAGCTTCTGGCCCGGCATCTGGGAGACGGAACCGTATCCTCGGAGGCCATGGATGCGTTTTATGGCCGTATGGCAGAGTTTTCAAAGCTTTGTGATATGCTGGACCAGTCTGAGCATGCGCTGGATAAATATACAGAAGATATCAGCTCTCTCCAGGAGAAACAGAATAACTGCAGCGAGATGATCGAAAAGCAGCAGAGGACCCAGTGGGAGCTGGAAAAGAAGCTGGAGCATCTTGGCACCTGCCGGACCAGGGCCGCGGCCTTAAAGCGGGTTCTGGCGGAAAACGACCGGGTCCGGGAAGAGATCCTGGCCATCGAGATGGCCCAGGAGACCATGACGGAGCTGTCCTCATCCATCCGGGATTCCTTTGGCCTGTACCTGAATAAGGAGGCGTCCAGGCTGGTATCCGGGATCACCGGAGGGATCTATGACAGCATGAGCATTGATGAAAATTTAAACGTATTTCTGAATACAAAGAGCAGACTGGTGCCGTTGGAGAGCATCAGCAGCGGGGCCATGGATCAGGTGTATCTGGCTCTGCGGCTGGCGGCTGCCAGGCTTCTTCAGGGGGATGGGGAGCCCTTCCCTCTGATCTTTGACGACAGCTTTACGCTTTATGACGACGACCGGCTGCGGACTGCGCTTAAGTGGCTTTCAGCGGCCTACGACGGCCAGATGATCATTTTTACCTGCCACCGCCGGGAAGCGCAGATGTTAAGGGCGCTGCAGGCGGAATTCCGGTTGGAAGAAATTTAAAAGAAGGAAAAAAGGGATTGCTGCATAATGAGAGCGAGGGATAAATTACAAAATACACCAATTACAGAACGTTATCGAGGGCAGTTAGGAAGTAAGATTAGAATGGTTAATTATTAATAAGTCTGTGATTATTTTAAAACTGACATCCGATAATGGCGCTGTCATGTATGATAATGCATATTATACACGTATAGGTGCTAATAATGATCCTGTTTCTGTATCCCTATTGACTTTCCTCTTTGCGCTTGCTAGAATGTAGGTACAAAGGAAGTTTACCACTGACCGATATGTGGTATATAAATGGTCGGGTTGAAAGTTTACCGCTGACCAATATGCGGTATATAAATGGTTGGATTGAAAGTATAGTCCTTCGCCGCAAGGCGAGGGACTTTTTCCATAATGAGGACAAATAAATGAGGAAAACAGGATTTTATATTATCAAAGATAAATTTTTTGAAAATATGACAGATCCGTATCTTAAAGGAAATAAGGTGGGAAGCAGACCGCATTATTACTGCTTTGAGGATACAAGTATAGGAATATACTGGATGATACCACTGTCCAGCCGTATTGACAAATACAGACGAATTATGGAGAAGAAGGAAAAAGAAGGGAAACCTTGTGATATTCTCCATATCGTTAAGCTGGACGATAGCCGGGAAAGCGCATTTCTGATACAGGATATGTTCCCGATAACAGAAGAATACATAGAACGGGAATATACGATTGCCGGAAATCATTTGATGCTGACCAGTGAGCATACCGCCAGAGAGATTGAGCGAAAAGCGAGAAAAGTTATGGGGATGTTGAAACGTGGCATCAAATTTACTCCAACGCAACCAGATGTTATAGCGATATTGAAGAAGCTGAAGGAGCGCAGATAGTGATTCCAACTGGCTCTATTTTGGCTCTGAAAACTAGGGGTAAATACAAGAAGAAATATTTAAAGTATGCCAAAAATCCGGAAGAAGTTCCAAATGAAAAGGATTTCTTCCGGATTTTTCTATGTATAGAGCGAGGGTATCGCTCAATCATCTAATTTGATGATTTTGCGACACCCCCTTAATTATCTGTAATAATTAGCCGAAGTATCTCTCTAAGAGACCCTGGAAAGCCTTGCCGTGACGAGCCTCGTCTCTTGCCATCTCATGAACTGTGTCATGGATCGCATCCAGGTTAGCTGCTTTTGCTCTCTTAGCCAGGTCGAACTTACCAGCTGTTGCGCCGTTCTCAGCCTCAACTCTCATCTCCAGGTTCTTCTTGGTGCTGTCTGTAAGAACCTCACCCAGAAGCTCTGCAAACTTAGCTGCGTGCTCAGCCTCTTCGTAAGCTGCCTTCTCCCAGTAAAGGCCGATCTCCGGAT
>ENA-UOJV01000713-UOJV01000713.1-human-gut-metagenome-genome-assembly--contig:-C82-NODE-713-length-45339-cov-15.750375_pt1 | contig 45339 bp, 39 predicted proteins | sample MGYA00242356_ERZ723903 | MGnify/ENA metagenome assembly ERZ723903
TTTCTCAATTGATCTTGCCCCTATTGCTTTCGGCTCATTTATCTACATATCATTAATTTGCAAACAGGCATTTACTGGTTCTGCCAATGGACACATTTCGCAACATCTACATAAGTAGAAATTTCAATAAGTCATTAGACGAAGCGGGCGATAGTCCGCGCCCTCGCATCTACATAAGTAGAAATTTCAATAAGTCATTAGACTCTACCGGACAGTGGACGCCTACGCCATCTACATAAGTAGAAATTTCAATAAGTCATTAGACCGGTTGACGTCTACAGATGACGTCACAATCTACATAAGTAGAAATTTCAATAAGTCATTAGACCATTAATCAGTGCAAACTGTTTCTTAATCTACATAAGTAGAAATTTCAATAAGTCATTAGACTCTCACATCAGTGAGTTTTCTGTCTAACGCAGTGAAAACATTATCTTTACGTGTTTTTTTCTTAATCCTTTTTGCAAATCGTGTAAACACAAAAATAGCGCCAGACGCCATTTCGTCTAAAATTAAGACCGAGTTTTCAGTTCATCAAAAATATTTTTTTATGTTGTTACTTTTATTTTAATAAAAAAATTTCTCTAAAAATTCTAGAATGTTATCGAAAAACTCAAAGATTTAGCATCTTTTTTTGCCTCACTGAAACCCATCATTGCACAAAATCCTCCGCAAGATCCGAATCTGCGTATCCATCCGGCTTAACACCCCACCTCCAACCTATTAAGCTCCAATTTTTTCCTGCACCTCCTGACGAAAAAATCATTAATCTTCTCTTGACGAACCTGCCCCGTATCGATAAATATAAATTGAAATTCAATTTCATTTTTGGAGGACAAAAAAAATGGCCAAGATTCTCGAGGTATACGGTTCTACCAATGGCAATACTGAATCCATCGCTCACGCCATCGAAGCCAAACTCCAGGCGGCCGGCAACGATGTCACTGTCGTGAACGCCGCCGATGCTCAGGCAGACGGCCTCGCCGACGGTTATGACGCGATCCTTTTTGGCGCCTCCTGCTGGGGCGATGAGGACATTGAGATGCAGGAAGACTTTGCTGCCCTTTTTGAAAACGCCGATAAAATGAATCTCAAAGGCAAAAAAATCGCCGCTTTCGCCTCCGGCGACCGCAGCTACCCCCACTTCTGCGGAGCCGTCGACGTCGTTGAAGAGACCGGCAAAAAACTGGGCGCGGAGATCATCACGGATGGTCTGCGCATTGAAGGCGATGGCTCGGACTGCGAGGACGACATCGCTTCCTGGGCTGACGATATCGCCAAGGCTGTATAATCCCACTACGCGCGCCATCCTCAGGAGGTCGCCATGCCACAAAATCGCAAAGGAGATATCAGCCTCCACTTCAGTAATAACAATCTTCATATACGGTGCGACTCGTTTGAACCTTCGCAGGCCCACTCGATACTTACGCTGGTCGGATCATACCGGGATGTCTGCCCACACATTTTTGTCGACGTCCAGGGTGTCCAGGAGATGGATGCAGCCGTCGCGGCACACTTCAAATCGTCCCAGATGAAGACCCGACTCCGCCCCAGACAGCTCATATTCATGGGCAAGCGCGGATTTGAGCTGGCAGTGGACGGCAATCTGGTTCTTATCCCCAAAAAGCCGGATCCCAGCAAAAAGCACCACTGCTGCGGCAAATGCGCACACTGCCGCTGCGGCAGGCACACAGAACCCTAAACTTCTCCGTCTCTGACGCAGTGTAAAAAAATGTAAATTCAGTCCGTTTCCTTGACGGAGATCATCCGGCAGACTACAAAATGAGCATGTATACGCATCTGGCCGGACTTCCGTTTATTGCATCCGTAGAACACGCACACTTCTCCGTGTGTTCTCTCAGCGTGTCCGGTCTCAGCTTCACCTGACCGCCCGGCAGGTGGGGCTGGATGTCTCACGTCATCTGTCGTCTGCAGCCGCAGATCTGACCGTGATGACAGGAGATCCTCCACCTGCAGTCAGGAACAACATCCCAATCAGGAGGATCTCTATGAAAAAGCTTCTCGCCGTAATCTCCGGGCTGGCCCTGCTGGCCAGCACCTGTCCTGCCTGGTCTGCTCCCGTTGACGCATTCAAAGACCTTAAAGGCTCCCTCGACATCGCCGGCGGCACAGCCCACATCCCGGTCATGAAGGCCGCTGCCAAGGCCATCATGGAAGCCAACCCGAATATTCACATTACTGTGGCCGGCGGCGGCTCGGGCGTTGGCGTTCAGAAGGTGGGCGAAGGACTCGTGCAGATCGGGAATACCGGCCGTGCTCTCAAGGACACGGAGATAGCCAAATACGGCCTCAAGTCCTTCCCCTTCGCCATTGATGGTGTCGCTGTTGCCGTCAATCCGGAAAATGCCGTCAAATCTCTCAGCAAGGCCCAGCTGAAAGACATCTTCGCCGGCAAAATCACCAACTGGAAAGAAGTTGGCGGAAAGGACGCTGCCATTGCCGTGTACGTCCGTGAAGACGGCAGCGGAACCAGAGAGACCTTTGACGGCCGCGCCATCGACAAGACCCCTTACCTTCCCGGCGCCAACACCGTCTCATCCAACGGCGCCATGAAGACAGCCATCGCCCAAAATCCCGACGCCATCGGCTACGTAGGCATCGGACACCTCGACAAGACGGTGCAGGGCGTCACCATCGACGGCATGGTTCCGACCCAGGAAAACGCCGCTTCAGGCACGTATAAGATCACGCGCCTGCTGTACATGAACACCAAGGGCGAGCCCACAGGCCTGACTAAGGCCTTCATCGATTATATCTTCAGCCCCGACGGCACCGGTTTCGTGAAGAAGGCCGGCTATATCCCATACTCCCAGAAGTAACTTCCCGGCACCGGCGACGAGCCGGTGCCGTTTTTTCTCAACTGTGAAAATTTTTTGCAAAACAAAATGCAGCTCCGTAACTGACCCCGGAGACAGGGCCGGATTCTGGCTGTCGTACGCTGCCTTCCTGGTTATCGCCGGGACCGTGCTCCTCTTCTGCATGATTCTGGCAGCAGCCCTGCCGGCTTTCTTCGAGCCTGGTCCCGGCTCACCCTTCGGGTGGGTCTGGCAGCCCTATCAGGGAGCCTTCGGTATTCTGCCCATGTGCCTTGGATCACTGGCGCTTGCCTCCTTCGCGCTCATCCTCGGCTGGCCGCTGTCCCTTTTTGTATGCGGCTTCCTGCTCACGGAAGAGTCTCCTCTTCTGGCTCCTTTCCGCAGGGCAGCTTCCGTGCTGGTCCGTTGGATGACAACGATTCCGACAGTGGTCTACGGCTTTGCCGCCGTTTTTCTCCTCACGCCCCTGATCCGGCGTGCTTTCGGCGGCAGCGGCATGTGTCTCCTTGCTGCGGGGCTCATCCTCACCCTGGAAATCCTGCCGACCATGGTGCTCGTTATGCTGGCCGGTCTCGGGCCCCGTCTCAGCCGGCTCTGTCCCTGGGGGCAGGCTTTGGGGGTTTCAAAACTGGGGCTGTTCCGCCTTTTCGTACTTCCGCGTTCTCGCCGCACGCTCGCCGCAGCGGCGGTTCTGGGTTTCGGCAGGGCCGCAGGTGACACGCTCATCCCGCTCATGCTCGCCGGCAACGCTGTTCAGGTTCCCCAGGGGCTCCTCTCCAGCATCCGCACGCTGACAGCCCACATGGCGCTCGTGACCTCCAACGAAGTGGGGGGAGCCGCCTACGGTTCCCTCTTCTGCGCGGGGCTTATCCTTCTCGTCGTCAACGCGGGAGCCAGCATCACCCTGCACGCTCTCGAAAAGGAAGGGGGAAAGGAGGAGTGAGAGGGTATCAGTCTTCCGAAACCGTCCTGCGCTGGACCCTGCGCGGAGCCGTTTTTCTTGTCTTCTGCGCCGTGTCCGCCCTGATTCTTTTTCTCTGCGCGAAGGGGGCCGGCACACTTGGTTCCGGGCTCTTTTTCGGCGATGTGCCCGCGCTCTCCGCTATCTTCGGGCAGCGCGCGGTGTGGGACGGCATCTGGCCGGCGTGCGCGGGAACAGCATGCCTCGTCCTTCTCACCATGCTCATCGCCACACTGCCTGGCGTGGGCTGCGGCATTTATCTGGCGGCGTTCTGCCCTCCCCGCCGCGGGCGGATCTTCCGGACTGTGCTCGATGTCCTTGCCGGCACGCCGTCCATCGTCATGGGGCTCTTCGGCTTTTCGTTCGTTTTATTTCTGAGAAACGTGGCAGGGATAAACGCCAATACGTCACTCCTGCTCTCGGCGGCGTGTCTTGCCCTTCTTGTCCTTCCGGTGCTGGTAACATCCACCTGTCAGGCGCTGGAGTCTCTTCCGGGGGAGCTTGCTCTGACAGCCGCGGCTCTGGGATTCACGAGAAGGCAGGCCGTTTTCAAAATCCTGCTGCCGGCTTCCTTTTCAGGCATTCAGGGAGGCATCATCCTCTCTCTCGGCAGGGCAGCCGAGGATACGGCCGTCATCATGCTCACCGGTGTGGTGGCCAATGCCGGCATGCCGGCATTGTTCGGAAAATTCGAGGCGCTTCCGTTCTACGTCTATTATATTTCGGCCCAGTACCAGGATCCCGATGAACTCTCCAGGGGGTTCGGGGCGGCCATTGTCCTGCTCCTGCTCTCCACACTGCTTCTGACCCTGGCCGAAATGATGGAACGCCGCTTCAGACAGCGCTGGGGGAAAAACGCATGACATCAGCCTGCCGCATCAGCAATCTCCATATCGCCTTCGGGAAAACGGAAATCCTGCATGGCGTTTCCCTGGAAGCGCCCGCGCGGGGCGTCACCATGCTCACTGGCCGGTCCGGTTCGGGCAAGACCACGCTCCTGAGGGCGCTGAACCGTCTGAACGAGACATTTCCGGGCTGCAGGACAACAGGCAGCGTGGAAATCGACCTCGGGAGAGGCATGGAAGATATTTACGGGGGAGGCCGGCCGGTCAGTGAACTGAGACGCCTCGTGGGCATGGTCTTTCAGACCCCGAATGTGCTGCCTGTCAGCGTTTACCGCAATATCGCGATACCGCTGGAGGCGGTGCGGGGGATGCCGAAAGGGGAGATCCCCGCAGCCGCGGAAAAAGCGCTCAGGAGCACGGGCCTCTGGGAAGAGGTCAGGGACAGGCTGGACATGGACGCCGCCCATCTCTCTGGGGGCCAGCAGCAGCGCCTCTGCCTGGCCAGGGCTCTTGCCCTGGAGCCGGCAGTCCTTCTTCTGGACGAGCCCACTTCGTCTCTGGACGTGGCGGCAGCGGCGGGGATCGAAGAACTCATAGCGGAGCTCGGGGAAAGCTATCCGGTCATCGCCGTTTCCCACAATCCAGAGCAGGCCGTGAGGCTGGCAGACCGTATTTTCATGGTAAAAGACGGCAGAACAGAAAGGAGCTTCGCCCGCGGGGAGGTGACACCAGAAGACCTGGCGGCCCTTCTCGAAGGCAAAGCTCCTGAAAACCAGTAAAGGGGACAGCGGACTGTCCCGTCTGCTTTTTTACGGCGCCACGGGAGAAATGTCCGAATCCTTCGGAGCCGTCACCCTGACGCTATGGCTCACGGAAGCTTCCGAGTGCGGCTTCAGGCCGAGGGTCCAGACCAGCTTCTTTTCGTCCTTATCCTCCTGGGGAACGGGCTTACCCGTGTATTCCACCACGACGTCTTTATTAACGCTCTGCGGCACAGGCCGTTCGACGCGCACCGTGACGCCGGTTTCACGGTCATTGCGCACGGTGTAGGTCCAGGCCCATTCCCAGACCTTCTTCTGGGCGATAAGGCCCTCGCTGCCGCTTTTGCGGGGTTCGGTGACGGCAGTGAGCCTCACGCGCGGGTCGGGACCGAAGGAAAACCGCACGCGGCCCAGGCGGGGATTGAAGTCCCCCCTGCCGACGGAGACGCCGTCAACACTCATGTCCATTTCGCCGCGGGGCCAGATCTCGCCGGCGGCGAGGACATGCTCGGCGCAGAGAAAAACGCGGGCGTCGGAATTAAGCGGGCGGGCCACCCAGGTCAGATCTTCCTGCCATCTGGCCTCGGCCAGGAGAATGCGGCTTTCCCCCTCCTGGAGCCCTTTCATGGAGGGCTTCCAGGTGACATAACTGCCCTGGGAATCCTGCCGCACGGGAGGGGCGGCTTTCGCTTCAGCCTCTTCGGGGGCTGGGGCGGCGCTGTCATCCCGGGCCATGAGATTCATAGAAGCGCGCATCGGAGCGCCACCGTAGCCGGAGTCGCCGATAATCCACGTCCTGAGCGGGGGAAGATCCGCCGCCTCAGCGGATTTTGACACGAGGGTGACGTCGCAGTCTGTCCAGTCGATTCCGGAAAACTGACGGACCACAGCCTCAAGGCGCACTGAGAGCGTTCCCTTCCCGTCCTTACCGGGCGCGCAGTCGGCGCTGTAGACAGGGTTCCAGGAGCATCCGGGCAGAAGATAACTGCAGGAGACGGTGACGCGGTCTTCCCTGACACTGCCGGCGAGAGCCGCAGTCACAAGGAGGCCTGTGTGGGGACCGTCCTGGTACTTTTTCTCCAGGGCCTTAAGATCATTGATTTGAAGTTTCAGCTGTTCGCGCTCCTGAAAGAGCTTCTCAGCATTACCGCCGTCCGGCGTTTTGACAAGCTCCCGCACGCGCGCGTCGAGAAAGGCCAGCCGGCCGTTCAGCTCAGACAGGCGTGCACGGATATCCCTGCCCTCTGAGGAAACGCTTCCCGTGGCCTCAAAGGGCACACTGGCACGGGTGACGCGCGCTATCCGGTATCCCTTCACCTCGAGGACAACGCTCCGGGCCCCATCGGGAAGGAGGACGGAAACGGAAGGGACTCCGCCGTTCCGGTTTACGGGAAGGACGGCGGTCCCGGTCAGACTGGCCCCGCCGGGGCTGATGAGAGCCTTCGAGGGCTGAAAGACGATCCCGCTGCCGGGAATCTCTTCCGCCTGGGGGGAAGGCGCAGACACCGAAGCGCAGAAGGACAAAAGGAAAAACACAGCTGCAAGGACTTTCATCATGGCAGTTTCCTCTGAAAAGAAGTATGCAGTAAATACCTGTACCCTGTACCCGGTGACATAGGATACCTGTCAGAGATCGTAAAAGACGGAGCGGAAAAAGAAAAGTTTTTTCAGGAAAGGACGGAGAGGTATGGTCAAGTCCGGATATATAGATTATTAAGAATCATTCTCACTTGATCATGACATGAAGGCCATATAGGATGGCCGCGTTCTTTCAGCTTCACAGAGGGTTTCATGGCCAATCAGAAAAATACGATCATTTACCTTATCGCGGCCCTGCTTTTTCTGGGCGGTGTGGGCTATCTGGTTTACTCCGGACTTTCCGAAAGCAGCGTGTACTTCCTTAATGTTTCTGAAGCTCAGGCTGCCGATCAGGCCACCCTTAAAAACGTGCGCCTTTTCGGCACGGTGAGCCCGAAGGATCTGAAACGCAGCGACAACCCGCGCCAGCTGTCCTTCCTCCTCGAGGACAAGGACGACAAATCGAAGACCATGGCTGTCGAATACGGCGGCACGGTGCCTGACACCTTCAAGGAAGGCGTTGAGGTCATTGTGGAAGGGGGCATGAGCGGCAGCGTCTTCAAGGCGAAGACGCTCATTACCAAGTGTCCTTCCAAGTATCAGAAACAGAACCGGAGTTGAGATGTACTATTTCGCTTTTGCCCTGCTTCTCGCGGCCCTTCTCGGCTCCCTGGCCTTTGCCGGAGCGGCCCTGATCCATCTCTGGCAGAAGAAGGACGGCATCCCCGCCTTCATTGAAAGAGGACATATTCTCGTCACGGGCTGTTTCCTCATGGCTTCGGCCTTTCTGCTGCACGCCCTCTACTGGAAGGATTACCGTCTGGACTACGTGGCCAGTTACACGGACAACATCCTCCCCCTCTTCTACCGCCTCACCGCCTTCTGGGCCGGCCAGCCTGGGTCCATGCTCTTCTGGGGCCTGACCGTAGCGGTCATGGGTTCGGTCTTCGCCCTCACGAGGAACTATAAAAGCCTCTCCGGTGAAACGAAGCTGTGGTTCTGGACCTTTTTCTATATCCTCATTGCCTTTTTCGGCCTCATCATGACGGTTTGGAGCAATCCTTTCGCCATGCAGTATCCCGTGCCCGCTGACGGACGCGGCCTCAACCCGCTCCTGCAGAATCCCGGCATGATCATTCATCCGCCGCTGCTCTTCCTCGGCTACGCCGGCTTTGCCATCCCGACCTGCCTGGCCCTCGCCGGAGCGCTGTCCGGGGAGCAGGAAAGCGAACGCCCGTGGTACGTTTCCACGCGCGCCTTCATGCTGCTTGCCTGGGCCTTCCTTTCCGCGGGCATCCTGCTTGGGGCGTGGTGGGCGTACATGGAACTCGGATGGGGCGGCTACTGGGCCTGGGATCCCGTTGAAAACTCGTCCCTCATCCCGTGGCTCTTCGCGACAGCCACCTTCCACACCGTCGTGGTCGAGAGACGCAGGCAGATCCTGAGAAGAACCAATATTTTCCTCATCAGCCTGACGACCCTTTCGAGCTTCTTCGCCACCTATCTCGTCAGAAGCGGCGTCATCGATTCCGTGCACGCTTTTGGTCAGGGGCCTGTGGGAAGGCCGCTTCTCATCTTCATTCTGGCAGCCCTTGCCCTCATCACCGCCGTATCGTGGCAGGCGAAGCCCCACGGCAACCGCTTCTCCGATCCGGCGAGCCGCGAAGGACTTCTCGTCCTCGCCTCCTGGATACTCATCGCCGTGGGCTTCATCATCGCCACGGCAACCATGTGGCCTGTCATCAGCCGCCTCTGGACGGCGTCCCCGCAGGGTCTCGACGCGTCCTTCTATAACCGCGTCTGCCTCCCCCTGGGAACGGTGCTCATCGCCCTCGCGGCCTTCTGCCCGCTTCTCGGATGGTCCGGTAAAATCTCCCGGGCACAGGCTCTTGTAACGCTGTGCGCGGCGCTGATCGCGGCCGGCGTCATCTGGGCTCTCGGCTACAGACAGACGCTTCCCCTCGTGACGTCCGCCTTTGCGGCGGCCGCCGCCGTGGCGCTCCTGTGGATGGCGGGAAGCCGTCTTGCCGGGAAGGGCGCCGGATTTACTCCCGCGGCCATCGGCATCCATATCGGCGTCATCCTCATAGCGCTTGGCGTTTCCTTCTCGGGCCCCTACAAGATGGAAGAAGAGCTCACCTTCACCGCGAACGGCAGCGCGAAGCTTGGCGCCTACACGATCACCATGAAGAAGCTTAGCCAGGGTGAGGAACCCGGCTATGAGTACCTGGAGCCTGCCCTCGAGGTACAGAAAAACGGGAAGGTCCTCGGAACCCTCCGTCCCCAGAAAAGAGCGTATGATAAGTTCCAGGGGATGCTTTTCACAGAGGTCGACGTCATTCCGAGCCTCGGCGAAGAAGTCTACGCGTCGGTTTCCGGCATGGACAGCCGCGAAAATGTCATCTGCAAGGTAAGCATCGAGCCCGGGGTCAACTGGCTGTGGATAGGCGGAGCCGTCATGTCCATTCTGCCGCTGCTGGCCCTGCGCCGCAGGAAACGTATGCCGCATGACCCAGATTGAGCTCAGAAAAGTAGCGAAGACGTTCGGGGCGAAACTCATCCTGAGGGACGCCACCTGCCGTTTTGACGCCGGAACCGTTTCCCTCATCACGGGGGAAAACGGTGCGGGCAAGTCAACGCTGCTCCGCATCATCGCCGGCCTGACGGCTCCTACGGCGGGAAGCGTGCGGATCACGCCCGACGAAACACGCATCGGCTATCTCGGGCACTCCACGTTCCTTTATCCTGCCCTGACCGCCCTGGAAAATCTGGCCTTCTGGCAGAAGGCCAGCGGGCTCGCCTCCGACAGGAAGACGCTCACGGACATGCTCGGGCACGTGGGTCTCGCCCGTCATGCCCTGACCCGGGCGGGCGTGTTCTCACGCGGCATGAAGCAGCGCCTCAGCCTCGCCCGCGTACTTCTGCAGAAGCCGGGCATCCTGCTTCTGGACGAGCCCGGCACGGGCCTTGACGCGGCCTCGCACCAGCTCCTCGATGAGGAAATCAGAAGCGCCGCGGCACGCGGCGCCTGTGTCATCGCGGTGAGCCATGACATGGAGCACGACAGGGAGCTCGCGGACGCCGTCTATGTCATCCGGGACAGGGTGCTTGAAAAGGCATTTTCCCGGGAAGAGGGAGGCGCGGCATGCTGAACCTCACGCTGGCCATGGCCAGAAAGGATCTTTCCGTCACCCTCACCCGCAGCGCAGGCCTTGTGCAGGCCCTGCTTCTGGGACTCCTGCTCATCTTTATGTTCAGCCTGTCCCGGAAGGCCGGCGACACGGTCTCTCCGCAGACGGCGGCTGCCATTTTCTGGCTGGCCTCCTCCTTCTGCCAGGTGCTCATTTTCAACACGCTTTACTCCTATGAGGAAGGCACGGGCGCGCGCCTCGCCCTCCTGCTCGTGCCGGCCCCCGTCACGGGAGTGTGGCTCGGAAAAGGACTCGCGGGGCTCATCCTGATTCTCATAAGCCAGGCGGTCTTCCTTCCCGCAGCCGTGGTCTTCATGGACCAGAGCATCTCGGGCAGCGTGGCGGAAGGACTCCTCATGCTCCTGCTCGCCGACACCGGCCTCGCGGCGCTGGGCTCCCTTCTGGGCGCGCTCTCGCAGGGCCAGGCCGCCAGAGAGTCCCTGCTCAGCCTGCTCATCTTTCCCCTGATTATCCCCCTGCTCCTCGCCGCCATCACCGTGTTTTCCGCCTTCTTCGGCGAACCGGCCTCCGGCGCGCTGTCGTCCTGGATAAGCTTCGCCGCGGCCTTTGACGCCGTCTTTCTGGGAGCGGGCCTTCTGCTTTTCCGCTTCATCTACTCAGGAGAGGACTGATGCCACAGAAGCACTTTCCCTGGAGTCTTGTCTTCTGTCTCGCCGGCGCCGCAGGGCTTGCCGCGGGACAGTGGTTCATCTTTGCCTACGCGCCCGTGGAACAGATCATGGGCCCCATCCAGAAAATCTTCTACATTCATCTGCCCCTCTCCTGGTGGGCGCTGGTGAGCTTTTTCGTGGTCTTCATCTGCTCCGCCGGCTATCTCGTGAAGCGCAGGGAGAGCCTTGATCTGGCCGCCCGGGCCGCCGCCGAAATCGGCGTGGTCTTCACCACGCTCTGCCTTATCACGGGCATCATCTGGGGCCGCCGCTCCTGGGGCGTATGGTGGACCTGGGATCCCCGCCTCTCCACGGCCCTCGTTATGTGGTTCGTGTATGTGGCCTATCTCGTCATGGGGACCTTGGACGCCTCCCCGCAGAAAAAGGCGCTCGTGCGGGCCGTGCTCGGCATCGTGGCCTTCCTGGACGTGCCGCTCGTCTTCCTCTCAGCCCGCATGTGGCGGTCAGTGCATCCGGCCGTCTTCGCGAGCCGGGAGGGCGGGCTCGAGCCGGAAATGAAGCTCACCGTTTTTGTCTGCGTGGGCGCCATGGGCCTCTTCTGGCTGGGGCTTTTCCTTCTGAGAAAGACCCAGCTCACGCAGGAGAGCCGGATTGAGAAACTGCTCTTCAGGGCCGGGGAAAAAGAAAATCAGGACGCAGGACACGTTTCGTAAAAAACAAGGTGGACACCATGACTGAACAGTGGATTATGTACGCGGGCATAGCCGTTTGGATCGGCATCGGCCTCTACGCCGCCTTTATAGCGGTGAAGCAGGCCGCCCTCACCAAGAAAATTGAAACGCTCGAGCTCCTTGGCGGACACGGCCGGGACCGCGGATAAACACGGGAACGCACATGACCGATACTCGCAGAAAAGGCTTCATTGTCTGTCTCTTCGCCGGCATCCTCGCCATGCTGGCCGTGACGCTTTACGCCCGTCTCACTGAGCCCTCCCTCGTGCAGCACAGCCACACGCAGGCCGCGCCGGCCCAGGAAAACACCATGCCGCAAAGCGAGATAGGCAGGCTCATGCTGAGCCTGCAGGAGAACCCCAACGATCCCGCGGCCCTCATCGCCCTCGGATCCGAGCTCATCAGGAACGGAGAGCTCCAGTCGGCGCGCACCTTTCTGGAACGCGCCGAAACAGCGGACGTGAACAACCCCGATCCGTCCTACCTCCTCGGCTACATCAGCCACCTCGAGAAAAAAGAGGACGAGGCCATCCGCTATATGGAAAAATCCCTGGCCATTAAGGAGCAGCCGGCCGTCCACTACAGCATTGGCACGATCTACTGCTATTTCCTGAACCAGAAGGACAGGGCCATCGAACACTGGAACAGGGCTCTCGCCATGCCCGAATGCTCGGACGTGCAGAAAAAGCTCATCGGGGCGGAGCTCAGAAAACTCGGCCAGAACTAGACCGGAAGGAAGAGCGCTTTTTTCAGTTCTCTGTCATTCCCGTGAAAAGCCGCGGGAAAACTCCGGGGGCGTCTGAATCCGGGCGTCCTCTTTTTTAAAGAAAATCAGACAGTTGAAAGAGGCTGGCCGTCTGCAGGGGGATCTGCGGGCGGCTTGCCTCTTTCCTTTTCTAAGGGTAAGAAATTTCTCTTAAACACGCGAAACAGAGAGGTTTTCTTTCCCTATGGCAAAACAGAAACGGCCCGCAGCAGTCCAGGTCCCCGTTACGACTCCCGAACCCCGCCCGTCAAACGTCATCTTCTTCTCCCGCTTCGGGTTTTTCTTTCTTGCCCTGTGCCTCTTCGCGGCCGGCTTTCTCGCCGGCGTGCTCGTGCACCAGGCTGTGAACGGGCCCGCCGTGCCTGAGACGCAGTTCTCCCAGAGCGCACCCGCGCCCGCGCAACAGGCCGCCCCCCAGCAGAGCCCGGCCCCGGACAGGGCCACGGCAGCCCGTATCGCCGAACTCGAAAAGGCCGTCATCAGGAATCCCTCAGACAGGAATGCCTTTGTGGAGCTCGGCAACCTGTACTTCGACGCGGATCAGGCGAAGCTTTCCATCATGGCCTACGAGAACGCCCTGCGTCTCAAAGCGGACGATCCCAGCGTCATGACGGATCTCGGCGTCATGTACCGCCGCGACGGCCAGTACCAGAAGGCACTCGACTGCTTTAAGAAGACCCTGGAAATCGAGCCCGGGCATCCTGTCGCCCTCTTCAACACGGGCATTGTCTTCTATTACGATCTGCACGACGCGGCGGGCGCGCGCAAAGCCTGGGAAGAGCTCCTGAAAACCCACCCGGACGCGAAGGCCCCTGACGGCACCCCCGTCACGGAACTCCTGAAACAGTTGAAATAAACGCGGGAGCCCGGCAGTGCCGGGATTCCGCGGATTCAGATAAGGCCTGAAGAAATGAACTTTCTCAAACATCACGGCGTCAGATTCCTTTTCGTTCTCCTTTTCTGCTCTCTGCTGCCTCTCCGGATCGTCCAGGCCGCCCCCTATCTCGGCAATCCGAACCAGCCGCCGCACCTGCCCGGTCAGGCCGCTCCCAGCGTTCTGCAGCATCCCAACGGGGCGGGACACGCGCCTGCGGCGCACAGGGGACAGGCCGCAAAGCAGGCTCCTGCCCAGGCGCCCTCCGCGTCCGGCATGCCGGACAAGAACCATCCCTATCTCGGCAGCCCGAATCAGCCTCCGCACCTTCCCGGCGGCTTTGATCCTTCCATGGCGGGCCAGCCCATCATGGTGCCCTCGGTCCTGAGAGACGAGAACCTTGTTCTCACTCCCTACCTGAGCGTCCTGACCGATCCCACCTCCTCCATGAACATTGACGAGGTGACGCAGCCTGAAAACGATCAGAAATTCACGAGATTCAGGCCGGAAACCTTTACCGCAGGCGCGGGCGCCTGCTGGCTGCGTTTTTACCTGCAGCCCGTCCCCGAAGGCACAAGGCCGGACACCTTCCTCCTCGACATGGGAGAGTCCCTGCCCGGCGAACCGGTGCTCTACGCTCCCGAACCCGGGGAAAACGGCAAAACAGAATGGAAGGAAAGCCGTCCGGGACAGAAGGGCGTCATGGTTCTGCCCGCAGCCGGAACGGCCATGACAACCTGCTACATCAGACTGGACGGCATGCCCGGAACATGGTTCGCGCCTGTCATCCGCACGCCGCATGACGCGGCCACGGACTGGGGCAGCCTTTACAAGATGGCTGCCATGGTGGCCATGGCCATCATTCTGGCCATCTGTCTCCTGCGCGGTCTCGTGGAACAGGGCTACTGGCGCACTTTCTCCGTCCTCTACCTCATCTGCGCCCTCGGGCAGGCTGTTCTCGGCGTGCCCTCCGCGACGGGCCCGCTCAGCGTACGGGGCATCTGCGCCGTCATCGCCCCCGGTGTCGCCATGTTTTTCCTGCCGCTCATCGGGCGGTCCCTCATGCGCACGCGTGAAAACGCGCCGGTTCTTGATCTCCAGTATCTTTTCCTGAGCCTCCTCGGGCTCATTTACGCGGCCGTCTCCCTCATCCCGTCCCTGCGCTGGCTCTCCCGCTTCACCGAAATCTGGCCTCTGGCCATGTTCGCGCTCGTGCCCACCACGGTGGCGGCCTGCCTCAGGGGACTGCCCGGATCTTTCCGCTTCCTGCTCGGCTGCGTCATCCCGCCGGCAGCGGTTCTGGCCGGCATTCTGGGTATGAAGGCCGGCTATCCGCCCCATCTTCTGGCCTCCCTGCCGCTCTGGGGCGTTGCCCTGGGCGCCCTGCTCGTAACGGCCTTCTCCCAGCCCGGACGCAGGCCGTCCGGCCGCGGCCTTGTGCTTGACGCGGGACCGGCGCAGGCGCCGGTACAGGCTCCGGCTGCCGCCGATGGCGGACTCAGCCTCGGGGAACCCGGCTCTCCCGCCACACTTCCGGAACCCGCCGCGAAAGGAGGCCTTGACCTTGAGATGGGAGCGGAGCCCGCTGCCGTCAGCGTGAAGGGAAACGCGGCTGAAGACGGGAATCCCGTCATGGACGAGCCCGCCGTTTCCGAATTCAACCTGCAGGAAATCATGCAGCGCACCAGCCAGAAGGTCTCGGGCCGGGCTGAAGAGCGCGGCACAGGCCTCTCCTGGTTCATGGCTCCGGACCTCGGCCTCTGGTACAGAGGATGCGGGGAGGAACTCGGAGCCGTTCTCTCGGACCTTCTCTCCGAAGGCACGGAGCAGCTCTCAAAGGGCGGATCCCTGCGCTGCTCGGTGAAGAAGGTTCCCGGATCCCGCAGCGCGGGCGGGCTTCTCTTCTCCCTGGACGTGCAGGGGCTTGACGCAAAGAAGCCCAACAGCTTCAGGAGCCTCGGCCGCGCGGCCCGCCTCGCGGCTCTCTCAGGCGGCTATCTGAGCCTTGAGTGCCGCGGCAGTGAGACGCTGCTGAACTTCACGCTGAACCTGACCGAAGTGAAGGACCACGGGGAAAAGCCGTCCGCTTCTGAGGCGGAAGAGGAAGCACGCGCGGCAGCGCCGGAACAGAAGGCCGGGCCCGCGTACAGGGCCATCCTCCTCGCTGACAATCCCAATGTGTCCGCTGAAATTCTCGGCATTCTGAGGGAAGCCGGGTGCCACGTGAAGCAGGCCGCCGATGCCTCAGAACTCACGAAGCTCTTTGATGACAGAAATCCCGCGGATCTCATTATCTTCCAGGGAAGAGCCGCCTCGGCCGGGAGCAGCCTACTCATCGCCGGCATCAGGGAATTCTGCCGCCAGAAGAAACTCAGGCTGCCCGTCCTTCTCGCGTACACGCCGGAGCAGACGAGCTGGCCCGACATGGCAAAAACAGGCTTTACGCACGCCCTGACCCTGCCTGTGGACAGGGAGGCGCTTCTCGGCACCCTGTCTGACATCGGGAAAGACCGTCCGGAGGGCGTGGTGGATCTGACGCCGGACCTTCAGGTGAACGACGTTCCGGATCTCTTCGGCAGTGCTCCGGCCTCCCGGAGCGGCGGAGCCGCTGCGGCGGGCTCCCTCGACATCGACCTCGGACCTGAGCCGCAGGAACCCGTGACGAAAAAAGCTCCCGCGGGCGGGACGCTTCCCATCAACATCGCCTTTGACAACGCCCTTCTCAGGGCACGGGCCGGACTCGCCTCGGGACGCATGGCCGACGTGGCCGCCGCGGCCTCTGACATCGCCCGGGCCGCGGAAGGGGCGCGCATGGAAGCCCTCTTCAGGATAGCCTCCCTGGTGGACAGGGCGGCATGCGCAGGCGATGCCTCGGCGGTCCATGAGCTTCTGCCCGAGCTTTCCGGCGCGGTGGAAAGAAAAATACGGGAACTGAACATTCAACGTTAAGGAGTACCCATCATGTACAGCAAAATTCTGATCCCCGTTGACGGCAGGGAAGGCGCCTGGCGCGCCATCCGCGTGGCCACGCAGGCTTCCAAGATCTGCGATGGTGAAATCATCCTCCTCCACGTCGAAGAACCTTCCTCAGAGCTTCTCTCCGGCAGCGGCAAAAAGTCCGTCGACGACCTGAAGAGCGAAGACGGCATGAAGCGGATCCAGCCGGTCAACGACTACCTGGACAGCGTGAAAATTCCCCACCGCCTTCTCGTGAAAAGGGGCATCGTGCCCGACACCATTGTCCGTGTCGCCCATCAGGAAGGCTGCGATCTCATCGCCATGTTCACGGACGGCCCCAAGACCCTCGGCGAGGTGATCTTCGGATCCACCACCCAGCGCGTACTCAAGGGCATCGACATCGATCTCCTTTCCGTACGCAAGTAAAGGACACGGGATTTGATCCTTCTTCTGGAGCTGGGCCTTCTCTTCTTCCACCTGCTGGCTTGGGTGGCCGTGGGCCACGCCCTCCTCACGAAACGCGATCCGCGTTCCGCGCTGGGCTGGTCCGTTGTCGTCCTGTTCATGCCTGTGGTCGGAGTCATCGCCTATGCCATTTTCGGCATAGGACGCACCGAGAGCCGCGCGGCGGCCATCATGCGCCATAACGCCGCGCTCGCTCCGGGCTATACGCACCCCGCCCTCGGAGCGAAGGTTCCGGAACAGATTCCCGAACAGATCCGGCACATGGAACTGCTCGGCCGCCATCTCACGCAGCAGCACCTCTGCGGCGGCAACAGCATCGAGCCTCTCATCAACGGCAACGAGGCCTATCCGGCCATGCTGGAGGCCATCCGCCAGGCGAAGGATCACGTCTACCTGCTCACCTATATCTTCAACTCCGGAGAAGTAGCCGACAGCTTCGCAAAGGAGCTCACCGCAGCCGTACAGCGCGGCGTGGACGTGCGCATCCTCCTCGACGGCCTCGGGCGCTTCTATTCCTTCAGGACGCCTGTCAGGAAAATCGCGAAGGCCGGCGCACGGGTCGCATATTTTCTGCCCCCGAGGCTCTTCCCGCCGAATCTCATGATCAACCTGCGCGACCACAGGAAACTCCTTGTCTGCGATGACATGGCCTTCACGGGCGGCATGAACATCGCAGACTACCATGTGGTCCTGCCAGGGCGCAGGCACTGCGTGCAGGATATGCAGTTCTGCTGTCAGGGGCCCATCACGAGGGAGCTGCGCAGGGCCTTTCTCATGGACTGGGGCTTTGCCACGGGAAAGTACGACACAGCGCTGCCGGAAAGGAGCCCGGAGCGCGTGGGCAGATCCCTGTGCCGCATTGTCATGGACGGCCCCGGCGGCAGCACCGATCCGCTGAACGACCTCATCGCGGGCAGCATCAGCAACGCGGTGAAGAAAGTGCGCATCATGACGCCCTACTTCCTGCCGTCGAGGGAAATTTACTCGTCGCTGCGCACGGCCGCGGAAAAGGGCGTGGACGTCAGAGTCATCCTCCCCGCAAAGAACAACCTCTTCTACGTGCACTGGGCGACCTTCAGGCTGCTCAGGCCGCTTCTGCAGGCCGGAGTCAGGGTCTTCTACCAGAAGCCGCCCTTCGCCCATACCAAGCTTCTGGCCATCGATGACTACTACTGCCAGATAGGTTCGGCCAACTACGACGCGCGCAGCCTCAGACTGAACTTCGAGCTCAATACGGAAATCTTTGACACGGCCTTCAACGGCGTCATCTCGTCCTTCATGGAAGAAAAGCTCAAAGACAGCCGGGAAATCACGACCGACATACTCGACGGCTTCAGCCTCTTCAAAAAACTCCGCAACGCTGCCTGCTGGCTCTTCTCCCCCTATCTGTAAGCCGGGAAAGAAACAGATATACGTCCCTGACGGCCAAAAACGGCTTCTGACGGCCTTTCAGGACTCTTTCCGTATGGTGAGAAAAAAGAACGCCGCCCCGTCCCTGTTGCCTGACGGAGCGGCGCCTGTAACTGCCGGGCTATTCGACAGTAACACTCTTGGCCAGATTCCTGGGCTGGTCCACATCCTTGCCCAGGTAATCGGAAGTTTCGTAACTGAAGAGCTGCAGGGCGGGTAGCACGAAGAAGGCCGTTAAAGGCTTGCCCACATCAGGGATGACCCAGATATCGTCGCCTTTCACGTCGCAGCCCTCGTTGGTGAGGGTGATGACGCGTCCCTGCCTGGCCTGGATTTCCACGATATTGGAAACGACCTTGGGCAGAAGCTCGTCCCTCAGGGCCAGGGCGAACGTGGGGAAAGTCTGATCGATGAGCGCGATGGGGCCGTGCTTCATCTCACCGGCGGCGTAGCCCTCGGCGTGAATGTAGGAGAGCTCCTTGAGCTTGAGGGCGCCCTCGAGAGCCATGGGATAGCAGTGGCCGCGGCCCAGATAGAAGAAGTTCTTCGCCCGGGCGTACTTGCGGGAAAGCTCCCTGGCCTTCTCATGCATGTCGGGCAGGGCTTTTTCCAGCTTTCCGGGCAGATCCAGAAGGGAGCGTATGACCGATTTTCTGAATCCGGCGTCCGTGACGCCCCTGCGCTCGCCCCAGTAGAGGGCCATGAGGCAGAGCATGAGCATCTGGCTGCACATGGCCTTGGTGGAAGCCACGCTGATTTCGGGACCGGCCTGGGTGTAAAGGACGGAATCCGCCTCGCGGGCGATGGAGGAGCCGACGACGTTGCAGAGCCCGAGCAGGGGCACGCCGTTCTTCTTCGCGATGCGCAGGGCGGCCAGGGTATCGGCCGTCTCGCCGCTCTGGCTGATGACGAGGACCATATCCTTCTTTCCGAGAAGGAGCCTGTCACGGTACCTGAACTCGGAGGCGATCTCCACCTGAACAGGAATCTGAGCCCAGTTTTCGATGAGGTAGCGGCCCCAGAGCCCGGCGTGATAGGAGGTGCCGCAGGCAACGATATGAAGCCGTTCCGGCACGTTGAGGCTGTCGAGCTCGCGCAGGCGCACAGTGCCTTTCTCCGGATCCACCCTGCCGGTGAGGCCGTCGACAATGACGCGGGGCTGCTCGAAGATTTCCTTGAGCATGAAGTGGCGGTAGCCGCCCTTCTGGGCCGACTGCATATCCCACTTGATGGTCATGACCTGGTGGGTGACGGGCTTCAGGCTGCCGATGGTGAAAATCTGATAGCCCCCGTGGTCGACCTTCACGAGCTCGCCGTCCTCAAGAAAGACCACCTGGCGGGTGTACTGCAGGAAGGCGGGGATATCGGAAGCAACGAAGAACTCGCCCGTGCCCACGCCCATGATGAGGGGCGCAGAGAGACGGGCTGCGTAGAAGGTGTCCGGATCCTCCTGGCTCATGAGGCAGACGGCGTAGGCGCCGTGGGCCATGGACAGGGCTTTGGAGAAGGCTTTCAGGAGGTCGGGCTCGCTCTTCCGGCATTCCTGGACAAGATTGACGAGGACTTCGGTATCTGTCTCGGAGCTGAACGTGTAGCCTTTGGATTCGAGATCGGCCTTGATCTCAAGATAGTTTTCGATGATGCCGTTGTGCACGATGGCGAGGGTGCCGTCATTGCTCATCTGGGGATGCGCGTTGCGGACGGCGGGTTCGCCGTGGGTAGCCCACCGGGTGTGGCCCATGCCTGTGGTGGCCGTGGACGGGGGTTCCTTGCTCAGCAGATCCTCAAGCGCGGAAAGCTTGCCTCTGGCGCGCACGATCCTGAACTTTCCCTGCTGAACGGAAGCGACGCCCGCGGAGTCGTAGCCGCGGTACTCCAGATGATGCAGCCCCTCGATGACGACGGGGATGGCCGGGCGGTAGCCCGAATAACCGATGATACCACACATAGTGCTTTTCCCCTCCTGAAGAAGGGTTGTTTGAAGAACGAAAAAACGGGGGGAAACGGCCGGTTACATGTTCTTGCGGTCGATGGCGTCCTGATTCATGATATTGATTTTGCTCTTGTCGGCGATCTCCTGGAGGAAAGCCTCATAGATGCTCTCGGCGCGTTCACGCTGCGTAAGGTTGGACATGAAGCCCTCAAACTGGCTCCAGTCCTTATCAGAGGGATCGATGATTTTCGCGGTACGGCAGACGAGCACGCCGGACTCATTCTGGGTGGACACGGCGAAAACGGTGGGAATCCACTGGCCGAGCGGAGCGCTGAAGAGGGCCTCGTCAAGCGCCTGCTGGGCATTGAAGGGAGCCATGGCGCCGCCCCTGTCAACGGGTTCGGATGTTTTCACCCTGCCTTTGAGGGAGTCGGGTACCGTGCCCTTCTGGAGATCTTTCAGGGCGGCTTCAAGCGTCTTCTTCCCGGCTTCCCTGCCGGCCTCGGCGCGGATCATGCCCTCGACGTCGGCCTTCACATCGGCGAAATCTTTGAACGTGGCGGGCACGGACTTGTCCACGCGCACAATAACGTAGCTGTCTCCGGCCTCGAGGGGAACGTCCACGGAGTGCCCGCTGCCGGTCCTGAAGATGGTGTCAGCGCCTTCGGGGGTGACGGAAAGCTTCTGCTGCAGATCGGCTTTTGCGAGGAGGTCGGTCTTTTCGGCTTTGAGGCCGTACTTCTGCGCGGCATCCGCGAGGGGCTTGCCGAGAATGTTCTCTTCGATGAGGGAGTCGAGCACGTCGTTGACCCTGGATTTGCCGTTCGTCTTCGCGATGTCAGCGGCAATCTGATCCTTCACCTCGTCAAACGGTTTGACGCGCGCGGCCTTCTTATCCTCCACAAAGATGAGGTGCAGGCCGAACTGCGTCCTGACGGGGCCGACAACCCTGCCCTTTTCCGCGGCAAAAGCCGCTTTTTCGAATTCGGGCACGGTCATGCCGGGCTCAACCCAGCCCACGCTGCCGCCCTTGCCTGCGGCCTGGGGAGCGTTGTGGGCATCGGCGACCTCGGCGAAGGACTTTCCGGAAGCGAGTTCCTTCTGAATGGCGGCCACCTGGGCCTCGGCCTTCTTCACGTCCTCTGCGGAGGCGTCTCTGGCCAGGGGCACAAGGATATGGGAAACGAGCACTCTGTCAGGCTCGCTGAAATCGGACTGATGGGCGTCGTACCACTTTCTGGCCTCATCGGCGGAAATGCTCTTCGGATCCACGAGATGGGCGGGATCCACGGCGACATACTCCACAGAGACCTTCTGCGGCACGGCGAAGAGCTGCTTGTGGGCCTCGTAGTATTTGCGGCTTTCCTCCTCTGAGGGAGCGGGCACATCGCCCGCGGCGGAGGCGGGGAGGTAGATATACTCGGCCACGCGCTGCTGCTTCAGGAAGTTGTAACGGCTGCGGGGTTCGCTCGGATCAAGCCAGACGCCGCCGGCAACGAAGGCAGCCATTTTTTCCTGGAGAAGCTGGCGGGTGAGGCCGGCCTCGAACTCAGCGGGGCTCTGACGCTGCTGGCGGAGCACACTGGTGTAAAGCGCGGGATCGAACTGTCCCTTGTCGTTGCGGAAGGCGGGGATGTTTTCCACGTACTTCCTGAGTTCCAGGGGAGAGACGGAGAAGCCGTTTTTGCCGGCTTCCTGAACGAGGAGTTCCTCGGAGAGGAGGCTCTGGAAAACCTGATGCCCGAGCTGGGATTTGTCCTGATCGGTCCAGCGTCTGCCGGGATTCGACTGGTTGGCCTGTTCCTCGGCCCTGCGGTACGCCATCTCGAAGGTCTGGAAAGTGATGGGCTGGCCGTTAACCATGGCCACAACGTTGACGGAACCGGTATCCGTAATGCTGCCGATGCCCCAGAAGACAAAGACCAGGATGATGATGCCGAAGGCGAGTTTGACGCCGAAAGACTGAGAGTTGGAACGGATAAGGTCGAGCATGTTTTCTCCGCTTTTAGGAACGCTTGGAAAGAGAGAGCCGCGTGAGCGTACTGAAATGCTGATTAGTAGCCGGATTGGGGGCAAAACTCAAATACGGGAAAAGAGCGGCCCGGGAAGAGGCAGCTACTCCCCGAAGAGCTTCGCGGGATCGTACTCCGTGAGAGGCTTGTGACCGGTGAGGAATTCCTTCTCCACGGCCATAACATCCCGGAATTTCTTCTTGTCCGAGACGCCGACAGGCGCGCTGCGGGGGTTGAGAGCCTTGGACGGATCGATGAACTGGCCGTTTTTGCGCAGACGGAAGTCGAGGTGCGGTCCGGTCGCGAGGCCGGTCATGCCCACGAAACCGATAACCTGGCCCTGGGAGACCTGCGAGCCGTTCCTGAGGCCGCGGGCGAACCCGGAAAGATGGGAATAGAGGGACTCGAGCCCGTCGGCATGGGCGATAATGACGCGGTTGCCGGACTGGCCGCCCCAGCCCCGTGCCGTCACCACGCCGTCGCTCACGGCCTTGATGGGCGTGCCGGTGGGAGCCGCGTAGTCAACGCCCTGATGGGGCCTCGAATAGCCCAGAATGGGGTGCTTGCGGGACATGGAAAAGCGCGAGGTGATGCGCGTCACGGCGAGGGGCGCCTGCAGAAAGGCCCTGTGAGTATTCTCGCCTTTGGCGTTGTAGTAGGCGTCCTTTCCGTTTGTGGGGAAGAGGAAGGTCTCGAAGGTGTGCCCGGAGGAGGTGAAACTCGCTGCCACGATGCGGCCATAGCCGTAGTAATTGCCGTTCTGGTAGCGCTTTTCCACGGCGATGGCGAAGGAATCACCCGGATGGACGTCCTTGAGGAAGTTGATTTCCGTACCGAAGACCTCGGCCAGCATGGCGGCGAGGCGCGGGGACTCGCCCATGTCGGCCACGGCCTGGAAAATGTCGTCGCGCACGATGCAGACCACGCCGGTGAGGGCGATGCGGTAGGAGACGTTCTCGAGGCGGGCTACGGGTTCGTCGCCCTCGACCACAAGGCGCTTCCTGGGGTCAATTTCGTATTCGAGGCGTTTGATGCAGCCCGTTCCGTCGCACACGATGCTGTAAAAGTGCCCGGGCAGCCAGGAGCGGTTGTATTTGCGGGCCGCGGACAGAAATTCGCGGCGGCTCGAGGGATCAGCGCCTTTGAAGATGGTGTCCTCGTCCTCGCCGTTTCTGAGCGTGCCCTTGCGCACGATGCGCCTGGCCTCAGGAGCCAGGGAGGAAGAGGCTCCGGTATCCGAGGAATAGGCCGTGGGATCACCGTCGTCGTCATCGTCACCGCCGAGTTCACGGTAGGTGGAGGAGCCGTCAGGGCTCGGGGCGTTGTCGCCGCCGTCCTGGCCCTCGCCGGTCACGGCGCCCTCTTCGCCATCCACGTCCACAGCGGGATTCAGGGTCACGGGAGAGGTGTCGGACGGGGGCTGGTAGCCCGGGAGCGGGGCGTCCGCGTCATCTCCGGAGGAGCCGGCCGCGGTGCCGAGGCTTACCCCCGTGGCCGCAGCCGCGGCGCCGAGAGCAGCGCCTATGCTTTCCCTGCCGCTCTGCCCGCCGGATCCGCCCTCATCACGGGAATCACGGGAGCCGCGGGAACGGCTCCGCTCCGATGAGGCGGCGTGGCGGCGGGAAGAACTGCCGGTATGTTTGTAACTTTGTTCCTTTCTTTCCTTCGCGAAGGCGGACGCCGGTCCGGCGCTGCCGTCCACGGAAGAGGGCAGAATCTGCGCCAGCGCGAAAGCGAAAAGCAGAAAGCAAACAAAAACAGATAAATAGGGTTTCTGACCGTTTTTAAACATAGCGGACGATTTTATTCCCGGGTCCTCTCTTTGTCCATATCCGAGGGGGAGCCGGAGCCTCGGTAAATCACACTAAAAAACCAATAATTTCAGCATATTAAAACTTGTTTAAATTATTAAAATAGGATATGGTTCCTTACCGTGAAAAAGAGAGGGGAAAGGCCCCTCCCGGAGGCGGTGTTTTCCGCCCTTTTTGTGCCCTGCGCAGAAAAAGGAACATTAAGGAACACTGTCAGGAACAAAAAAAGCTGTGCTTTTTTCCTTAAAAAACAGTTTGTTATATGAGTTACGAACAAAATGACATTTTATCCTCCCCTCAGGAGTGTTCCTTAGTGTCACTAAATGTTCATAATTCCGGACAGATAGGAACAATGCACATTCCAATGTTCCTAATCCGCGCTGTTACGAACATCATAAAATCCAATAAAAACAGGAAGATATCTTAGTTACGCACATTTTGACAGAGATTCTTCCTTCTTTAAAAGAAATATGAAAATAACTATTAACAGGGAACACTGCGTGGACGGACTCCAGAAAGCCGGCAACGTCACGCCCGCCAGGGCAGCCACCGTCATGCTGAAGACCACGTGGATCAAAACCGACAGGGCTGAAAAAAGCATTTCGCTCATGGCCTCAAACGGATACACAGAGTACCTCGGCACCTATCCGGCCGAAGTGGAGAAGGACGGGTTCGTGGGCGTATACGGAAAAGCTGTCGCAGATCTGCTCCGCGCCCTGCCGGAAGGCAGCGTGAACATGTTTACGGACAGGCGCGGCCGCAACCTGGTCATCAGCCAGGGAAGCAGGCTCTACAAACTGCCCGCAAGCAACAGGGAATGGTTCCAGCCCCTCATCCCTTTTCCCGGAACCGGATCCGTGATCTGGTCCGGTGAAGAACTCGTGAATATCATCGACCGCGTCTTCTTCTGCATCCAGGATGACGAAGACAGCCCCTTGGGCTGCCTGTGCATCCATCCGGAGAAGAACGGCGGGATAGACTTCTGCGGCCTCGACGGCTACCGCGCCGCCCTGGTGAGGATCACCAATGACGCCCTGCGCGGGAAACTTCCTGAGGAAGGCATCCTTATCCAGAAGAAGTATCTCGCCGACATCAGAAGGCTCATTTCCCCCGGGGAAATCGAAATCGGCCTCACCCCCAGGCGTTTCTTCATCAGAAACCGCGGCGGCAGGGATATGGTGAGTGTGCCGCTTGCGCAGTCTGCCTATCCCGACTACTCAGTTTTCTTTGACAGAATGAAAGCGGACACCTGTTCCATCGTGCGCGTCAGCAGGAGCGAGTTCTCCGACGCCCTGGCCCGCAGCCTGATTTTCAACACCAGGGACGAAAACAGCGTGGCCATCAGCATCGGGAAAGACAGCCTGACCATCGCCTCCAGCGGCAAGTCAACGGGATCGGCCACGGAAACCATCGCGGCAGACTGCCGGAGCACGGTGGAGCACCTTTCCTTCGTTACCAGGGAACTGGCCGAAGTGCTCTCCCATTTCGGAACCGGCAGCCTGACCATGAAGATCGCGTCCGGAGCCGGTCCCTGTTCCTTCCAGACCGACACGGACGAAAATTACGCTGTCATCGCCATGCCCGAGATCACAGAGCCCCCGGCAGCAGAATAACTTTCCATACATACCGGCAGTTATCGAAGTTACGAACAGGAAAAACAGATACCTTATTCTTTGGGAAAAATATGAAGATAGCTATTAACAGAGAACACTGCGTTAACGGACTTCAGAAAGCCAGCAACATCACTCCGGCCAAGGCCGGCGCAGCCATGCTGCGGACCATGTGGATCAGGACCGACAGGGAGAAAAAGAGCATTTCGCTCATGGCCACGGACGCGAGCACGGAGTACATAGGCACCTATCCGGCCGAGGTGGAGGAGGACGGGCTCGTCGGCGTGCAGGCGAAATCCGTCACGGATCTGCTCCGCGCCCTGCCCCAGGGCATTGTGAACATGGCCACGGACGAGGACGGCCACAATCTGGTCATCAGCCAGGGAAGCAGGCTCTACAAGCTTCCCACAAGCAACGAGGAATGGTTTCAGCCCTTCACGCCCTTCCCCGAGGCAGACACGGTGACCTGGTCCGGCGAAGTGCTCGTGAGCATCATCGACCGCATCTTCTTCTGCATCATGGATGACGATGACAGCCCCCTGGGCTGCCTCTATATCCAGCCCAAGGACAATGGCGAAATCGACTTCTGCGGCCTCGACGGCCACCGCTTCGCCCTGGTGAGGGTTTACAATGACGCCCTCCTCGAAAAACTGCCGAAAGAAGGCGTTCTCATCCAGAAGAAGTATCTCGCGGACATCAAGAAGCTCATTTCTCCCGAGGAAATCGAAATCAGCCTTACGCCGAAACGTTTCTTCATCAGGAACAACGACGGCAGGGATATGGTGAGCATCCCGCTCGTGCAGTTTACCTACCCCGACTATTCCATCTTCCTCGACAAGATGGAGTCGGATTCCTGTTCCGTCGTGTGCACCAGCAGGACCGAGTTCTCCGACGCCCTGGCCCGCAGCCTGATCTTCAACTCCAGGGACGAGAACAGCGTGGCCATCACCATCGCGGAGGACAGCCTGACCATCGCCTCCAGCGACAAATCGACAGGTTCGGCCACGGAAACCATCCCGGCGCAGTGCCAGAGCACGGTCGGACACATCGCCTTCATCACGAGAGGGCTCGTCGAACTGCTCTCCCGCCTCGGAGAAGACAAACTGACCATGAAGATCGCCTCCGAGAACGGTCCCTGTTCCTTCCAGACCGACGACGACAAAAACTATGTCGTCATAGCCATGCCCGTTCACATCGTCGACGACGCCTACTATTCCGAGGAAGAAAATTAATGCCTGAACAGAACGAATACACAGCCTCCTCCATCACCGTCCTGGAAGGACTTGCCGCTGTCCGCAAGAGACCTTCCATGTATATAGGCTCCACGGACACGCGCGGCCTGCACCACCTTGTCTACGAAGTGGTGGACAACTCCATCGACGAAGCCATGGCCGGCTTCTGTGACAGCATCACGGTGACCCTGCATTCCGACAACAGCGTCACCGTACGCGACAACGGCCGCGGCATTCCCGTGGACATCCATCCCAAGGAGCACGTGCCCGCCGTTCAGGTGGTCATGACCATCCTCCACGCCGGCGGCAAATTCGACAACAGAAGCTACAAGGTGTCCGGCGGCCTGCACGGCGTGGGCGTCTCCTGCGTCAACGCCCTTTCCGAGTGGCTCACCGTCACCGTGCGGCGCGACGGGAAGCGCTACCGCCAGCATTACGCGCGCGGCGTGCCGCAGGACAAGCTGACCGTCATCGAGGAAGGCGTCACCGGACACGGCACCACCGTGCACTTCAAACCGGATCCCGAGATCTTCGAGACCACGGAATATTCCTATGACGTGCTGAAAAAACGCTTCGAGGAACTCGCCTATCTCAACAAGGGCCTCACCATCACCTGCATCGACGAGCGCATCAACGAGAAGCACACGTTCCACGCGGAAGGCGGCCTCAGGGAGTTCGTGGAGGCCCTGAACGAGGGCGAGGAAAAGCTGCACCCCGTCATCTTCATCGAGGCGCTTCAGGAAAATGTCACCGTGGACTGCGCCGTGCAGTACACCACGAGCTACAAGGAGACCGTGTACTCCTTCGCCAATAACATCCGCACGGCTGAGGGCGGCACGCATCTTTCCGGCTTCAGGATCGGCCTTACGAGGGCCATCAACAACTACCTCAAGAATCAGCCTGACATCGTCAAAAAGCTCAAAATGCCCCAGCTTTCCGGCGACGACGTGCGCGAGGGCCTCACGGCCATCATCTCCGTCAAGCTCCCGGATCCGCAGTTCGAGGGGCAGACCAAAACGAAACTCGGCAACTCCGAAATTCAGGCCGTGGTGGCCGGCGTGGTCTACGATAACCTGAGCCGCTACTTCGACGAGAACCCCAAGTACATCCGCCTCATCATCGGCAAGGCCGTGGATGCGGCCCGCGCCAGGGAAGCGGCCCGCAGGGCCAAGGAAATCGTGCGCCGCAAGGGCGCTCTCTTCGACAACGCCCTGCCCGGCAAGCTTGCTGACTGCCAGAGCAAGGATCCCTCCGATTCCGAGCTCTTTATCGTCGAGGGCGACTCCGCAGGCGGTTCCGCCAAGCAGGGACGGGATCCCAGGCACCAGGCCATCCTTCCCCTGCGCGGCAAGATCCTGAATACCCAGAGCTGCCGCCTCGAGAGAATGCTCGCCAACAAGGAAGTCAAATCCCTGATCACGGCCATGGGCGTCGGCGTGGGCGGCGAGGATATGGATATTTCCAAACTCCGCTACGACAAGATCATCATCATGACCGATGCCGACGTGGACGGTGCCCACATCTGCACCCTGCTCCTGACCTTCTTCTACAAGATGTACCCCTCCCTCGTGGAGGCCGGGCATATCTACATCGCCCAGCCTCCCCTCTACAGGGTGCACAACGCCAAGTTCGAGAAGTTCCTCAAGGACGACGAGAAACTCGACGAATTCCGCATGGAGAAGGCAAGGGAATCCTTCTCCGTGACAACGGAGAACGGCACTGTCCTGAGCCGGGCCTCCCTCGTGCGCTTCCTTGAGTCTATCGAGACCCTGGGAAAGACCGTTTCCGGCGCTGAGCTCAATGGCATGCCGCGCCAGCTCTTCCTCGCCCTTGTCACCTGCCCCGAGAAAATCACCAGCGAGGAGCAGATCTCGGCCGGAACGGGCGTCTTCCACGACTGGATGAAACAGAACGGCTACACCTGCCTGCTCCAGCACAATCCGGCCACCGAGGATGAGGAGGAGCGCGCCTTCGTGCTCTTCGAGAACAGGGAAAGCCATCAGACGAGGCGCGGCTTTGAGTTCTTTGCCTCCCGCAAGTACACGGACGGCTGGAACTTCTTCGAGACCCTGCGCTCGCAGTACGGCGGATCCTCTTTCACCGTGAAGAAACCCGACGGGGAATCCTCCATCGACGACGTCTTCAGGCTGCGCCAGTCCATTCTCGAGGAAGCCTGCAAGGGCTACTCCATCCAGCGCTACAAAGGCCTTGGCGAGATGAACCCCGAACAGCTCTGGGTCACCACCATGGATCCGAAGAACAGGAGCATGCTCCAGGTCCGCGTGACGGACGCCGAGGACGCCAACAACGCCTTTGAGGATCTCATGGGCGACCGCGTGGAACCGCGCCGCGAGTTCATCGAGCGCAACGCCAGCAACCTCCAGGACGTGGACATCTAACGCATTTTATCGAGAGAACGAGGATAACGTGGACACTGAAGAGAGAAGTGAAGATAGAATAGAAGAGGTGGGCATCGCCAAGGAACTGCGCGACTCCTACCTCGCGTATTCCGTATCCGTCATCAAGGGCAGGGCCATCCCCGACGCCCGTGACGGCCTCAAGCCGGTGCACAGGCGCATTCTCTACGCCATGTCGGAACTCGGCAACACGTACAACAGGCCGTACAAGAAGTCCGCCCGCGTGGTCGGCGATGTCATCGGTAAGTATCATCCCCACGGCGACTCCGCGGTCTATGACGCCCTGGTGCGTATGGCGCAGGATTTCAGCATGCGGGATCCCCTCGTGGACGGCCAGGGCAACTTCGGCTCCATCGACGGCGATTCCCCGGCAGCCATGAGGTACACCGAAGTGCGCATGGCGAAGCTCGCCGGCGAGTTCCTCGGGGATATCGACAAGGATACCGTGGATTTCAGGCCCAACTACGACGGAAGCCTGGACGAGCCCGCCATCCTGCCCACGAAGGTGCCGAACCTCCTGCTCAACGGTTCATCGGGCATCGCCGTGGGCATGGCCACCAACATCCCCACGCACAATCTGGGCGAGCTCTGCGACGCCCTGACCGCCCTGCTCGACAATCCGCAGGCCACGGTTGACGACCTCATGCAGTTCGTCAAGGGCCCGGACTTCCCGACAAAGGGTGAAGTCTACGCCGGCAAGGGGCTTTATGAGGCCTACCATACCGGACGCGGCAGCATCCGCATCCGCGGGCGCGTGAGGGTCGAGGAGAGGAAGAAGGGGCTGGAGTCCCTCATCATCTATGAGATCCCCTACGGCGTGAACAAATCCGTCATGGTGGAGCGCATCGCCGCGCTCGTGAACGAGAAGAAGATCGAGGGCGTCACCGACCTGCGCGATGAGTCCGACCGCAACGGCATCCGCGTGGTCATCGATCTCAAAAAGGGCACCATCCCGGACATCATTACCAACGCCCTCTTCAAGTACACGCCCCTCGAGACGTCCTTCGGCATCAACATGCTGGCCGTGGTGGACAACCAGCCCATCATGCTGAACCTGAAGAGCGCCCTCACCATCTTCCTCGATCACAGGCGCGAGGTGGTCATCAGAAGGACGCGCTTTGATCTCGCGAAGTCCGAAGCCAGAGCCCATATCCTGGAGGGCCTGCGCATCGCCATCGACAATATCGACGAGGTGGTGCACATCATCCGCTCCTCAGCCAGTCCCGACGAGGCGAAGACGCGCCTCGGGGAACGCTTTGGGCTTGACGACATCCAGGCGAGGGCCATCCTCGACATGCGCCTGCAGCGCCTCACCGGCCTGCAGCGCGAAGAAATTGAGACCGAGTACAACGGCCTTCTGAAGAATATCTCCTGGTATAAAACCATCCTCTCCGACGTGAACGTGCTCAGGGGCGTCATCCGTGACGAGATCGCGGACATTAAGAAGAACTACGCCACGCCGCGCAGGAGCGATATCGTGCAGGAAGAGGCCAGGGGCTTTGACGCCGTGGATCTCATCCCCGACGACGATGTTGTCATCACCCTCTCGAGGCGCGGCTATATGAAGCGCACAAGCCTCGCCAACTACCAGCAGCAGCACAGGGGCGGCAAAGGCATCTCCGCGCTTTACACGAGCGAGGATGACTGCGTGCAGGACTTCCTCACCACCACGAATCACCAGTACCTCTGCCTCTTCACCAACAAGGGACGCATGTACCAGCTCAGGGTCTACCAGGTTCCGGAAGGAAGCCGCACGGCCAAGGGCGTGCACATGAACAACCTCCTGCCCCTCTCCGACGGCGAATGGGTAACCACAGTGCTCTCCGTGCGCAGCTTCTCCGAGGAGAAGGCCTTCTTCTTTGTGACGAAGAACGGCATGGTCAAACGCTCCGACGCCACTCTCTACGCCCGCAACAACAAGAACGGAATCATCGCCGTCGGCCTGCTCGAGGACGATGAGCTTGTGCTCGTGCATCCCGTGCGCGAGCAGGACGAGGCTGTGCTCGTGACCTACAAGGGCTACGCCATCCGCTTCGCCTGCTCCGAGGTGCGCAGCATGGGCAGGTCCGCGCGCGGCGTCAAGGGCATCTCCCTCAGAAAGGGGGATCACGTGGTCGCTGCCGTCTTCCTGAAGGGCGGCGATACCAGCACCACCATTATGTCCATTTCCGAGAACGGTTATGGCAAGCGCACGCAGTCGAGGCTCTACAAGCTGCAGTCCCGCGGCGGCATGGGTGTCATCAACTTCCGCATCACCAACAAGACCGGCGATGTGGTCAGCGCCATGCCTGTTACGGAAAACGACGGGCTTGCCATGCTCACCTCCAACAATAAGATCGTGCGCATCGGCGTCAGCGAAGTCTCGAGCACGGGGCGCTCCACCATGGGCGTCAAGTGCGTCAATCTCGACGGCGGCGCCAGGGTTGTGGCCTGCGACCGGATTGACAACGGCGGAATAGTTGCCAATAGCATGGACGGCGGAGAGGACGCGGACACCAGCGGGGACCGCGGCTAGCTCACTTACGGGGTTCTCAGTCAAAGGAAACGCAATGATACACGAAGATTGTGGCCTTTTCGGCATCTACGGTCATGTGGACGCGGCCAGACTCACCTATTTCGGCCTCTATGCCCAGCAGCACAGAGGGCAGGAAAGCGCGGGCATCGTGAGCGTGGATGACGCTGGCGATATCCACGACCACAGGGGCATGGGGCTCGTGCCCGATATATTTGAGGAGAAAGACCTCCAGGCCCTGCCCGGCACTATCGCCGTGGGGCACGTGCGCTACTCCACCACGGGACGTCCTTCCATAGCCAACGCCCAGCCTCTCCTTGTCAACCACAAGGGGATGAACATCGCCATCGCCCACAACGGCAATCTGGTGAACACGTTCGAACTGAGGAGCAGGCTCGAGGACGAGGGCGCCATTTTCCGCGGGACCAGTGACACGGAAGTCATCATGCACCTTCTCGTGCGTGAGCTCGCGCACCACGATCCTGTGGAGGCCATACGCCGCACCTGCCAGCAGCTGCGCGGCGCCTACTGCCTTATCTTCCTTCTGGGCAGGCTTATGGTGGCCGTGCGCGATCCCTACGGCTTCCATCCGCTCTCCGTGGGCAGGCTCGACGGCGCTCCTATTGTGGCGTCCGAAACCTGCGCCTTCGATCTTATGGATGCCGAATACGAGCACTGCATGAAGCCCGGCGAGATGTTCATCGTGGATGAGAACGGCGAATCCACGGAAATGCTCGGCGGCGTCATTCCGGAAAAGCCGAAGCAGTGCATCTTCGAGCTCATCTACTTCGCCAGGCCCGACTCCTACGTGTTCAACGAGCAGGTGTACATCTGCCGCAAGAATATGGGCTGGCAGCTCGCCCACGAGTCCACGCCTGACGTGGACTTCGTCATGCCCTTCCCGGATTCCGGCGTTTACCCGGCCGTGGGCTTCGCCCAGTGCGCCGAGCTCCCCTATGAGCACGCCATGATCCGCAACCACTATGTGGGGCGTACCTTCATCCAGCCGAGCCAGAGCATGCGCAGCTTCGGCGTGCGCGTGAAGATCAATCCCGTGAGGGCCATGATCGAGGGCAAGCGCATCTGCATCGTGGACGACTCCATCGTGCGCGGCACCACCATGATCACGCGCGTGCACAAGCTCCGCGAACTCGGAGCGAAGGAGGTGCACATCCGCATCTCCTGTCCCCCCATCCGCTTCCCCTGCTATTACGGCATCGATTTCGCCTCGCCGAAGGAGCTTATCGCGGCCAATCATTCCCTTGAAGAAATGAAGAAAATGTTGGATGTTAACTCTCTTCATTATCTGAGCATCGAAGGACTGCTCAGATCGGTCATGCACTCCGACAGCTACTGCCTGGCCTGCTTCAACGGTGAATACCCCGTGCCGCCCTGCAGGCAGTACGGCAAGTTCATTCTCGAAAAAACACATTCGTAACTTACATATCTCTGAGGTTTTTATGAGCGTCGCTCGCATCAACGGCTTTGCGGACATGTTTGAGCCGGAAAGTTCGGTTTTCACCATGATGGAAGAACACTGCCGGGCCATCTTTCCGACGTATGGCTTCCATGAAGTGCGCATTCCCATTCTGGAGTACACGGATCTTTTCTGCCGCTCCATCGGCCAGGAGACGGACGTGGTCCAGAAGGAGATGTACACATTCCCCGACGGCAAGGGCAGACTGACCTCCCTGAGGCCTGAAGCCACGGCCGGCATCATGAGGGCCTATATCGCGGCCAGCCTGAATTCGAAGGAGCAGGTCTCGCGCCTCTACACCTTCGGTCCCATGTTCCGCCACGAGCGTCCCCAGAAGGGCCGCATGCGCCAGTTCCACCAGATTGACTGCGAGCTTCTCGGCTCCGCGAGCCCCCTCGCCGACGCCGACGTCATCTCCCTGCTCGAGCAGTTCATCACGAGCCTCGGCATCGGCAGGCTGACCCTGCGCCTTAACAGCCTGGGCTGCTCCGAATGCCGTCCGAAGTACAGGGAAGCCCTCATCGCCTATCTCGAAAAGCATGAGAGCGAACTCTGCGAGGACTGCCAGCGCCGTCTGCACACCAATCCCCTGCGCGTGCTCGACTGCAAGAAGGATTCCCAGCAGGACTTCATGAAGGATGCCCCGCGCATTCTCGATTACAACTGCCCCGAGTGCCGTGAGCACTATGAGACGGTAACCGGCCTTCTGAAGGACAGCGGCATTGCCTTCGTGCAGGACGATCATCTGGTGCGCGGCCTCGACTACTACTGCCGCACCACCTTTGAGCTGCAGAGCGATGATATCGGCGCCCAGACGGCCGTGGCCGGCGGCGGACGCTATGACGGCCTCATCAAGAGCCTCGGCGGTCCCGACGTCCCCGGCGTGGGCTTCGCCTGCGGCATGGAACGCCTCGCTCTCCTCATGAAGAGCCCGGATCCGAAGAAACCCGATTTTTACACTGTTTCCCTCGATCCTTCCTGCTACGGCCTCGCCTACCGGGTTTCCCGCGGGCTCAGGCTGGCCGGCCTCACCGGCGAGCTCGGCTACGCCTCCTCGAGCATGAAGGCGGCCATGCGCCAGGCCGGCAAATCGGGAGCGCGCTACGCCATCATCATTGGCAGTGACGAGCTTGCCCGCAATGTCTGCGCGGTGAAGAACATGGACAACGGAAACCAGGAAGAGGTGGCCGTGGAAAACCTCGCCTCCTATATTTCAACGAAGGATTAGTCATGTCTGATCAGATTCAGGATCTCCAGCTGGAGCATTACAAGTACGTCACCGAGCTCGGTGACTGGAAGCGCACCCACAGCTGCTCTGAGCTGACCCTTGCCGACAACGGCAGGGAAGTCTGCCTCATGGGCTGGGTGCAGTTCCGCCGCGACCACGGCGGGCTTATCTTCGTCGACCTGCGCGACCGCGAAGGCCTGACCCAGGTTGTCTTCTCTCCTGACTTCAATGCCGAAGCCCATGAGCGCGCCGGCATTCTCCGCCTCGAGTACGTCATCGCCATCAGGGGCAAGGTGCGTCCGAGGCCCGAGGGCATGACCAACCCCAACCTCAAAACCGGTGAGATCGAGGTCGTGGTCAGCGACTGGAAGCTGCTCAACACTTCCAAGACCCCGCCCTTCGCCATCGAGGACCGCTGCGACGCCGGCGAGAACCTGCGCCTTACCTGGCGCTATCTCGATCTGCGCCGTCCCTGCATGCAGAAGAACCTCATCCTCAGGCACCGCGTCATGCAGTCCATCCGCCGCTTCTTCGACGAGAGCGGATTCATTGAAATCGAGACGCCTTTCCTGACCAAGTCCACGCCCGAGGGCGCCCGCGACTTCCTCGTGCCGAGCCGCCTCAACCAGGGCGAGTTCTACGCCCTGCCCCAGTCTCCCCAGCTCTTCAAGCAGCTGCTCATGTGCGCCGGCTTCGAAAAGTATTTCCAGATCGTGCGCTGCTTCCGTGACGAGGATCTGCGCGCTGACCGCCAGCCCGAATTCACCCAGGTCGACATGGAAATGAGCTTCGTCCGCGAAGAGGACGTCATGACCGTGGCCGAAAACCTCATCAGACGCGTCTTCCACGATATCTTCAACGTGGAAGTGCCCGTGCCTTTCAAGCGTATGACCTGGGACGAATCCATGCGCCGCTTCGGCGTGGACAAGCCTGATACCCGCTTCGGCATGGAGCTCGTGGACCTCACGGACGCTACCCGCGGTTCCGGCTTCAAGCTCTTCGCCCAGGCCGCCATGGTCAAGGCCATCAAGGTGGACGGCGGCGAGAAGCTGACCCGCAAGGATATCGACGGCTTCACCGAGTTTGTGCGCATCTACGGCGCCCAGGGCCTCGCGTGGATCAAGGTCAAGTCCGAAACCGACTGGCAGTCGCCCATCGTCAAGTTCCTCTCCGACAGCGAGAAGGAAGCCATCCGCGACCGTCTCGGACTTAAACCCGGCGACCTCTGCTTCTTCCAGGCAGGCGATCCCGAAATGGTCAACGCCGCCCTCGGCAACCTGCGCGTGCACATTGCCGACAAGATGGGCCTCATCCCCCAGGACAAGTTCAACTTCCTCTGGGTTACCGAGTTCCCGCTCTTCGAGTACGACAAGGACGAGCACCGCTGGGTGGCCTGCCATCATCCCTTCACGGCGCCCATGCCCGGCCATCTCGAGAAGATGACCTCGGATCCGGCCCACACCAAGGCCCGCGCCTACGACATGATCCTCAACGGCAACGAAGTGGGCGGCGGATCCATCCGTATCCATTCCGCCGAAACCCAGCGCCGCATGTTCAAGGAACTCGGCTTTACCGAGGAGCGCGCCGAGAAGCAGTTTGGCTTCCTGCTCCACGCCCTTGAGTTCGGCGCTCCGCCGCACGGCGGCCTCGCCTTCGGCCTCGACCGTCTGGTCATGCTGCTCTCCCATTCCGAGAGCATCCGTGACGTCATCGCCTTCCCCAAGACCCAGAAGGCGACCTGTCTCATGACCGACGCGCCCAGCGAAGTCGCGGCCCTGCAGCTGCGCGAACTCGGCCTGCGCCTGCGCGAAAACCCGGACAAGAAGAAGGCCCAGGAAAACGACGCAAGCGGCAAGTAGAAATACCCGTGTCCGGAGCCCCTGGGGCTCCGGTATCTCTTTTTGCAGAACCGGAAAGGACACACGCTGTTCTTTCCGGTTCGTCTTTAAGGTGGACCCATGAAACTCAAGATTGTCCTGTATCCCGACCCGATTCTGGGGAAGGTCTGCTCTCCCGTCCCGGAAATCACCGACGAAATCCGGACTCTTGCCAGGGATATGCTCGAAACCATGTACGAGGCTCCCGGTGTCGGTCTCGCCGCCCCGCAGGTGGGGAAGCTTATTAATATGGTTGTCTACGATCCCGCGGGCAAGGACGAGCCGAAGCAGCCGCACGTCATCATCAACCCCGAAGTCACCCTCACGGGCAGGGAGATTGTCAGCGAGAAGGAAGGCTGCCTCTCCGTCCCCATGGACTTCCGCGCCGACGTGCTCCGCTCCGAAACCATTCACCTGAAGGCCCTCGATCTCGACGGCAATGTCATCGACAGGGATATCGACGGCTTCGAGGCCATTATCGTCCAGCACGAGACCGATCATCTGAAGGGCGTGCTCTTTATTGACAAAATAGGCCGCATCCGCCGCGCGTTCTACGACAACAAGGTCAAAAAATGGCTCAAGAGACAAAAGCAGGCAAAGTAGTTTTTATGGGCACCCCGGCCTTCGCCGCTGATATTCTGGCCTCCCTTCTCGGGTGGCCGGAATTTTCCGTGCAGGCCGTATTCACCCGCCCCGACAGGGAAGCCGGACGCGGCAGACGCCTTATGCCCTCGCCCGTGAAGGTCCTGGCGCTGGAGAAGGGACTTCCCGTGCATCAGCCTTCCTCCATGAAGACGGAAGAGGCGCTTCAGCTCGTGCAGTCGTATGAGCCGGATTTCCTTGTGGTGGCGGCCTACGGCATGATTCTGCCCCAGGCCGTGCTCGATGCGGCCCGGCTCGCCCCGGTTAACGTGCATACATCCCTTCTGCCGGCCTACCGCGGCGCGGCGCCCGTGCAGCGGGCCATTATGGACGGATGTGAGACCATCGGCGTCAGCATCATGCGCATGACGGCAGGCCTCGACTGCGGCCCCTTCTACGCCCAGAAGGAAGTGCCTGTGGGCCGCGGCACCACGGGATCGCTCTTTGGCGAACTCGCCGCCGTGTCCGCCCCGCTCCTGCGCGGTGTGCTCCGCGACATCGCGGAAGGCCGCGCCGTAGAACACGAACAGGACGGGAGCCTCGCCACCTACGCGGCCAAGGTGACCAAGGCCGAAAGCCACGTGGATTTTTCAAAGCCCGTGAAGAGCGTGGATGCCCTTATCCGCGGCCTCACGCCCGATCCCGCGGCCCACGCCCTCTTCCGCATAGGAGAGGCCGAGCCCGTATCCGTCATCATCGAGGAGGCCGTCCCTGAAGCCGGTGGGGAAACGTATCCTGCCGGATCTATCGTGGCCACCAGAAAGAAGCTTTTCGTGGCCTGCCCTGACGGGCTCCTCCGCGTGGTGCGCATCAGGCCTGGCGGCAAAAAATCCATGGACGCGGCTTCCTATATTAACGGCCTGCGTCTTTCCCTCTCCGGCCCCACGGTCATAGGAGAGGCCCTTCCGCCGCAGGGCGCGGCCGGGTAGCGGCATGGCAAATCCGTTTTCCCTCCTGGGTCGCCTTGCCCCTTCCGCGCGCAGCGTTTCCCTCCGGGCTCTTCTTCTCACCGGTGACGGCATGCCTGTGCAGCAGGCGCTTTCCCAATCCCTCAGGGATCCTGCCCTGCCACCTTCCGTGAAGAGGCAGGCCACGGATCTCGTGTATTCCGTTCTGCGCGCGGATATCCGTCTGGACTTTGTCCTGCGCCGTCTTTTTCCCCGTGCGGATAAACTCCCCGCTCTTTTCCTTCTTGCTGTGAAGACGGCAGCCTGCGCCCTTCTTTTCGAGGAGCACGCGCCGGCCCATGCCATTGTGAACGGAACCGTGTCCGATGTGCGCCGGCTCTTTGGGAAGGGGCTCGACCGCGTGGCCAACGGCGCCCTGCGTTCGCTTCAGCGTATGGGCAGTGCGCCGCTCTCTCCTGATTTTTACCGCCTGAAGGGAGAGGCTGACGATTTTCCGGCGCTCTGCCGCTTCTACAGCCTGCCTGAAGAAGCGGCCCGCCTCTGGCTTGTCCAGGAAGGCAGGGAGACGGCCATAGCGCTCATGAAGAAATCCTTTGCCCGTCCCTGCGCCGGAATCCGCGTGAATTCCTCGAGGCCGGGCTGGGAAAATCTCAGAAAAAAGCTCCTTGGGGCCGGCGCTCTTCCGCTTCCGGGCGCGGCAGGGGAAAGCGCGGGCGTTTATGTGCCTGAAGGCGGCCTCGGTCTTTCCGGCAGGATGGACCTCACTTCCCTGCAGAAGGATGGCGCGCTCTCGTTCCAGCAGGGGGCGAGTCTCTGCGTGATGGCCGAAACGGGGCTGCTCCGGCACGATGCCCCGATCTGGGATGCCTGCGCCGGTTTCGGCGGCAAAACCACGGCTCTTATTGAGGCGGGACGCATGGTCGCTGCGGCCTCGGACTGCTCCTTCAGCCGCCTGCGTCACCTTCCTGCCGAGTGCGCCCGTCTGGGGATCGGAAAGCCGCTTCTCTTCCTCGCCGACGCCTCCTGCCCGCCTCTCGCAAAGGCTCCCGGAGACGTGCTTCTGGATGTGCCCTGCTCGGGGCTCGGCGTGCTCGCGAGGCGTCCTGACATACGCAGAAGAAAGCAGGACTTTGCCGCGTACGCGGCGCTGCAGGAGCGCATTCTGGCAAAGGCCGCGGCCCTTTCCGGAAAGGGCGCTTCTCTCTTTTATATGACCTGCACCGTGAACCGCGAGGAAAACGAGGACGTGGTCAGAAAGGCCGAGAGTGAGGGCCTCTGCCGTATCGAGGCGGAGTGGAAAACGCCCGTAGATTCGCCCCTGGAGGGCATGTACGGAGCCAGGCTGACCGTTATCTAGGCGTTGTCCCCTTTTTCCCCGGCTGTTCCGTCCGCACCGGATTCCGTTCCGGCTTCTTCAGCCCGGCCATCGAGTCCGAGTGTCGAGAGAATGCGCAGAAGCTCCTCCTCGCTTTTGTAGGCGAGGCTCACGCGTCCCTTCTGGGGCGTACCGGAAATCCGGGTGCGGCAGTGCAGGAGCGTGGAGAGGTGCTGTTCGATTTTTTTGAACTCTCCGCTCCGGCGGGCCGGAGCCGGGCGGACCGGATGTTCTGCTGCCTCCGTTTCATTCCAGGGCATGCGGCCGGTCTTCTTCCATGCACTGACTGCGTCTTCTGAGGCGCGCACGGAGAGTCTGTCCTTCAGCATGTGATCGAGCAGGATGCGGCAGGCCGCGGCGTCCTCAGCCACGGAGAGGAGGCAGCGGGCGTGTCCCGCGCTGATCGCGCCCTTCTCGAGGCTCGTGAGCGCTTCTTCGGGGAGCTGCAGGAGGCGCAGGCTGTTGGCGATGCGGGAGCGGCTCTTTCCGAGCTTCTTGGCGAGATCCTCCTGGGTCAGGCTGAGTTTGTTCTTGAGTTCCTGAATGGCCCTGGCCTCTTCCGCGGGATTGAGATCCTCGCGCTGCAGATTTTCCACGAGGGCCACTATCATGACGTCCTCATCGGACATGGAACGGATCAGCACGGGCACTTCCCTGAGCCCGGCCAGACGGGCAGCGCGCCAGCGGCGCTCGCCCGCAATGATCTCATAGCTGCCGGGGGTTCCGGTTTCGCGCACGATGAGCGGCTGGATGATGCCCTGGCTGCGTATGGACGCGGCGAGCTCCTCCAGGGAATCCTGAGGGATAGTCTTGCGGGGCTGCCTGACGTTCGGTCTGACGTTCGATATGGGCACGAGGACCGTCATACCGTCTTTTTTCCGTTCTCCGTTTCCCGGAGTCATATTTCCGGGAATGAGGGCGCTGAGCCCTCTCCCCAAACCCTTGTTCATCATTGCTCAGATCCTTGACTATTGATTCTTTTCTGATTTCACTGTGCAAAACGCCTGGAGGAGTGAAATATGTTCAAACCCGGCAAACACATTCTTCATATGATCGACAGCCATTCCACGGACGAGTTTTTCGTCATTTCCCTGGAGCTGGCCATGCACTGCGCTGAAACCATAGAACAGGCCAATGCCGAACTCTCCGCTGAGGACGGGCATCACCTGTCCAGCGTGAACGGCGCCGACGGCAAGCCCTACGCTTTCATCCTGAGCCGCGAACTCTGGAACCTGGTGCGCCGCGACCTTCATATCGGCGAGGAGGAACTCAATATGCAGAACGGTGTGGTCAAATCCGAACCTCTGGATGATTTCCGCAGGTTCATGGATTCGTGGGATTTCCCGTACGAGTATTCTCCGGCCGTGAAGTGTCCGGTCTGCGGCAGCGAGACGGAGGACTGGCGCACTGACCCGTTCCATCCCTTCCTGCTTTCGAATGCCAACATGGGCGGCCTTCTGGTGTTCCACTGCGCACAGTGCGGCTGCACCATCAGGCAGAAGCATTTCAAGGACAAGATGGTCACGGAGTTCACGCCTGCCGCCAGGAAAGACTAGATGGCCTTCCGTACGGCAACTTCCTGGGCGAGCTGCAGGTAGGCCTGCGCACCTTTGGATTTGATGTCGTAGTAGATGATCGACTTTCCGTAGCTTGGCGCTTCGGAAAGCCTGACATTGCGGGGGATGATGGTGTTGAGCAGATAGGCCGGCATCTTCGACTTCACGTCTTCCCTGACGTCGCGCGAGATGCGGTTTCTCTGGTCAAACATGGTCAGCAGGATGCCCAGAATGGCGAGCTGCGGATTGAGCTTCTGCTTCACCTTCGTGTAAGTGTCCAGGAGCTTGGCTATGCCTTCCAGGGCGAAGAACTCGCACTGGAGGGGAATGAGAAGTTCCGTGGCCGCGCACAGGGCATTAAGCGTCAGAATGCCGAGGGACGGCGGGCAGTCCAGCACGATGAACTCATATTCGTCTCTCACCTGGTCGATGACGGTTTTCAGGTACTGCTCCCTGGCTATTTCCGTGGCCAGTTCGACTTCCACGCCGACCAGGCTGATGCTGGCAGGAATGAGATCCAGAAAGCGGGTCCGCGTCTTCTGGGTGGATCTGTGGACGCTCTCCCTTGTCGGATTATAGAAGGTGGAATAGAGATCGTTTTCGATGGCTTCCTGGTCCACCCCGAGTCCGCTCGTGGTGTTGGCCTGGGGATCGCAGTCGATGAGCAGCGTCTTTTTTTCCATCACTGCCAGCGCCGCGGAAAGATTGATGGATGTGGTGGTCTTCCCCACACCGCCTTTCTGGTTAGCTACGCATATGACACGCGCCATGCTTTTGAAGCTCCTTCCTCCTTGCATGTTTCACGTGGAACATGAAGAAGACGACTTTGGATGCATGATGTGTTTTAAGTGATACAGGAAAATCTTTAAAGTATTACCTCTTTTCAGTAAAGAGGTTTAACACTGTTCTTAATGTTTCACGTGAAACATCTCCGGCATCAGGAAGGGGAAAGGTATGGAGAGCGAGAAAAAGCCGAGCATACTGCTCGTGGATGACGAGAAGGAAGTGACCGATATTCTGTTCAAGCGCCTGTCGCGCAGGGGCTATCCCTGCAGGACAGCGGGCAACGGACAGGAGGCCCTGGATTCCATGAAGGATAGCCCGAGCGAGATTGTGGTGCTTGACGTGAAGATGCCCGTCATGGACGGGCTCACTGCTCTTGGGCACATTCTCAAAGACTGGCCCGACACGCAGGTTATTCTTCTTTCCGGCCATGCCGACATGCAGCTGGCCGTACAGGCCATAGAGGAAGGCGCCTTCGGGTACCTGATGAAGCCTGTTGATTTCGAAGACCTTTTGTTTAAAATAGAAGACGCTGCCACGCAGAGGCAGCTCGAATCCCACAAATAAGGACTGGCCGTATACCGGTCCTTTTCCCGAGGAACGTACTTCGTATGATGAAAAAATTTCTGTTTTCCTGCGTCTTCACATGTGCTCTTTCCCTTGCCGCCGGTCCTTCCGCCGGGGCTGCGGAAGTGACCGCGGATGACGTGAAGCCCGCCCTGGAGCAGCTCCTGAAGCAGCATCCGGAAATTCTCCTGGATTTCCTGCGTGAGCACAGCGAGACTGTGCTGGACATAGCCCAGCAGGGCTCCAACAAGCGCCGCATGGCAAATATGGAGAAACAGTGGAAGAGTGACGCCCAGGAACCCAAGCAGGTGGCTCTTGAAGGACGCCCCACACTTGGAAACAGCGACGCGAAGGTGCGCATTGTGGCCTTCTCCGATCTCACCTGCCTCTACTGCCAGCGCGCCGAAAAGGTGCTGGCCGAGATCCTGCAGGAATACCAGGGCAAGGTTTCTTTCGTCTTCAAGAACCTTCCCCTGGAACCCAAGGGGCTGAGCGGCCTGGCTTCCCAGTACTATGTGGCCATCTCCATGCAGAACGAGAGCCTCGGCTGGAAATTTTATGAGACCATGTTTCAGAACAGGGACAAGCTCCTCTCCGGCGGCGAGGAATACATGCGCGCAGCGGCCCAGGAAATGGGCGTCAATATGAAGCAGATGGACTCCGCCCGCCGTTCCAAGAAGGTCCAGAAGATCATCGACGAGGACATTAAGGACGGAGAAAAGCTCCATATCGAAGGCACGCCCTTCTTCCTTATCAATAACCTCGTGATCCGCGGCGCCGTGCCCAAGGATATCTTCCGCAGAGCCATCGAAATCGAGCTGAACGCGGCCAGATAGTTTTCCGGCTTCGTTTTTTCCTGTCAGAATAAGCCCGCGGCCTCATTGTTATTATGAGACGCGGGCTTTTCCTGTCTCTTCAGAAAGGACCGGTTTCCGCCGGGCTGTCTTTCAAAAGCACCTCCTTTCTGCCATGATTGACGCGTATGCCGGCAGGCTGCCTGACCCGGTCCTGAACTTTGGAGGCCGTCCCATGAATGCGTTTTCCCTCGCCCTTACCGCCACGTGCTTCACTTTTCTCTGCACCGCCGCCGGTGCGGCCTTTGTTTTCGTGGTGGGCCATTCACGGAAGAAGACAGTTGTCCAGGTCTCCCTTGGGTTCGCAGCCGGCATTATGCTTGCCGCCTCCGTGTTCGGACTCCTGATTCCCTCCATAGACGGGGCGCGCGCGGCAGGCGGGGGGCTTGTGCCCCCGGCCGGCGGATTCGTTCTGGGCGTCCTCCTTCTCATGCTTATGAACCGGCTCGTGCCGCACCTTCATACCGATGCGGATGAACCGGAGGGCGTCAGATCGGGCCTGGGGCGTCAGTCTCTGCTCTTCCTTGCCATCACTATTCACAATGTTCCCGAAGGGATGGCCCTGGGCGTGCTGGCCGCTGCGGCCGGAGGTTCCGTTCCTGAAGGAATGGGGGCCCTTCTGGCTCTCGCCATCGGTATCGGCATCCAGAACATCCCCGAGGGCACGGCTGTCTCCGTCCCCCTCTTCGCTGCCGGAGGAACACGGAAAAAGTCCTTTCTCCTGGGAGTGCTTTCCGGCGCGGTCGAACCGGCCGGTGCCCTTCTCGTGGTCTGCTTCCAGGATTTCGTCGTTGCCCTTCTGCCATGGTTCCTGTCGTTCTCGGCGGGCGCCATGCTCTATGTGGTGGTGGAGGAACTCATTCCGGAGTCCCACGCCATGGCAGGCGGTGAATCGGACTGGGCCACAGTCTCCGTCCTCGTGGGCTTTCTCGTCATGATGGTGCTCGACGTGGCCCTGGGATAAGGCCGCGGAATGTCCCTGTTCCGGGCCCGGAAACAAAAAAAGGAGCCCCCTCCCGGGGACTCCTTCGAATCGCGGCGTGCGCGCCGCGGCGGAAGTTCCTTTCTTCAGCTGACGCGCCGCAGCCCGATCAGCTTCTCCTTCCAGTATTTCTTCTGCAGCTGATCCATCTTCACCGTCTTTCCCGGCTTGGGGCTGTGGATGAAGTTGTCTCCTCCGGCATAAATACCTGTGTGCAGTCCTGTGCCCGAGCCGCCCACCCTGAAGACGACAATGTCGCCCGGGGCAGCCTCGCTTTTCGACACGGCGTAGCCCGCCCTGGCCTGCTGCGAGGTCATGCGCGGCACTTTGACGCCGTTTGAGAGATAGGCCCAGTAGACGAGTCCGGAACAGTCAAATCCCTGGGAGGGAGAAGCCCCTCCTGATTTGTATTTGGTGCCTATCTGGGAGTAGGCCGCGCGCACTGCCTGGGAAGCCTTGTACGATCCTCCCTCCGAATGATGGTTCGCCGCACCGCAGCCGGAAAGGAACAGAACGGCCGTGATGACGGCCAGGGGTTTCAGGAGAAGTGTTCTGTTCATAATGCGCCTCATACGTTGATTTTGTCCCTGCTGGTCTCCTCGTGTCCGCAGGGAAGACCTCTGACAATGGAATTTTATTGAACTTATCGGCCGGTTTCCCCGGGATCATTACCCTTCTGGCTGCAGGGAGGCGCAGTCTGATGGCACAGGGCCGGAAACTGTATGGAATTGTGATGAAGAAGGACGGCGTTCCGGGGGAAAAGCCTTTTTCACGGCGAAGGAAAACGGGCGGCGGGACAGGGAAAAAATGAAAGAAATTTTTTTCACAGCCTTCCCCTTTTCTCCAGGAGACATATCCGGAGGCCGCGCAGACTGCCGGAAATTGGCTCCCGGGTCACCGGAATGACGGCCGGACACGCCCTGCGTGCAGTGCAGACTGTTGCGTGAAAAAATGAAAGAATATAATAAGAAAATGCAGGAGATACGATTGCGTATCCCGCCGGATTCCTTTCTGCAGCAGCGGCTTTGACTGCAGAAAACGGCCGTACGGGAGCAGCAGGTATTTTCCGCTATACGGCAGAGGATGTTTTATCAGCATCATTTTTAGAATACCTGTGCAGGAACACAGGCTGCTTAGAACGAAGAGCCAATCCCATGAGTACTACCCCTATTACCGTTAGAGGCTATGTTGCCGTTCTCCCCCGCACCATCGAAACGCATCAGTCGCGCGTCGCCATTATTCAGGACGACCAGGAATACAGGGTTCTGACGAAAGGCGCCGGAGTGGATCTCATCGACGACGTCAACGCCCCCATCGAGGCTGTGGGCACGGTTGAGGAGATCGACGGAGACAAGTACATCACAGTCCGTAAATACAAACTGCTCGAGGACGAAAACAGCTGGGATGAGGATGACGAGGGGTAGCAGGCAGTCCCGCGTTCCGGAAGCCGGACAGACTGTCCGGCAGTCTGAGAAAAAATGACGCGCTCTCCCCGTCAGGGAAGAGCGCGCTGGCATACCGGCCGCTGACGCGCGCATGCGCGCGTCAGCGGCC
>ENA-UOJV01000714-UOJV01000714.1-human-gut-metagenome-genome-assembly--contig:-C82-NODE-714-length-45296-cov-9.889790_pt1 | contig 45296 bp, 39 predicted proteins | sample MGYA00242356_ERZ723903 | MGnify/ENA metagenome assembly ERZ723903
AGCCGCAGCCTTTTCAAACGAGAGCCCAGTGAAACGGGTCTCGTTTGAGAGCTTGCCAAAAACACTTTTTTGACAAGCTCCAGGGGGTCGCGGAAGCGGCCCCCGTTTTGCCGTCTTTACATTGGGCGAAAGCTGGTGTAAAATAGGGAAAGAAAGGGGGTATCCCGATGGACCCGAGAAATCAGCCCGCTCAGGACGACGAGGACCTGCTGCGCGACATCCGCAAAATTCTGGATGACCGGCACGACGCGGACGATCCCTATGAGCGCGGCTTTGCCGATAAGCTGTATGAGGACTGCGAGGACCCGACGCTGCAGACGCAGCAGCCGCCGAGACGGCAGCAGAATTCCGTCTCCGGCCCCGTGATTCATGCCTATAACTCCGACTTCCGCCGCGGTGCAGCCCCGCAGCGCCGGGAGGAGCCGACGACCTATCTCGGCCCGGTGGAGGAGGACGACGACGAGCCGCCTCGCCGCCAGTCTCAGCGCTCCCGCCGGGAGCCGGAGCGTGCGCCGCGCCGCGAGGAGCAGCCGCGCAGGCACCGCGCCGTGCCGGAATCCGGCTATGATGCCGAGCCGCCCAAAAAGAAGAAAAAACACCGCTTCGCCCGCAGGCTCGGCAAGCTCCTGCTCATTTTGCTTGTGCTGTTTGCGCTCGTCATCGGCGCGATGCTGCTGCTGGCCAAGCAGCCGAAGGCCGAGGAGGCTCTCGGCGCACGCCGCGACGGATGCTCGACGATCCTGCTTGCCGGAACGGACAAATCCGGCGACCGGACGGACACCGTCATGCTGCTGAGCGTCGACCGCAGCGCCAAACGGCTGACACTGCTGAGCATCCCGCGCGATACGAAGGTCAATTCGACCTATACGCCGCATAAGATCAATATCGCCTACGGTGTGAACGGCAAGGATCAGGAGGGCATGGAGGCCCTGATGGACTACGTCACGGAGCTGATCGGCTTCCGGCCGGACGGCTATGTGCTCATCGATCTGGACGTCTTTGTCGATCTCGTCGATAAGATGGGCGGCGTGAAATTCGACGTTCCCTGCGATATGGATTACAGCGACCCTGCGCAGGACCTGACCATCGATCTGAAGGCCGGTATGCAGCGCCTGAACGGCGAGCAGGCCATGGGCCTCGTGCGCTTCCGCTCCGGCTATGCCATGGCCGATCTGCAGCGCGTGAACGTGCAGCGGGATTTCATGCTGGCTGCCATGCACCAGTGGGTCTCCGTCTGGAACCTCTGGCGTTTGCCCTCGGCGGCGCGGCTGCTCTCGGCGCATACCGTTACGGACCTCAGCACACGCAATCTCGTCTGGCTGGCAGAGTCCGTCGCCCTGTGCGGCACGTCGAACCTGCAGACGCTCACCATCCCCTATACGTTCAGCGGCGACGGTATGTATGTTCTAGCCGACCCCTATGAAACGGCCGATGTCGTCAACGCCTATCTCAATCCCTATGAGATAGACGTCTCGCCGGATGATATCTACGGAGGCTGACATGGAAGAGACATTTCATATTGACACGGTCTGCCACAGCGGCAGGCCGTCTGACCCGCGCAGTGCAAAGGAGACGGCGTGCTACGACCTGCTCGACTCGCTTGGCATCGCCTATGAACGCGTCGACCATGACGCCGCCATGACCATGGAGCTGTGCCATGCCGCAGAGGGCGTGCTGCACATCTCTATCTGCAAAAATCTCTTCCTCTGCAACCGGCAGAAGACGAAATTCTACCTGCTGCTCATGCCGGGCGGCAAGCCGTTCCACACGAAGGACCTGTCCGCCCAGCTTGGCTGCGCGCGCCTGTCGTTCGGCCCGCCGGAGGACATGGAGCGCCTGCTCGGCGTGACGCCCGGCTCCGCAACGGTGCTGGCCCTGCAGAACGACACGGCGGGGGAGGTCACGCTCGTCATCGACCGCGCCGTGCTGCAGGCCCCACGCTTCGGCTGCCACCCCTGCATCAACACGAGCTCGCTGGCCTTTTCCACGCAGGATCTGACGGAAAAACTGCTGCCCGCGCTGGGCCATGCGCCGGTTCTGGTCGACCTGCCGGAGGACAGCGATGCGTGAATTGATGATCGAAGCGGAGTACGCCCCGTTTGCTCCGGACTGGTTTCTGAAAACAGCGTCCCGCTGGTTCACCGTGCAGAAAACGCCCTGCCTGCAGACGGCCGAGGCCGTCATCGGCGAGCCGACGCTCGAGGCCCTGCAGAACGCGCCGCGGCTGCGCTGGCTGCAGATGACATGGGCGGGCGCAGACCGCTATCTGCACGGGGGCTTCCCGCGCAGCGTGCTGCTCACAACGGCCTCCGGCGCGTTCGGCGAAACGATCGCGGAGCATGCGATCGGGATGCTGCTGGCCCTGTGCCGCCGCCTGCCCGCCTATGCGCGGCAGGGGAACTGGAACGATCTCGGCTCCGAGCGGCGCGTGGCAGGGGGAACGGCCCTCATCTTCGGCGCGGGCGATCTGGGCGGGTGCATTGCCCGCCGCCTGCAGGCCTTTGGTGTGAAGACGTTCGGCGTCTGCCGCCGGACCTCGCCGGATCGCCCCGGCTTTGACCGCCTTGTCCGGCTGGACGAGGCAGAGACCCTGCTGCCCGCGGCTGACTTTGTCCTCGGTGCAATGCCGCAGTCGCCGGAGACGGCCGGGTGGCTCCGCGCGGAGCGCCTTGCTCTGCTTCCGCAGGACGCCGTCGTTGTGAACGTCGGGCGCGGCAGCTTTCTTGATGCCGATGCGCTGGCACGGGAGCTGCAGAGCGGCCACCTGTTCGGCGCAGGCCTTGATGTGACGGACCCGGAGCCGCTGCCTGCCGCGCATCCGCTCTGGAGCCTGCCGAACTGCATCCTGACGCCGCATGTCGCGGGCGTGAGCTTCGGCCACCTGCCGCAGACGGAGGAACGCATCTGGCGCATCTGCGCGGAGAATCTGGAGCGCTATGCCACCGGTGAGCCGCTGCGGAACCTCGTGCGGGAGATCCCGCTGTGACGGGCCGCTTTGCGCCCAGCCCGACCGGGCGTATGCATCTGGGCAATATTTTTACCGCGCTGCTCGCATGGCTTTCCGTCCGGTCGCAGGGCGGGCGTATGCTGCTGCGCATCGAGGACCTTGACCCGCAGCGCAGCCGTGCGGCCTATGCCGAACAGCTGAAGCAGGATCTGGGCTGGCTCGGGCTGGACTGGGACGGCGAGATGCCGCCGCAGAGCACGAGAAGCCCGGTCTATGCCGCACATTTTGCAAAACTGGAGGAGCAGGGCCTGATCTACCCGTGCTACTGCTCCCGCAGCGAGCTGCACGACGCCTCTGCGCCCCATGCCTCGGACGGCACGGTGCTCTATTCCGGCGCCTGCCGCGACCTGACGCCGGAGCAGCGCGCCGCAAAGACCCGCCGCCCCGCGTGGCGCGTCCGTGTGCCGGATATCGCCGTCTCGTTCCGGGACGGTGTCTGCGGCCCGCAGACAGAGCGGCTCGCCGAGACCTGCGGCGATTTTATCGTCCGACGCTCCGACGGCGTGTATGCCTATCAGCTTGCCGTTGTGTGCGACGATGCGCTCGGCAGCGTGACGGAGGTCGTGCGCGGCTGCGATCTGCTGGGCTCCACGGCGCGGCAGCTGTGGCTGTTCTCCGTTTTCAGCTATCCCGCACCGCAATATTACCATGTTCCGCTGCTTGTTGCGCCGGACGGACGTCGCCTGAGCAAGCGGGAACGTGACCTTGACATGGAGGCGCTCCGCGCGCGCTGTACGCCGGAGCAGCTCGTCGGCAGGCTGGCGCAGTTGGCCGGCCTGCAGCCGGGGCCGGAGCCGGTCCGCGCCGCAGACCTCGTCTCCCGCTTCTCATGGGAGCGCATTCCGCGCGGCGAGATCGTGATCCCGGCAAATTTTTCGGACGGATTTCGTGTTTTTCCTTGAAAAACAGCCGTATTGTGCTATAATGAAAAGCGTGAGTAAGGGAAGTCGTACTTCCGACATTGAAAGGATGAATCGCATGTTCAAAATTGTCCGCAAGAAAGAGCTGAATTCTGCCGTTACTCTGATGGAGATCGAGGCTCCCTTTGTCGCCAAGAAGGCGAAGGCCGGTCAGTTCATCATCTTCCGCGTGGATGAGACCGGTGAGCGTGTCCCCCTGACCATCGCAGGCTACGACCGCGAAAAGGGTACGGTAGCCATTATTTTCCAGAAGGTCGGCCTGACGACGAAGATGCTCGGCGCGATGAACGAGGGCGACTATATTCAGGACTTCGTCGGTCCGCTCGGCAAGCCCACGAACACCGAGGGCATCAAGCGCGTCTGCGTGGTCGGCGGCGGCGTCGGCTGTGCGATCGCTCTTCCGTCCGCTCAGGCGTTCAAAGAGGCAGGCGCCGAGGTCGATGTCATTGTCGGCTTCCGCAGCAAGGATATCGTCATTCTGGAAGACGAGTTCAAGGCCTGCAGCGACCATCTGTACCTCATGACGGACGACGGCTCCTACGGCGAGCACGGCTTTGTTACCGTGAAGCTCCAGCAGCTGCTCGAGGCCGGCACGCACTATGACGAGGTCCTCGCCATCGGCCCGATCCCGATGATGAAGTTCGTCTCCAAGACGACTGAGCCCTTCGGCGTCAAGACCACCGTGTCCCTCAACCCGATCATGGTCGACGGCACCGGCATGTGCGGCGGCTGCCGCGTGACGGTCGGCGGCGAAGTGAAGTTTGCCTGCGTGGACGGCCCGGATTTCGACGGCCATAAGGTCGACTACGCCGAGCTGATGAACCGCAACGGTGTCTACCGCGATCAGGAAGCAGAAAACGAGAAGACGCATATGTGCCGCATGGACAAGCTGGCGCATGAGCTCATTCGCTGAGGAGGAACACAGCATGCCGAATATGACTCTGACCAAGACCCCGATGCCCGAGCAGGCACCGGACGTCCGCAATAAGAATTTCAAAGAGGTCTCCCTTGGCTACACCGAGGAGATGGCCGTGGAGGAAGCAGGCCGCTGCCTGCACTGCAAGAATCCGAAGTGCGTCGAGGGCTGCCCCGTCAACATCCGCATTCCGGAGTTCATCGCAAAGGTCTCCGAGCGCGATTTTCTCGGCGCTTACGAGGTCATCACCTCCACGAATGCTCTGCCCGCCCTGTCCGGCCGTGTCTGCCCGCAGGAGTCCCAGTGTGAGAGCAAGTGCGTGCGCGGCGTGAAGGGCGAGCCGGTCGCCATCGGCCGGCTGGAGCGCTTCGTCGCCGACTGGTATCGCGAGAATGTCAACAAGATGCCCGAGAAGCCCGAGAGCAACGGCATCAAGGTTGCCGTCGTTGGCTCCGGCCCCTCCGGCCTGACCTGTGCGAGCGAGCTGGCCAAGAAGGGCTATGAGGTCTCCATTTTTGAAGCCCTGCACACCGCAGGCGGCGTTCTGGTCTATGGTATCCCCGAATTCCGTCTTCCGAAGGCCATCGTTGCCAACGAGGTCAAGAAGCTCGAGGCCATGGGCGTGCATGTCATGACCGACATGGTCATCGGAAAGGTCCTTTCCATCGACGAGCTGTTCGAGGAGATGGGCTTCAAGGCCGTGTTCGTCGGCTCTGGTGCAGGCCTGCCCATGTTCATGCACATCGAGGGCGAGGCGCTCAAGGGCGTTATGTCTGCCAACGAGTACCTGACCCGTATCAACCTCATGAAGGGCTATCGCGACGAGAGCGACACGCCGGTCATCCGTTCGAACGCCGTTGCGGTCGTCGGCGGCGGCAACGTTGCCATGGATGCCGCGCGCTGCGCGAAACGTCTCGGCGCGGAGCATGTGTACATCGTCTATCGCCGCGGCGAGGCGGAAATGCCCGCCCGTCTGGAAGAGCTGCATCATGCCAAGGAAGAGGGCATCGAGCTGCACGTCCTGTGCAACCCGACGAAGATCCTTGACGACGGCAATGGCCGCGTCGGCGCGATGGAATGCGTCCGCATGGAGCTCGGTGAGCCGGATGCCTCCGGCCGCCGCCGTCCGGTCGCCATCGAGGGCAGCGAGTTCCAGCTTGCCGTCGACACCGTCATCATGGCTCTCGGCACGTCCCCGAACCCCCTCATCCGCTCCACGACGCCGGGCCTCGAGACGAATAAGAAGGGCTGCCTCGTTGTCAACGAGGACAATATGACTACGCGCGACGGTGTGTATGCCGGCGGCGACGCCGTGACCGGCGCTGCGACCGTCATCCTCGCCATGGGCGCAGGCAAGAAGGCCGCTGCTGCTATCGACGCGCGCTTTCATAAATAAGACAAAACCGGTATAATTTGCCTGCCGCATTCCCATACTAAAAGAAACGACCGCCTGTCCCGGCATCGTCGGGGCAGGCGGTTTTTATCAGGGAGGGGACTGCAATGCAGGTCAAAGAGGTCATGAGCCGCCGGATCATTGCCATTTCGCCGGAGGAGACTGTCGCCGTGGCGGCGCGGCTCCTGTCGCAGCACAACATCGGCGCGCTGCCGGTGTGCAGCCGGGACGGGCGGCTGCGCGGCATGGTGACGGACCGGGATATCGTTGTGCGCTGCGTGGCGGCAGGGGACGACCCCGAGCGCACACGCGTTGCGGAGATCATGACGCGGCGCGTTCTGGCGGCGGAGCCGGACCGGAGCGTCGATGAGGCCGCGCGCCTGATGGCGCGCGAGCAGGTGCGGCGTCTGCCGGTGCAGGAGCATGGGCGGCTTGTCGGCATGGTGTCGCTGGGCGATGTCGCTGTGCGGCCGGACTACACGATGGAGGCAGGGGAGGTCCTGCAGGAAATTTCGCAGAATATCCGCCGGGTCTAGCCGAGCAGGGCATCCAGCTCAGACGGCGTGCTGAACTGCACGACAAGCCGGTTCGGCAGGCAGACGATGGGCGCGCCGTGGTCCGCCGCGGCGTGGTGCATGCAGTCCTGCGTGGGGCAGGAGGCCGATGTGACGGCGATTTTTCCGCCGGAGACGGTCAGAATGTTCCAGCCGCCGCCGGACTCGATGCGGTATTCGCCGTCGACGGCAAGATCGATCGTCTGCACGAGCTTCCCGTCCGAATAGACCTCCGCCGTTGTCTCGGCCTTGCCGCCGAGCAGCCATATGGACAGCCCGGAGCAGACCACGGCGATGGACAGAAACAGCAGGATCCAGAATCTTGTCTTCATCGCGTCAGCTCCGTAAACGTGCAGTCCGTCAGCAGGTCGGCCGCGCCTTCCGTGGCGTAGATCGTGCCGTCCTCCGTGATGAAAACGGCCTCGAAATCGGACGAAGCACGCCAGAATTCCGTTGCCCGCTCCAGCCCCATGACGAACAGGGCCGTGGAAAGCCCGTCTGCCAGCGTGCCGCTGTCCGCGAGGATCGTCACGGAGCGCAGTCCATTTTGCGCCGGCCTGCCGGTCTGCGGGTCGAGAATGTGATGGTAGCGGACGCCATCCTGCTCAAAATAGCGCTGATAGTCGCCCGAGGTCACAAGGGCCTTCGAGCCGGTAAAGCGCACGACGGCGATCGCGCTCGACGGGTCGTTCGGGTCGGCGATGCCGACCTGCCATGCCGTGCCGTCCGGCTTGCTGCCGACGGTCTGCACATTGCCGCCGAGCGAGAGCATGGCGGCCTGCGCCCCGGTCTCCTCCAGCTGATGCGCGCACTGCTCTGCCGCATATCCCTTGGCAATGCCGCCGAGGTCGACGCTGCAGCCCGCATCGAGGGCGGCCGCCGCGCCGTCCAGCTGCAGATGCTGCGGGCCGGTGTGCGCGAGCGCTCCGGTCAGCTCGGCCTCCGTCGGGATATGATATTCCCCGGACGGGAAGCCCCAGAGGCAGACAAGGGGATAGACTGTCGGGTCAAAGGCTCCGCCCGTGCGCGCGGCGCAATCCAGCGCCTGCTGCAGGAGGTCTGCGGTCTGTGGCTGCAGCTCCGCCGTGCCGTCCCGGTTCAGGCGTGCGATATTGCTGTCCTCTGCCGTGGCGGAAAGCAGGGCTTCGAGCGAACGGAGCGTGTCCTCCGTCTGCGTGACAAGGGCCTCATCGCCCCAGATGCGCAGGCTCATCAGCGTGTCCATGGCAAAAAGCTGTGCCTCATGCGCCTCCGGCTGCTTTGGGCCGCAGCCCGTCAGGACCAATGCTGCCAGAAGTACGGCAGCGAACCATTTTTTCAAGGGGATCACCTCATTTTCCGGGATCATTATATCAAAAAAGAGAAATTTTCTCAAATAGTATTTGACATTTTCCTGCCGGGATGGTATGATAAACAGGCCGCATCGAAGAGGTACAAGCTTGAGGTATGCCCTCACGCCTCCAGAGCGAGACTACAAAAAGGTAGGTGCAAACAAACATGCAGGCAGTTATCGTTACCGGTGGCAAGCAGTACAGCGTCAAGGAGGGCGACGTGATCTACGTCGAGAAGCTCAATGCTGAGGCTGACGCAACCGTAACCTTCGATCAGGTCCTGGCAGTCGTGGACGGCGAGAACTCCAAGTTCGGCGCTCCCGTGGTGGCAGGCGCTTCTGTCGAAGCCAAGGTGCTGAAGAACGGCAAGGCCAAGAAGGTCGTCGTCTTCAAGTATCGCCCGAAGAAGGACTCCAAGTCCATCCGCGGCCACAGACAGCCGTACACCAAGGTGCAGATCGAAAAGATCTCCGTGTAATGACTAAGGTAGAGATCTTCAATCACGACGGCAGGATCCATGGATTCTCCGTGTCCGGGCACAGCGGCTATGCCGAAGAGGGCAGCGACATCGTGTGCGCAGCCGTTTCCGCAGCCGTGACCTTCGCCGAGTGCACGATCAACGACGTGCTGGGCAATCATGCCAACACAAAGGTGAAGGAAGAAGAGCCCCGGATCACCCTCACCCTTCCCGCAGCCTGCGACGACGAAGACGCCGTGCAGGCCGTGCTGACCGGCTTTTTGCTGACGGTCTGCTCCCTGCGGGACAATTATCCTGAGTATATCGAAGTTATGGAGGTGTAACAAATGCTGAAAATCGGTTTTCAGTTCTTCGCTCATAAGAAGGGCGGCGGTTCCACCAAGAACGGCCGTGATTCCGAGTCCAAGAGACTGGGCGTGAAGCGCGCGGACGGTCAGTTCGTCCTCGCGGGCAACATTCTGGTTCGCCAGAGAGGCACGCACATCCATCCGGGCGTCAATGTCGGTATCGGCAGCGACGACACCCTGTTTGCTCTGGTTGACGGCCACGTCAAGTTCGAGCGCAAGGGCAAGGATCGCAAGCAGTGCTCCGTCTACGCGGAACAGTAAGACGCAATACGGAATCCCGGACATAGGCGCTCTATGTTCGGGATTTTTTATGGCAGCAATCCGCACAGCCCGGAAGGAGGATCGCGATGTTTATTGATAAAGTCAAGATTACGGTGAAGGCCGGTAACGGCGGCAATGGTGCCGTTGCCTTCCACCGCGAAAAATATGTCGCCGCGGGCGGCCCGGATGGCGGCGACGGCGGCAAGGGCGGCAATATCGTCCTGCGCGTGAACGACAACCTCTCCACGCTGATGGACTTCCGCTACAAGCGCAAATATGCTGCGGCACCCGGTCAGGACGGGCAGGGCGCGCGCTGCTCCGGCAAGCGCGGCGAGGACCTTGTCATTCAGGTCCCGCGCGGTACGGTCGTGCGCGATGCCGCAACGAACGAGATCATCAAGGATATGTCCGACGATGCGGACTTTATCCTCTGCAAGGGCGGCCGCGGTGGCTGGGGCAACAAGCATTTTGCCACGCCGACCCGTCAGGTGCCGCGCTTTGCCAAGGCCGGCCTGCCCGGCGAGGAGCACGAGGTCGTGCTGGAGCTGAAGCTGCTGGCGGATGTCGGCCTTGTCGGCTTCCCGAATGTCGGCAAGTCCACGCTGCTGTCCGTCACGTCCAACGCCCGCCCGAAGATCGCAAATTACCACTTCACCACGCTGTACCCGAATCTCGGTGTCATCTATGTGGATGAGGGCGTGTCGTTCGTCATGGCCGATATCCCCGGTATTATCGAGGGCGCAGCCGAGGGTGCAGGCCTTGGCCACGATTTCCTGCGGCACATCGACCGCTGCCGCCTGCTCGTGCACATCGTCGACGTCTCCGGCAGTGAGGACCGCGACCCGATCGAGGACTTCGAGAAGATCAACGCCGAGCTGCGCGATTATTCGCCGGAGCTGGCCGAGCGGCCCATGATCGTCGCGGCAAACAAGTGCGACCTCATCCCGGAGGGCAGCGACAATCTCGAGCGTCTGCGTGCCTACGTCACGGAGCGCGGCTACCCGTTCTATGAGATCTCGGCCGCCACGACGCAGGGCACGAAGCAGCTCATGCGCGTCATTGCCGGCCGTCTGCGTGAGCTTCCGCCCGTGACGGTCTATGAGCCGGAGTATGTTAAACCGCTGGCCGAGGCGGGCGAGGCCGACGCCCTGTCCATCGAGCATATGGATGACCTGTGGGTCGTGTCCGGCAAGTGGATGCAGCAGCTCATCGCCGATATCAACTTTGCGGATTACGAGTCGCGCATGTACTTCGACCGCCAGCTCCGCAAGAGTGGCCTGTTCGACCGGCTGGAGGAAATGGGCATCGAGGACGGCGATACGGTCAGCATCTACGACTTTGAATTTGAGTACGAGCGATAATTATTGTAGGTTTGTCAAACATATTGTACAGCGAACTCAATAGGAGAAAGCCAGTGTTGGTGTCTCATGGGCAAGTTGTTGGCACGGTGAGGGAAAGGCTTGCTGTCTGGCATGATATATGCTATACTTGAACCGCGCGAAAAAAAATTCGGGGCGAAAAGCCCCGAATTTTTTTGGGTGATTTTATTCTGCGTGCCCGCGGATATGGTGCCGGTAAAATGCTGCGAGGAACGGCATGGAGATCACGAAGGTCAGAAGGTCTGCCACGGGCTGGCTCATCTCCACACCGGCGCAATGCAGCCACAGCGGCAGGAGCAGCACGGCCGGTAGGAAGAAAATGCCCTGCCTGCAGCTTGCCAGGAACGTCGCGGCCGTGCGGTAGCCGAGGCACTGATAGAGCTGATTGACGAACGTCGAGACGGCCAGCAGCGGCAGAACGATGCAGGAGAAGCGCAGCGTCTCCGCACCAATGCGTACGACCTCCGCGTCGCTGCAGAACCACCACAGGATCGGCCGCGCGAAAATGGCCATGACGATGGCGCAGACCGTGCAGAGCACCGTGCCGACGAGGGAAGAGAACCAGAACGCCTGCCATGCGCGGCGGCGCTTTCTGGCGCTGTAGTTATAGCCTGCAACGGGCTGGAAGCCCTGCCCGATACCGATGACGAGATTGCGCACGAAGACATAGAGCTTGTTCGCGATCGTGATGGCCGAGACGGCCGCGTCCCCGTAGAGAACAGCCTGCATATTGAGCACGGCCGAAGCCACACTGCCGAGGCCCTGCCGGCAGACAGTCGGGAGGCCCGTCGTGAAGATAAGCCAGTAATCGCGGAAATGGCGGCTCACGCTGCGCAGGCGCAGCCGGACGATGGAGCGGCCCGTCAGGAAGAACAGCAGCAGAATCACAAAGCTCACGGCCTGACTGACGGCTGTGGCCAGCGCTGCGCCGCCTGCGTCCATGTCCAGTGTGAAAATGAACAGGGGATCGAGCGCAATATTCAGCACGCCGCCCAGTCCTAGCCCCCACATGGCGAGCGTCGATTCGCCCTCGGCGCGGAGCGTGTTGTTCAGCACGAACGAGGCGCAGCTGACCGGCGCGACGAGCAGGATCCAGCGGGCGTAGGGGACGGCATAGGGAAGCATGGTGTCTGTGCATTTCAGCGCGCGCAGGATCGGCTTCAACCCGGCAAGACAGCCCCAGCCGACGACCGCACCCGCGAGAATGGCGGCCACAAAGGCGCTGACAGCGTAGCGCTCGGCCGCGTCGTCGTCCTTTTCGCCGAGCTTGCGGCTGATGAGGCTGCCTGCGCCCATGCCGAGTCCGTAGCCGACGGCCTGCAGAATGGCCATGAGCGTGTAGACCATGCCGACTGCAGCCGATGCTGATTTGTTGATTTGGGAGACGAAATAGGTATCCGCTGTGTTGTAAATAACCGTAACGAGCATGCTGATGGTAGTCGGGATCGCCAACGAGCTGACGAGCTGCGGGATCGGCGTGCCGATCATCTTCTCATATTGCTCCGCACTGTTCGGAACATGAGCCATTCAGAATCCCTCCGACATTTTCTTTTATTCTATCATATTCCGGCGCGATTTTCCAGAGGAGGAATCCACATATGAAGTTCCCGAAGCTCAGGCACGCAGGCCTGTGCAATATCCTGATCTTTCTCCCGGCGCTGTTCCTGTTTTTTGCCATCGGCTTCAATATCCCGCTGGCAAACTGGGGCACGCCGAAGTGGGTCTTTGCCCTGAATTTCCTGCTTGGCTGCGCGGTCTCGCTCGGCTATCTCATTCTGGGGGCGTTTCCGCTCCTGTGCGCCGATCAGGTCTTTTTTCTGCTGCGGGAGTGGAAGCGCTCCAGCCTGGAATACCGCACTGGCCGGGCGAGATCAGAACGGGCGAGTATGCGCTCTACTGCGGCCTCGGCGACCGGGTGGCTGTGCTGACGTATACGGAGAAGGAGGGGAAAAAGCACCTCCTGCTCGAAAAGGACCTTGCTGCCTACGGAACGAGCGGCAAGAGCAGAACCCGCAGGCGCAGGATCACCCCGGAGGAGTAGAAAAGCTGCCGCGCCCGGCTTGAAAGCTGGCTCGTCGCCGAGGGCTATCGTTTTGAAGCGGAGACAGAGAAATGATCTGATGACACAAAATGCGGGCGCTGCTTTTGGCAGCGCCCGCGCAGTTTTTATTTGGGATCCTTACTGCGGAATATGCGGTTGAGCAAATAGACGCAGAGCATGATGACGAGGATCACAATGAAAATGGAACCCCAGCCGGCGCCCATCAGGCGCAGGGATTCCTGCCATGTGGCAGGACGGCCCGGGATCGACTGTTCCGCAACGGCGGTGAGGATCGGCAGCAGCTGCATGGTCATCCCTCCTTACCCAATGGTGTAGACAAGGCTCATGATCAGGCCGCCCGCGATGACAGAGGCGATCTGGCCCGAAACATTGACGCCGACGGTGTGCATGAGCAGGAAATTCTGCGGGTCCTCTTTCAGGCCCATCTTGTGGATGACGCGGGAGGACATCGGGAAGGCCGAGATGCCGGCCGCACCGATCATGGGATTGATCTTCCTGCCCTTCGGCAGGAACAGGTTCAGGAACTTGGCCACCAGAACACCGCCCGCCGTGTCGAAGATGAAGGCAACAAGGCCGAGGCCCATGATGAGCAGTGTCTGCGGCTTCAGGAACTGCACCGCGTGCATGTTGAACGCGATGGAGATGCCGAGGAAGATCGTGATAAGGTTCGCCAGCACCTTCTGCGCCGTCTCGGACAGCGAGTTCAACACGCCGCACTCGCGAATCAGGTTGCCGAACATCAGGAAGCCGACGAGCGCGACTGCCTTCGGGGCAAAGATGCCCGTGATGATCGTGATGACGATGGGGAAGAGAATGCGTGTTGTTTTGGAGATCTGCTTCGGCTCATACGGCATGCGGATGAGTCGCTCCTTCTTCGTTGTCAGCAGGCGGATGACGGGCGGCTGGACGATGGGGACCAGCGCCATATAGGAATAGGCAGCGACGGTGATCGCGCCGATGTAGCCGCTCTGCAGGGCGTTTGCCACGACAATGGATGTTGGGCCGTCCGCCGCGCCGATGATGGCGATGGAGGCGGCGTCGCGGATGTCAAAGCCGCAGAGGCTCGCAACGAAAAATGTGAAAAATATGCCAAACTGCGCCGCCGCGCCGAAGATCATCAGCTTGGGGTTCGACAGCAGCGGACCGAAATCGATCATTGCACCGATGCCGATGAACAGTATGAGAGGGAACAGCTCATTTGCGATGCCCTTTTCATACAGAAGATGCAGAATCTCGAGGTCCGCGCCCGGCAGATTCATCAGGATCGCGCCGAAGCCGATCGGCAGCAGCAGCGAGGGCTCCATATCCTTGGCGATGGCGAGATAGATGAGCACCGCGCCGATGAGCCACATGACGATGAGCTTCCAGCCGTCTCCCTGCAGCAGGGACTGCGCATTTTCCAACAGAACTTCCAAATACGTTGCCTCCCTTTGGCAGTATAATAACACAATTATAATCGAACGTCCCGGCAGATGCAAGAGGATAGAATGTTAAATCTATGTAAAGTACACAAAATTTCCGCAGGGCTGGTAGGCGGACCGTTCCTGTGATACAATATAGATACAAGGCAGATGCAAACTATCCTCAGGAAATGCTTTTTGGGAGGAAAAATCATGATCCGGATTTTGATCGTGGAAGATGAAATAACGATCGCGCGGCTGATCGACCTGAATCTCAGCGCGTGCGGCTACGAATGCACCTGCGAATATGACGGCTTGGCGGCCGCAGACCTTCTGGAGCAGATGAGCTTCGATCTGATTCTTCTGGATATCATGCTTCCTGGGGCGGATGGCTTCGAACTGATGGACCTGATCCGCCCGACGAAAACGCCGGTGATCTTCCTGACGGCGCGCGGCTCGGTCAGCGACCGCGTTAACGGTCTGCGCGCCGGAGCGGATGACTATCTTGTCAAGCCATTCGACATTGTAGAGCTGATCGCGCGGGTGGAGAGCGTCCTGCGCCGCACCGGAAAGACCGGAGACCGGTATACCGTAGGAGATGTGTGCATCGACGCACGAGCTATGCGCGTCACACGCGGCGGCGAACCGATTTTGCTCACGCCGAAGGAATTTGACCTGCTGCTCCTGTTTGTACAGAACCGAAACACCGCGCTGTTCCGCGAAACGATCTATGAGCGCGTCTGGGGCACGGAATTCACGGGTGACAGCCGCACGGTCGACCTGCATGTGCAGCGGCTGAGGCGAAAGCTGGGCTGGCAGGGAAAGCTCCTGACGATCTATAAGACAGGCTACCGACTGGAGGTGACGGATTGAGATTTGCTGCCAAAATGACCGCCCTCATCACCATGCTGCTGGCTGTCTCTCTGGCTGTCGGCGGCTACCTGGTCATGAGCAGCTCGTTTGACGCGCGTCTGAAGGGGCAGGTCCGCGATGCGCAGGAGGGGGTACGGCTGCTCGGCATGACGGTGCAGGCGCTCTGCGCCAGAGAGCAGGGACAGGACACCGCTTCCTCCGGCGCGATCGAAAGAGCGCTGGAGGCCCTGCCGCAGGACCGCAGCTACTGCCTGCACGCGGTGGACGGCACGGTTTTGTCCGAAAGTGCGGGCTTCCCACGGGAGGCGGCGCAGAACGGAAGGGCGGGCGTGATCGTCTCCCGTGTGCAGAATACCACCTCCGGCAGCCGCCTGATCACAACGTCGCTGCTTACACTGTACGGCGGTACATACTCTCTGACTTGCCTGAACGACATTACGGACATGCTGCACGAAGCGGAGACGGAATTGCAGCGCTTTCGATGGATCCTTGCCGCTGTGCTTGGGGCTGCGGTCGCGGCAACGGCAGCTCTGTCTGTCTATATGACGCGGCCCCTCCGCCGCATCTCGCGCACGGCGCGGCAGCTTGCGGCCGGGCAGACGGACAGGCGCGTCACGGTCCGCACTGATGACGAGCTCGGCGATCTGGCGCAGAATTTCAACGCCATGGCCGATGCGCTCGAGGCACGGCTGCGGGAGCTGGCGGATGCAGCGCAGCGTCAGAAGGAATTTACGGCCAGCTTTGCGCATGAGCTGAAAACGCCTCTGACCTCCGTCATCGGCTATGCCGACACGCTGCGCAGCAGGACGCTTCCGAGCGAGATGCAGTTTGAAGCAGCCAACGCGATCTACACCGAGGGGAAACGTCTGGAGCGCATGTCGTTCGCGCTGCTGGACCTGTTTGCGCTTGAGCGCAGCGAGCCCTCCTTCTCCAGGGTGCAGACCGGGGCGCTCGCGGCCTCCGTGCAGAAAAGCTGTGAATACCGGCTTGCCCGGCAGAAGCAGAGCCTGCAGTGCGATGTGGAGGAGGCGGTCGTCTGGGGCGAACCGGAGCTGCTGCGGACGCTGCTGCTCAATCTGCTCGACAACGCGCACAAGGCCTCCCCGCCAAGCGCGGTTCTGCAGCTGCGCGGCAGGGTCGTTCCGTCGGGCTATTTGTTCTGCGTGATCGATCCGGGGCGCGGCATTCCTCCGGAGGAGCTGTCGCGTATCACCGATCCGTTTTATATGGTGGATAAATCGCGCGCCAGAGCGGCGGGCGGCGCGGGCCTCGGCCTGACGCTGTGCCGGAAGATCGCCGAGGTCCATGGGTCGAGCCTGCGCTTTGAGAGCGTGGTCGGCGAGGGAACGCGCGTGTCATTCCTTCTGAAAGGAGAGCGGAAATGAAGCGAATGCGAAGCTGGTGGCTGGCAGCCGCGGCCTGCGCGGTCCTTGCGGCAGCTCTTCTGCTTCCGCAGCGTTTTCTGCAGCAGAAGCTCGACCGCGTGGCCGAGACGGAATTTTCTGTCGATGGCGCAGAGCTGGATATGGAGGAAGCGGTGACTCTGATGGAACGGCTCCGCCTTGCCGCCGTCGGCGAGTTTATTGCGCAGAATACTGCCGATGGCACCGGCAATGACGGCGGTGCGCTGACGGCGCAGACGCAGCAGTGGCTGCTCGATGCGCAGAGTGTTATCCCGCAGCCGCTCCAGCCGTATATCGACCTGTCAGGTGAGGTATTTGCGGAAAGCGGCTGGATCCTTGACACGGCCTCTGGCACGGTGTTTTCGGCGATCCGTGCGTCGCTGCACCATACGCCGTTTATTGACACGATCATTCTGCTCGATGCGCAGACCGGCAGGCTGCTCCATCTGGAGATGCTGTTCTATCAAGAGTCTGATTATCTGACCCTGCTGCAGGACCTGCCGGATAGTCTGGAGGATACGGACGGCTGGAGGCAGCAGGCGGCGGATTATTACGGCCTGACGGCCAATGCATTCCGGCCGGAGGACTCCCTTGTCAAGCAGTGGTATTCCACGGCAGAGCCCAGCGAACTGGGCTTCGTGCTGGGGGATGCCGACGGAAATGCGGTCACCTATGGCTTTCGGCACGGCGCTGCGCCGGGGATGGCGATCGCGCTGGGCTCGTTCGGCAGTTGACGCAGCGTCCCGCCTGTGATAGAATGGACAAAATGTCCAATATGGATACGGCCCCCGCCGGTGCGGGGGCAGAAAGGAACGTACCATGATCGAATATGTGACCATCGATCAGGCGGCGGAGCTGGACGCCTTTGTGCTCCGGCAGCCAAACTGCCATTTCATGCAGACCTCTGCATGGGGCCGCGTGAAGGAGGGATGGGGCTGGACCGGCATCCTCTGCCGCGACGAGAAGGGCGAGATCATCGGCTCCATGGCCATTCTGGAGCACCGCATCCGCCATATGCATACGGGCTTTCTCTATGCGCCGCGCGGGCCGATCTTCCGGGACGGCGACTACGCCACGCTCGAGGCGCTTGTGGACGCCATGCGCGCTCTTGCCGAAAAGCGCGGCGACTATATGATCCGCATCGACCCGATGCTGGAGGAGACGGACACGGCGTTTCTGGACGAGGTGCGCCGTCTGGGCTTTACCGTCAATCAGGCGAGCGATTTTTCCCTGTTCCAGCCGCGCATGTGCTATGTGCTCGACCTGCAGGGCTTCACGCCGGAGTCGCTTCTGGCCTACTATAATAAAACAAAGCGCTATGACATCCGCCGCGCGGAGCGTAACGGCGTGACTGTCCGGCTGGGCGATGTCTCGGATATCCCGGTATTTTACCGCATGATGCTCGCCACGGCGGCAAAGAACGGCTTTACCGCGCGGCCGCAGCAGTACTATGCGCACTTCCTCGAGGCGCTCGGCCCCATGGCCAAGCTGTACCTTGCGGAGAAGGACGGCGTCATCATCGCCGCGAGCATCACGGCCGAGCTTGGCAACCGCGTGTGGCATATGTACGCCTGCTCCGACCGCGCCTATCAGGCCGATTTTCCGAACGAGCTCATCCAGTGGCAGATGCAGCGCGACGCGCTCGAGGGCGGCTACCGTTACTTCGACTTCCGCGGCGTGGAGGGGTATCCTGTCCCGGAGAATCCCTATTATGGCCTGCACCATTATAAACAGGGCTTCGGCGCGCAGTTCCATGCCTATGCCGGGCAGTGCGATCTGGTGCTGCACCCGATGCGCGCAAAGCTCGTCCATACCCTGCAGAAAATATTTGTACGCGAGTAACATCGAATTATTTGCTGGTTTCCGTTTTCCCTCTGTACAAAATCCGTAAGATACGCTATAATAATTTTGGCTGATTCCTACAAAAATTTTGAAAGGCGGATATCCACATGAACGCGTTTTTACCGGCAGACATTCTCTTCCCGCAGGTCGATTCCATGGAGAAGTGGGCGGTCATCGCCTGCGACCAGTTCACCTCTGACCCTGCCTATTGGGAGCGTGTCCGGCAGCATGCCGAGGGTTCTCCCTCGACGATCAACCTTATTCTGCCCGAGGCAGAGCTTGGTACCCCGCAGGAGGCTGCGCACACGGCGCTCATCAACCGCACGATGGCGGAATATCTCGATGCCAACGTCTTCCGCACGCTGAAGGATTCGTTTGTTTATGTGGAGCGCACGCTGGAAAACGGCTCCATCCGCCGCGGCCTCATCGGCATGGTCGATCTGGACGCCTATGACTATTCCACCGGCTCCGTTTCGCCCATCCGCGCCACGGAGCGCACGGTCGTTGAGCGCATTCCGCCGCGCATGCGCGTCCGCCGCGAAGCGCCCGTCGAGCTGCCGCACATCCTGATGCTGGCGGACGACCATGAGCATGTGCTCATCGAGCCGATCGCGGAGAAGAAGGACAAGCTCGAGAAGCTCTATGACTTTGACCTCATGGAGGACGGCGGCCACATCCGCGGCTGGCTCGTCGACGGCGAGGAAGCCGCTGCGTTCAATGCCCGCCTGACGGACTATACCGCAAACGTCGGCAAGAAGTACGAGGGCCTGAAGGGCGTTCCCATGGTGTTCGCCGTCGGCGACGGCAACCATTCCCTTGCAACGGCCAAGTCCTGCTATGAGGAGCTGAAGCGCAACCATCCCGGTGAGGATCTGTCGAACCATCCCGCGCGCTATGCGCTCGTGGAGCTGGAGAACATCCATGATCCCGCGCAGGTCTTTGAACCGATCCACCGCGTTGTGACGGGCTGCGACCCCAAGGCACTGCGCAAGGCGCTGGAGAGCCAGGCCTGTGCCGAGGGCGGCTTCCCTGTGACGTGGTATGCTGGCGAGGAGTCCGGCACGGTGCTGCTCGACCGTTCGCTCAGCGAGCTGGCCGTCGGCGTGCTGCAGGGCTTCCTGGACAGCTATCTGGCCGATCATCCCGGCGAAGTGGACTACATCCATGACGACGACGCCCTCATCGCGCTGGCAAAGCAGCCGAACGCCATCGGCTTCCTGCTGCCCGCCATGGAGAAGAGCCAGCTCTTCCGCGGCGTCATTGCCGACGGCATCCTGCCGCGCAAGACGTTCTCGATGGGCCACAGCCGCGAAAAACGCTACTATCTCGAAGGAAGAAAGATCAAATGACAACTCTGACCGAAGGCGCATTTGCAAAGATCAACCTCACGCTTGACGTGCTGGACCGCCGCGAAGACGGCTACCACGATATCCGCAGCATTCTACAGACTGTTGCCCTGCGCGACGATATCGAGCTCCTGCTGGACACCGGCACGGGCTGGCGCATCGAGTGTGAAACGGCGGGCATCCCGCTGGACGAAACGAATCTGGCCTGGCGTGCCGCTCGCGTGTTCTTTGACACGTTCGGCGGCGAGCCGGACGGCCTGACCATCCGCATCACCAAGCGCATCCCGTCCGGGGCGGGTCTTGGCGGCGGAAGCGCCGACGCGGCGGCCGTGCTGCGCGCGCTGAACCGCTGGAAAGATTACCCGCTTTCCGTCTATGCGCTGTGTGAGCTGGGCGCGCAGATCGGCTCCGACGTTCCGTTCTGCGTGCTGTGCGGCACGGCTCTGGCCGAGGGGCGCGGCGAGCGGCTGACGAAGCTGCCGGACACGCCGGAGATGTTCACCGTGATCTGTAAGCCGGACGTCTGCTTTTCCACCCCGGCGCTCTATGCCAAACTCGACGATGTCGCGCTTGCCAAGCGGCCGGACACGCGCGCCATGCGAGCCGCGCTTGAAAAGGGCGATCTCGAGGCCATCGGCGCGGGCCTGTGCAATGTGTTTGAGCAGGTCGCCATTCCGGACCATCTGGAGCTGAACTATATCAAGTCCATCATGATGTCCTATGGCGCCTATGGCGCGCAGATGACGGGCAGCGGCTCGGCCGTTTATGGCCTGTTTGACTCGTTCGAATATGCCGCCGTCGCCTGCACGATGCTCAAGGACAATTATCCGCAGGTCTTTATCGCCAAAACGGTATAAAATTTCCAAAATCCGTCCATTCTATAGGCAACTACGGAATGGACGGTGTTTTTTATGAAAATCCGAAGGATCCTCTGCTGGCTGCTGTCGCTTGCTCTGTTGACCGGCAGCATTTATACGGCCGATACGCTCGTGCGGCAGCGCAGGCTGGCGCGGAAGACCGTGCGGCTGCATGTCATTGCCAATTCCGATGAAGCAGCTGATCAGGCGCAGAAACTGCGCGTGCGCGACGGCGTGCTGGCCTGCGTGTCCGGCCTGACGGCAGACTGCGAAACGGCGGATGACGCGCGCAAATGCATCGCGGCCCATCTGCCGGAGATCGCGGAGGCGGCGCAGCGCGTGCTTGCGGGCAGCGGCTATGACGTGACGGTCAGCCTCGGCCCGGAAACCTACGGCACACGGGACTATGCCAGCTTTTCTCTGCCTGCCGGGACATACCCCTCGCTGCGGGTGCAGATCGGCGAAGCCGCCGGGAAAAACTGGTGGTGCGTCGTGTTCCCGACGCTCTGCACGGCCGCAACGAGCGATGAGGCGGAGCTGCAGGCTGCCGCGGGAGGTTTTGACGAGGACGAGGCTGCATGGATCACGGAGGAGCAGCCGGAATACCGCCTGCGCTTCAAAACGCTCGAGTGGCTCCAGAAGCTCAAGGAACTGTTTTCATGAATTCAGACCCACGTCGTGATCCGGCGTGGGCTTTTCTTTTCGCACGGCGTGTGTTACAATAGGTAAAAAGAGGTGAGGAACATGCTGGAGCTTTGGCTTTGCCCGAGCAGAAAACAGAACACGGCCCGCGTGATGCAGGCGCTCTGCGAAAAAACGGCGCAGCGCATCCTGGTCGTGCCGGAGCAGTTCTCCCACGAGGCCGAACGCATGCTCTGCCGCGCGGGCGGCGACACGATCAGCCGCTTTGCCGAGGTCCTGAGCTTTTCCCGGCTGGCCTCGCGCGTGTTTTCCATCGAGGGCGGCTCCGCCTGCGAGGAGACGGACGCGGGCGGACGGCTGCTGCTGATGGCGCTGGCTGTGGAGCAGGTGCGCCCGCGGCTGAAGCTGTTCGGTGCCAGCACGTCCCGGCCGGAATTTTTGCTGCAGCTGCTCGACACGCTGGAGGAATTCCGTGCCTACTGCCTGCGGCCGGAGCTGCTGCGCGCGGCATCGGAGAAGCTCAGCGGTGCGCTGGCCGTGAAGACCGAGGAATTTGCCCTCCTGATGGAGAGCTATGACGCCGCCTGCGCCAATGCGGGGCAGGACCCGTCCAGCCGCCTGACGCGGCTTGCCGCCGCGCTGGAGACCGGAACGTTTGCTGCAGGGCGGCAGCTGTATCTTGACGGCTTTACCGACCTGAACGGCGTGGAGCTGGAGATCCTGACGCAGCTCCTTGCAGGCGGGGCGGAGGTGACCGTTGCGCTGAGCTGCGACAGCCCGGCGGGCGGTGCGCAAATTTTCGATGCTGCGCGGGATACGGTTCGCAGCCTGCAGAGAGCGGCCCGGCAGGCGGGCGCGGCGGTACAGCTCCGGGAATTCCCGGCAGAGGATGAGGCTTTTTCGCCTCTGCTGCGCGCGCTGTTCGGCAGGGGAGCGGCCTGCCCGGCGCTTCCGGGCGTCTGCCTTCCGTGCGCGCCGGATATCGAGACGGAGTGCCGCGCTGCGGCGGGTGAAATTCTGCGAAGGATGGAGGGCGGCGCGCGCTGGCGCGATATTGCCGTGGCCTGCGCCGACCCGGAGACCTATCGTCCGGTGCTCGAGACCGTCCTGCGCCGTGCGGGCATCCCGGCCTATTTTGCCGGAACGCGCGATCTGCTCCGTGAGCCGGTCGTGCGCATGCTGCTTGCCGCGCTGGAGGCGGCCTCGGGCGGCATGGAGCAGGAGGCCGTTCTGGCGTACTTAAAATCCGGCCTTTCTCCGCTGGACGCCGCCGCGTGCGACGCACTGGAGAACTATGCCGTGATCTGGAACATTCAGGGTGCGCGCTGGGAGCGCGAATGGACGATGGACCCGGCCGGGCTGCACGGCCGCGCTGCGCCGCCGGAGCGATTGGCCGAGCTGAACGCATGGCGCGCAGAGGCGATCGCCCCCCTGTCCGCCCTGCGGCGCGGCTTGCGCGCCGCGCAGAATACGGGCGAGATGGTGCTGGCGCTCTATCATTTTCTGGAGCAGACCGGTCTGCGCGAGCGGCTGAACGAGCGTGCGCAGGAGGCCTATCGGAGCGGGAGCCTGCAGAAGACGCAGGAGCTGACGCAGGTTTACGGCATTGTCTGCACGGTGCTGGAGCAGCTGTACGGTGTGCTCGGCCGCACCGTCCGCACGGCAGATGCATTTTTCCATATTTTCCGTGTTGTGCTGAGTCAATATGACATTGGCACGATCCCGGCCCAGCTCGACAGCGTCACGGTCGGCAGCGTCATGTCGCTCCGCCGTGCGGATGTGCCGCATCTGCTGCTGCTCGGCGCGAACGAGGGTGCGTTCCCGGCTGCTGCCGCGCCGCGCAGCCTCTTGACGGATGCCGAACGCGCCAGCCTGCAGCGCATGGGGCTGGAGGTCGGCCCTGCTGCTTCGGCCCGGCTCGACCGCGAGCTTGCCGCCATGGCGAGCGTGCTGGAAGCGCCGCGGCGCTCACTGTGGGTCAGCGCCGTGCAGGAGCGGGAATCCTACTTTTTCCACCGGCTGACGGAGCTGCAGCCGCAGGCGGTGCGCGGGGCGACGGATGAGGCGCTGGTGCTGCGCGCGCCGCAGGCCTATCTGGAGCGTTGGCTGCCCGCCGCGGGCGGCCTGCTGCAGGAGCCGATGTTTGCCGGGGCTGCCGCGCGTGCGGAGCAGGCCCGGACCTATTCGCCCGGCTCGCTCCGGCCGGAGACGGCGCGGGCGCTCTATGGCGCGGAGCTGCACTTCTCCTCTTCGCGCATCGATGTGCTGGCCGGGTGCCGCTTTGCGCATTTTCTGCAGTACGGCCTGCGGGCGCAGGAACGCGAACCGGCGGAATTCGACAGCCGGTTCTACGGCACGTTCGTGCACGACGTGCTGGAGCATGTCGTGCAGCAGACGGAGCGCGAGGGAGGGTTTGCTGCCGTGCCGCGCAGCCGGGTGCAGGAACTGGCGCAGGAGCGCATGGAGCAGAACGCACAGACCCTGCTCGAGACCTTCCCGGACTCGGGCCGGACGGGCTATCTGCTCCGGCGGACGTTTGACGAGGTGACGCAGGTCGTCGACGAGCTGTATGACGAGCTGTCCGTCTCCGTCTTCCGCCCGAAATTCTGTGAGCTGGAATTCTCGGCGCGCGGCGCACTGCCGGGCGTGGCCTTTGCCGGGGAACGCTGCCGCGGCGTTGTGGAGGGCTTTGTTGACCGTGTAGACGTCTGGCAGAGCGGCGGACGTCCCTATGTCCGCGTTGTGGACTACAAGACCGGCAAAAAGAGCTTCGATTATACGAACGTGCTGCACGGGCGCGGGCTGCAGATGCTGCTGTATCTCTTTGCCCTCGTCCGGCTGGGCGGACATCTGCTCCATGGCGAGCCGCTGCCTGCGGGCGCGCTATATTTCCCGGCGCGCATCGAGCGCGTCTCCGTGCGCGACCGCCTTGCGCAGGCCGAGATCGAGAAGGAACGCCGCAAGCAGCTGCGCCGCTCCGGCGTGCTGCTGAACAGCGATCCGGTGCTCGAGGCTATGGAGCCGTGCGGCGGGAGCCCGCGTTTTCTGCCGTATACGCTGGACAAGGAGGGGCGGAAAACGGGCGACCTTGCCTCGTTTGCCCAGCTTTCCCAGCTGGAGCGCTTCGTGTTCCGGACCGTGGCCGCGCTTGGCGACGAGCTGGCGGACGGCCGCATCGACCCGGATCCCTGCATCCGGGATGCGAAGGACAGCGCCTGTGCGTTCTGCCCCTATTCTGAGGTCTGCGCCGGACATGAACAGCCTCGCTGGCTGAAGAAGATCACGGCGGAGGAATTCTGGCAGACGCTGGAAAGGAGAGAGCATGGCTGAGATCGTATTGACGCCCGGACAGCGGGCGGCGGTGGAGAGCCGCGGCTGCGCCCTGCTGGTCGCGGCGGCCGCAGGCTCCGGTAAGACTCGCGTCCTGATCGATCGCGTGCTCGATCAGGTCATCCGCGAGGGCAGGTGCGTCGACGAATTCCTGCTCATCACCTTCACGCAGGCGGCTGCAGCGGAGCTGCGCGGCAAGCTGCTGGCGGAGCTGAACCGCCGCCTTGCCGCCGACCCGGAGAACCGCCATCTGCAGCGGCAGCTCAGCCGCGTCTATCTGGCGCAGATCTCCACGGTCCACAGCTTCTGCGCGGCGCTCCTGCGGGACTATGCCCACGTTCTGGAGCTGCCCGCCGATTTCCGCCTTGCAGACGAGCAGGAGGCAGCCGCCTTGCGGGAACGCGCCGTGCGCGCCGTTCTCGAGGAGGCCTATGCAGATCCGTCGCCCGCCGTGCGCGCTGCGCTGGATCTGCCCGGCGCAGGACGGGACGACCGCGCACTGCAGGAGTTGATCGTGCGCGTCTACACGAACCTGCAGTGCTATCCCGATCCGGCTGCGACGGCGGACCGCTGGGAGGTCATGCTGGATGTGACGGACTGCACGGACCCCGGCCAGACGATCTGGGGCGAGTGGCTGCTGCGGGAGCTGCAGCGCGGCCTGCAGAGCGATGCGGCCATGCTGCGCCGCGCGCTGGCGCTTGCTGAGGAGAACGAGGCCGTTTCCGCCTATGCGCCCGTGCTGCAGGCCAATCTCCTGTTGCTCGAGGCGCTGGCCTCTGCCGGATCGTGGGAGGCGCTTGCGCGCATCCCGCCGGATTTCGGCCGTTTCCCGGCGATCCGAAAATGCGCCGACCCGGAGACGCAGGAGCGCATCAAGCGCCTGCGCACGGACACCGTCGCGCGCGTGCGGCGCAGACTCGAGCCGTTCTCTTTGCAGCCGGACGAGACGCTGCGGGAGCTCAGCGGAAGCGCGGAGGCGCTGCGCGGACTGCTGGCCCTGACGCGGGCATTTTCCGTGCGCTTTGCGGCGGAAAAGAGCAGAAGGCACCTGCTCGACTACAACGATCTGGAGCATTTTGCCCTTCGCCTGCTGACGGACCGCTCCGGCGCGCCGACGGCGGCCGCCCGCGAGGTGGCCGGGCGCTACGCCGAAATTCTCGTGGACGAATATCAGGATACGAACCGCGTGCAGGAGGCAATTTATTCCGCGATCTCGCGGGAGGGCCGCAATGTGTTCCTTGTTGGCGACGTGAAGCAGTCCATCTACCGCTTCCGTCTGGCAGACCCGACCATTTTTCTGGAAAAATACCGCACGTTTGCGGAGGAACCTGCAGAAGGAGAGCCGCGCCGCATCCTGCTTTCGGATAATTTCCGTTCCCATGCGGAAATCCTGTCTGCAGCGAACGACGTCTTCCGCCTGACGATGACGGAACGGACCGGCGGCCTTGCCTACGGAGATGACGAGGCGCTGCGCGCCAACCGGACGTTTCCGGATATGGGTCAGCCTGCCGTAGAACTGCACGCCATCGACTACAGCCCGGCCGGGGACGGCGCGCCGCCGGACCGCGCGGCGGCCGAGGCGGAATTTGTTGCTGCGCGCATCGCGGAGATGCTGCGGCAGGAGGAGAAGATCCCGGACGGAGACGGACTGCGGCCCGTCCGGCCCGGTGATATCGTCATCCTGATGCGCTCGCTCTCCGGCCGCACGCAGACCTATCTCGACGCCCTGCGGCGGCACGGCATCCCGGCCTCCTGCGGCAGCGACGACCTGTTTGCTGCGGAGGAGATCCGCTTTCTCTTTGCGCTGCTGCAGATCATCGACAACCCGCATCAGGATATCCCGCTGCTGACGGTGCTGCTCTCGCCGTTTGGCGGCTATCCTGCCGACGCGTTGGCCCGGCTGCGCGCCGTGGACCGGGACGCTGACCTTTACACGCTGCTTTGCGAAAGCAAAGCGCCCATCTGCGCCGTGCTGGAGGACCTGCGGCGCACGGCGCAGGAAGCGCCGCTGCGCACTCTGCTCGAGGAGGCGGAGGAGCGGCTCCTGCTGCCCGCGCTCTGCGCCGCTCTGCCGAACGGCCCGCAGCGGCAGCGGAATCTGGCCGCACTCCGCTCGATCGCGGATTCCTATGAGCGCGCGGGCGGCTGCGGTCTGCCCGGCTTCCTGCGCCATCTGGAGGGCCTGCGGGAGCGTGGCGTGCCGTCAAGCGGCGGCGCGGCGGCCGGGGCCGTTCGGCTGATGACCATCCACAGCTCCAAGGGGCTGGAATTCCCGGTCGTATTTCTGGCGGACCTCTGCAAGAGCTTCAACCGCACGGACTCCCGCGCCAATGTGCTCACCGACCCGGTGCTGGGGCTTGGCTCAAACTGCTATGACCCCGCAGCGCGTATCCTTTGCCCGACCATTGCGCGGCAGGCCATTGCGCGCAGATTGGATCAGGAGGCCGTTTCGGAGGAGATGCGCGTGCTCTATGTCGCCATGACGCGGCCGCAGTACCGCCTGATCATGACCTGCTGCGCCGCCCGCCTGACGCGCAGGCTCGAGAGCTATGCGCAGGGACTGAGCCTGCCGCCGGATGCCGCCCTGCTGGATGGCGCGGATTCCTTGGGCGACTGGATCCTGCTTGCTGCGATGACCCGGCCGGAGGCGGGCGAGCTGTTCGCTGCGGCCGGGCAGCCGGACTGTGCGCTGCAGGGCGGCCACCCGTGGCGCATTCAACTCCATACTGCTGTGCAGGCCGCCCCGGCGGCGGGGACTGCCGCATCGGCCGAACCGGCGTGTGAGCAGCCGCCGGAGCCGCGCTTCCTTCCACCCTATGGCCACGCAGCGGCGGTGACGATGCCGACAAAGCTGACAGCGACGCAGCTCAAGGGCCGCGAACTGGATAACGAGGCGGCGGAGCAGACCGCACAGGCGCCGAAGCTTCATTTCCCGGTCCCGCGCTTCGAAGAGGGGAGAAGGGCATTGACAGCGGCGGAGCGCGGCACGGCGCTGCACCTTGCCATGCAGCACCTGAACTATGCAGCTTGCGCAGACGAGTCAGGGCTTCGTTCGGAACTGGAGCGGCTCGGACGGCAAAAATTCCTGACGCCGCAGCAGCTTGAGGCTGTCGACCCGGAACGGCTGCGCCGCTTCTTTGCCTCTCCGCTGGGGCAGCGTGTGCTGCAGGCCCCACAGGTTGTGCGGGAGTTCAAATTCTCCGTGCTGGACGACGGCGCGAATTATGATCCGGCGCTGGAGGGGGAGGAGATTTTGCTGCAGGGCGTTACGGACTGCTGCCTCATCGAGCTGGACGGCCTGGTCATTCTTGATTTCAAGAGTGACCGCCTGCGCCACGGTGCGGAGCGCGAGCGCGCGGAATACTATCGCGGTCAGCTCGATGCCTACAGCCGCGCGCTGTCGCGTATTTTTGAGCTGCCGGTGTCGGAGCGCATTGTGTATTTCTTTGCAACGGACACCGCCGTCAGCCTATGAAGGCAACACCGCACAATTGCAGTTTCGGCCTTTGCCGGTTTTTTGCTGAATGCTTTCACTGAATTATGCGGTGCTGCCTAAAAAGCCCCGGCCCTGCATGGCGTTCGATCCATGCAGGGCCGGGGAATTATTCTGATATTACGCCTTTACCGCGCGGACAAAGGCTGCGGGGTCGGCGGCCTTGAAATAGGCGCTTCCCGCGACGAGGACGTTCGCGCCGTTATCGCGGCAGATCTTTGCCGTCTCCACATTGACGCCGCCGTCAACCTCCAGCTCACAGGCTGGGTTCTGCTCGTCGATCCACTGGCGGATCTGATGCAGCTTCGGCATGGTACTGTGCAGGAACGACTGTCCGCCAAAGCCCGGCTCGACTGTCATCACAAGGATGAGATCGCACAGCGGCAGGAACGGCAGCACGGCCTCTGCAGGGGTGTTCGGCTTGACGGAAATGGCAGCGCGCACACCGTTTTCCCGGATGCGGCGCAGGGCCTCGAGCGTGTTTTCCTGCGTGTCGGCCTCAACATGGAGCGTGAGGATGCTGCTTCCGGCCTTGCAGAACGCGTCAACATAGCGGATGGGCCGCTCGATCATCAGATGGACATCCAGCGGCAGGGGGGCGATGCGCGAAATGGCAGCGACGACCGGGATGCCGATGGTGATATTCGGAACAAACATGCCGTCCATGACGTCGACGTGGACATAATCGGCTCCTGCGGCGGGCAGAGAGCGGATATCTCGCTCCAGATTGACAAAATCCGCGGACAAAATGGACGGTGCGACCTTGATCATAGTGTAAATAACCTCCTTGCAGTTCTTCCTGAACCTCTGCTCTTCATTATAGCGAATTTTCCGGGGCTGTCAATTTGAAAATGGATGGAATTTCCATGATTTTTCCCGGCGGAGCGGCGCAAACTAGGCTCGAAATCAAGCAAAGGAGGAACCGTTCATGAGCTGTGATTGCCATGCCAACCATTGCATCCAGTGCTCCGTTACCCAGTGCCGGAACCACTGCAGCGACGAAAACTACTGCTCGCTCGAGCGCATCCAGGTCGGCACCCACGAGTCCGATCCCACGATGAAGCAGTGCACGGACTGCATGTCCTTCGTTCGCAAGTGATCCTTCTGCAAGCCCGCTGCCCGGCAAACCGGACGGCGGGTCTTTTTTTCTGCGTGGCGGCATAGGCTGGAACAGAACAATGGGAGAGGGGATCGCCATGGGTGGAAAACAGGGAAGGAAAAAACGGAATTGGCTGCCGCTGCAGCTGGCGGCGGCCATGCCGCTGGCAACGCTGGCGCTGGCCGCATTGGCTGCGCGCCTGATCCTGGGCGGGAAGCTGCCGGAAAGCAGTCTGCCGGTCGCCGCGGGCGTGATCGCGGGGCTGGTCGCCTTTCTTGGTGCGCTGATCGCAGCCCTGCACAGCGGACGGCGGAAGCTGCTTTGCGGGCTTGGGGCGGCAGGCGGCTATGCGCTGTTTTTGCTGCTGGGGAACCTGCTGTTCTTCGGCGTACATTACGGGGAAGCACTGCCGGTCCTGCTGCCACTGGCCGGTGCGGGGCTGCTCGGCGCTTTGCTCGGGGCCGGGCGCCGGAAAAAGCGCCGCTATGCATAAATCGAAAACGGATAAATGCAGGAGAACTTGCAAATATGCAAAACACAGCATGTGGTGAATATGCAGATAATGAATACAACATCTGGTGGAATATGCAGATGAGCCGCTGAATTACGATGTCTCCGTTGCATTGGTTAACATAATATTGTTAACATAATTCATGAGCATAATATACAAAGTTTTCCTTTCCGGGCCGGAAAGGATTGAAATCCGGGAAAATATGCGTTATCATATTCTACACTGCCAGAAATGTTTGCAGAACGCTCCGGTTGCCTCCTGTATGCGCCGGGCCGCTGCGGCATAGTTTTTTGCTGGCGAGAGGGAACGCAAGATGGGGAAGCTCGTGGCTGCATATGAATCCTACCTTATGAATATCAGGCACGCATCGGACAATACGGTCGCTTCCTATCTGCGCGATGTGCGGCAATTCACCACCTATCTGGAGCAGACGGACGGCCCTGCGCTGGAGGCGTGCACGCAGGAGACGGTCTGTGCCTATGTGCGCCATCTGACGAGCATCGGCAAATCGCCTGCGACGGTCTCCCGGTGTGTGGCGTCGCTCAAGAGCTTCTATGGCTACTGCGTCTCCACCGGCGCGGTCGCGCAGTCTCCTGTGCACGATATCCCGCAGCAGAAGGCGGAAAAGCGCCTTCCTCAGATTTTGACCGGCCGCGAGGTCGAGCTGCTGCTCGAACAGCCGAAGTGTACGGATATGAAGGGCTACCGCGACAAGGCCATGCTCGAGACGCTCTATGCCACCGGCATGCGCGTCAGCGAGATGATCGCGCTGAATGTTTCGGACGTCAGTCTGGCGGGCGGCTTTGTCCGCTGCATCGGGAATGGGAAGTCCCGCATCATCCCGATCTACCCGGCGGCCATCCGTGCCCTGACGGCCTATGTGACGGATATCCGGCCGAATATGATCGCCGAGCCGGACGAGCAGGCCCTGTTCGTCAACCTGAACGGCGGCCGCATTTCCAGACAGGGCTTTTGGAAGATCATCAAGCACTATCAGCAGACCGCGCAGATCGACAAGGAGATCACGCCGCATACGCTGCGCCACAGCTTTGCGGCCCATCTGCTCGAAAACGGCGCGGACCTGCATTCCCTGCAGGAGATGCTCGGCCACAGCGATATCTCCTCCACGCAGGTCTATGCGCAGGTCGTGAAAAAGACGCTCAAGAGCGTCTATGAAAAATACCACCCGCGCGCTTAAAGAAAAAGCTTCGGAGCTGGTGAAGTGATATGCTCCCTCTATGAGACGATGAAAGACACCGTCACATAGGGGGAGCATTTTCATGCCGCGCAGGAAGCAGCCCCGGTGCTGCGCGGGGATACTCTTATGAGAGGAGCCCATACCCCCGCAGCACTGCCCGCAGGCGGCTGCGGTGCGGCTCCTCCAGCGGCGACAGCGGCAGGCGGAGCGTCCCGCCGCACAGGCTGAGGTCCTCCATGGCGGCCTTGACCGGGATGGGGTTCACGACGCAGAACAGCGCCTCGCACAGCGGCAGAAGCTCCAGCTGGCGGCGCGCGCCTTCGCGGAAATCTCCGGCAAGGCAGGCATCCGTCATGGCAACGACGGCCTCCGGCGCGACGTTCGACACCACGGAGATCGCGCCGCTGCCGCCGAGCGCCATGATCGCGGCCGTCTGGTCGTCGTTGCCGCTCCAAACCGGTAGACCGCACCGGCCCAGCAGCTGTGCGGCTCGGCTGATGCTGCCGCAGGCTTCCTTGATGCCTGCAATATGCGGATGGCGGGCGAGCGCCCGCACCGTCTCCGGCAGGAGGTCGACGCCGGTGCGCGACGGAACATTATAGAGCACGAGCGGCAGGGGAGACGCGTCCGCGATCGCGGTATAGTGCGCAAGCAGGCCTGCCTGCGTCCCTTTATTATAGTAGGGCGTAACGGCCAGCAGCGCATCCGCGCCGTTCTGTGCCGCAAGCTCTGCATTTTCTACGGAGTCTGCCGTGCAGTTCGTCCCGACGCCCATGATAACGGGGCAATGGCCGCAGGCAGCCTGCTTTGCGCGGCGCAGGAGTGTCAGCCTCTCGTCCTGCGTCAGGGTCGCAGCCTCGCCGGTCGTGCCGCAGACAACGAGCGCCGCGATCCCGGCATCCAGCTGCCGCTCAAGCAGGCGGTCCCATGCCGGAAGATCGATGCTCCCGTCCGGCCGGAACGGGGTGAGGAGCGCCGTGGCGGCGCCCCGAAAGATCGGCAGCATTCCGATCACCTCCGCGTCATCCTATGCCGCACCGCCTGCAGGGGTGAAATCCCGGTCTTGCAATTTTCGGGGCGCAATGGTATAATCAGACATTGAAATACAATAGGAGCAATCTGTCCATATGTATCTGAAACAGCTAGTCATTCAGGGCTTCAAATCCTTCCCGGACAAGACGGTCGTGGGATTTGGCCATGATATCACCGCCATCGTCGGGCCGAACGGCAGCGGAAAATCCAATATCTCAGATGCCATCCGCTGGGTCATGGGCGAGCAGAATTCCCGCTCGCTGCGCGGCCAGAAGATGGAGGATGTCATTTTCGGCGGCACGGAGAAGCGCGCCCCCGTCGGCTTTGCCGAGGCGACGCTCGTGCTGGACAACAGCGACCGCGCCCTGCATTATGACGCCGACGAGCTGATGGTTACACGACGGTATTACCGCTCCGGCGAGAGCGAATACTACATCAACAAGCAGAGCGTGCGTCTGCGCGACGTCAACGAGCTGTTTATGGATACCGGTCTCGGCCGCGACGGCTATTCCAACATCAGTCAGGGCCGCATCGACGAAATTCTGTCCCTCAAGAGCACGGACCGCCGCGAAATTTTCGAGGAGGCCGCCGGTATCTCGAAATACCGCCACCGCAAGGAGGAAACGGAGCGCCGCCTTGCCACGACGCAGGACAATCTGACCCGCATCGGCGACAAAATCTCGGAGCTGGAGCTGCAGGTTGGCCCGCTGCGCGATCAGGCGGAAAAGGCAAAGCGCTACCTGACCTACCGTGAGGAGCTCAAGGGCCTTGAGGTCGCGCTGTGGCTGCAGTCGCTCGAGCGCCTGAGCGCCACGGCGCGCAAGGCCGAGGAGGACTATCATTCCGCCGCCTTCATCCTGCAGCAGGAGCACGACGCGCTGGACAAGCTGTATGTCACATCGGAATCCCTGACGTTCGACCTCCACAACCGCGACCTGCAGATGGATCAGATCCGTGATGCGATCCGGCAGGCGGAGGCCGCCTCGCAGGAGCAGCGCAGCCGGATCGCCGTGCTGGAGACGAACCGCGGCAACGCGCAGAGCAACCTGAAGCGCGTGCAGCACGAGCTGGAGGATCAGGACAGCCGCAGCGGCAGCATCTCCGCGCAGATCGAAGCACTGGAGCAGCGCATGGGCGAGATCGACACGCAGACCGCCGCGCTGGCCGAAAAGCAGAAGCTGGCCGAGGAGGAGGGCCGCAGACTGGCGGACTCCGCCGACGGCATGACAAAGCGCTATCTCACCCTGCGCGATCTGCAGGGCCGGAAGCGCGAGGAGCTCTCCGCTCGCGGCGCGGACCTGACCGCCGTGGAAGAGAGTCTTGCCCAGAGCACGGAGCGGCAGACCCAGCTGGCACAGGATCTGCAGGCGGCGCAGAGCCGCTGTGCAGAGGCACAGCGCGCGCTCGAGACCGCACAGAAGCAGCTCTCCAAAGCGCAGGCCGATATCACGGCCGCGCAGAACCGCATCAACGGCTACCGTTTGCGCAGCCGCACCCGAGCGGAGCGGAGCGAGGCCCTGCAGAAGCAGGCCACGGACGCCGGTGTCCGGCTCGACACGGTCAGCTCCCGCCTGAAGCTCTTTCAGGAGATGGAGCGTGAGCTGGAGGGCTATTCCCGCGCTGTCCGCACCGTCATGCAGGAGAGCCGACGCGGCAAGCTCCGCGGCATCCATGGCGCGGTGTCCATGCTGCTGCGCACACAGGACAGCTACACCGTTGCCATCGAGGTCGCGCTCGGCAGCGCCATGCAGAATATCGTCGTGGAGGACGAGGGCTGCGCCAAGGCTGCCATCCAATATCTGAAACGCTCGGACAACGGCCGCGCCACATTCCTGCCGCTGTCTGTCATCCACGGCCGGCCGCTGAACGAGAGCGGCATCGAGCGCTGCGCCGGTTTCTGCGGCGTAGCCTCCGACCTTGTCTCGTGTGAGCCGCGCTATCGCGAGATCATCCTGAATCTGCTCGGCCGCACGGTCGTGGCGCAGGACCTTGACGCGGCCATTTCCATTGCCAACCAATTCGGCCACCGCTTCCGCATCGTCACACTGGACGGGCAGGTCCTGAATGCAGGCGGCTCCATGACGGGCGGCTCCGTCTCCCGCAGTGCGGGTATCCTGTCGCGCGCCAACGAGATCGAGCGTCTGCAGGCCCAGCAGAAGGAGGCCGCCGCCGCGCTGGACAAGCTCCGCGGAGAGCAGAAGGAGGCGCAGCGCCTGCTGGAGCAGGCAAATTATGACCTGACGAACGCGGAGACGGACCTCCGTACGGCCGAAGACGCCGCTCTGCGCCTGCAGGGAGAGGAAAAGCAGCACCACGTTCTTGTGCAGGCCCTGACGGACGCGATCACCGGCTCGCAGCGCGAGCAGGAGCTGCTCGAAAAGCGGATCGGCGCCGACAGCGGCCGCCGCGCGGCGCTGCAGAAGGCCGTTGCCGACCTGCAGAAGGCACTGGAGGAGGCTGAGCAGGAGCTTTCCGTCGTTTCGGACGGCCAGAGCGTTGCTTCGGAGCAGAGCAGCCGCCTTTCGGAGCGCCTGACGGCGCTGCGCATGGAGGCGGCCAGACTGGAGGCCGAGCGTGCCACGGCGAAGAGCTCCGCCGAGCAGCTGCGCGGGCTGGAGCATGCCATGCGCGGCGACCGCGAGCAGAAGCTGCAGCTCATCGACCGCTATACGCAGGAGGCCGCTGAGCTGGAAAAGACGCTGCAGGCCGAGCAGGACAAGCTGGCCGGGCAGGACGCCGCGGCGCAGGCCAGGCAGGAAGAGCTGCAGGCCGCGCTTGCCGAGCGTGCGAAGGTCGAAGCGCGCAAAACGGCAACGGAAAAGGAAGTACAGGAGAAAAACCGCGACATCCTGAACATGGAGCGCGAGAGCGCCCGTCTGGAGTCGCGCAAAAATGCCGCCGAGCTGGAGGAAAAGCAAATTCTCGACCGGCTGTGGGATACCTATGAGCTGACGCGCTCGAGCGCGCCCGCCGCTGCGGCGGAGCTGGAGAGCACGGCTGCCGGAACGAAGCGCGCCGCGGAGCTCCGCAAGAAGATCTCCGGCCTCGGCACGCCGAACCTCGGCGCCATCGACGAGTTTGCCCGCGTGAACGAGCGGTATGAATACCTCTGCGGCCAGCGCGACGACGTGCTGACGTCCAAGCGCGACCTCGAGGGCATCATCGGCGATATCACCGGCCAGATGACCGATATTTTCGTCACGGAATTCGGCCGCATCAACACCTATTTCGGCCAGACCTTCACGGAAATGTTCGGCGGCGGCAAGGCCTCGCTCGAGCTGGAGGACTGCTCGCAGCCGCTGACATGCGGCATTGAAATTCGTGTGCAGCCGCCCGGCAAGCAGCTCAAGACCATCACGCTGCTGTCCGGCGGTGAGAAGGCCTTTGTCGCCATCGCGCTGTATTTTGCCATTCTGAAGGTGCGGCCGACGCCGTTCTGCATGCTCGACGAGATCGACGCCGCGCTGGACGACCGGAATGTCGAACGCTTCGCGGGCTACCTGCGCGGCTTCAGCGGGAAAACGCAGTTTATCGTCATCACGCACCGCCGCGGTACCATGGAGGCCGCCGACGTGCTCTATGGCGTGACCATGCAGGAGCAGGGCATTTCCCGTATCCTGCATCTGGACCTGAATCAAATGGAGCATCAGCTCGGAATTTCGGAGGAGATCAAGTAAATGGGTTTTTTTGAAAAAATCAAAAACGGACTGAAAAAGACGCGCGCCGCCATGGCCAACACGCTCGGCGGCATCTTCGCCTCGTTCAGCGGCGCAAACGAAGAATTTTACGAGGAGCTTGAGGAGAGCATGATCCTCGCCGACATCGGCGTGGAAACGTCCTGCAAGGCCGTCGAGCAGCTCCGCACCGTCGTGAAGGAGCGCAAGCTCCGCACAGCGGAAGAAATTCACGATGCCCTGAAGGATATCCTTGTGGACATGCTGAACGTCGGCGACACGAGCCTGAAGCTCGGCACGCGCCCGTCCGTCGTGCTTGTCATCGGCGTCAACGGCGTCGGCAAGACGACGACCATCGGCAAGCTGGCTCACCGCCTCTCCGGTGAGGGCAAGCGTGTGCTGCTGTGCGCGGCCGATACGTTCCGCGCCGCGGCTGCCGATCAGCTCGAAATTTGGGCCGGACGCGCCAATGTAGACATCGTCCGCCAGCACGAGGGCGCGGACCCCGCCGCCGTGGTGTTCGACGCCATTTCCGCCGCCAAGGCGCGAGGCAGCGACGTCATCCTGTGCGACACGGCAGGACGCCTGCACAACAAGGCCAACCTGATGAACGAGCTCGGCAAAATTTCCCGCATCATTGACCGCGAGCTGCCGAATGCGGATAAAGAGGTCCTGCTCGTGCTCGACGGCACGACGGGCCAGAACGGCCTGCTGCAGGCCAAGCAGTTCAAGGAGATCGCCGGTGTTACGGCCATCGCCCTGACAAAGCTCGACGGCACGGCCAAGGGCGGCATCGTCATCGCCGTGGCGGACGCGCTGCAGATCCCTGTGAAGCTTATCGGTGTCGGCGAACAGATGGACGACCTGATGCCGTTTGAGCCGCGCGCGTTCGTCGACGCGCTGATCTGAGGAGGCACGCACATGAAGGTCGTTATGGCAAGCAACAACGCCCACAAGATCGCCGAGCTGCGCGCGATCCTGTCTGCCTACGGGCTGGACGTCGTCTCGCAGCGTGAGGCGGGGGTGCATGTCGAGCCGGAGGAGACCGGCACAACGTTTGAGGAGAATTCCCGCATCAAGGCTGTGGCTGTGATGCAGGCCTGCGGTCTGCCCGCCGTGGCGGACGACTCCGGCCTGATGGTCGACGCGCTGAACGGGGAGCCGGGCGTTTATTCCGCGCGCTACGGCGGGCCGGACTGCACCAGCGACTCCGATCGCATCGACTATCTGCTGAAAAAGCTCGGAAACGTCCCGGAAGGGAAGCGGACCGCAAAATTCGTCAGCGTCATCACGCTCGTCACGCCGGACGGCAAGGAGATCGTCGCGCGCGGCGAGTGTCCGGGGCACATCCTGTTCGAGCGCCACGGAAACGGCGGCTTCGGCTATGATCCGGTGTTCTTTGCGGAGGATGCCGGGTGCACGTTCGCAGAGCTGGCCCCGGAGCAGAAAAATCAGGTATCCCACCGCGCCCGGGCGCTGCGCGCCTTTGTGGAGAAGGCGTTCGGTACGAAAAAGGAGAAGGAATTATGCTGACCAGCAAACAGCGCGCCGATCTGCGCGCACAGGCAAATGATCTGGATACCACCCTGATGGTGGGCAAGGGCGGCGTGACGGAGAACGTTCTGTCCGAGGCCGCCCGGCAGCTTGAGGCGCGTGAGCTTGTTAAGGGCCGCGTGCTCGAGGCGGCGCTCCTGTCCGCACGCGAGGTCTGCGATGCGCTGTGCGAAGCGCTCGGTGCAGACGGCGTGCAGTGCGTCGGCTCGAAATTCGTGATCTACCGCCGCTCGGAGAAGAAGGCACAGGAGGCCGCACGGCAGGCGCGCGAGCTGAAAAAGCGCAAGTCGAACCCCGTCCGGCGCGGGGCGCAGGAGCGCCGCCGGCAGGCACGCGAGGAGCGCGAGCGCCGCAATGAGTATTTCCGGCAGGCTGCCATTCAGGCCGCCATCGAGCGCCGGAAGAGCCGCGAGGAATAACATAAATCATCGGAAAGGGGAGCGCCGCACATGGCAAATATCGGTATATTCGGCGGGAGCTTCAACCCGCCGCATCGCGGCCATCTGCTGGCTGCAGCGGAGTTCCAGCGCAGACTTGGGCTGGACCGCGTCATTCTGATGCCGGCGGCGCTGCCGCCCCATAAGGCGCTGGCCGCCGGATCGCCGGACGCCCACACGCGTCTGGAGCTGACAAGGCTGGCTGCGCAGGACCTCCCGTTTGCGGAGGTCAGCGATCTGGAGCTGCACCGCAGCGGCGCAAGCTACACGGCCGATACACTCGAGGAGCTGCACCGGCAGTATCCCAACGACCACCTCTGGTTTCTGATGGGGACGGACATGCTGCTGACATTTGCGCAGTGGCATGCGCCGGAGCGCATTGCAAAGCTCGCTTCGCTGGCAGTCGCACATCGCGGAAAGGACGACGGCAGAACGCTTCGGGAAGCGGCGCAGCAGCTGTGCGACCGCTTCGGGGCGGACGTCGTGCTGGTGGAAAATGACTTTCTGCCCTATTCCTCCACCATCGCCCGCGCCATGCTGGCCTTCCGCTGCGGGGAGGACTATCTCGAGCCTGCGGTCTATGACGCCGTCTGCATGCAGGGGCTTTATCATACGCGCAGCGACCTGCGCGCCCTGCCGCTCGATGCGCTGGCCCGCATCGCCCTGCCGCTGCACGACCCGAAGCGCGTGCCGCATGTGCTCGGCTGCAGTCATACGGCGGCGGAGCTTGCCGCCCGCTTCGGGGAGGATCCCGGCCCAGCCCGCCGGGCAGGCCTGCTGCACGATGTCACAAAGGCGCTTCCCGGTCCGGAGCAGTTGAAATTATGCGATAAATATGGTATGATGTTGGATACATTCGAACGCAGTCACCCCAAGCTGCTGCACGCCAAGAGCGGCGCGGCGGTCGCGGGGGCCGTGTTCGGGGAATCTGCTGCGGTGCAGTCGGCCATCTGCTGGCACACGACCGGCAAGCCGGACATGACGCTGCTGCAGAAGATCCTGTATCTTGCCGATTACATGGAGCCGAACCGGGATTTCCCCGGCGTGGAACGGCTCCGCGCTCTGGCGCAGCATGATCTGGATGAAGCGGTCCTTCTGGGCCTTGAGATGTCGCTCAATCTGCTGACGGAAACCGGTCAGCCCATTGACGTGAATTCCAGAGCGGCCAGAGATTTTTTGAAAAGCGAAAGGACGAAGTCGGAATGAGGAAACTATTCGGCAACAGCAGCCGCGGCGCTTCCGGCGGGCGCTATGTCGCCGGGAAGCAGGCCGAGCGCCGCAGTGCGCCGGTGCAGCCCGATGTGCAGCGCCCCGAGGCGGATGACGAGGAGATCCCGCTCCTGCGTGATTATGCCAACCACGAGGCGGCACAGCACCGTGCGGAGACGGAAGAGAATGATATCCCGCTTCTGCAGCAATATCTGAAGCGCCCGCCGCTGGCGCAGGCCATGCCACAGGAGCGGCATCAGGCTCCGGCGCAGCCGCAGCAAAGACCTGCGCAGCAGACGCGTCCGGCGGCACAGCAGGCGCAGAGCCGGCCGGCCCCGCAGCCGGCGCAGAGCGTTCCCGTACCCCGTGCGCCGCGTGCCGAAGTGCCGCGGCCCCGCCGGGAGGAAGTCAGGGACGAGGACCTGACGCGTGATCTGCCTCGCACGGATGCCGAAGCACCGCGCAGCGGCATGAACGGCAAAACGCGCGGACTGATCCTTCTGCTGGCCTCCATCGCGCTGTTTCTCGGCTCCGTCGCCATGTGTCTGGCGCTGCTCGGCCGCACGACGGCCATCATGCCGTCCGGCGGGGATAACAAGTCCGGCGGCACGAGCGTCCGCGTTGAGACGGACGCACAGACCGGCCAGAGCATCGAAATGGATGTGCCGGACGCCTCCGGCCACGAGGGCATCTACAACATCCTGCTTGTCGGCACGGACGGCGACAGCACCCGTACGGATACGCTCCTGATCGCAAATCTCAACACAAAGGAGCACACCGTCAGCCTGATGAGCATCCCGCGCGACACTTATATCACCGGCAATTACGTCATTCCGAAGATCAATTCCGTCTACAGCGCGGCGGGCCAGGGTGACCGCGGTATCCGTGCGCTGACCGATAAGATCCGCGAGACGCTTGCCATTGCAGTCGACGGTTATGTGCTGGTTGATCTGCAGGGCTTTGAAAAGACGATCGACATGGTCGGCGGCGTGGAATTCGATATCCCGACCGACCTGCAGTATGACGATGATGACGAAAATATCCACGTCGACCTGAAGGCAGGCCATCAGCTGCTTGACGGTGCACATGCGCTGCAGCTGTGCCGCTACCGCAGCGGCGCTGCCGATATGGACATTGAGCGTGCAGCCACACAGCAGGAATTCCTGCGAGCGTTGGCACGGAAGCTGGCTTCGTCCGCGACGCTGGCAAAGGTGAAGGACTATGCCGAGCTATTTGCGACCTATGTCCGCACCGACCTGACCGTCGGCAACCTGATCTATCTCGGATCCGAGCTGATGCAGTGCGATTTCAACGCCATGTACACCGTGACCCTGCCCGGCGAGGCCGTGGAGATCAAGGGCGGCGACTATTATCAGCTCGACCCGGACGGCGTGCTGAAGATCCTGAACGAGCACTTCAACCCCACGTCCGAGGAATACGGCAAATATGACATCAACATCCGCCAGAAGACGGATATTCAGCGCGGGGATGGAACCGTGACCCGTGATACCACGGCGACAACGCCGACAAAGAGCACGCAGCCGCGCCAGGAGCCGACAGAGCCCACGCAGGATACGGCGACGGAACCGACGGGAGATCCCACGGAGCCGACGGAGGGCCCAACCGACGAAACGCAGGACCCGACGGAGGGGCCGACCGAGGGCCCAACGGAAGCGCCGACGGAGGCTCCGACCGAGGCGCCCACGGAAGCGCCGACCGCTGCGCCGGAGACGGCAGAATAAGGAGGAACACCCCATGTATACACCCAAGGAGCTGGCGCTGCGCGCCGCTAAGGCACTCGACGACCGCAAGGGCCTGAAGATCCGCCTGCTGCAGGTTACGGACGTCACGTCCATTGCTGACTATTTTCTGATCTGTACCGGCACGTCCAACACGCATGTCAAGACGCTGTGCGACAGCGTGGAGGCGGCCGTTTCCGATGAGCTGGGCGAGCCGTTGCTGCACCGGGAGGGCCACCGCGGCGGAACGTGGGTCCTGCTGGACTTCGGCTGCCTCGTCGTGCATGTCTTCACGGAGGAGACGCGCGCCTTCTATGATCTCGAACGCCTGTGGAACGACGCAATGCCGGTTCCCATTGATTTTGCAGAATAAAGAGGGAGAAACATGAAGTACGATTTTACCGCCATCGAGGCCAAATGGCATAAGATCTGGGATGAAAAGCAGCTCTATGCCGCCAGGACCGGCAGCGACGCGAAGAAATTCTATGCGCTGGTCGAATTCCCGTACCCGTCCGGCGCCGGTCTGCACGTCGGCCATGCCCGCCCCTATACGGCCATGGACGTCATTGCGCGCAAGCACCGCATGCAGGGCGAGAATGTGCTGTTCCCCATGGGCTACGATGCCTTCGGCCTGCCGACGGAGAACTATGCCATCAAGAACCACATCCATCCTGCCGTCGTGACGAAGAACAACATCGCCACGTTCCGCGGCCAGCTGCAGGCGCTCGGCTACAGCTTCGACTGGGACCGCGAGATCAACACGACGGACCCGAAGTATTTCAAGTGGACGCAGTGGATCTTCCTGCAGCTCTATAAGAACGGCCTTGCCTACAAGGCCAAGATGCCCGTGAACTGGTGCACGTCCTGCAAGTGCGTGCTGGCAAACGAGGAAGTCGTAGAGAACGTCTGTGAGCGCTGCGGCAGCCCGGTCGTCCGCAAGGAAAAGAGCCAGTGGATGCTGCGCATCACGCGCTATGCCCAGCGCCTGCTCGACGATCTGGACGACGTCGACTTTATCGAGCGCGTCAAGATCCAGCAGCGTAACTGGATCGGACGCTCCACCGGCGCGGAGGTCCGCTTCGGCTCGACGTTCGGCGATGAGATCACCGTGTTCACCACCCGCCCGGACACGCTGTTCGGCGCGACGTACATGGTCCTTTCGCCGGAGCATCCGCTGCTCGAGCGCTGGATGGACCGCCTGACGAATGCCGACGAGGTCAAGGCCTATCAGGAGGCAGCCGCCGCGAAGTCCGACTTTGAGCGCACGGAGCTCACGAAGGAGAAGACCGGCGTGCAGCTCGGCGGCGTGAAGGGCATCAACCCCGTGAACGGCAAAGAGATCCCCATCTTCATTTCGGACTATGTCCTCTCCACCTACGGAACCGGTGCGATCATGGCCGTCCCGGCCCATGACGACCGCGACTGGGAATTCGCGAAGAAGTTCGGCTGCGAGATCATCGAGGTCGTCAAGGGCGGCAACGTGCAGGAGGCGGCCTTTACGGACTGCGCCACCGGCGTGATGGTCAATTCCGGCTTCCTTGACGGCATGAGCGTCGCCGACGCCAAGAAGGCCATCACGGAATACCTGACGGAGAAGCACATCGGTGAGGCGAAGGTCAACTTCAAGCTCCGCGACTGGGTCTTCTCCCGCCAGCGTTACTGGGGCGAGCCGATCCCCATCGTCCACTGCCCGAAGTGCGGCACCGTCCCGCTCGATGAGAAGGACCTGCCGCTGGAGCTGCCGGATGTCGAGAGCTACGAGCCGACGGACGACGGCCAGTCTCCGCTTGCCGCCATCACGGACTGGGTCAACACGACCTGCCCCTGCTGCGGCGGCCCAGCCAAGCGTGAAACGGACACCATGCCCCAGTGGGCCGGTTCCTCGTGGTACTATCTGCGCTATATGGATCCGCACAACGACGAGGCCCTTGCCTCGCCCGAGGCTCTGCGCTACTGGAGCCCGGTCGACTGGTACAACGGCGGCATGGAGCACACGACGCTCCATCTGCTCTACAGCCGCTTCTGGCACAAGTTCCTCTATGATATCGGCGTCGTGCCGACGAAGGAGCCCTATGCCAAGCGTACGAGCCACGGCATGATCCTCGGCGAGGGCGGCATCAAGATGTCGAAGTCCCGCGGCAATGTCATCAACCCCACGGATGTCATCGCCGAATACGGTGCGGACACCATGCGCACCTATATCATCTTCATCGGCGATTTCGAGAAGGCCGCCTCCTGGTCGACGAACGCCGTGAAGGGCTGCAAGCGCTTTCTCGACAAGGTATGGAATCTGGCCGAGACCGTCACCGATCACGAGACGGCATACTCTGCCAAGAACGAGTCCATCCTGCACAAGACGATCCGCAAGGTTACTTCGGACATCGATGCGCTCAAGGGCAACACCGCGCTGGCCGCGCTCATGACGCTGACGTCTACGCTGACGGACAACGGCTGCAACGCTGCCGAGCTCAAAACGCTCCTGCAGCTGCTCAGCCCGTTTGCGCCGCACATCTGCGACGAGATCTGGCAGCAGCACGGCTTCGAGGGCATCTGCTCCGTCTCGGCCTGGCCTGCGTATGACGAGTCGAAGTGCCGCGATGCGGAGATCGACATGGCCGTTCAGGTCAACGGCAAGCTGCGCGGCACGATCCATGTTGCAGCCGACCTTGACGACGAGACCGTCGTTCAGACGGCGCTGGCCGACGAAAAGATCGCCCGCTTCCTCGAGAAGACCGGCGGCGCGCTGCGCAAGAGCATCGTTGTCAAAAACAAGCTGGTCAACCTCATCGTAAAGTGATGGAATCCGGCCGCTCGGCTTGAAATCGGCAAAAGTTTGAAAAAAATTGTAGAGATCGCTTGACTTTTGACTTGCGATTGACTATAATAATTGATGCCGTTATATCGGCCCTGAAAGCATCCCGGATTGAGCCGGATGCACCGGAGGGAGGGAAATCAATGTCTGAAATTCGCGTGAAGGAGAACGAGTCTCTGGAGAGCGCGCTGAAGCGTTTCAAGCGCAGCTGCCAGAAGGATGGCGTTATCGCTGAGGTCAAGAAGCGTGAGCATTACGTCAGCCCGAGCCTCAAGCGGAAGCAGAAGTCCGAAGCTGCTCGTAAGAATAAGCGTCGCGGCTATTGATTCCCGTTTTCTTGCATAGCCAGAGCCGCTGCTGATGCAGCGGCTCTTGTTTTTTGTCCCGCCTCCCGCACTTTTGCGGCCCGCCGTCATAACATGGAATGAGCCGAGTGCTCAGAATCCAAACGGGAGGTTCCTGACTATGAATTGCAATTCCAATTGCTTCGGCGGCAACTGCTGGTGGATCATCATCCTGCTCCTGCTGTTCTGCTGCTGCGGAAATAACGGCGGCTGCGCCAACGCGGCCAACAACAACTGCGGCTGCGGGGGCTGCGGCTGCTGACGCATCGATCCGGCGGGGGAGAAGGCTTGCCTTCTCCTCCGCTATTTTTTTGTATCGGTACTGGCCTTCTGCCGCTTCCTGTGATATAATGCAGAAAAGTACTTCCCGGAAGGAGCGTGTTTTATGGAGGATCGACCCGTACAGGAGGGCTATCACCGTCCCGCACGAAAGAAAAAGCGCGCGGGCCTGCCTGCCTTTTTCCTGGCCGTCATCGTGCTGGCGCTGTTGGCTGCCGCCCTGCTGCGCATCTGGCTCGGCTACCGCAGCGGCTCGCTTGCCGCCGGAGATATCACCGTGCTGCGCCGCGGCCTGCCGTTCGGCGTGGGAGCCGCCGGGCTGGCTGCCGTGCTTGCCGTCGCCGGTCTGCTGCGGAAAAAGTGCCGCCGCGGCTTTGCCGCCTGGGGCCTTGCTCTGGCGCTCGTTGCGCTCGTGCTGACAGGCGGACTGCTGTATGCAGACCATTATCTGACCGGCAAAATGACGACGGACGATGATTTCGATTCGCTTTCCGCCAGTGACCTGCACCAGACGGCGACGGAGGCTGACGGCCGCCTGGAACGCGAGGAGCGTTTTTCTGAGGCGCTGTCCGGTCTGGAGGAGCAGTTGGCTGATCTGCCGTCCTTCACGGAGGTCGATCGCTACCTGCTGTCCAATAACGATATCCCGGCCGAGGCGCTGGCCAAGCTCGACACGGGCAAGGCCCCGCGCAGCAGCTATCTCAGCAGCGATGCAAGCAAAATTCAGGTGTTCGTTATGTTCGGCCTTGACAGCGGCAGCGCGTCCGACAGCGTCATGCTCGTTGCGCTCGACCGCGTGCATCAGAAGATCAAGCTCATCTCGCTTGCACGCGATTCCTACGTTTTCATTCCGGAATTCGGTTCTTTCTCCAAGCTGGCCTACTCCTATGTCTGGGGCGGTGCGGCGATGGCCGTAAAAAATCTGAACTATAACTATTACTTGAACGTGTCGGATTATATTGCCGTGGATTTTGATCAGCTCGCGGAGATCATCGACCGGATCGGCGGCGTGACGGTCAATATCGACGAGGATGAGGCGCGTTATCTTTCCAATTATCCGAACGTCCATGTCGGCGACTGCCTGCTTGACGGGGAAACAGCGGTCTCCTATGCCCGCATCCGCAAGAGCAGTGCCACGGACAGCGACCGCAAGCGCACCGGCCGCCAGCGTGAGGTCATTCTCTCGATCCTCAACACGCTGCAGACCATGCCGCTGTCGCAGTATCCGGGCTTTGTGCGCGACTGCCTCGGTATGTGCGCAACATCGTTCGAGGCTGAGACGCTTCTGACCATGGCCGCTGAGACGCTGGGGCAGAATTACACAGTCGAGCAGTATTTCTTCCCGGAGGGGCAGGTGGACTGGTGGGCCGGGCTCATCAAGGAGTATTTCTACTACGTCTATGACCTGCGCCGCGCCAGTGACCGCATTTACCGCATCATTTACGAAGAACTGTACATCTCGGGCTACGATGATTGAGTGCAAAGCATGAGGCTAAGCCTGCAGCAGCACATGCGAAAATCCGCATATTTGCCCAATCACTACAGCAGCGGCAAAGCCCGCACCGCCCAAACCC
>ENA-UOJV01000724-UOJV01000724.1-human-gut-metagenome-genome-assembly--contig:-C82-NODE-724-length-44756-cov-30.821973_pt1 | contig 44756 bp, 36 predicted proteins | sample MGYA00242356_ERZ723903 | MGnify/ENA metagenome assembly ERZ723903
TTTTGTTTGCGTGCTAACCGGCGCAGTCAGACTTGACAGCAACGGTGAAATGTGCGCAGTCAGACTTGACAGCAACGGTGAAATGTGCCCCCCCCCGCCAACATTGCCACCGCGGCAGCAGCAACCATGAGCTTGCTGCGCCCCTGCTTACCGTGAGACCTGGCATTTTCACCCGCCGCAACGCAGCATCCGCGTACGCTGCTCCAAACCGTCTTGAAAATCCGATTCATGAGGACTCTCCTTTTGGATTGAAAGTTTGAGCAAACAAACTCCCTGAGTGAGACAGGAAGACCAATGTAATATTCGCACTCTCTCTGTAAAAACATTTGCTCAAAATCAATACCGACTCAAATGGTAGTGTCAAGACCTAAGTAAAACTGACGTGATTTCAAAATCCTCTTCCTGAAAAACAACACTTTCTACTCCATACAAGTTGACATCGGCTGTATCACCCAAAAAATTACTTTTCAACGACGAAGAAGAACCGAAATTCTGCTTGTTGCCAAGAAAATACGATCAGACACAACAATTCCTTGATTTTTCAGGAAACAGAAGAAAAAATCATTCTCATTTCTACTCTTTTTTCAGTCCGATCCGTCGGCGTCAAACGTTTTCTATAGTCGATCCTGCCTGCACATCTTCTCAATACGCGGGTAGAAAAAACCGCCGGCACGGTTCTTCGCATGTAGTGCGAAGACCAGAGCCCGGCGGTTTGTCGGTAAAGACCGGCGGCTGAAGAAAATCAGGCGTCAAGCACGAACATCTTCTCGAGATGGCCTTCATCATCAATGCGGACGGCGTAGCGGCGCGGATGCGACTGCCACAGCAGACACTTGTCAACCTTGGCCTGCAGATCAAGCGCCTGCTCGCGCAGCTGCGCTTCAAGCGTATCGTGCAGGCGCTCGAGCTCGCGGGAGTGACGCGCAATGGCGCCAGCGCGCTCGACTTCGCCGTCGCTCATGGCGCGGTGGTTTTCGCTTTCAAGCGGCGCATGCGCAACGGCGGCGGCCGCCGCGATCAGCGCACGCACGTCGGTGAATTCGTCAAGGTCGCTGATGATGTGGTTGGCGCAATGCACTTCGCGTGCAAAGGTGTCGCCCGCCATCACGCGAAGCAGCGCGCACACGCGCAGCATGCGCACCGTGAGCTCGCGCACGTAGAGGTAGGCGATGGCGTGCACGAGTGCGTCGTCGGCGTCTTCAATCGACTTGACGGTGAGCGCACGTTCGGCCACCGCATCGTCGATGCGCTTGGCGTCGCCGCGCACTTCGTTGACGATGTCGTCGATGCGCGCGTGGCGCTCTGCGGCCTGACCACCCTCGGCGCCGATGCGGCGAAGATCTTCGGAAATATCAAAAAGCCGGTCAAAGCGCTGCTGCCAGTTGCGCGCCGTCAGCGCCGCAACGTGTTCGGCGAGCGCTGCGACGCGCTCCTTGAGAACGCCGAGCTCATCGACCAACTCGCCTTCGAGCTCATGGGGCTTGTCGGCGGGATTGAGCGCACACCAAAGGGCATGCACGCGCGCGGGCTCGCCCCAGGCGTAGTCGGGCACCTGCATCGGCTCGCCCAACTGGCGGCCGGTTTCGTCGATGGCGACGATCTGCAGGTCGGCTGCGGTCGCATTCACGCGCGGGTGATAGCCCTGCTTGAGAGCTTCTTCGAGAACGGGCGAGAAGCTCACGGCAAAAATGTGACGTTCAAAGGCGCTGCCGGGCACCCAGGCAAGCTTGTTGGCTTCGGCAAAAAGGCAGTCGAGGCGGCGCATCTCGTGAAACGAGACTTCGAGCTCATGCCAGAAAGCGCGGTCGATCTTGAAGGCGCGCTGAATGAAAAGTTCGCTTGCGGCGGTGTCGCCGCGCATTGCCGTGACGGCAAGCATGGTGGGACGCTTGACGCCGACCGAATCAAAGTCGTTGACGGCCTGGGGCTTTTTCACCGCCCCTTCGGAAGGCTGCGCATTGGGCAGCACGTGCCCGTTGGCATCGCGTTGAACCCGGGAGGGCTTGGGGGAACTCACTTTGCGGTTGCGGCGGCGAAGCATCTGCCAGCCGAAGCCGGCAGCGACGACGACGCAAGCCACAAGCGGCAGGACGACTCCGCTGATTTCATTGACAGCCATGATGATTTTTATAACCTGAAATATTCTTGTTTTTTTTCGAAGCCTGCCGTGCGCGAGCGGCCGCCGGCGCCCGTCAAGCTTCAGCCGAGGCGTAGCTAGTCTAATCTCAGCGGCCCTTTCCGGGATAGTGCCGCGCAAATTTTTTCGGCAATGCCGCCCCTTTACTCAGAAAAACTGAGTATTAGCCCCTAAAATTGACAAAATACGCCCGCAATATGCGCTCTCGTTATTGCGCTTTTTAAGCTTCTTCACCCCTTTCACCTCTTTCGCCACTTGCGGATCTGCCCATGTCTTCCGTTTTTTGCTATCCCGTCGGCCTTCCCGGCTGGAGGCTTGCCGTCAAGCTCGGCGCTCCCATCAAGACCAATGTTCTGGTTGCGTTCGACGCCGAGAAAAAGCGCTTCTCGGCCCTGTGTGTTGAATTCGACCGCAAAAATCCGCTCGCAGCTGATGCTGAAACCGTCGAATCGCTTCAAGGGAAGCTTGAAGCGGCCTTTGCGGGCGCCATTGAAAAAGCCCTGGGCAAGAGGCCGTTGATGCCTGCGCACCTCTCGGTCGACATGCATCTCGTGGCCCGGCTGCCGGTGACCGAAGACAAGGCTGCAGAGCGTGCGGCTTCTGCCGATGCGCCCATGCTGCCGCGCTGCTGCTCGGCGCGGCAGTTCATGAAGGACGAGGAAAAGGCTTAAAGGGCATAAAACCCCGACCTCTGTCCCCTTCTCTTCATTTCCCCGATTTATTTCCCTGGATGTGCGGCCAGCCAAGCGATGCCCGCGGCCGTTCTGGCGTCGACGTCCCGGAAGTGATTGCCGCTGTTGAGAACAAACGTCGTCGCAACGCCCCGGCTTTCGACATCCTTGTAGACGGCCTCGGTGCGGCTGTGCACGCTTGCCAACACTTCATTGCGGCTCTTGTGCTCCGCGTCGCCTAGCGAGAGATAGACTGCCTCCACAGCGGGCGAGAGCGCATGCGCAGCAAAGTACTCGGCAAAGTCCGGATACCAAAGAGAGCCCGACATTGAGCCGATGCGGGAAAAAGCATCCGTGCGCGTGGCGGCATATAGCGCAAAAAGGCCCGCAAGCGAATAGCCCGCGAGCGCCCGCCAGCGGGGCTCAAGTCTCCCACCCCCATCCGTTTCAATTGCCGGCACCAGGCGCTTCACAATCCAATCGAGCGTCTTGTCGGCTTCTCCCTTCATCGGGCCCATGTGCTTGGCAATCGCATTGATCGCCCAGGGCGACATCTCGTTGTTCCAATCAAAGCCGCTTGCAACGACAAGCGTCACCTCCGGCGCTTGCAAAGCATTCAATGCATCCAGGACGGCCTGCGCTTCACTCTCGGCATAGGCATTGAGATACACGACCGGGGCGGCGGGATCGGCCGCACGATTGACGGCAATCCGCCTTCCGTCAAGCTCAAACGTCTGCATGTGCTCCTTCCTTCAGCAATTTCTTCAGCGCGTGCGTGTTGCTGACGCTCTTTCTCGCAGCACAAGCGCAATGATGCTCCTGCAATCATGCTCCCGACCGAGGGCTTCATGACGACGCAAACTGCGCTTGAAGGCACTTTGATAAAATATATCGTTTCGTCCAAATGCAACCATTTGTCTGCACACAGAGGAGTACACAGTGCCAACCATCGCGAGCGGCTTTAAATTGTCCAACGGCGTCAGGATCCCCTGCATCGGCTTCGGCACCTGGCAAATTCCCGACGACGACGAGCTCGTTGCGCACATCCACGATGCGATCAGCATCGGCTACCGCCACATCGACACCGCGCACATCTACGGCAACGAGCGCAGCGTCGGCCGTGCGGTGCGCACCTGCGGTCTGCCGCGCGAAAAAATCTTCGTCACGAGCAAGCTCTGGAACACCGACAGAGGCTACGACGAGACGATCGCCGCGTTCAACAAGACGCTTGAAACGCTCGGGCTCGACTATCTCGATCTGTACCTCATTCACTGGCCTGCGGCGCGCGGCGAACCCATGACGTGGCAGAGCATCAACTCGGGCACCTGGCGCGCAATGGAAGACCTCTACAAGAGCGGCCGCGTGCGCGCCATCGGCGTGAGCAACTTCCTCGTGCATCACCTCGTGCCGCTTCTCGCGCGTGCCACGATTGCGCCGATGGTAAACCAGATCGAGTTTCACCCCGGCTACACCCAAAGCCCCACCGTCGAGTTCTGCAAGGAGCGCGGCATCCAGATCGAATCCTGGTCGCCCCTTGGGCGCGGTGCGCTCATCCGTCACCCCGTGATGGTGGAGCTTGGCGAAAAGTACGGCGTCTCGAGCGCTCAGATCGCGCTTCGCTGGTGCCTGCAGCACGGCGCGGTGGCGCTGCCCAAGTCCTTGAACCCCGAACGGCGCCGTCAGAACGCCGATCTCTTCAGTTTCTCCATTGAGGACGAAGACATGGAGCGGCTCGATTCGCTCCCGCAGACGGGCTTCTCGGGCCTAGATCCCGACCACGTCACGTTCTGATCGACTCCACGCAGACGCAGAAATCGGGCGGCTTCGGCCGCCCGAAAAAATCTTTGCGGGGTGCTTGACGCGCACCGCCCGATTTTTGGGCAAAATCAGCCTCTCACATCCCTTTTTTCTTACGGCTTTCCGCCGGCGCAGCACGAAGCTTGTGCCGCCATCCGTTGCAGAAAGTCCTTCCTACGCGACCAACCAGACATGCGTACCTTTTTCTTCGGCGCCCTGATCGTCGTCATCGTGCTTGTTCCCACCTGGATCATCGGCTCCTATGCACGCACCAAGCCCCCGGTGCTCACCTCGCCCAACATCAAGAGCGGCTTCGGCGGCCTTTTGTGGGTCTTCATCCTCGGCCAAATCGCCTGGTTTCTGCGCGCCGTCTGGGAAACCACGTTCATTACGAGCGAATTCTTCTTCATGCTCGTGCGCAACGCGGAAATGATGGTGCAGGCAGGCGTTGCAGTGCTGCCCACGGTGTTTGCCATCATCCTCGGGGCGCTCACGATCCATCAGATTGCCACGAAGCGCACGCCGGGCGCCGTGGCAAGCACGATCGTCATGCTCTGGGTGATGGGCCCGGGCGTGGCGATGTTCCAGAGCTGGTTCTTCAAGCTCGCGTTGACGCAGGCTTCGATGCTGCAGCTCTTCGGCTGGGCTCTCTTCTGGACGGTGTATCTCGCAGCAAGCCCGCGCGTGGCGCTCACCTACGGCACGCCCCGAGGCCGTCGCCTTGTGGCTGAAAACGCCGACAAGGTAAGACGCCTCTAAGAGCGACTGCCGCAATCCGAGCTCTTCACCTGCAAAAAGCCGCACCCGCTGAAAAACAAAGCGCGTGCGGCTTTTTCGCGGCTTCTTGCCGAAAAGCCAAAACCCTCGACAACGCCCCTACGGCCCGGCCTGCCAGAGGACGTAGCCCACGACAATGCCGGCGGCCCAGGCAAGCGCGAGGTACAACGCAAGGCGCTTTTTGAAATGGATGTCGGCGTTTTGCGCTTCCATCTCATGGATCTCTGCGGTCGTCTTCTTGATTCGCTCCTCAAGCCGGGCAGCAGTGAGCTCCTCACCATGCTCTGCAGCATCCCACCCCAGCGTCCGGCAGGCGGCACGTGCGATCACGTCGTCGCGCAGGGCAAGCGCTTCGGCGCTCTCATTCGCAGGCACAACGCGCACCGTGTTCCCAACGGGAATTGTCATCTCAAAGTGCGCCGCATCGGGTACGACAGAGGGCGCCTCCGAACTGCGGGCAGCGTTTTTTAGGCATGCGGCGACGGATTTGAGCGCCGCTTCACGCTCTGCGAGACGCGAAGAAATGCGCTCAAGCGTTGCGGCAAGTTTGTAGCGACCAAGTTTGAGCCGCAGCAGACGGATTTCCTCGGAGAGACTGCGCCGCAGAAGCTGCAGGCGGCAGGAGATCGCATGCGCAAAGCGCCGGCGCTCGCGGTCAAGGGCGTGCTTGAGTTCGTCAGTGAGGGAGTCGAGATCGTCCTTGTGGTCACCCTCTTCGGTGCCGGCGTCTTCAAACAGAACGACGCCGCCCAAGGCTGCAAAAAGCTGCGTACGCGCATCAGGCGTGATGCCGGCCTTTGATGCTTCTTCTTCAGACGCTTCAACCTCACCTTGAACGATGAAGGCGGCGCAGACGCCCTTTTCTTCGTCAACGAAGAGTCTCCGAGCAAACAACCGGGTGCCGTCGGGCATCTCGACAATGCCGGGCTTTGCAAGCGCGTCCCCGGCGGCCTTGACGTCCGTATCGTCCGTGAAGCCAGCACAGGCGCTTAGAAACTGCGCCTCAAGGGACAGAGGCTTCTGAGGCTTGGAATTACTTTCACTACCACCAACCCTGCTACCAACCGTTTGCATGTCGCAGCGCCTCAAGAAAAAAGAAGTGAAAGCGAGTGAATGATCATTCACTCATTCTAGCCCACGGGCAGAGGCGGCCCCCGCCCACTCGGTAAGCAAACGCAACAAAGCGCATCAAGCCTTATTGCAACAGCGCGGGCTGCCGGCTAGTTTCTTCTGAGGATGAAGTGCTTGAACATGCCCTTCAGGGTCGATTCGACGTCGGCCCCGGGCCAGTCGTGGGTGACGGGATCAAGCCCCGTGTCGATTCCGGGCGCCTTGCGGTAGATCTGAAGCGCATAGGTGTCCGTGCCGCGATCGGCAAGCCACTTTGCCGTAGCAAGGATCTGGCCGGTGGTAAAAAGCGCCGGATGCACGGTCGAGCGCGCCTCGAAGGCAACGCCCGAACGTTTGATGATCTCAAAGGATTCGAGAAAGGCCGCGTCGGCCGACTTCACGCGAACGACGCGTTCAAAGTGAGCGTCGTCGCCCGGGACGGCCTTGACGTCAAGCCCGATCCAGTCGAGACGGTCGATGATCTGCGCGAGATGCCGCGGGTAGGCGCCGCCCGTGTGCAGCCCCACCTGCATGCCGTAGGAGCGCACGACGTCGATCGCGGCCGACAGGGCCGGGTCCGTGCAGGGTTCGCCGCCGGAAAACACCACGGCGTCAAGAAGCCCTTTGCGGCGGGCAATCAGCTTCTGCACCCGCTCCCAGGAATCATCGGTATCGGCCGCGGCACGCGGCTGCATCCAGGGATTGTGGCAATAGACGCAGCGCCAGGGACAGCCGCGCACAAAGACGACCGCCGAGAGCTTGCCCGGGTAGTCGAGGCTCGTAAAGGGAGTGATCGCCGCAACCCGCAGATGCGAAGCGGGCACAAGGCCCGCCTGAATGTCTTCACGCATGAAGATTTTTTTAGAAGAACAGGTGCTTACTTCGAGCAGCCGCACTTCGATTCAACGAAGTACTTGCGCTCCTCGAACTCGCCCTTCTTGCCGATGTTGAAGGACTGCACCGGGCGATGGTAGCCCATCACGCGGGTCCAGACTTCGCAAGGCTGGCGTTCGCTGTCCTTGAGCTTGATGTCGTTTTGTTCCTGCTGGGACATTTTCATGACTCCTTCAATACAAGTTTTCAAAAACCTTTCGGATGCATCTTGAGCTTAGCGCCTGCGGGATACCGGTGGGGATGCCGAACACCCGAGTCTGTGCAAGCAGTTGTTTCCAAAAGACCAAAGATTCAAAAATTCAATCGGGCCTCGCGGTGCACAGAAGCGGCGCACTTCAATTCAAAGCCGCTTCTTTGCGCCTCAAGGCGATCAACGTTTTCCTTCGCTTCCCTGCCTTTTCGCCTCTTTGCTTTTAGGCGTGCGCGGCGACGCCTTCTGCGGCCTACGCCTGGGCGCGGGCTTCAAGCTCGGCGTGCTGCTGTTGCGCCAAGCGCGCCTTCTTGGCAGCGATAAGCTCGGCGTCGCACAGCGGGCAGAAATCGTGCCGTCCGGAGAGATAGCCGTGCTTGGGGCAGATCGAGAACGTGGGCGTAATCGTGATGTACGGAAGCTTGAAGCGCGTGAGCGTCCGGCGCACGAGATCGCGGCAGGCTTCGGCCGAGCTGATCGCCTCGTTCATGTAGAGGTGAAGCACGGTGCCGCCCGTGTACTTTCTCTGCAGATCCTCCTGCATCTCGAGCGCTTCGAACGGATCGTCCGTATAGCCCACGGGAAGCTGCGAGGAGTTGGTGTAGTACGGGTTCGAGGGGGTGCCGGCCTGGATGATGTCGGCAAAGCGCTTCTTGTCTTCCTTCGCGAAGCGGTACGTCGTGCCTTCGGCGGGCGTCGCCTCGAGGTTGTACATGTGATCCGTCTCGGTCTGAAACTCGACAAGACGCGCGCGGACGTGATCCAAGAGGCGCAGCGCCATCGCGTGACCGATTTCGTCCGTGATGTCGTGCTCGTCCTTGTAGAAGTTGCGCACCATCTCGTTGATGCCGTTGACGCCGATCGTCGAGAAGTGGTTGCGCAGCGTTCCGAGATAGCGCTTGGTGTACGGGAAAAGGCCCTGATCAATGTGGTGTTGGATCACCTTGCGCTTGATTTCAAGCGACTGCTTGGCAAGATCAAGGAGGTGGTCGAGCCTGTCAAAGAGTGCCTTTTCGTTGCCCTTGAAAAGGTAGCCCAGACGCGCGCAGTTGATCGTCACGACGCCCAGAGACCCCGTCTGCTCGGCCGAGCCAAAAAGGCCGTTGCCGCGCTTTAAGAGTTCGCGCAGATCAAGCTGCAGGCGACAGCACATCGAGCGGATCATGTTGGGCTTAAGTTCCGAATTGATGAAGTTCTGGAAGTACGGCAGCCCATAGCGCGCCGTCATCTCGAACAAAGGCAGCACGTTGGGGCTGTCCCAGTCGAAGTCGGGCGTGATGTTGTAGGTCGGAATCGGGAACGTGAAGACGCGCCCCTTGGCGTCGCCCTTCATCATCACCTCGATGTAGGCGCGGTTGATCATGTCCATTTCGTGCTGCAGCTCGCCGTACGTAAAGGGCATTTCCTCGCCGCCGATCAACGGGTGCTGGGGCTTTAAATCCTCAGGGCACGTCCAGTCGAACGTGAGGTTCGTAAAAGGCGTCTGGGTACCCCAGCGGCTCGGCACGTTGAGGTTGTAGATCATCTCCTGCATGCACTGCAGAACCTCTTCGTAGGGCACGTTGTCCTTGCGGATGAAGGGCGCCATGTAGGTGTCAAAGGAGCTGAAGGCCTGTGCGCCCGCCCATTCGTTCTGCATCGTGCCCAGGAAGTTGACGATCTGTCCCGTGGCCGACGACAGGTGCTTCGGGGCGCCCGCCTCGACCTTGCCCGGAACGCCGTTGAAGCCTTCGTTTAAGAGCGTGCGCAGGCTCCAGCCCGCGCAGTAGCCCGAGAGCATGTCGAGGTCGTGAATGTGGAAGTCGGCGTTGCGGTGCGCAAGACCGATTTCGGGCGTGTAGATGTAGTTGAGCCAGTAGTTGGCGATCACCTTGCCCGAGACGTTGAGAATCAGGCCCCCGAGGCTGTAGCCCTGATTGGCGTTGGCGTTGACGCGCCAGTCGACCTGATCGAGGTATTCGTTGATCGAAGACTCCACGTTGACCCAGCTCTTCTTGGCGTCGCGGGTCTTTGCGCGCTGCTCGCGGTAGACGATGTAGGCGCGCAGGGTCTTGAAGTAGCCCGCGTCAAAGAGCGCGTGCTCGACGGCGTCCTGAATGTCCTCAATGTGCGGCGTAGCGACGTTGAGCTCAAGGAGCTTGGGCAACACGAACTTTTCGGTCAACTCCTCGGCGCGCTCCGCACCGAACTCGCAGGTGGCCTTGCCCGCGCGTTCAATGGCTCGAACGATCTTCTGCGAATCGAAATCCTTGATCGACCCATCGCGTTTGATGAGGTGCTTGAGCTCCGAGGTCATCCTTGTCTTACTCCTAGTTGCGTGTGTTTTTCTTCTTCATCACCAGATCGATCCCGTCGTCGGGCGCAAAGCCCGAAAACCGGAACAAAAGCCGAAGGATCAACCCTCTGGCGCCGTCAGTGAGTGCCCCTGGTCGACTTCTTCGAGCACGCGGCCTGCGCCGCTCGAGGGAGCCCAAAGGGAACTCCGGCCGGATTGAACAACAAAAGACGCCGTTGCGGCGCCCTTGTCGAAATCCTGCGATGCGCTGACGATAGCAAGGGTTGGCCGCCTTGGCAATACCTCGTTGGTACCCAGCCGAAAGACCTGCCGCACCCACCGATCGCACCTCGGAATATACCATTACTAGGGATCAAGAAATATGCTCTTACTATATGTTGTGCCGTACGGGAAAATTCCAACACTGCTCTGAAAGGCTTTGAAAAGCGCCGCTGCAGGGCCTTTTTCCGAGCGCCGGGAAGCGTTGAAAAGAGGCCGGAAAGAAGCCGAAAGGAGCCGCCGGACGCCCTGTCGGCAAGGTCTGAAAGCACTCTGAGGAACCGCTTCAAAGGTCTCGTGGAGCGTCGCCGGAAGACTACGGAAAACCCTGATCTCTTGTCGGATACTTTCACAACCGCAGCCCGCACCCGGGGTCGGACTAAGAGATATTACCTATACCTCGAATTACCCCAAAAGACCTAAAAATAAGATAAAGTACGTAGCGCAGTAGGCGACAGCCTGGTTGCCTCCCTGTGCAGCAGATTCCCGAGGGGCCGTTTTCGAAGCCCTCCCTCTTCGAAAGCGAGCATTGAAGTTTGCTGCATTTTCAAGCCTGACCCTATTTCCCTGGTCAGGCTATTTTTTTACCTGCGCTTTTCCTCGCCTTTCCTCCTTCCCGCCGTCCTGTCTTCCCGCGTTCGGCCTCCCCTCTGCCGCTCTCTCAATCGGCACCCCGCCAGCCCGCGCCATTTCCGCGCCATTTCCGCCCCATTTCCACCATTTCATCTCGACATCAACGCGCCACGCAGCCGATGGCTTCGCCTTTTTTCGGCGTTCTCCGCCGCACCGCCCCTTCCCGGCTTCCCTTCAACCTCCCTTAAAAGCTCATGGACAGCACGTTGCAGACGACGCAGCGCATCTGAAAACGCTTTAGACCTTGACCAACCATCCTGGCCGGCGAATTTTTCCGAAGATGCTGCTGCCTCATTAAAAGGCCGCAAAAGGTCTTTTAAACTTTCGCCGGCAAGAAGGGGTCAGAACGGGATCATGCGGGAACCATGAGCGTCTTTAAACGCAATGCCCGCGTAAAGCAGCGATGTCCCGCACCTAAAAGATCCCTCATGATCCTTTATTTTCTTCTTGATCCGAAAAGCGCAGGACGCTCTTTACCGGTCGAGGGCAAAGCTTGACGACAAACCCATGCCCCATGGACGAAAAAAAGCGCCTTCGGCGTAAGCAGAAGGCGCAAAGAGAATCTCAACCGTGGATGAACACACGGTTTAAATGAGAGCCGTATTTTACAGATTTTTTAGGAAATCACAACATCGTACTGTTCCTGCGTATAGACGGGCTCGACCTCAAGGCTCACGGGCTTTTCGACGAAGTCCTGCAGGAGGTTCAACGCAGCCGACTCATCGTCGAGGAACATGTCGATCACAGCTTGGCTCGCGAGCACCTTGAAGGCGCGCGCATCACGGTACTGCCGGTACATGCGCACGATCTCGCGCATGATCTCGTAGCAGACCGTGCGCGAGGTCTTGATTTCGCCCCGGCCGCCGCAGACCGGGCACGTCTCGCAGAGCACGTGCGAGAGACTCTCGCGGGTGCGCTTGCGGGTCATTTCCACGAGGCCGAGTTCGGTGAAGTCCGAGATCGTGAGCTTGGTGCGGTCGGCCGCCGCGGCGCGGCGCAATTCCGACAGAACCGCCGCACGGTGCTCGTCGCTTGCCATATCGATGAAGTCGATGATGATGATGCCGCCCAAGTTTCTCAACCGCAGCTGCCGCGCAATCGTCTGCGCGGCCTCAAGGTTGGTCTTAAAGACCGTCTGCGAGAAGTCGCGCTTGCCGACAAAGCCGCCGGTGTTCACATCGATCGTCGTCATCGCCTCGGTCTGGTCGACCACGAGGTAGCCGCCCGACTTGAGCGGAACGCGGCGCCCGAGCGCGCGCTCGATTTCCTCATCGACCCCGTAGACCTCAAAAAGCGGACGCTCGCCCGTGTAGTGCACGAGAAGCGCCTCGGCCGAGGGCACGTACTTGCGCGCGAAGTCCTTCAGGGCCTCGAAGTTCTGACGGCTGTCGACGTAGATGTGGCCCGTCTCGGCCTGCACGAGGTCGCGCAGCACGCGCTTGGCAAGCGGCAGATCCTCGTAGAGAAGGCTCGGCGCGCTCGCCTTGGCCGTCTGCGCCTTGATCGTCTTCCAGAGGGCGCTCAAGTACCGCATGTCTTCGATCAGCTCAACGTCGGAAGCGCTTTCCTCGGCGCACGTGCGCACGATGTAGCCGCCCTTTTCCTCGGCCGGACGCAGGCGCGTGCACTGCTCGCGCAGACTCTCGCGGCGCGATTCGTCCTCAATGCGCTGGCTCACGCCGATGTGCGGATCCTGCGGCAGGTAGACGAGCTTGTGGCCCGCAAGCGAAATCGTGGTCGTCAACCGCGCGCCCTTGGTGCCGATCGGATCCTTCGAAACCTGAACGAGAAGCCGCTGCCCGTCGGTAAGCATTTTTTCAATCGGCTTGTACTCGCCGTTTTCGAGCCTCGCGCCCTCGATATCAAGAATGTGCAGAAACGCCGTGCGCTCAAGCCCGATGTCGACGAAGGCCGACTGCATGCCGGGCAGCACCCGCAGCACCCGCCCCATGTAGACGTTGCCCACGAGGCCGCGGTTGGCGACGCGCTCGATGTGCAGATCCTCGAGAATGCCGTCGATCAAAACGGCGACGCGCGTCTCACGCGGCGAGCAATTGATGAGTATGTCCTGCATGGGTGTTCCTGACAAAAAATTGACGGGCTGCAAGACCAATCATGGGTCCTGTCAGCCGGCATGAAAACAGCCGGTCGCGGCGCCTCAATGAAAACGTCGTGCCGGCCGCTTGCAAAATCGCCGCAATGTGATGAGGTTGAGAAAATTGACTCAGCTTTCTTCCCAAACTCCCGGCTCAGTGATTATGCCGCCTTTGCGGCAGCATCCGCCTGCTGCGGGGCGACATCCTTTCTGCGGCAGACGCCCTGCACGCACTCCCACTGGCACTGCTCGCCGCCCCACTCGGGCTGCAGCGTGATGTGGTCGATCCCGAATTCCTTTTCAAGCATCGCACGGGCGTCATCCAAAACCTTCTTCCAGTCGACGTCGTCGGCCATGAGAAGGTGCGCAGTCACCGAACCGTGTCCGGGCGCAAGCGTCCAGACGTGCAGATCGTGCACGTGGCGCACGCCTTCGATCTTGGAGAGGGCATCGCCCACATCGAAGTAGTTGATGTTTTCGGGAACCGCGTCAAGGAGCACGGCGCTCGACTCCTTCAAGACGCCGAAGGTGCCGCGCAGCACCAGAAGGCCGACGAAGAAGGAAAGGATCGGGTCGGCGAGCGCAAACGCTTCGCCTCCGAAGTAGACGAGGGCACCGGCGGCGATGGCGGCAAGCGATCCCAGCAGGTCGCCCATCACGTGCAGCAACGCCGCACGGGTGTTGACGTTTTTCTTGTCGCGCGACAGGGACCAGGCAACGCCGATGTTGATGATGAGACCGATCACGGCAACCACCATCACCGAGCCGCCCGCGACGGCCGGGGGATTTTCCAGGCGCCCCACGGCTTCATAAAAGATCCAGCCCACGACGCCCAGCATCACGAGGCCGTTTAGGAACGCGGCGAGCACCTCGATGCGGCCGTGTCCGAAGCTGTGGGTGGCATCCGCGCCGCGGCGCGAGATGAAGTTGGCGATCAAGGCAAAAAGAAGACTCGCCGAGTCGGTGGCCATGTGGCCGGCGTCGCCGATCAGCGCCAGAGAGTTGGCGTAGTAGCCGCCGATCAGCTCGACGGCCGAGAACCCGAGCGTGAGCACCACGGCAAACCCGAGCACGCTCAGGCGCACCTGCTCGGCACTATGGTTGTAGGCGCTGTCGCCTGCGTCGTGGTCGGAATACTTGGTAGCAGTTGCCGACATTTTTCCTTCGTCCCAAAAAATGGAAATCTTCCTTTGAAGATCCAAACGACAAAAATCAAGCCCTTCGAAGGCGCTTTACGGTGTCGTCAAGCGCCCCCTCGGGGCTTCGTGCCTGAAGCCTTCGCTTCAGGCCGTCGTTTGAGGCAGGGCCGACAAGGCTGCGCAGAAATCAAATTCCGCTCGCCCTGCGGCCTTTGCCGCCGAACGCGCAATCTTACTCTTTCTTGCCGGTAAGCATCGGCACCACGGAGCCTTCGCCGCCGGAAAGAAGACCGGTCTTGGCGTAGGTCTGCAGCTTCGCACGCGTATCGGTGATGTCGAGGTTGCGCATCGTGAGCTGGCCGATGCGGTCGACGGCCGTGAACATCGAGTCGCCCTTTTCCATCGTCAGACGCGACGGTTCGTACGTCAGGTTGGGCGAGCGGGTGTCGAGGATCGTGTAGTCGTTGCCGCGGCGCAGTTCGAGCGTCACTTCGCCGGTGATCGGACGGGCAACCCAGCGCATGGCGCTTTCGCGCAGCATGATGGCCTGGCTGTCGAACCAGCGGCCCTGATAGAGCAGGCGGCCCAACTTGCGGCCGTTGATGTGGTACTGCTCAATCGTGTCCTCGTTGTGGATGCCCGTGATCAGGCGCTCGTACGCGATGAAGAGAAGCGCCATACCCGGGGCTTCATAGATGCCGCGGCTCTTGGCTTCAATGATGCGGTTTTCGATCTGATCGCTCATGCCGAGACCGTGACGGCCGCCGATGCGGTTGGCTTCGTACATGAGTTCGACCGGGTTCGGGAATTCCTTGCCGTTGAGGGCAACGGGCTGGCCTTCTTCAAAGCGCACCGTCACTTCTTCGGGGGCGATCTCGACGTTCGGATCCCAGAAGGCGACACCCATGATCGGCTCGACGATCTTCATGGAGGTGCCGAGCTGCTCGAGGTCCTTGGCTTCGTGCGTGGCGCCGAGCATGTTCGAGTCGGTCGAGTAGGCCTTCTCGGCCTTCATGCGGTACTCAAAGCCTTCGGCGTTCAAGAACGCGCTCATTTCGGCGCGGCCGCCCAGCTCGGAAATGAACTGGGTGTCAAGCCAGGGCTTGTAGATCTTGAGGTTGGGGTTGACGAGCAGACCGTAGCGGTAGAAGCGCTCGATGTCGTTTCCCTTGTACGTCGAACCGTCGCCCCAGATGTCGACGCCGTCCTCGCGCATGGCGGCAACGAGCATGGTGCCCGTCACGGCGCGGCCGAGCGGCGTGGTGTTGAAGTAAGTCACGCCGGCCGTCGAAATGTGGAATGCGCCGGACTGGATGGCTGCAATGCCTTCGGCAACGAGCTGCGGGCGGCAGTCGATGAGACGCGCGTTCTCAGCACCGTACTGCATGGCGCGGCGCGGAATCGCCTCATAGTCGTCCTCATCGGGCTGACCGAGATTAGCCGTGTAGGCATAGGGGAACGCACCCTTGTTCTTCATCCAACGAAGGGCGGCGCTGGTGTCGAGACCGCCTGAAAAAGCGATGCCGACCTTCTTGCCGACGGGAACGCTTTGCAGAATCGTTTGAGACATTGTTTTCTCTTTTCCAATAGAAACCGACGAGAATCTGAGGATCGCCGGTTGTTGCAAAAAGCCGCATAAAAATCCGACGCACCCCCTGCTCTCACGCGATGGTTGCAGGGCGCCGTCGCCGGAATGCGGCACAAATTGAATCTAACCTACTAATTATGGACGAGCCGCGCCCGTTTTGCCTAAGCAAAATCAGTCAGACCGGGCGCAGACCGGGGCTCTTGCGGGCGTCTTTACATTGACTCGATTGTCACTAGATCGCGGTGTGTTCAGGCATCACCGCGCGCGGGATGTCAAGACAGATCGTCACGCCGCGCTCGGGGTTGGCAATGCCGATCAGGCGCCCGTGGTGGCGCTCAGCGATGTTGGCCACAATCGAAATGCCCAGCCCCAGGCCGTTTTCCTTGGTGGTCACCAAGGGCATCATGAAGCGGTCGACGTCTTCCTGCGTCACCTTGGGGCCGTTGTCGGTGACCTCAATGCGCCAGTAGCGGTCCTCAGGCTTCACCTCGACATGGATTTCGCCGTCTTCAACCCCTTCGATCGCGTCGGCCGCGTTCTTCAAAATATTGAGCACCGCAAGCTCGATCTCCCAGCCGTCGATGTCGGCCCACAGATACGGAATGATCTGGCGCACGACGGGCGCGGTCGTGCGGCGCGAGCGCACGAACGTTTCAATGGCCCGATCGACCGAGACGCTCATGTCCTCCATCGTGAGCTTGGGATTCTGGTGCTTGGCGTAGGCGCGCACGCGGTTGACGATTTCGCTTGCGCGCGTGCCCTGCTCGACGATTTCCTCGAGCACTTCGGTGAGGACCTTGGGATCGATCTGGCCGCGGCGGCAGCGGCGCAGAAGGCCGTTGGCGAAGTTCGTGATCGCCCCGAGCGGCTGCTTCAATTCGTGAGCGATCATGGTCGACATCTGTCCCACGATGCCCGTGCGCTCAAGGTTTGCGATGTGGTCGCGGCTAGCCGCAGCCTCGCGCTCGATGCGGTCGCGGTCGGCGACGGCCTGCGCAAGGAGCTTCGTGCGGCGCCGAACGAGCACGGACAAGGAGCCGGCGTAGAAGATGATGAGAAAGCACACCCCGAGAAAGATCATCACGGTGGTGGACTGTTCCTTTGCGAAGGTCGAAAGCCGCCAGGCGGCAAGATTGGCGTAGGGCCCGACCTTGAGGTCAAACAACAGGTCGTGCACCGCGCGGTTCGATGCGGGCAGGCTCCAGTCGACGGCTTCGATGCCGGTATTCATCGTAAAAAGCGCCGTGCCCACGGACTTTCTCAACACCTGGCTTGTTTCGGGAAGCGCTGCAAAGTAAAAGCTCGGGTAGAGCTCGGTCGAGTGCGCGCACTGCTTGAGGCCCGAGTCGCGAAGTCCCAGAAGGTGAAAGCGCGAGCGGTCGAAGTGCTCTTTGTTCACCATCCGCTCGAATTCGCACGCAGGGAGAATCGCCGCGTCGACCCGGCCGCTCATGACGGCCTGCGCGATGCGCTCGGGTTCGGCCCCTAGAAACATCACCTTGTCGGTGAGCGACTCGATCACGACGCCGCGCTGATAGAGGTCGCGAAGACCGACGAGATAGCCCGTAAAGCTCGTCGGATAGTAGGCGGCGATCGTCTTGCCGCCCAGGTCCTTGGGAGAAGAAATCGAATCGTCGTCCGAGCGGGAAATAAAAAGCGAGCCCGCTCCCACGGACGGGTCGGCCGAGGACAAGGGCCAGACCGAGGCGACGGCCTTGAGGCCGTTCGTCGTTTCGTAGCGCGTATAAAAGCCCGCATCAAGAATGAGGAAGTCGACCTCGTTGTCGGTGATGGCGTTCACCAACTGCTCGACGTTAAGCGACACGAATTCGACGTTTCGATCGCCAAAAACGCCTTGGAGCTGCTCGCGGGTCTTGCGGTAGGCCGCGCCGTTGTTGAAGTTCACGAAATCAAGCTGCACGCCGATGCGCATGGGCTTGCTGAAAAACGGCACGGTAATCGCGTTGTCGTCAACCGCCTCATCGACCCCGGCGCTGTCGTTGCCCGAGGCCTTGCCTCCCGATGCGTTGCCGCTTGCCGCAGCGTTTTGCGCCGCAAGCTTGTCGACCGGGCTCTTGTCGGCCTGCTCGCGTGCGTTTTTCCACGCCGGAAGCGAGCTTTCGGGCAGGATCACCAGACCCGGGCCCGGCTGCTCGAGGCTGAAGTCCTGCGCTTCGGTTGCCGCGGCAAAAAGCGTGCCGGCAAACAAAAAAGCCGCCGCCGAAACCGCTGCAGCGAGTGTGCGCACGCGCCTCTTTCCCGAGACGCCCTCGTTACCGAAACCCAAGTGAAACTCCTCAGACGTGCTTCAAAAAAATGTATCCGCTTGACGAGCCAAAAAGTCCGCCCTGTTGCGCCGGCTTCAATCCTTGAGATTCACAATAAAAGAAGAAGCCTGCGACGGACGGACGTTGAACGCTGCCGGTGGTCAGATGCCCGGAATCAGAATGTGCTTGCCGGGCTTGCGGTGGTCGATCACGCGCACGATGTCGTAGGTGCTCACAAGACCTTCGTCGGCGCGCTGCACGGTCGTCACGTGCATGTTGACGATGAGAATTTCGCCCGGACGCAGGCCGAAGACGCCGCTGTCGATCGTGTGCAGGAACTCTTCGTCGCACATGCGCGCGTGAATCGTCTGAAGCCCGTCGGTAAAGCTCCAGCAGTCGTCGTTGCGGAATACCGGGGCGGCAAGCGCCAGCGCCATGGTGCGCACTTCGTCGACCAGGGGCACCTCGGCGTCCTCAACCAGCGCAAGCGACGTGATGTCGCCCGCACCAAGCTCAAGGATCGGCGCGCGGGTCTCGCGCTCGCAGAAGATGATGTGCGAGATGTCGGGATCGGCGATGGCGCTCACCAACTGCTGCAGACCGCGACGCACGCCGATGTGGCGCAGGAGTCGATAGGTGTTCACCGGAATGTGAAAGACCTCGTCGCCCACCTCGACGTCGACCAGGTCGCCCGTGAGAAAGACGCGGTCGATGTGGCGGCCGTTCAAGCGGATCAGAAACGGAATGAGGCCTCTCACCCAGCCTTCGGGGCGCTCGGCTTCGGATTCATCGGCAAGATCGGGGGCGCGCAGGCCCAGGGCCTCCATCACGACCGCCGGCTGCGGATCGATGTACTGCGGCACGCCCGCAAGCGAAGCGCGGCGCGCCATGCCGTAGTTGGCGTTAAAGCCCAGATCGACCTCAAGGCACCCCACTTCGTCGGTGGCGCGCACGTCCACCTCGGGTTCGACGAGATAGCCGAAAAGCGCGCGGCCGGCATTGGTGAGCATCGCATCCAGACCGATCACGGATTCGCGAACGGCAGGATTGCCCGAGGTCGTCTCACGACGGCGCAGTCCTTCATATTCAATATCGAAAACAGCTAGCGTCACTTTTTGCCTTCCCCACGTGTTGTCTTGCGCCGGCGCCCTGCGTCATGCACCCGATTTTTCTACGGGCCCGCGGCGGCCTCCGAGCCGGCGGCGCGAACATCTATAATCGTTTCCCATTGCCCGCAAAGCGTCCTCTGAAGGCAAAGCCTCTGCGGGCCTCTTTACGGTCAACTTTTCTATTTTAGTCAAGCGCTTGCGCAAATTGAATACGCCCGATCAATCCGCCCGCTGCGCCGGGAGCCGCGATTTCGGCTCTTCCGAGGCCTGCGCCGACTTTGCGATCCTGCCGCTTTCGGACGTGCTGCCGCCGGATCTCGCGCGCCGCGTGCTCGCCCCTTTGTCCGAGCTTGGTATCACCTGCGCCGACGATCTTTATGAATGCATCGGCAATCTCGGCGGCACGTGGTACCGCAACGCGCAGGGCATCAGCCAGGACGATGCCGCGACCTTGACCGAGTGGCTTGCCGCCCACAGCGAGGAAGTGGGCGAAATCACCGCGCGCTTCTATCCGCCCGGACGGATCCCGGAGGCCTTGACGCAGACGGTCGTTGACGAACCCGCCCACGACCTCGTCCCGCAGGCGGCCGACTTTGATGCCGTCATCAACCGCGAGCTCAATGTGAGTGACGGTATGGGCGACGACGCTTCAATCGCTGCACCCGAATCCGACGACGAGACTCCATTCGATTCTGCCGAGTACGACGCCGACGATGCTGCCAACGCTTCCGGCGGCCGCAGCCTTGCCGCACTCACCGCCCGGCTTGACGCGCAGGCCCTGTCGGGCGCCACGGGCCTCAACCGTGCCCGCGCCGATCAGTCGGCTCTGGGTGCCGGCAACGACCTCGAGGCGATCGCCCTCTGGCTCAAGGCGCGCGCGGCCAACATCAATACGCTTGCGCAGTACAAAAAGGAAGCCGAGCGTTTTCTTCTTTGGTGCACGTTGGAGCGCGGCAAGGCCCTGAGCTCGATCACGGCCGAGGATGCGGCGCTCTACCCCACCTGGCTTGAAGAGTTGGGGAGAAAAGAACCTCAGGACTGGGCGCAGCGCTGGAAGCTTCCTCAAAGCGCCTGGATTGGACCCCGCAATGCGCCGCGTCTTTCCGCTCAATGGCGCCCCTACAACGGGCCGCTTTCGGTTTCGAGCCGCCGCGTGGCGATGACGATCGTGCGAATTCTCTTTGGGTTTCTCGTGCGCACCGGGTATCTGCGATTCAATCCCTTTGATCAGGTGAGCACCAAGGTGCATTTCCTTGCGGGCGAAGGGGCGCCGAGCGCCTTTGCCGACCGGTCGCTCACGCCCCGGCAGTGGGAGGAAGTCACCGCTCACCTTGAAGGCCTTGAAGATACGGCCGCTTCCCGCCGCATGCGCGTGATCCTCTCTTTGGGCAAGGGCCTCGGCATGCGCGCCTCGGAAATGATCAACGCCCGCGCGGGCTGGATCGTGAGCCGTCGCATCGGCGACGAGGATCTCATGGTGATTGAAATCGTGGGCAAGGGCGACAAGATCAGGCGGCTTCCGATTGCCGCCGAAACGCTTGCGGCGATCAACGCCTACTTTGAAACCCGAAACCTCCCGCCCGTGACGAAGTGTCCGGCGGACACCCCGCTTCTAGCGAACCTTCGAGGGCACGCCGCACGGGAAAAAAAGACCACCGGAGTGCTGGTGCCCGCCGCAGGAGAGAACAAAACGGCCGCAAACGGCATCTCGCGCTCGGGGCTTTATCGCGTGCTTACCGAATTCTTTGAAGCCGCGGCGCTTGCCGTCGAGTCGAAGTCCGAGGCCGACGCGGCCAAACTGCGCGCAAGCTCCACGCACTGGCTGCGGCATACGTTTGCCACGACCGCTCTCAAGGCCATGGACATCAACATCGTTCAAAACGCCATGGGCCACGCATCGATCGGCACCACGAGCCGCTACCTCACCCCCGAGGAGTCGCAGATCGCGCAGGCGATGAAGAGAATGAAGCCGCTTTAATCGAGCGTGCTTTTCGAGCTTTTTCAGGGCTCAAAGTCGAAAAAACGGCCGCAACGTGCGACCGTCTCTATATGCGTCGTCGGGCTTTTCTGCAGCCCGCTGCCCATCAGCGCTTTTTGAGAGCCGCAAGGCAGGCAAAGGGATTGGCGCGCTGCATCGTCTCGGGTGTTTCCTCCGTCTGCATGCGTTCCTCATCAGGCTCGCAGTCGTCGTGCTGTGCAAAGAGGGGCAGCGACAGGATCAGCTCCTCCTCGACCCAGGCGGCCACGTCGAACTTGCGCGAACCCACGACGATCTCGTCGTCGCCGTCCTCTTCAATGGGCATGGCGTCGGCCTCGGCTTCGCTCTTTACGAAGAGAAAGGACACAGTCTTTTCGATTTCAAGCGTCACCGGCTCGCCGCAGCGCACGCAGCGCGTGGTGATCTGCGCATCGATCGTGAGATCGGCGCCGGGCAGCTCCCGACGGCCGGCCGTACCAACGGCCTTCCAGTGCACGCGCACGGCTCCAAACTCGGAGTCAAGCATTGAGATCAACGCGGGGAGCTCGTCGCCCGTGAAGTCGCCCGAAATCTCGGCTCGGGCGCGGGAAAGTTCAAAGATGTCCGTATATTGCATTTGTTGATTGTTATCGGCGGGCGCGTGCCGAGAGCGGCCGTGCTGCCGCGCCCGTCAAGTTAGAATGCGCACATTATGACAAACATTGATCTTATTCTGGCGTCGTCCTCGCGATATCGCCGTGAACTTCTCGACCGTCTGGGCGTTGCCTACCGCACCATGAGTCCGGACGTGGATGAAACCCCGCTTGCCGGCGAAGCCCCCGCGGCTCTCGCGCAGCGTCTGGCCCGCGCCAAGGCGCAGGCCGTGGCCGCAGCCAACCCAGGCGCCGTCGTGATCGGCTCGGATCAGGTCTGCGATCTCGAAGGCAAGCCGCTGGGCAAGCCCGGCAACTTTGAAAAGGCCGTGGCGCAGTTGGAAAGCATGCAGGGCAAGCGCGTCGTCTTTCACACGGCCGTGTGCGTCGTGCACGCCGACGGCACGTTTGAAGAAACGGTAAGCGACACCGTGATCGTCATGCGCAGCCTCTCGCGCGAGACGATCGAAGAGTACGTGCGCCGCGAAGAGCCCTACGACTGTGCGGGCAGCGCCAAGATCGAGCGGCTGGGCATTGCGCTCATGCAGTCCGTTACAAGCGACGATCCGACAAGCCTCATCGGGCTGCCGCTGATGCGGCTCACCTCGATGCTTGCCCGTGCGGGCGTCCCGGCCATCAAGGGATTGACCGCCTAAAAAGGCCCAAGCACCCATGTCCGGTACGCTTTTCCTCATTCCCAACCGCATCAGCTTCACGGCCCCGGCCGAGACGCTGCCGCAGGAGACGCTTGCGGCCGCCCGCGGCTGCCGGCGGTTTCTGGCGGAAAACGCCCGCTCGGCACGCGCCTTTTTAAAGGCCGTCGGCCATCCGGGCCCCATTGCGGAGCTCTCAATTGCCGAGATCGGGCACGAACCCGATCCCGCGCAGTTTGACGCCTGGCTTGCTCCCGTTGCTGCGGGCGAAGACGCCGCGGTCGTCTCCGAATCCGGATGTCCGGGCGTTGCCGACCCCGGTGCGGGAATCGTGGCGCGGGCCCATGCGCTGGGCATCCGCGTGCGTCCCATGGTGGGACCGTGCTCGATCCTATTGACCTTGATGGCGAGCGGCATGAACGGGCAGCGCTTTCGGTTTCTGGGCTACCTTCCCATTGCCGACAACGAGCGCGCCGAGGCGCTGCGCGCGCTTGAGCGCGCCAGCCGAGCTCCCCACGCGGGCGGCGGCGAAGTCGCCTTTGACGGCGAAACTCAGCTTTTCATCGAAACGCCCTACCGCAACAACCGGATGCTTGAGGCGATGACCGAGATCTTTGCGCCGGATACGCGCATCACGGCCGCCGTCGACGTTACGGGCGACGAGGAGTCGATCCGCACGCTCACCGCGCGCGAATGGAAGCCCCTGGTGGGAACGCTCCCGAAGCTTCCCACGGTTTTTGCCGTGCTCGCCTCGCCTTCAGCAGCTCCCAAAGCGCATAAAACATCCCAAGCGCCCCATCCGGCGAAATCTCAGCTGAAAGGCCCTGCCCCTGCCGCAACGCACAAGAAGGCGCCCGCCGCACGCGGCGCCTCTCACGTCCCGCATCCGCGCAGAGCGCCCAAAAAGCATTAAGACCCGCGCAGACCTTTTCAGTCCGCATCGGGCCTCAATGAGGTGCATCAGAGCTTTGAAGCCTCAGGGCATCAGGCCTGCTCTTCACCCAGAATTTCCTTGCGCAGCTGGGCAACGGTTCTCACGATCGCCACATGCGGCAGCGCCGCAAGATCGGCTTCGGCGCACGCGCCCCAAGTCACGCCCACAGCGTCGGCCCCTGCGTTTTGCGCGAGCTGCAGATCGTGCACGCTGTCGCCCACCATCAGCATGTCGTGCACGTCGACGCCCGTGCGGTCGGCAAGTTCCAAGAGCATCGCCGGGTTGGGCTTGGGGAACGACTCGTCGGCCGTGATCGTCTCTTCAAAGAGGTGTTCAATCCCGGTGAGCGCAAAGACGCGGTCCAGACCTCCGCGCGACTTTCCGGTTGCCACCGCAAGCCGCATGCCGCGCGAGCGCATGTCGTTTAAAAGCGCCTCAAGCCCTTCCATGACCTCGACCTTGGCCTCGCGGGTGATGTACCAGCGCTTGTAGGCCGCGGCGTACTCGTCCCAGCGCTCGTAGGGGCAGTCGGGATTGACGATGCGCATCGAGTCGGCTGCGCCCAGTCCGATCACCGAGCGCGCAAGCTCAAGGCTCGGCACCTTGAGTCCGAGCGCACGGGCGGCTTCCTGAATGCCGCGGGCGATGAGCCCGGTCGTGTCCATCACCGTCCCGTCCCAGTCAAAGACGTAAAGTCCGTAAGTTCTGAGCGTCATGCTCCGAGTCTTCCTTTTATTGTCGTGAAATTGTCGTGAAGCGGCCAAAAGCCGCACGCGTTCCGCATCGCGGCGGGCTCGCAGGGACAATGGAAGCCCTTGAAGCCCAGCCGATGCGCAGATTGAAATCGTTGTCTTGAGGTTTTTTCTCAGGCCTGAGGCTTCTCGCCTGCGCCCTCGGCCTGCGGCTTCTTCTGACGCGCTTCGAGCACCTCGAGCACCCCTTCGAGATCCTCGGGCAGAGGCGCCACCACATTGATGGGCTCGCCCGTCACGGGGTGCGTGAAGTCAAGCCGGTAGGCGTGCAGGAACATGCGCGAAAAGCGCACGCCCAACAGGCCCTTTTTGACCGCGTCGTTAAAGCCGTAGTCGCCGTACTTCTCGTCGCCCACGAGCGCAAAGCCCGTTTCGGCCGCATGCACGCGGATCTGATGCGTGCGACCGGTCTTGAGCTCGGCATCAAGATAGGTCACCTCGCCAAAGCGCTTCAAGACGGTAAAGATCGTGTGAGCCTTCAACCCGTGCTCGGGGTCGACGCGCACGCGGCGCTCGCCGCTTGCGAGCGTGTACTTCGCTAGCGGCAGCCGCACGTGCTGGCGTTCGTTCACCCAGTCGCCGCGCACCAGAAGCCGGTAGTGCTTGATCACACGGCTTTCGCGCTGCATTTCGTGAATGCGCACGAGCGCCTTGCGGGTCTTGCAGATGATGAGAACGCCCGAGGTGTCGCGATCCAGGCGGTGCGCAAGCTCAAGAAAGGGCGCCTGGGGGCGCTGCGCGCGAAGCCGCTCGATGAGACCAAACTTGATGCCCGAGCCCCCATGGCAGGCAAGGCCCGCGGGCTTGTTGACGATGAGGAGGTCGCGGTCTTCAAAGAGAACCGGAAGCTCCTCTTCGGTCACGGCCGGCGCCGTCGGCTTTTCAAGCGGCTTTTGCGACACACGCACCGGCGGCAGACGCACCACGTCGCCTTCGGCAACGCGCGAGTCGACGTCCACGCGCTTTTTGTTGATGCGCACCTCGCCCGCACGCACGATGCGGTAGATGTGGCTCTTGGGGACGCCCTTCAGAATCCGCAGCAGGAAGTTGTCAAGGCGCTGCCCGTCGCTTGCGGCATCGATGGCCACGTAGTTCACGCGCGAGGAATCAAGCGCCGCACCCGGCTGCAGGTGCAGCGGCGCTTCAAACGAAGAGGCCGCGGCGGTCTCGGAACGGTTCTCGGACATGGGAAAAGAAGTGGTTGGCAAAAATCAAAAGGCCGCTGCAATGCCGCATGAAAGTCGGTTTCATCGCAGAGCCGTCGGAATCGAATATTTTACGGAATCGTCGCCCGCGGGCGCACCGCCTGAGCCCACGGACATCGCCCGGACTTTTGCGCACCCTCCGCGCCCCTCCCCTCGCCCTTTCCTTCCCTTCCTTCTCGGGTCTTCTTCAGCTCACCTTGAGAATGTCGTTCCAGTTGGTGGTAGGGCACGGACTCAGCAGGTCGCGCCGCATGCGCCAGTCCTGCGTCAAATGCGCCGAGGCGGTCGTGAGCGCCGTGCTGCCGAAGCGCCGGGCGATTTCGTCCATCGACTCCTGCATGCGCTCGCGTCGCTCCAAAACCGCCAGGGCCTCGCCAACAAAGAGCGTCTCGGGCACGAGCGCGCCCTCAAAGGGCGTGAGGTCGGTTAAAAAGACGCCCGCCTTCTTGTAGAGAAACCCCGCACGGAAAAACCGCCGCACCAGAGCGATCGCCGTCTGCGTGAGCGTCACGAGATCGGCGCAGGCGTGTTCGAGCGGCACGCTTTCAAAGACGCCGTAGGCCGGAGCATCCTCCTTGAAGGGGTCCGTATGAAAGAGCACGCCCACCGTGCGTGCGGCGCTTTTCTGCCTGCGCAGGGCGCGCACCGCATCGATCATGTGCGCCGAGACGGCGGAAATAACGGCATTGATGTCCGAGGACGCCGTCCCGAAGCTGCGCGTGCGCACGATCTGCTGGCGCGCCGCGGCGTTGGGCTCTAGCGGCAGGCAGGAGACGCCGTTGAGCTCACAGTGCGTGCGCGCGAGCACCACGCCGAAGCGCCGCAGCACGAGATGCGCGTTCATCCGGGCAAGTTCCAAGGCCGTGTGCACCCCCATCGCCTCAAGCTTTTGCGCCGTGCGCGAGCCCACGCCCCAGACGTCCCTTGCGGCGGTCTTGGCAAGCGCCCGCTCGCGGCGCGCGTCGGTAAGCTCAAGCCAATTGACCGTGCCGCCGAAGGCCGGATACTTCTTGGCGTAGTGGTCGCAGAGCTTGGCCAGGGTCTTCGTGGGCGCTATGCCCGCGCAGGTCGGAATCCCCACCCACTTGAGCACGCGCGCGCGGATCGCCTGCACCAGCGCGGTCTGCGCGGCGGGCTCGCCCTCCCCCAGGCCGGTGATGTCGCCAAAGATCTCGTCGATCGAATAGGACTCAAGCACCGGGAGCATCGAGGCGATCGTGCGCTGCATGCGGCCCGAGATCGACTGATAGAGCTCGTAGTTGGAAGAGCACACCGCCACGCCGCGCGCCTTGATGAGGCCGCTTACCTTGAAGTAGGGCATGCCGCGCTTGAGGCCGATCGCCTTGGCTTCGCTTGTGAGCGCCACGATGCAGCCGTCGTTGTTTGAGAGCACCACGACGGGCTTGTTTCGCAACTGCGGCCTGAAAAGCCGCTCGCAGTTGCAGTAAAAGGAATTGCCGTCGATATGCACGAAGACCGTCTGCGGCATCTTCAGCTCCGGACACGCATTTGATATACGAAATAATTTTGCATACTGCAATTTTCTGCATACAATTTGTTTTGTCAAGTTCTCTTTAAAAGATCCTCACCATGACGACGCAAGAGCCGGAAAACCTGAAGGAAACCGCAGACGAAGCCCTGCAGCAGTCCTCCGCAGAGGCTGCCGAGAACGTCAAGGACACAAAGCCCGCCCGCAAGGCCTGCCGTCCGAAGGCGCCCCGCGACCCCAACGCGCCCTCCCGCGGTCCCGGACGGCCGCCGAAGGGCCCCGTCCCCTACCGCATCAACCTGCAGGTGCGCGTCACCGAAGAAACGGCCGAGGCCGCCCATCGATTGGGCGGCGCCGATTTCCTGCGTCCCTTGATCGAAAATGCGATCAGCCTGCACGAAGCCTCCAACAAGGCGGACGCCGCGAGCCGCCTTGCGGTCCGAAAGCCCGCCGCGGGCGACCCGCCGGTGAAGTTCGTCGACATGCTCGCCGTCTGCGGCTTTCCGTCGCCCGCGCTTGACTACGCCGCGCAGGAGCTTTCGCTCAACGACTACTTCGTGCGGCATCAGGACGCGACCTACATCGTCGAGGCGCAGGGCGACTCGATGATCGACGCCGGTATCCGCGAAGGCGACATTCTCATCATCGACCGCTCGGTGGAGCCCCGCAGCGGCGACATCGTGCTCGCGTACCTGCACGGGGACTTCACCTTGAAGCGTCTTCGCATCGTCGACGGCGTGCCGGAGCTGCATCCGGAAAACCAGGCCGGGACCTACCCCGTGATCCACCCGAGCGAGTATGACGACTTTCAAATCGAAGGCGTGCTCGTGGGCTCGGGCCGCCGCTACCGCAAGTAGCCTGCAGGAAAAGGCTAAAGAAAGACCGAAGAAGCCCCGGGCCGGTCGACAAATGTCGTAGACGTGCCTGCGCTTGAGGCTATATACTTGCGTGTCCGCATCAGCTGAGTGCAGCGGGGTGAGTTTGTCCCCGAGGCGCCCTGTCTGCCCGGATTCACCGAGGCGGAATTCGAAAGAAATCCGTCATATCGGGAGGCGCCGCGCATTGAATGTTCCCGCAGAGATCCGCGGGCAGCGGCCGGCACCGTCAAAAAGGGTCAGCAACCGGATACTGCCGTACGTCGTTGCGGGAAGTCCGTCGTCGCTGATCCGCAGAAAAAAGTTTCATCAACGCCCGCCTGAGCGCAGCGTCCGCAGGAAATGCCGCCCCGGCCAAGTCATTGATGCACCTCGAAGCACAAGGGTGTCTTCGGTACAGCGTGCTCTGCAGTGCTTGGATCGGCATCCAGCCTTGCGCGGCCGCGCTCAAACGGCGGGCACAGTCGCCGTCACGGACCTCACGAAAAGGAAGTCCGGGCGGTGCTCTGCCGGCGGCATCAACCCCCGTCGGCCTCTTCTCTGAGAAGTATCGGATCCTTATGCTGCCGCACGACGCCGTCTTCATGACGTTCACGCTGCACCTCGTGGCCGGAATCATCGGCCTGACACGGGGTGCGGTTGCGCGTGCGTGCACCATCCGCGTGCTCAATCGAAAGCTCCTCAGTCTTGTGGGGGATCGAGCTGTCAGACCGGGGCTCTGCGAGCGCCAGTCTGAATTCCGCGGCCGCCCAGTTGCGCGGCTTCGCGATGTTCTGTGCTCTCCTCACGGCGTCGTGCCGTTTGATCGGCCCGACCGACACAATCTGAAGTGGATATTGCGCTTTCGCTCCCGCCCGGATGCCGGTGACGGAGCGGCGGCTGCCGCTCGTACCGGATGCCGCCTGCGATTCCGGGGCTTATCCAAAGCCCCGGTGCCGTTGCGCGCATCAATCATCTGATTGTCCGCATCTTCCCTGAAAAAGAGGCCTGCGTCCGAAGGGTTCGCTTCCGGCACGTTCAGACGGCCACCCGCGTCAGTGGCGGCCGAGTCAGGAGTGCCAAATTGAAACGCATGCTAATTAACGCCACCCACGCCGAGGAAACCCGCGTGGGCATCGTTGACGGTCAGAAGCTCGTCGACATCGACATCGAGACGAGCGGCCGCGAACAGCGCAAGTCCAACATCTACAAGGGCATCATCACCCGCATCGAGCCCTCGCTCGAAGCCTGCTTCATCGACTACGGCGAGGAGCGCCACGGTTTTCTCCCCTTCAAGGAAGTCTCGCGCAGCTACTTCAAGGAAGGCGTCGACGTGCGTACGGCCACGATCCGCGAAGCGCTCACCGAAGGGCAGGAGCTCATCGTTCAGGTCGAAAAGGAAGAACGCGGCAACAAGGGTGCGGCGTTGACGACCTTCATCAGCCTCGCCGGCCGTTATCTCGTTCTGATGCCCAACAACCCGCGCGGAGGCGGCGTCTCGCGCCGCATCGAGGGTGAAGAGCGCCAGGAACTGCGCGAAGCGATGGATAAGCTCGACCTCCCCGCAGGCATGAGCACGATCGCCCGCACGGCGGGCATCGGCCGCTCGGTTGAAGAGCTCCAGTGGGACCTCAACTACCTTCTCAAGCTCTGGAGCGCCATCAGCGAAGCCGCTGCTCCCCAGTACGAGTACACCGTCAACGACAAGGGCCGCACGGTTCGCCACTACACGACCGAGTCGGTGCGCGACGGCAAGCCCTTGAAGCGCGCCAATCCGGCGCCTTTCCTGATCGTTGAGGAAAGCAATCTCGTCATTCGCGCCATCCGCGACTACTTCCAGCCCGACATCGGCGAAATCCTCGTTGATACCGACGACATCTACGATCAGGCCCGCCAGTTCATGGCGCACGTGATGCCCGACATGGTGCCGCGCGTGAAGCGCTACCGCGACGAAACGCCGCTCTTTTCGCGCTTTCAGATCGAGCACCAGATTGAGACCGCCTACTCGCGTACGGTTCCCCTGCCCTCGGGCGGCGCGATCGTGATCGACCACACCGAAGCGCTCGTTGCCGTGGACGTGAACTCGGCTCGCGCCACGCGCGGCGCCGACATCGAGGAAACGGCCCTACGCACGAACCTTGAAGCGGCCGACGAAGTGGCGCGCCAGATGCGCCTGCGCGACTTGGGCGGCCTCATCGTGATCGACTTCATCGACATGAGCGAGCGCAAGAACCAGTCGCAGATCGAGCAGCGCTTGAAGGAAGCCATCCGCCCCGACCGCGCCCGCGTGCAGGTCGGAAAGATCAGCCGCTTTGGTCTGATGGAACTTTCGCGCCAGAGACTGCGTCCGTCGCTTTCCGAAGGCAGCCACATCACCTGCCCGCGCTGCAACGGCGTCGGCGTCATCCGCGACACCGAAAGCAGCGCCCTGCAGGTGCTGCGCATTCTGCAGGAGGAGGCCTCCAAGGAAGGCACGGGTGCGCTGCACGCTCAAGTGCCCGTTGATGTTGCAACCTACATCCTCAACGAAAAGCGTCAGGAAGTCTCCAAGATCGAAAGCCGCTACAAGGTTTCGATCGTGCTGATCCCCAACACGTCGCTTGAGACCCCGCACTATCACATCGAACGCCTGCGCGCCGACGACGAACGCCTCGACGACGACCTCGCAAGCTACAAGCGCGCCGAGGATCTCTCGCCCGTGGCCGACGACCCGTATGCGCTCAAGTCCGCCAACGACGAGGCCAAGAGCCAGCGCCCAAAGCAGGTGCCGGTGATCAAGAACATCCTGCCGCAGGACGTTGCGCCTGCGCACACGCCTCGCGCGCCCAAGAACGCCGAAGACGCCGACAAGAAGCGTGCGGCCGAAGCGCCGGCGCCGAAGTCGGAAGGGTTCTTCACGAAGATCCTCTCCTTCTTCGGTCTGGGCGGCTCGGAAGCGGAAAAGAAGCCCGCCGCCGCTCCGGAAAAGAAGGAAGACGCCGAGAAGAAGCCCGCTCGCGGCGATCGTCGCGGCAAGGGCCGCGTCCGTTCGCGCGATGAAGCGCGCGCCGAGCGCGGTGCCGGCGACAAGCGCCGTACGCCGCGAGGCGAACGTGCCGAGCGTGGTGAGCGCGGTGACCGTGCCGAACGTCCGGAACGTGCCGAGCGTGCCGAGCGCCGCGGCCGTCCCAACCGCGATCAGCGCGAAAAGGTTGAAGACAAGCAGCTTGCCGCTCAGGTCGAGGAAACGACCGAGGTGAAGGCTGTCAAGGCCGCAGCGCCCGCTGCCCCTGAAGCGCAGGAAGCCCGCACGGAAGAACGCCGCCAGCGCCGCAGTCGTCGTCCGCGCCGCGAGGATGCTCCGGCCGACGAAGCCGCTGCCGAAACCACTGTTTCGACGCAGGAAACGACGCCCGCTGAAGCTGTTGAGACTGCCGCTCCTGCCGTCAAGGCCGAGACGGAAGAAACCGCCGCCGCGCAGGCGCCTGAAGCCGCCGAAGACAACGATAGCGGCAATGCTCCGCGCGCCCGTGGTGAGCGCCGCAGCCGCAAGCCGCGTGCTGAAAAGCCCGCGAAGACGGAAGCCGAGGCCGCCGCTGAAACCGCTGCCGGTGAAGGCGCTGAACCCGCAGCTCCTGCCGACAAGCCCGAAGCCGAGGAAAAGCCCCTGGCCGTCGAGCCTGCCGCAACTGAAGCGGCCGACGATGCCGTGCAGTTCTCGGACGCGCCTGAAAACGACGCCGAGCCCGTGATCGAAAGCGACAGCCGCCGCCGTCGTCCGCGCCGCCGTCGTCGCTCGACGCGCGCGTCGGAAACGACGACCGTGACTGCGGCAAGCGCTCCGCTCGAAGGCGCTCAGGACTCTGAATCCAAGGCGCAGGCCGAGGAACCGGCTGCTGAGGTGAAGGAAGAAGCCGCAGCCGTTGAGCCCGCTGCCGAGGTGAAGACCGAGGTTGCTGCCGAGGCCGTTGCCGAAGTGAAGACCGAAGCTGTTGCTGAAACGACCGCCGAAGTGGCTGCCGAAGCCGCACAGGCGACCGTCGTCGAAGAGCCCCGTGAGGTTCTCACGCAGATCGAGACGAGCCCCGAAGCCGTTGCTGCAGCCGCCGCTGCTGCTGCCGCCGCACAGGCCGAGGCTGCCGCCGCCGAGGCTGCCAAGCCCCGCCGCGAGCGCGTTGCGCCTGAGGCGAGCGCCATGGAAAGCGAGACGCCGCTTGTGCAGATCGAGACCGTGAAGACGCCCGAGCTCTTGGCCGAACAGGCTGCTACGGCTGAAGCCGAAGCTGCCGCCAAGGCCGCCGAGGAAGCCGCTCGCGCCAACCCGGTGCCCGACATCGCCGTGGGTCTTGCCGAAAACCTTGAAAAGGCAGGCCTCACCCAGGTCGACACGGATGCCTCGCTCTGTGAGCCCGTGACCTACGAAGCCGTGAAGCAGCCGGGCCGTCCGCGTCCACAGCTTCCCGACATCAAGGAAGAACCGCTTGAGCAGGTCCACACGGATCCGAAGTACCTCGAGCAGCACTAAGGCGCAGTGACCGTCCCCATGGGCTCAAACCCACGGGGGCAGTTCCCAAGCGCGAAAAAAGCCCGCGAGCCGTAACAAGCACGCGGGCTTTTTTGCACCTCAACGAAATAAAAGGCGCGGAAGGACCAAGGGCTTAAAGAAGCGTCTCGCCCAGCGGCTTGATGCGGTCTTCAAGGCCTGCGAGCATCAGCAGAAAGAGAATCGACTTCTGCTCGCATTTCTCGACGCCTGCCGGATCAAACCATTCCTTCAGCGTATGGCAGCCGAACTCGCGGCCGCCGCGGCCGAGGCACACCGCAGGGATCCCGCGGGCGATGGCCATGTTGGTGTTGGTGCAGCCGCCCGGAAGCATCTGCGGCTCCACGCCCACGGCGCGCGTGACGGCTTCCGTGGCGGCAATGATGCGGCACTCCCTTGATTGGCTTCCGGCGGGGACGTCGAGGATCTTTTCGGCGCGCACCTTGATGAGACCGGGCGTTGCCTTAGCGGCGTTTTCCGCGTCGGCCGCCGCCTCGCAATGGGCGATGATGCGGCGGTTGACCTCCTCAAGAACCCCTTCGCTGTTGGAGCGCACGTTCATCTTGATCGTGCACTTCTGCGCGATCCCGTGAATCGCCTGCCCGCCTTCGATGAGGCTCACGGTGGCAATCGTCTTGGGGTCGGCGGGAAGCTTCATGTCGGCAATGGCCGCAGCCGCCCGGCAGGCCGCGTGAATGGCGCTCGGCATCCCGCTTGCGGTCCAGGCGTGGCCGCCGGGGCCCTCGAAGGTGACAGACCAGTCGGTCATGCCGGTCGCGTTGGCGTAGTAGATGCTGCTCGTGGCGCCGTCAATCGAAATGGCCGCAAGAAGCTGTGTTTCCCTTTCGAGGTCTTCCAAAAGCCACTTCATGCCGCGCATGCCGCCCAGGCCCTCCTCGCAGACGGTGGCGGCAATGATGATGTCGTGCCAGGGACGGATGCCTGCGTCCTTGAAGGCGCGCAGTACCGCGAGGTTTGCGGCAAGCGCTCGGGTGTCGTCGCAGATGCCCGGGCAATGGATGCGTCCCTCGTTGTCGGTCACGACTTCCTTGACGCTTCCAAAGTCAAAGACGGTATCAAGGTGCCCTTCAAGGAGCACGGCCTTTCCCGTCTTCCCTACGCCCGGAATGCGGCCCCAGACGTTGAAGTGCTCGTCCATGCGGATGTCTTCTAGGCCCGCGTCGGAGAGCATCTCGGCGTAGCGGCACGCCTTCTTTTCCTCGTGGTAGGAGGGCGCCTCAATGAGTACGAGCTCCTTTTGCGCTTCAACCGTTGCCGCAAGATTGTCCTTGACGTAGTGCAGTGCGCGCGTCACGGCGGGCTCTGCGGCAAGCGCTCCGAGAGTTTCAGTGATGTCTTCGTTTTTCGTCATGTCTTCCTCTCCTCCCTCTCAAATAAGGCACATGTCTCTGGTTTCCACCCGTGGGCGGCTGTCCCAGGGCATCGGCCTATCCGGCCATTATGTCGCTCCCGAAGACATCCGGCGTATGAAGCGTGTTGGGCAAAACCACAAAGGGAAATTGAAGGAAGGAACCCCCGGGGAGCAAAAAGCCGCCCCTCAACGGAAAGGCGGCTTTTTGCCGATGCCTGGCTTGCCGGCAGGAGAGCCGGCAGACCGCGGTTTTATTGCGGATAGCGGCGCCCGAAGTTGCCGCATTGGCCGCGCTGCTTGAGCGCGGCATCCATCAGCACGAGCGCCGTCACGGCCTCAAGCACGGGCGCTGCGCGCAGACCCACGCAAGGATCGTGCCGCCCGTGCGTGACGACTTCGACGCTTCGGCCCTCTTCGTCAAGGCTCTCAAGCGGCAGCCGCACCGAGGGCGTAGGCTTGATCGCCACGCGCGCGAAGATCGGCGCACCGCTCGAAATGCCGCCCAAGATGCCGCCCGCGTTGTTGCTCGCGAAGCCCGTCGGGGTCATGCGGTCGGCGTTCTGCGTGCCGCTCATGCTTGCCGCGGCAAAGCCCGCACCGATTTCAACGCCCTTGACGGCGTTGACGCCCATCAGAGCGTGCGCAAGATCGGCGTCAAGCCGGTCGTAAATGGGGTTGCCAAGGCCCGCGGGGACGTTTCGCGCCTCGACGATCAACTCTGCGCCCATCGAGTCGCCCGACTTGCGCACGGCGTCGACACGGGCCTCAAGCTCGGGGATCTGGCTTGCGTTGGGGGCAAAGAAGGGATTGTCGTTGACGTACTTCCAGTCTTCAAAGGCAACCGACATGCCGCCCAGAGCGGCAAGGCAGGCGCGGATTTCGATCCCAAGCGTCTCGAAGAGCCACTTTCTTGCCACGGCGCCCGCAGCGACCGTCGGCGCCGTCAAGCGCGCCGACGAGCGGCCGCCCCCTCTGGGGTCGCGGCGCCCGAACTTGGCCATGTAGCCCCAGTCGGCGTGCGCCGGCCGGTACTGATGCGCAATGGCGCCGTAGTCCTTGCTTCGCTGGTCTTCGTTGTAGATCACAAGCGCAATGGGCGTGCCGGTCGTTTTTCCCTCGTACACGCCCGAGAGAATGTGCACCGTGTCGCTTTCGCGGCGCTGCGTCACGTAGCGGCTCGTTCCGGGCTTGCGTCGGTCGAGATCGTGCTGGATGTCGGCTTCGGACAAGGCCAGATCGGGCGGACAGCCGTCGATCACGCAGCCCACGGCCGGACCGTGGCTTTCGCCGAAATTGGTGACGACAAACATTTGCCCAAAGCTCGAAGATGACATGATCTGGCGGTTAAGAATTGGTTGAAGAAAGAATCGGGAATCCATCGGCCCGCAAGGGGCCCGCATGGACCGATCACGCTATCTTAGCGGCTTGCCGCTCGTCTCTGTTGCCTGCGGCCGCAAAAATCGGGCCTTTCGGTCTGCCCGGCAAAGCAAAGCCGCTATGATTGAGAAAACCCTCATACCGGCAGTGACCTCAATTCCCCCACTTCTGCAATGACTTCTGCGATTTTGACCAACGCCCCCGAAGAACCGAGCCGCGCCTCACATGCTGCAAATCCGTCGGCTGCGGGCTCCTGCGAGACCGTGGCCGTCCTGGGCGCGGGCACCTGGGGCGCCGTCCTCGCCGAGGTCTTTGCGCGGCTTCCCGTTGCACCCGTTGTCCGCCTCTGGACCCCCACCGGAAAGCACCTCGCCGAACTGCGCGACGCGCGCCGCCACCCGCACCTGCCGGATCTGCGTCTATCGCCCGAGATTCTCGTCACGAGCAACGAAGCGGACGTTCTTGCTGGCGCTCGCATCGTCGTCGTTGCCGTCGCCTCGCGCTACGTGAGGGATGCCTTGAAGCGCACAAGCCCCTACGTCGCCCCCGACGCCCTTGTCGTCATCGCGAGCAAGGGGATGGAGGCTGCAACCGGCAAGACGCTCTCGGAGGTGGTCGCGGACGTTCTCCCCGGGCGGCGCATTGTTGTTGCAAGCGGCGGCTCGCACGCCGAAGAAGTGGTAAACAACCTTCCTTTTGGCCTGACTTTGGCGGGCGAAAAGGACGACTGCGTGCGCGTTGAGCTTCTTTTTGCCGCCACCCACGGCCGCTTTGCGCACAGCACCAACGTCAAGGGAGTCGAGATTGCCGCGTCGCTTAAAAACGTCGTGGCGGTGGTCGCGGGCATTGCCGCGGGCGTCAAGCTCGGCGACAACTTCCGCGCCTGCTATCTGGTGGATGCCTTGGACGAAATCGGGCGCTTTGCGCGGGAAATTTCGGGCGCGCCGCTCGATCCCCTGCAGTACGGCGTCTTCGGCGACCTGCTTGCCACGGCGTTGAGCTCGCACAGCCGGAACTTTCGCTACGGCGTGCTGCGCGGTGAAGGGCTCTCGGGCAAGGCCGCCCTTGAAGCAATCGACATGGTGGTCGAGGGCATTCAGAGCGCGCAGTCGCTTCTGACGCGCAGCCTTGAGGACTTCCCGGTGCTCAAGAAATCGGCCGAGATTGTTCTTGACGACGAGCACTACGACGCCCACGCGCTTGCCCGACGGCTCGGATACTAGGAACGGGAAGCCGCGAGAAATCGAAAGGCATTCAAAGCTCGACAAAACGGCCGCAGAGGTTTTTCCCCTGCGGCCATTTTTTCGTCCTCTTTTTAAGTCGCTCAAAGCCCAAAGACTACTTCGTCTTCGCCTGATCCCTGACTTCAGTCTTCTGCGGCATCATCGCCGCCGCAATGTGCGCGCGCACGCCGGCAGGCAGAGCCGAGTCCTCGATCGTGAAGCGGTCGGAATGGTTATTGGGCGCATTCTTGGCGCCAGGCTTGTCCACACCCAGGAACATGAAGACCGAGGGCGCGGTCTGGGCATAAAACGAGAAGTCTTCGCTTGCGCCCGGATTCCAGGTCGAAAGCGCGGCGTCAACGCCGAATTTCTTCAAGGCATCAACCGTGCTTTCGGCGAGCGCCGCGTCGTTCCAGGTGACGGGATAGATTTCAACGAGCCGTACGTCAGCCTCGGCCCCGTTGGCCTTGGCCGTGTTCTCAGCCACGACCGGAATGCGCTGCAAAAGCTTCGTGCGGATGTCGGGGTGATTGGCGCGGATCGTGCCCATCATGGAGGCCGAGCCCGACATGACGTTGCCCGCTTCGCCTGCGGTGAGCTTGCCCACCGTGATGACGCCCATGCCTTCAGTGAGATTGATGTTGCGCGAGACGATCTGCTGCAGCGACACCACGGTCTGGGCGGCGGCAAGCGTTGCGTCGACGCCCGTCCAGGGCATGGCGCCGTGGGCCTGCTCGCCCTTGATGTTGATTTCAAAGGCGTCGGCGCTGTTTAACGCGGGGCCCTTCGCAACGAGCATCTTGCCCGCCTCAAGGCGCGCCATGACGTGAATGCCGAAGTAGTGCTTGATGTCGTACTTCTCGGTGAGGCCGTCAAGAACGAGCGCCTTGGCGCCCGAAGGCGTCGGATTGCTTGCGGTAAAGGGGTTTGCGATCGAGTCGCCCTCTTCTGCGGGCTGGAAGACAAAGACGACGCGCCGGTTGATCTCATCGCGGTGCTTGGCCATGATCTGCGCAGCCGTTAAAAGCATCGCCATGTGCGCGTCGTGCCCGCACATGTGCGAGACGTCGACGCCCTTTTGTCCCCAGTACGTGCCCTTGGCGGTGCTCGCGTAAGCCAATCCCGTGTTCTCCTTGATGGGCAGCGCATCGATGTCGGCGCGAAGCGCAATCGTGTCGCCCTTCTCAGGATTGAGGATGCCCACGACCGCCGTGGGCGAATTCTTCCAGCCGGTCACGGTCTCGATGCCTGCATTCTTCAAAATGGCAAGGATCCGCTCCTGCGTCTTCACCTCTTGGTTCCCGAGTTCGGGTGCCTGATGCAGCGCATGGCGCAGTTCGGTCATGGGGCCGTAGGCCGCATCGACTTCGGCTTCAAGCCACGCAGGCATTCCGGAGGCAGGGGCCGCAGCGGCCGCGCCCGCCGCAGCAAAAGCTGCCATTGCGGCGAAAGTCAAAAGAAAACGGGCCCGGACGTGCGTTGCGTTCACGTATGCCTCCTTGAGAAACCTTCGCGTAACAGCAAAGGCAAAGACGATAAAAAGATGTCGAAACAAGCGCGGCAATTGCCTTGCCCGCACCTTGATCGGCATCCTCGAGAAAAAAATTGCGCCGCAAGAAAGAGCATGTGCGCCTCTTGCGGCAGCTGCGGCAATTGCGGCAGTTTTTTTGAAGCTTAGGCGAAACACCTTATCCACATCCGAGTATCGCAGATTGCGTGCCCGCTCGTGCGAAAAACCCTCCGAAATGCACCCCAATCACGGATAAACCCCCGCAAAACCCGCGCAAATTCACTTAAACTCACGGCAAAAATGACGCGGCAACCCGGTCAAACCCTGACCTACCTGGCCGCACCCTTCAGAAGGAAAACAATTCCCATGACCGAGCAGATTGACTCCCAATGGCTTCTTGACGCCCTGTCGGACGCCGCCGAAACGCTTGCCGCGGCAATTGATCGCATCGAAAGCGATCCCCGGCGCGCTGCGGGTGTTCTTGAGCACGAAATCCCCGAGCTCTATGCCAAGCTCAACTTTGCGGTCAACACCGCAACGACCGGCCCCGAGGCGATCAACACGACCGATCACGACGATCTCATCGCCTGGCCCGCGGGCATGCCCTTCAAGGCGCCCCGCACGACGGCCGAAGATGAAGATGAGAGCGACGGCAAAGAGTAAGCCGCCGATTCTTTAAGAAAACGGCCTTCCGTCGAATGAAGAAATCAACGAAGGCCGACACTGGTGCCGCAACACTGCGCCGCATCAGAACGACGCGGCATCCTTGCGATAGGCAAAGCCGATGATGCCGCTCTCATCTTCCCAGCGGCAGCGGGCGTCCTGATGCCACCCCGTCTTCTCGTAGTACTGCCAGGCGCAGTGCGTGTCGGTGAGAAGCATGCACCAGCGCCCGCCGCGGGCGACAACCTCGTGCAGGCAGTCCTCGACCAGCCGCGAGGCATAGCCCTTTCCGCGGGCTGCGGGCGACGTGATGAGGAGCTTCAACTCCGCATCCCACCCGAGGTTCTTCGCCTTGAGCTCACCCAGAAGTTTCGCGTTGACCGCGTCGATCTGCGCGTAAAAGTCAAGAATCCGACGGCCGGCGGCGCTCTGCGAAAGCGCCTCGCGGTAGTGAAGCGCAAGCGCCGCATAGCGGCTGCCGTCATGCTGCGAAGCCGCGGTTTCAGGGGGCGCCTCGGGCTTGATGGCCGCGCACAAAAGGGCGAGCACCTCGCCTTCGGCCTCGGACCGGATCACCCGCACCCAGTTGGCGCCTGCGACGGCGCCCGCCGTATAAAGAAGCGCGAGCGCGCCGCGCTCGTCGTCGTCGGCCTCCTCAAGCTCCCAGCCCCAGATTGCATCAAAAACCGATGCGGCGCCCACGAAATCGGCGTCGGTAAAAAACTGCGGCACTGCACACTGATCACTCAAGACAAGACTCCGGGGATGACGTAAAGGAGCACGGAGAAAAACTGCAGACAGGTGCCCGCAAAGACGAAGACGTGCCAGATGGCGTGCGCATAGCGGATGCGCTCGTCGGAAACGTAGAAGATCACGCCCACGCTGTAGGCGATGCCGCCCGCGACCAAAAGCCAGAGCCCCGGCGTCTGGAGCTCTTCGGTCAAGGGGTCAATCACAAAGAGCGCAAGCCACCCCATGATGAGGTAGAGAATGCAGTTGATCCAGTCGCTTTTCTTTAAAAGCACGCTCTGAAGCGAAATCCCCAGCACCGCGATGAGCCAGACCACGACGCACAGAACGATGCCCGTGACGCCCTTTAACGTAATGAGGCAAAAAGGCGTGTAGGAGCCTGCGATCAACACGTAGATCATCGAGTGGTCGATCACCTGCAGCACCTTCTTGGCGCGCACGTTGGGAATGGCGTGGTACAAGGTCGACGCGGTGTAGAGAAAGATCATGCTCGCGCCGAAGACGCTCACGGCCGTCACCACCTTGGGCGAGCCCGAATAGACGACTGCAAAGGCAACGAGGACCGCCAGGCCCGCAACGGAAAAAAGCGCAGCCACGCCGTGGGTGACGGCATTGGCAATTTCTTCACCCACCGTGTAATTGGCCTGCGAGGCAAGCCTTGCGCCTGCGTGCGCAGCAACTTCTTTTTTCATGACACATGCTCCGGGGCGGCTCTCAGAATCGGTTCCGATTCATCCTGCCGCACAGGGGGCTACCCCACGCTCAAAAAAATTCCCTGACTGATTCGGGCGGCTCAAAATGAAGCCGCGCCGCGTGCGCGCTTAGAGCCATTGACCCCCTTCTCTGTTTTCAGGGGGCCAGTCCTTTGCGCCTGGTCATTATCGCCCGAACATTCAGGGGCTGTAGCGCGGACGCAAAGAAAATTTTGTCTCAAAGAATGACGGGCTCGGGCTCAAGCTTGACGCCGAAGCGCCGCCAGACCTTGTCGGCCACTTCGTCGGCAAGGGCCTTGATCTCAGCACCCGTGGCGCCGCCGTGGTTGACAAGCACCAGCGCCTGGCGCTCGTAGACCCCCGCGTTGCCGCGGCGCTCGCCCTTCATGCCGACGGCTTCGATCAACCACCCCGCGGCAAGCTTGGCGCGGCCACCAGCCAACGAATAGGAAACGAGCGTGGGCATGTCTTCAAGAAGATGGCGCTCCTTGATGCGCGTGACGACAGGGTTCTTGAAGAAGCTTCCGGCATTGGGAAGCACCTTGGGATCGGGAAGCTTGCGGCGGCGGATGGCCTTGACGGCCTCGGCTACCTCTGATGCCGTCTGCGGCACGGCGCCCGCAAAATAGGCCGCAAGCTCCTTGTATTCAATGCGCGGTTCAAAGGCCTTGGGAAGCGTCATCGTCACCGCGGTCACGATGAGGTGCGCGGCCTCCGGGCGCTTGAAGACGCTTGAGCGATAACCGTAGTCGCATTCGTCGACCGGCATCTCGACGGTTTCAAGCGTGCGGGCGTCAAGGCATTCGACGGAGACAATGCGCTCGGCCGCTTCAAGCCCATAGGCGCCGATGTTCTGCACGGCAGCGCCGCCCACGGTGCCGGGAACAAGCGCGAGGTTCTCCAGCCCCGGCCAGCCGCGCGCGAGCGTCTCGTCAACGAGGGCGCTCCAGTCGCACCCTGCCCCCGCGCGGATCGTGCGCGAGGTCTCGTCTTCGGCAACGACTTCAAGACCCTCGATTTTCATGCGGATCACAAGGCCCGCAAAGTCCTTCGTAAAAAGAACGTTCGAGCCGCCCCCCAGGATAAAGCGGGGCTTTTCCGCGCCAGCCGAGGCGAGCACGGCCTTCAGTTCCTCGAGGCTTTTGACCTCGACGAAGTCGGCAGCCTTGGCCGGAACGGCAAAGGTGGTAAAGGGCGCAAGATCAACGTCGTGCATGAGGCTTGGCATCATGGTTTCTTCAGCTTTCGTAGCGATTGTCATGCGAAGGATTATAAGTTTTCTACTCGCCGCCAACGCCCGGAAAATGGGGCTTCAAAAGGCAATGAAGGAGCGGAAATGAAATGAAGAGAGAACGCAAAGACGCCGGCGCCGTGGGCCTCGAGGAATTCTTCGAGGATCGCGGCGCGGTTCTTTGGAAGGCCCGTAAACGGTCCTAAAAGAATGTGCCCGGGCAAATGGGCCGTTAAAGGCGCGAGGTCGCGTGCTGATGCATCCGCACGAGCGCCGCGCCGATCTTTTCGCGCACGCTCTCAGGATCCATGCCGCAGTCGGCAAAAAGCGACTCGACGTCGCCGTGATCGACGAAGTGATCCGGAATGCCGATCTGAAGCACGGGCGCGTACACGCCGTGGGCGGCAAGAAGCTCCATGACGGCGCTGCCCGCGCCGCCCGCAATGACGCCCTCTTCGGCCGTGACGAGTAGGTCGTGGCTCTTGGCGGCGTCAAGCACCGCACGCACGTCCATGGGCTTCACAAAGCGCATGTCGATCAGGGTTGCGCCAAGCTCGCGGGCCATCTTCTCAAGCCGCCAGACCATGGAGCCGAAGGCAAGAATCGCCACGCGCCGGCCGCTTGCGGCGGTCGCGCGCAGGACGGTGCGACTCTTGCCGATCTCAACAGTATCAAGCGCTGGGTCGATCTCAACGCCCGGGCCCTTCCCTCGCGGATAGCGCACCGCCGCTGGCGTTGCCATCCGATAGGCCGTGGTGAGAAGCTTGCGGCACTCGTTTTCGTCGCTAGGCGTCATCACCGTCATGTTGGGGAACATGCGCAGGAAAGCAATGTCAAAGGCCCCCTGGTGCGTTGCGCCGTCGGCGCCCACAATGCCGCCGCGGTCGATTGCAAACATCACCGGTAGGTTTTGCAGCGCCACGTCGTGCACAACCTGATCAAAGGCGCGCTGCGCAAAGGTCGAGTAGATCGCCACGACCGGGTGCATGCCCTGACAGGAGAGGCCCGCGGCAAAGGTCACCGCGTGCTGCTCGGCGATTGCAACGTCGCTGTAGCGCGTGGGGAACTTCTTTTCGAACTCCACGAGGCCGCTGCCCTCGCGCATGGCGGGGGTGATCGCGTAGAGGTGCTCGTCGGCTGCGGCCATGTCGCAGATCCAGTGCGAGAACACCTGCGTATAGGTCGGGTGCGCCGGATCGGCGGGCTTCTTGACGATGCCCTTTTTCGGATCAAAGGGACTCACGCCGTGATAAAGCGTCGGATCGTTCATCGCCGGCACGTAGCCCATGCCTTTGCGGGTCTTCAGATGCAGCACCGCCGGGCAGTCGAGGTTCTTCAAGTTCTTGAGGAACCCCACGAGCCCTTCGACGTCGTGCCCGTCAAAGGGGCCGAAGTAATTGAGGTCGAAGTTCGAAAAAAGGCTCGAAGGCGGGCTCAAAAAGTTCACCGCCTGCTTTTCCATGCGCTTGGCAAAGTCCCACAGGCGCGGCAGCGGCCGCAGCACCGACTTGCTGAGCTCTCGGGCCTTCCACACCGGTCGCGAGCTCACGAGCTTGGCAAGGTGCCCGGAAAGCGCACCCGCAGGGGGCGAAATCGAGCAGTCGTTGTCGTTGACGATGATGAGCAGTTTCAGGCCTTCCTTGTAGACGCCGGCGTGATTGAGGGCTTCGACGGCCATGCCGCCGGTGAGCGCCCCGTCGCCGATCACGGCGATGTGCCAGCGGTCGGAGCGGCCTGCAAGCTTGTCGGCAATGGCCATGCCGAGTGCAGCCGAAATCGAGGTCGACGAATGCGCCGTCCCGAAGGCGTCGTAGGGACTCTCGGAGCGCTTGGGAAAGCCCGAGATGCCGCCCTTCTTGCGAAGGGTCTTCATCGCCTCGCGGCGCCCGGTGAGAATCTTGTGGGCGTAGGCCTGATGCCCCACGTCCCAGATGATGGAATCCTGCGGGGTATTGAAGACGTAGTGCAGGGCCACGGCGATGTCGGTCGCACCAAGGGAGCTTGACAAATGCCCGCCCGTGCGGCTCACGCTCTCAAGCATGAAGGCGCGCAGTTCGCGGCAGACTTCAGGCAACTGCGAGACCGGGAGTTTTCTGAGGTCCGCAGGCGAGTCGATGCGCTTTAAAAGCGCATAGTCCTCTTCAGTCGGAAAGTCGGTAAGCGGCGCGCCCACGAGATCCTTGAGTGCCATCAGTGCGTCCTCCGGATCACGTAATGCGAGAGCTCTTCAAGACGCTGGATGCCGAGGGCTTCGGCCTCGGCAAGCGCCTTCATGTGCGAGAGGGCACCGAGCGCCTGCGCCTCGCATTGGGCGGCAAGCTCGCGCGCCTTTTCGAGCCCCAAAAGCGACACGTAGGTGGGCTTGTCGGCCGCCTCGTCCTTTCCGGCAGTCTTGCCGAGCTCTTCGGTCGACGCGGTGACGTCGAGAATGTCGTCAACCACCTGAAAACCGAGGCCAATCGCCGCACTGTACTGTCCGAGGTCGGCTTCCAACGCCGCAAAGCGCGCGGGATCGCCGCAAAGCGCCCCCATGCGCACGGCCGCGCTGATGAGCGCCCCGGTCTTAAGCCGATGCATCTGACGCAGCACGTCGATGTCGATGCGCTCGCCTACGCTCTCCAAGTCGATCATCTGACCGCCGCACATGCCGCGCGCGCCGCTTGCACGCGCAAGGGCAAGCGTCAAGGCATTGATCTGCGCGGCCGGCAGCCCCGTCGACAAAAGACGCTCGAAGGCCTCGGGCTGCAGGCTGTCGCCAGCGAGCATCGCCTCGGCGACGCCGAACTTCACGTGCGCGGTGGGCTTGCCGCGGCGCAGCGTGTCGTTGTCCATGCAGGGAAGATCATCGTGCACGAGCGAATAGGCGTGCACGTACTCAACCGCCAAGGCCGCTTCGTCCAAGGCCTTCGCAGGCGCCGCCGTCAAAGCGCCGGCGCCGTAGACCAAAAGCGCGCGCACGCGCTTGCCGCCGCCCATGACGGCGTAGCGCATGGCTTCACAGAGAAGCCCCAACGGGCCCTCGCCCTTGGGCAGCGCCGCATCGGCATTGAATTCAAAGCGGCCGCGAAGCGCCTCGGCCCAGTCGTGAAAAGAGAGCGTCGAGAGCGCCCGATAGGCCTCGTCCGAAGACCAGCGCTCGGGGGCGTTCAAGCAGAAGTCAAACTGTCCGATCACGACAGGCCTCCCTCGCTCATGCCCTTGACTTCGAAATCGGCAAGCGTGCCGTCGGCTTCGAGTTTCTTGATCTGATTTTCGGCCGCCTGCAGCTTCTGCGTGCACATGCGCACGAGCTCCGTGCCGCGGGTGAAGGCCTTGACGCTTTCTTCAAGCGGCATCGCCCCCTGTTCCATCTTGCCTACGATCGCCTCGAGCTCGCTCAAGGCCTCCTCAAACGTCGGCTGATCCTTCTTGTCGGTCATAACGTCTTTCTTCTAAAACTCAGCAGTCCTTGCGGCTCGAGGGGCTCGCAACCAGGAACTTCTGCCCTTGCCGCACACCCCCTCTGCCGAAGGCTCAATTGGCTTATTGTAGCCGACCGACTGCAGATGGGATTGAAGGGAATTCAGAGGCTCGGGCGTCTGCCCAAAGAGACGCGGAAAAAAGACGTGGGCGTGCCGAAAAAGACGGACGCAATAGAAGGAGGCAATGAAGGCCCCGTGTAAAAGGTCCGGACGCGACAAAACTGCCCGTCAGAGCATCGATTTTTTGAAAGCTGGAGATTTTCCGGAAGAACACCGGAAGAAAGAATGTGGAGCGGGAGACGAGTCTCGAACTCGCGACCTCAACCTTGGCAAGGTTGCGCTCTACCAACTGAGCTACTCCCGCATCGGAGGGATGCGGCACATTCGGCCGAATTTTTTGGAGCGGGAGACGAGTCTCGAACTCGCGACCTCAACCTTGGCAAGGTTGCGCTCTACCAACTGAGCTACTCCCGCAT
>ENA-UOJV01000725-UOJV01000725.1-human-gut-metagenome-genome-assembly--contig:-C82-NODE-725-length-44716-cov-15.351313_pt1 | contig 44716 bp, 29 predicted proteins | sample MGYA00242356_ERZ723903 | MGnify/ENA metagenome assembly ERZ723903
TATTTACCAAGTTCTCTTGGAACTTAGCTAATGTATAATTAAAATAAGAGAGATAAAATATAAGTTAAACCTAAAAATAAAAAAGAGCCTATGGAACAAGACCCCACCTGACAGCAGAAATAGCCTCAAAGCTATTCTCAATTGCCCATTCTTACTCTTTCAGAGAAGACTATTTTAGTTAACAACAAAATCATCAACTTTTTATGAATGAAGATCGCAAAAGAAAAGGATTCGCAAACAGCAAACTCCTCTCAGCAGTAACTATAAGTGTACTGTTCATAGACATTGGTAATGTGACAGCTGCCCAACAGCCTCTGGTAATTCTTTGAGTATGAGAAAATAACAACATTATTTTCAAGTTAAGTTACAAATATTCAAAGCAAGCCAATCATATATGATGATATAATTCTGGACTATTAACCATTATTGTTTATTAAATCTATGTTAATGCAAAAACTTTTAATTCTATCAGTAACCGGCCTAATGCTTATATGTGGCGGTTACATCCCTGGAATGAGTGTAAGTGCACAAAATACCACTTCGTCTAGTACACAGAACTCAAGAAGGATTTCCGGAGTAGTGACAGACACTCAGGGCGAACCGATTATCGGAGCAACTGTACTTGTAAAAGGAACAGGCATCGGTACAGCAACAGATATCGACGGCAAGTTCTCTCTGGATATTCCATCCAATGGAAAAACCTTGGTAGTATCTTTCATTGGATTCGACGCACAGGAAATTCCTGTTACAAATAATGCTACGTACAAAATACAGTTAAGCGGAACAGACTATGCTCTGGACGAGGTAGTGGTGACGGCTTTAGGTATGAAGCGTGAAAAGAAGGCGCTCGGTTATTCAGTGCAAGACGTAAAAGGGGACGCTCTTATTGAAAACCGGACTGCAAACATTGCCACATCACTGAATGGTAAGATTGCCGGTATGAATATTTCTTCAACTTCTATTCCCGGTGGTTCAAACCGTATCGTCATCCGTGGTAACAACTCTATATCGGGTAATAATATGCCGTTGGTGGTAGTGGACGGGGTTCCGTTCGACAACTCTCAAGGCGTTGACGACGTAAATACAAACTCTTGGGGTGCAGGTTATTCGGATACCGGTGACGGACTATCCATGCTGAATCCTGATGATGTTGAATCAATTTCTGTACTGAAGGGTCCTTCGGCTACAGCTCTTTACGGTTCACGCGGTGGTAACGGTGTGATTCTGGTTACAACCAAACAAGGACAGGGTGGCAGAACCAAAGTGTCATACAATAGCAATTTTACTTTTGAAAATGTAATGATTCAACCGGAATTCCAGAATGAATACGGTCAGGGTACAGACGGAGCATTTGTGGCTACCTCGCGTAACTCCTGGGGTCCTAAAATGGGTACGGTTGTTACAGACTGGACAGGACAGACCCGTCCTTTGGAAGCAAAAAATAATGATTTTTCCGATTTCATGGACACCGGTACATCATGGACCAATTCTCTTGATATCACAAGTTCCGCCGGTAAGATGAACTACCGTGTAGGTATGTCAAACACAATGCGTAAGGGTGTTATCCCGAAGAATGAGTTGAACAAGACAAACTTCTCTATTCGCGCAGGTGGCGAAATCATCAAGAACCTGACTCTCGATGCCAAATTGAACTATACTTATCAGAAAGGTCAGGGACGTCCTGAATTCTCTGCTTCAGGTTTCAACCCGATATTCGCTCTTATTTATACTCCGCGCAGCATCAACCTGCACGAAATGAAAGATGTTTTTGATAAAGACGGAAAGATTATCGACTGGTATCCCAGTATGCTTACGGTGGTAAATAACCCGTATGCACTGACTTCTCTCAGCGGTAACAAGGACGTAACCAATCGTATCAATGGTTTCGCTTCATTGACATACGAGGTTAGCAGCTGGCTGAAAGCTATGGTTCGCTTCGGCGGTGACACTTATGGCAAGAAGACCGAAAAGTGGATACGCCATGACTTGATTTCAAGTGCAGGTTATAAGGATGGTCGTTTCTCAACCGGTCAATACAATATGGCTGAATACAATGCAGATTTCCTGGTTACAGCACAAAAGGATAAGATTGCAGACTCCAAAATCTCCGGAATGCTTTCTGTTGGTGGTAACCTGATGAACCGCCAGTACAATAGTTTCTATGCCACAGCCGAAGGTTTGAACATTCCTGAACTGTATACCATTCAGAATGGTCAATCCAAGACTACTTCGACTTCCAAATCAGAAAAAGAAGTTCAATCCCTCTATGCACTGGGACAATTGTCATGGGATAACTACCTGTTCCTCGATATAACTGTACGTAATGACTGGTCTTCCACATTACCGAAGGATAACCGTTCATTCTTCTATCCCTCATTCTCTCTGGGTTGGGTAGTGACGGATATGTTGACCAAGTTCAAAGTAGATGTTCCCAGCTGGCTTTCTTTCGCTAAAGTACGCGCATCTTATGCTGAAGCAGGAAATGACACCGATCCATATCAGCTGTTGTCTGTATTATCTACAGTTTCTAACATGGCAGGTGGTCAGATGGGCGTAGCAGAACCTTCTACGAAAGCAAACTCTAACCTTAAACCGGAGATTATCAAATCTACCGAGTTCGGTGCTGATATCCGCTTCTTTGATAACCGTTTAGGATTCGACGTTACATACTACAACAAACGTGCATACAACCAGATCATATCCATGCCTTCATCTATCACTTCGGGATATAGCGCCAAATATATCAATGCAGGACGTGTGGACAACTGGGGATGGGAACTTCAGATGAATGCCACGCCGGTTCGCACACGCGACTGGAACTGGAATCTTTGGGTGAACTTCGCCAAAAACTCTTCAGAAGTCGTAGAACTCTACGAAGGAGTGGAATCCATTACATTAGCTCGCCCGATGGGACAAAACTGTTATGTCATGGCTAAAACAGGCGAACCTTACGGGCAGATTTACACGAATGGTTTCAAATATGATGAGAAAGGAAACCGCCTTGTGGGTGATGACGGCAAATACATAGTAGATCCTACCCTCCGCGTTTCCGGTAATATGAACCCGGATTGGACAGCAGGTATCGGTTCTTCATTAAGATGGAAAAACTTCTCTTTCGGATTCCTGATTGATGTCCGCTATGGTGGCGATGTATATCTGCAATCTATGATGCGTCTGCAATCTAATGGTCAGACCAAAGAAACAGTTGCCGGACGTGAAGAATTCTATTCAACCGGTAAGGGCTTGATTTCTCAGGGTGTTAATGTAAACACAGGAGCTCCCAACACCGTTGAACTGAATCCTACCGCTTATTGGGGACAGTTCTATGGCAACATCGGAAACTACGTTTATGATGCTACCAACGTACGCCTTCGCGAACTTAATTTCTCTTGGATATTGCCGGACAAATGGTTCAACAAGACAATCATCAGTGGTATTAAAGTCAGTGCTGTAGCCAACAACGTATGCTTCCTGTACAATAACCTTCCGGGATTCGACCCTGAATGTACATACTCTACTGGCAACGGACAGGGTGTAGAAACCGCTGCTCTACCGTCTACCCGTTCATTTGGTTTCAATCTTAATGTTACATTCTAAAAATGAAGATAAAATGAATAAGTTATTTAAATCCATTATAAGCATTATTGGTCTTTCAATGGCCTTCGCGGGCTGTGTAGGCGATTTTGACGATATGAATACCGATCCCAACAACCCGACACCGGGTTCAGTAGATCCTAAGTTCCAGCTGATATTCATACAGGGACGTGGTATTCCGTATGCCAATCAGTGGCAACAGATAGACCAGCTGATGATCAGTACTTTCTGTGAATATTCGGCTAACGACGGACTCTCGGCTTCCGACTATAACATAGACGCACGCTATGTGGACAACATTTGGGAGTTGACTTACACCGTGCTTACCAATGCCAATTCATTAATCCGTGCCAATGAGAGCAACCCTGTTCACAATAACGTCGTTCAGATGGCACGTATCTGGAAAGCGTATGCTATGTTGCGTTTAACGAATTGTATGGGAGATGTACCTTACTCTGAAGCTGCCAACGACATTGATCAGCCTAAGTATGACACTCAGAAGGACATATATTATACCATATTCGAAGAATTGAAAGATGCCGTAAGTAAACTGGATGAGTCGGCAGCCAATAATGTCGGTTCTTATGACCTTATTTATGGGGGTGATGCTACCAAATGGAAGAAATTCGCCAACTCTATCCGCCTGCGCATGGCTGTCCGTATCTCCGACGTAGATGCCGCCAAGGCTAAAACAGAAGCCGCAGCTGCCATTTCAGCAGGTGTATTCAGCAGTGACGCTGATGCCGCCTTCCTGACGCAAGGAGAAGATAAATTTGCCCAGAACCCTATTTATTATCATAAAGGTTCTTCGGTGTTGCATATGTCAACGGCTTACAAACGTCTTGTAGAAGGTATCGGTGGACAAGCATGGCCTACCGCAGCCGACCGCGAAGCCAATAAGAATATCACCGAAGTTATTCTTACTGCTAAGAATGCTCCTGCAGTTGTCGATCCTCGCGCTCCGATCCACTTTGAACCCGCAGGTATCATCGAAAGCCCTGCAACTCCAAGCATGAACGGCAATTGGGACGGCACAGATCCGGGACACGTAGCTTCGGGTGTAGGTGCTGCAATGGACAATGGACAGTTTGTTAGCGACTTCTCAAAAATCGGTCCCTGGTATTATGAAACCATTGACAGAAAGTATCCTTTGTTCAAGTACAGCGAACTGTGCTTCCTGAAAGCTATTGCCATCCAACTTGGTCTTACAAGTGGAGATGCCAAAACAGAATACGAAGCCGGCGTACGCTCAAGTATGACAGAACTGGGAGTTCCGGAAAGCAAAATCGAAAATTATCTGGCTTCAACTTCTCCAAACTATTATGGAACCACAGCCAAGTATGACGATGTTACAGGAACTAACAATACACCTATGGATAAGATTCTTACCCAGAAATACATTGCTCAGTTCCAGGAGTGTTCTTTTGAAACTTGGGCTGATCATCGCCAGTTCCACAAACCTACGCTTATGCCATTCGCAAACGTAAGTTCAAGTGTCTTCAACATGAATCCTTCTGATCAGGCTAATAATACTCCAAACGCTTATATCAAGCGTATCTATTATCCTTCTTCGGAATACACCGTTAACGAAGCTAACGTGAAAGAAGCCGAAAAGCGCATGGGTGGAAGCAACAGCATACAAAATAACCTATGGTGGGATGTTAACTAAAAATTGATTCTTATGAAATGCGTAGTTGAGTAATTCAGCTACGCATTTTGTTATACATATAACCTCTTATCTGAAACAATATGAAAAATATTCTTCTCTTAATTCTTATATGTTGTCTTTCTCTGTCCAATCGGGCACAAGAACAGATGAATCCTTCATCGAGAATATCCGGTAAAGCAATCAAATTACCCGGATTTGTAACCAGTCCTTATTTTGAGGAACAAGTTATCAGCTTTATCCATACTCCAGGAATCAAAGTTCATATAAATGCTCCCGCAGAAACTAAATTCGGAAAGGATAAACCCACAAAACTTGTACTATATGCACTACCGAATGGCAACAGTACAGACTGGACCATCGGGAAAATGCCGGCAGAAGGTGATGACTGGCATTATCATATACAACACATAGGAGCTCAAACACGGTATATCAGAGCTACTGATCCGGAATGTAACTTTATTACGGTTTACCTGGAAGCAGACACCAAAAGCTGGGGAAGTTGGAGAAAAGCTGAACCTACACGGGATCAAAAGATTAAAGAAACAGTAGAGTATATTCTTTCTCTTTTTTCCAAGTATAATCCACATATCGAACTGAACAGCCACAGTGGAGGAGGCAACTTCATTTTCGGTTTTATGGATGCAGTTTCTGAAATTCCGGATTATGTGAAAAGAATCTCTTTCATTGACAGCAATTACAACTGGGATAATGAACGTTACGGAGATAAATTACAAAAATGGCTGGAAGCTTCTTCCGACAATCGCTTATTTGTAGCTTGTTATGATGATGCTAATGCTCTGCTGGATGGAAAGCCATTTGTCTCAAAGACAGGAGGGACCTGGCACAGAACCTATTTAATGCAACGATATCTGAAAAAGAAAATGAAACGTCTGTCATGGAATAAAACCGAAAATGACAGTATTATTTATTTCACGGCAGACAACCGTCGGATTCAGTTTTATTCCCGAAAGAATCCGGAGCAGAAGATTTACCATACAATACTGGTAGAGCGAAATGGCTATATCCAGTCAGTATTCTCCGGTACGAAATACGAGGGAATGGGATATCAGTTCATGGGTAGAAAGGTTTATGACATGTATCGGCAAGATTCAGGGTCCTGGTAGACAGTAAACTATATTCTTTGAACGCCTTACTACAGGACCCCGTACTATAAAATTGTTTAGTGATGAATCTGTTCCAATGGTAATTACAAGTTATATTCCTGATTAATCCTGCTGACCACTTGCAACTTTCCATCCTTCAGCAAAGAACGTGCATTAAAGAAATTCACGCCGTCCGCTCCTGCTTCGATAGATAGTTTTGCAGCTGTATATAGCTCTTCAGCCGTAATATCGGGAACAAATAAACCGGATACATACTTATTCTTATGGAAAGTTTCGCGCAAACCGTTTTCTATACTAAACGGTATCCATTCAAGGCTTTCCGAATAAAACGACTGATAATTCATCGGGCATACAATATCTATTTTCCAGGTAGGCCAGTCCTGATAAACTGTCATGCGGGCACGGGTAGGATAAGGAAAAACAGCCGCTGAAACCAGTTTGCCTTCAGAATGAGTCGCTTCTACAATCTCATTTACCAAAGAAGTGACCTCATTCAAACGGAACTGCAACCATTCCGGACTCATCCACGGAGCCTGCAAATCTAACGGGGAGTAACCGAACAGTTTCTTAAATTTTTCTATTGCCACCGGATGATAGCCAAAATCATATTCAGCACGATAGGTATCTTGCTGAATCTTAAACTTATGCTGTTGCAGACGTCGCCCCAGTACCGCATCATTATAGCGAATAAAATCCAGATGTACAGAAGTCAGTCCTTCCAAAGCTGCATAAGAAGCCGCTTTATCTTTCATATACTGTCGGGCCTCAGGCACAGAAGGACTCAGCCATTTATAATGCTTTACATAAGGGTCATATTCATGACTGTTATAACCTATCCGGTTCACATCAAACCATTCGGGATGCACCAACGCCGCAGAATCCCCGGGAGCATTCACAGTGAACATCCACGCGTGCACTTTTGCACCCTGATAGGACTTGGCAGCCTCAATATAACGCGCCACTTCTTCCGGTGAGCCACACATATAATAATTCTTGATACCGGCCTCATCGAAAGGCTTCATCCAGAGAATCAGAGACTCCACCGTGGCACTTTTATCCACATCGTCCCATACTCCCAAAGCAACCTTTTGTTCCTTGTTTTGAACTTTCTTTTTTTTACCGGCTGATAACGGCTGAACAGCCAAACTGAAAATGCACGCAAATGCTGCACATAAATAAGTAAATTTCATGATGATGATTTTTTTGGTTCACAGCAAAGATAATATATCTTCTATATAAATAAGGTGAATATCTGATTATTTGCAAATTATTAATTATAATGCTAAAAATAATAAAATAAGTGTTTTTGATATTAAAATAAAATCTATCTTTGTTGCTACGAATATCCCCCTTAACAATAATACTATTATGAAGAAACTTCTGCTACTGATCTTTTTATTGTGTAGTACCTTCTGGTGTCAGGCACAAACAGACCGGATTATTTTGGGTGACGAACAAACTTCTGAGTATTTTCCCATCCTAAAGGATAAACGGATTGCCATTTTCTCTAATCATACAGGAATGATAGGGGATAAACATCTATTGGATGTTCTTTTAGAAAACAAATTCAATGTAGTTGCCATCTTCTCGCCCGAACATGGTTTCCGTGGAAATGCAGATGCAGGCGAGCACGTATCCAGCTCAGTAGACTCTAAAACAGGGGTGCCAATTCTTTCTCTTTATGAAGGGAAGGACAAAAAGCCAAGTAAGGCTTCAATGCAAAAATTTGATATTCTGATAGTAGATATACAGGACGTAGGATTACGTTTTTACACCTATTACATAACGATGTGCCGGCTAATGGATGTCTGTGCGGAATATAACAAGAAAGTTTTGTTATTAGACCGTCCTAATCCGAATGGGCATTATGTAGATGGACCGATTCTGGATATGAAATATAAATCAGGTGTGGGATGGTTGCCGATTCCTATTGTACACGGAATGACATTAGGGGAACTTGCATTAATGATTAATGGAGAAGGTTGGTTGCCTGGTTCACGCAAATGTGATCTGACAGTGATCAAATGCAAGAATTATACACATCAGACTAAATATCAGCTGCCAATCCCCCCATCTCCTAACTTACCGAACATGAAGTCGATATATCTATATCCGGCTACATGCTTTTTTGAGGCAACTCCCGTCAGCTTGGGTAGAGGAACTTCACTCCCATTTCAGGTTTATGGACATCCCAATATGACCGGATATAGCTACAGTTTCACCCCAAGAAGTATTCCCGGAGCAAAGAATCCGCCGCAGCTGAATAAACTGTGCCATGGAGTAGACCTAAGCAATATGAGTGATGAAGAAATCTGGAAACGAGGTGTAGATTTATCTTATGTCATCGATGCATATCGTAATCTGAATCTGGATGATCATTTCTTCCGTCCATTCTTTGAATTGCTGGTAGGAAGGGATTATGTACGGAAAATGATAAAAGAAGGAAAAAGTGCCGATGAAATTAAAGCTATGTGGAAAGACGACGTTGAGAAATTCAAGGTGCAACGTAAACCATATCTGCTTTACGAAGAATAAGTTCATGTACTATTATAAATCATAAATCAACCCTATGAGCCCGATATCTGTCATCATTACTATTGCCGCTTATTTCGTGATCTTGTTCACTATATCTTATATAGCCGGCAGAAAAGCCGACAATGAAGGTTTCTTCGTCGGTAACCGTAAATCGGCCTGGTATGTTGTGGCATTTGCCATGATTGGGTCCAGCATCTCCGGAGTGACGTATGTATCAGTACCGGGTATGGTGGCTGCCAGTAGTTTCGGTTACCTGCAAATGGTATTGGGATTTGTTGCGGGACAGTTCATCATAGCATTCGTATTGACGCCACTGTTCTACCGGATGAACCTGGTATCCATCTATGAATATCTGGAAAATCGTTTTGGTATGTCTTCCTATCGGACAGGCGCATGGTTCTTCTTCATCTCTAAGATGCTGGGAGCCGCGGTACGTTTGTTCCTCGTATGTCTGACACTTCAACTGCTGGTATTCGAACCGTTTGGATTACCATTTATTTTGAATGTGGCCATTACCGTAGCATTAGTATGGCTCTATACGTTCCGAGGTGGAGTAAAATCTCTGATCTGGACAGATTCACTCAAAACATTCTGCCTGGTGGTATCCGTAGTTCTCTGCATCAGTTATATTGCTTCCGATCTCAATCTGTCGCTTAGCAGCATGATCAGTACAATAGCCGATAATGACATGTCACGCATTTTCTTCTTTGACGATGTAAACAGTAAACAATATTTCTTCAAACAATTCTTTGCCGGGGCATTCACTATGATTGCCATGACAGGGCTGGATCAGGACATGATGCAACGTAACCTCAGCTGCAAGAACTTCAAAGATTCACAGAAAAATATGATTACGAGTGTTATATCACAGTTCTTCGTTATTTTGTTGTTCCTGATGTTGGGAGTATTGCTTTACATCTTCGCTGGTAACCAAGGCATTCAGGTAGAAAAGAGCGATGAACTCTTCCCATTGATAGCCACTGGTAACTACTTTCCTGCAATTGTAGGTATCTTGTTTATCATTGGACTTATTTCTTCGGCTTATTCCGCTGCCGGCTCAGCACTGACAGCTTTAACAACTTCCTTTACAGTGGATATCCTCGGGACAAAAGGCAGGACGGAAGAAGAAATCGTAAAGATACGCAAGCGGGTACATATTGGTATGGCTGTAATTATGGGTATCACGATATTCGTATTCAACCTATTGAATAACACAAGTGTAATCGATGCCGTATATATACTGGCAAGTTACACATACGGTCCCATTCTCGGATTATTCGCATTCGGTATATTCATGAAACAACAGGTTCGCGATAAATATATCCCATTGGTAGCCATCCTCTCCCCTATCCTTTGCTTCATCCTGCAAAAGAATTCGGAAGCTTGGTTCAATGGGTATCAGTTCAGCTACGAACTGTTGATATTCAACGCTCTGTTCACGTTTATCGGACTCTGCCTGTTGATCAGAAAGGATAAGAACTAATAATTAACTTAATACATCATCCATGAATGTAAGACTTCATTTTTTGTTCACTTTGCTCACCGCCTCCCTGATCCCCCAGATGGGAGGCGCGCAAGAGCTTCCGACGGATGTCCGCCAGGAAATCGGTAAGTTTCTGGACGCAACCGCACGGAAAGAGGTTTCCGTAGGACGCATCCGGATTGACTCTGTTGCCATTGAAGGAAATACGTTGCAATTATTTGCTAACATGAACTGTGCATATATTCCTTTCCGGGAAGATAATGTGACAGAGATTTATCAAGGTGTGCAGGCACTGCTTCCGGCAGAGTTTTCAAAGTACAACCTGCAAATCCGCACGAATAAGCGTAGCATTGAAGAATTAATTCCCCAGGCACTACGCAGCAAAAAGGACAAAAAAGCCAAAACATTCAATCCTGCCGGGACAAAACCTTTAGTAACGGCCCTTTCTACCCCCTATACCCCTACAAATGGCCTAAAGAACCGTCACATTGCCTTGTGGCAGAGTCACGGTTTCTATTATGAGCCCAAACTGACACGTTGGGAATGGCAACGTGCCCGCATCTTCCAGACGGTGGAGGATTTATATACGCAAAGTTATGTACTGCCTTTCCTGGTTCCTATGTTGGAGAATGCAGGAGCTAATGTGTTGATGCCCCGTGAACGGGATAGCCAAATAGCAGAAGTTGTTGTAGACAATGACGGTTGCCTTCACTCCCGTTCCGTTTATACAGAAAAGATAGGCGATAAGAACTGGATGCAAGGTACTGGTGAAGGTTTCGCCCATCTGCGCGATCAATATATCAATTTTGAGAACCCGTTCCGTGAAGGAACTTTCCGCACTGTTGAGACGGTGAAAGGTAAGAAGGAGAAAGAAAGTACTGCCGAATGGATTCCTGAACTCCCGTCAACCGGACAATATGCCGTTTATGTATCCTATAAATCATTGCCAAACAGTACGGATGATGCCCTTTACACCGTTTATCACAAAGGAGGAGTCTCCCAATTCAAAGTGAACCAACAGATGGGTGGCGGCACCTGGATTTATCTGGGTACATTTGGTTTTGATTCTGGAAAAAGCGATGCCGGAAAAGTTGTTTTAAGCAATCGTTCTGATAAAGCCGGACGTATCGTTACCGCTGATGCCGTAAAAATCGGAGGTGGTATGGGAAATATGGCACGCCGTATCTCTGATGCAGGTGCCACAGAGAATATTAAAAGTTCGGACGGCAATGCTGCCATAGTGCATAAAGAAATGCCGAAGATAGATTACCCGTATGAGATAAGCGGTTATCCCCGTTTCTGCGAGGCAGCACGCTACTGGCTTCAATGGGCAGGTATTCCGGACAGTGTCTATTCCGACAGTCAGGGTAAGAATGACTATACGGACGATTACAAATGTCGTGGTATCTGGGTGAATTACCTTGCCGGTGGTTCTACGGTTAATCCGACAGAACAAGGACTGAATATCCCGGTAGATATGGCTTTCGCCTTCCATTCAGATGCAGGAACTACGCTAAACGATTCCATCATCGGAACACTGGGTATCTACTATACCAACGTTTACAATGAAGAATACGCCAACGGAGCATCCCGCTATCTGGCACACGACATGACAGACCTGATTCAGTCAAATATCGTACGGGATATCCGCAGCCTATACGAACCGGATTGGACACGCCGCGGTATGTGGAACCAATCCTACTACGAAGCACGTGTGCCCCGTGTCCCCACTATGTTACTGGAATTACTTTCTCACCAGAACTTTGCAGACATGCGTTATGGTTTAGATCCACGTTTCCGTTTTACGGTAAGCCGTGCAATCTATAAAGGTATGCTGCAATTCATTTGCTCGCAATACCACATGGATTATATTGTTCAGCCGTTACCTGTCGACAATATGGCGTTGAAAATGGCAGGCGAGAATGAAATAGAGCTAACCTGGCAACCCGTAGCCGACCCACTGGAGCCAACGGCAAATGCTGAAAAATATATAGTTTATACCCGCATCGGAGATAGCGATTTCGACAATGGCGTGCTGGTAGATAAGAATACCTATCGCACTGCCCTCCCTGCCGGCATGGTATGCAGTTATAAAGTAACTGCCGTCAACAAGGGCGGAGAAAGTTTCCCGTCCGAAATACTCTCTGCAGGACGTGCTTTCAATGAAAAGGGAACCGTGCTGATAGTAAACGGTTTCGACCGCATCAGTGCTCCGGCAGATTTTGTTGCACCTGCTCCCGGTGATACTTTACTTGCCGGTTTCTTAGATGATCTGGACCACGGCGTACCTTATCTGAAAGATATCAGCTACATCGGTAAGATGAAAGAATACCGCCGTTCCATTCCATGGATGGATGACGATGCTTCCGGCTTTGGCGACAGCTATGGCAATTACGAAGATAAAGTAATCGCCGGAAACACATTCGATTATCCCTCTATTCATGGAGCCGCCATTTTGAAAGCCGGATATTCTTTCATATCTTGCAGCGATGAAAGTGTGGAAAATAAAACAATGAACCTGAACGACTATAAGTATGTAGACCTGATATTAGGTAAAGAATGTCAGACCAAAATGGGACGTGGCGGTGTGAAACCGTTAGAGTTCAAAACATTCAGCCAACCTATGCAGGAAGCTATCACCGCATATTGCGGACAAGGCGGAAACATCTTCGTCTCGGGTGCTTATGTAGGAACCGACCTTTGGGACAATCGCCTTGCCCCGGCTCAGGAATCCGATAAGAAATTTGCAACAGAAGTCCTGAAATATAAATGGCGCGTGGGGCAGGCAGCTACAGAGGGTAAGGTGAAATGTGTAGCTTCACCGTTCCCCGCCCTTTCAGGCAACTATACATACCATAATGAACTGAATGCAGACAGCTATGTGGTAGAATCACCGGATGCCATCGAACCAGCAACAAAAGATGCATACACCGTAATGCGCTATTCGGAAAACAACTTGAGTGCCGGAGTAGCTTACAAAGGCGACTACAAGACCTGCATACTGGCTTTCCCGTTCGAAGCATTACGTACCGCTGCTGAAAGAGAAGCGTTGATGCACGCCATTCTGACATTTTTTAATTAAACCAATCATCATCTATGAAGCGAAGACTTTTAATAATGTTCCTGTTGGGCTGCCTGCTACCGTTCGCGGTACAGGCACAACATGGCACATTCTGTTTTGCGCAAATAACGGACATCCATTTCAGCCCCAACAATCCCAACCCGACGGAAGACTTGCTACGTTCCGTCGCGCAAATAAATGCGACAGACAGTATCGACTTTGTTTTGGTTACGGGCGACATTACCGAAGAGGGCGACCGTGCCACCATGCTGAAAGTAAAAGAGACATTGGATTTACTGAAAGCAAAGTATTACATGATCCTCGGTAACCATGAAACCAAATGGAGTGACTCCGGTTGTACTGCCTTCGGTGAGATTTTCGGCGGCGAACGCTTTGAATTCGAGCATAAAGGTATCCTGTTTCTGGGTTTCAACTCCGGCCCGTTAATGCGCATGGCTTACGGACATGTCGTTCCGCAGGACATCCGCTGGATGACGGAAGAAATGGATAAGTTTGGAAAAGATAAACCGGTTATACTCGTCACACACTACCCGTTACTGGATGGAGATGTGGATAACTGGTATGAAGTAACAGATGCAGTGCGCCCCTATAACATTCGTTTGTTCATCGGCGGGCACTATCACCGTAACCGGGATTTGCGTTATGATGGCATTCCGGGTATTTTGATGCGCAGCAACCTGCGTGATAAAGAAGGAAAACCGGGATACGGCATCTATGATATAACGAAAGATTCGATTCTCGTCTACACTCAACGCATTGGCGAACCGAAAAAGCAATGGGCTGCTTTCTCACTGACTCAGCCCTATTATGACCGCAATGGAAAAGCAGAGAAATACCCCGACTTTTCAGTCAACACAGAATACCCGAATGTGAAAGAACAGTGGGTAGTGCAAACCGATGCAGGTATCTATTGTTCGCCTGCAGTAGAAAAAGACAAAGTGTTCGTCGGAGACGATATGGGTTACCTGACTTGCTACGCCTTGAAGAATGGAAAGAAAGTATGGAATTTCCAGTCCGGTAAACGTATTGTAGGTACTCCGGCTGCGGCAGATGGTGTAGTCGTATTCGGTTCTGCCGACCGTAACATCTACGGTCTGAACAGCAAAGACGGGAAACTGCTGTGGACTGTAAAAGCAAAAGACCCGGTACTGGGTGCGGTAACCATTGAGAATGGAATTGCCTACATTGGTGCCAGCGATTCTACTTTCCGTGCTATTGATATCCATACAGGTAAAGTAATCTGGGCATATACCGGTGTGAAAGGATACATTGAAACCAAACCATTGGTAACAGCCGACAAAGTGATCTTCGGTGCCTGGGACAATACCCTCTATGCATTGAATAAGGCAGACGGCAAGGAATTATGGAAGTGGACAGGTGGTTTAACGCGCATGCACTTCTCACCCGCAGCCGTATGGCCGGTAGCCGCAGAAGGCAAAGTTTTTATCACCGACCCACAACGTGCCATGACGGCTATCAATATAGAAAACGGAGAAACAGTGTGGCGCACTTTCCAGTCTATGGTACGTGAAACGATTGGTTTATCGGAAGACGGAACGCGCGTATTCAGCAAGAGCATGAACGACAGTATTGTCTGCTATGCCACACAAGGAGATCAACCCCGCGAATTATGGGCAAGCAACGTCGGCTTCGGATACGAACATGCACCCTCCATGCAAGTGGAAAAGAGAGGTGTAATGTTCGGCAGCACCAAGGAAGGACTGATCTTTGCTTTAGAAGCCCAAACCGGTAAAGTCTTATGGAAGCATAAGATAGGTAACTCACTGATCAGTACCGTAGTGCCGCTGAACGGGCGACAGGTATTGTTCACCGCCACCAGTGGCGAAGTAGGACTGCTACGAGTTAAAAATTAAAGAATTAATAATTAAAAGCAATATAGAACATTATGAATAAAATCAATTGCTTCGTTCCTTTCTCAGGAGCCGCACAAGCGGAAAAGACAGTAAAAGGCCTGCAAGAAACCGGCTTAGTGAATAACATTTATCTGCTCGCCCTACCGGACGTTACAGAAAATCTGCCCGGATGCAGCACCCTGCACATGCAATCCATCCAGTCCAGCACTGCCATGAGGGATATCGCCGGACATAGCGATGCAGAATATACGCTGATCTATACGAAATATACGACGCTCGAACTGGGTTTATTCGCCCTGGAGCGTATGATACACATTGCTGAAGACAGCGGTGCAGGCATGGTATATGCTGACCGCTACCAGGTAAAGGAAGGCAAGCAAACCAATGCCCCGGTGATCGATTATCAATTCGGCTCATTGCGCGATGATTTCGACTTCGGTTCCGTACTGTTATTTCGTACGGATGCATTCAAGGAAGCCGCTGCCCGCATGAAGGAAGACGAGTATAAATTTGCCGGACTTTATGACCTTCGTCTGAAAGTAAGCCAGAAAGAAAATCTGGTACACATCAATGAGTATCTGTACAGCGAAATCGAAGACGATACCCGCAAGAGCGGTGAGAAGATATTCGATTACGTGGATCCCAGAAATCGTGACCGCCAGATTGAAATGGAACAGGCTTGCACCGAGCATCTGAAAGAAATCGGCGGTTATCTGGTCCCTGAATTCAAACAAATAGAATTCTCAGCAGGCAACTTCGAATATGAAGCCTCGGTTATCATCCCCGTACGCAATCGTATCCGCACCATCCGCGATGCCATCCATTCGGTATTGAAGCAGAAGACCGACTTTAAGTTCAACCTGATTATCATCGACAACCACTCTACGGACGGGACTACAGAAGCTATTGACGAATTCAAGAACGACGAACGCCTCATCCACATCATCCCCGAACGCAATGACCTGGGTATCGGCGGTTGCTGGAATATGGGTGTGCATCATCCCAAGTGCGGTAAGTTCGCCGTACAATTGGACAGTGACGACGTGTACAGCGATGAAAATACACTGACCACTATGGTTCGCGCTTTCTATGAACAGAATTGCGCCATGGTGGTAGGTACTTATATGATGACGGACTTCAATATGAATATGATTGCTCCGGGTATTATCGACCATAAAGAATGGACTCCCGAAAACGGACGCAACAATGCACTCCGCATCAATGGTCTGGGTGCTCCGCGTGCTTTCTATACTCCGGTGCTGCGTGAAGTGAAAGTTCCGAATACCAGCTATGGTGAAGACTATGCACTGGGATTAAACTTCTCCCGCCAATACCAGATCGGCCGTGTATATGACGTAGTTTACATGTGCCGCCGCTGGGACGACAACTCGGATGCTTCACTGGATATCGTGAAAATGAATGGTCATAATCTATATAAAGACCGCATCCGTACCTGGGAACTCCAGGCACGTGTGGCGAAGAATAAAAGCAAATATTGACGAAGCATCGTCGCTCGATCGGGCGAAGCATCGTCGCTCGATCGGGTGAAGCATCGTCGCTCGACCGGGTGAAGCATCGTCACTCGACCGAGCAAAAGATTCGCATTATACAATCAATAATATATAGAGTATATATGAACCAAACCATAAACAATCTGCTTACCGAGCAACTTGCCTCCTGGGAAACGGCACGTAACAACTACGCCGCCCTTTCGGGTGTGCAGGTGAAGGAACTCGATGTAAACGGTATTCCGTATAAGGTACAGTTCAATCCTGCACGTATCGTTTCTTCGGGAGCTAAAGTAGATGCCCAGTCCATCAAGGAACGCAAATGTTTTCTCTGCCCGGCCAATTTACCGCCGGTGCAGAAAGGAATTCCGTTCGAAGGACATTATAATATCCTGGTCAATCCGTTCCCTATTTTTCCCCGCCACCTGACGATACCGGAAGTGGCACACGTGAACCAGCGCATAGCCGTCCGTTTCAAAGATATGCTGGCATTGGCACAGGCGTTGACGGATTACACAATATTCTATAATGGTCCCAAATGCGGTGCCTCCGCCCCCGACCATGCTCACTTCCAGGCAGGCAACAAAGGCTTCATGCCCATTGAAAAGGACTGGCGCGGACAGGTAGCAGGCAAAGTGGCAGATTACGGTGAGGCTACCCTCTGGTACCAGAATGACGCTCCCCGTGCAACATTGGTCATCGAAGCAGCCAATAAGAAGCATGCTGCCGCCCTGTTCGATATCATTTACCACTCACTGGACATCAAGCCGGGAGATGACGAACCGATGATGAATGTATTGGCATGGTACGAAGATGAGAAATGGATCGTATGCGTATTTCCACGTGAGAAGCACCGTCCGGCTTGCTATACAGCCGAAGGAGATGCTAATTTATTGAGCAGTCCTGCATCTGTAGACCTCGGTGGAGTGTTTATCACACCGGTCGAAAAAGACTTTCTCAAGATCACAGCCGAAGATATAGCCCAGATCCTGAGCGAGGTATCGCTTTCTGCCGAAGACTTCCATCGGGTACGCCAGCGCATTAAAGAACAAATATAAACGATTATGAAAGAGCCCAAAGTACACGTAGGCATATTGTTCGAGCCGCAAATAGAGTTTATCCTGCTGAATCCGTACCGCCTCAACGGTATGGAAATCAGTGGTAAGCAGGTTGTGACCTACAACGAAGGCAGGATACTGTGGAACGGACGCCTTTATGACGAGCTTCTATTTGAACCTGTAAACGAAGCCACCGATGCTTTCGAACTGCTCGATGTCACCATCGGCATCAACTTCCACTGGGAGCGCAAAGAAGACCAGCGCTTCCTGGGTTCTCTGAAGATTATTGTGGAGAACAAGAAGCTGACAGGCATCAACGTCATTCACGTAGAAGATTACCTGACCAGCGTAATCTCCAGTGAGATGAGCGCAACGGCTTCGTTAGAGTTGTTGGAGGCACATGCAGTAATTTCACGAAGCTGGCTTTTGGCTCAGATTCATAAGAACAAGGAGATTACGGAAACCCAGGCAGAGTATTCCGCTTTCACCCAGACAGATGAAGAGTTAATCCGTTGGTACGACCGTGAAGACCACACCCGTTTCGACGTCTGTGCAGACGACCATTGCCAGCGTTACCAAGGCATTACCCGTGCCTCCACTGAAATTGTAAAGCAAGCCATCGCTGCCACCCGCGGACAAGTATTGACGTCTGGCGGTAAGATATGCGATGCCCGCTTCTCCAAATGCTGCGGCGGTGCATTCGAAGAATTCCAGTATTGCTGGGAAGATGTGAAGTATCCCTATCTCCTGAAACAACGGGACAGCAAAACAGAAACCACCCTTCCCGACCTGACCCAGGAAGCCAAAGCGGAGCATTGGATACGCACCTCCCCGGAAGCTTTCTGCAACACCACAGACAAGAAAGTCCTCTCACAGGTACTGAATAACTACGACCAGGAAACCACCGACTTCTATCGCTGGAAAGTAGTTTACACCCAGGAAGAGCTTTCCGCACTGATCCTGAAACGCTCCGGCATCGATTACGGGCAAATCATTGATCTTGTCCCCATTGCCCGTGGAACTTCAAGTCGTCTCTGGAAACTGAAAATCGTAGGAACCAAGAAGACGCTCACCATTGGCAAAGAACTGGAAATACGTCGCACACTGTCCACTTCCCATCTGTACAGTTCCGCATTCGTAGTAGATAAGGAAGACATCTCTCCCGAAGGTATCCCCGCTCGTTTCATCCTCACCGGAGCCGGCTGGGGACACGGTGTAGGACTATGCCAGATCGGTGCTGCCGTTATGGGTGAACAAGGCTATAAGTATGACGCGATACTGCTGCACTATTACGTAGGTGCAAGTATCGAGAAGCTATATGAATAAACAGAAATAAAAAAATACCATGAAACAATCTACCAAGAAAACCAGTCCGTGGGCATGGATACCTACCCTGTACTTTGCACAAGGTTTGCCCTACGTAGCCGTGATGACCATTTCCGTCATCATGTACAAACGTTTGGGAATATCCAACACGGATATCGCTCTCTACACCGGTTGGCTCTACCTGCCATGGGTAATTAAGCCTTTCTGGAGTCCATTTGTCGACTTAATCAAGACTAAACGGTGGTGGACCGTCGTCATGCAATACATCCTTGCCTTTGCATTGGCAGGCATTGCATTTTCCATCCCCACCCCCTTCTTCTTCCAGTTGACGCTGGCAGTATTCTGGATAGTGGGCTTCACCTCCGCAACTCATGACATTGCGGCGGATGGATTCTATATGCACGCCCTGACGGAGCATGAGCAATCACTCTATGTGGGCATCCGAAGCACATTCTATCGTATTGCCACAGTAGCCGGACAAGGTTTGCTGGTCATCATTGCGGGATTGATTGAAACCGGAACCGGCCTCGAACCTGCCATGCTGCAAGTTCAAGTCTCACCCTCTTACACTAACACCCTGACCTTGCCCGACTTTGAGGATACGAATATCGACACACAAAAAGAAGCCTATTTCGTATATACCTCTCCGATAGTACAAGCGGGTGTCACCGCTATTGCCGATAATGATTCGGTAGATATAAAGACACAGATTGCCGAATTGGAAAAGGCTGTGAAAGCGTCCAACATAGCCAATCACTTCGTCCCGGCCGAGGAAGCCAAAGAAGGTGACGCCACCGTAAAAGCAGAGAAAAAAGAGAGCTCTTTCACCGCATGGGTACGTGAGACTTTCGGCGAGAAGCGCGAAGCGGCCGAAGGCGCTACCGATAACGTTGCTATAGTAGGCGTACGCCTGTCCAAACAACCGGCTGCCGATGAAACCAAGATATTGAATGTCACCTTCAAAGATGGTGACCAAAGTATCAAACTGGAACAGAATAGCCTTTCCACCCGGTTCGAGTTCACTGCCGAGAACTGGGACAAGCCTGCTTACCTACTATTCAGAATAGACCATAAGATTAAGAACGAGACTTCCGCTACCTTCGAAGGCGCATCCGGTAACATTCCGTTTGCCTGGCTGATGGTATTCGTCGTACTGTCCGGCTTCTTCTTCGCAATCAGTATTTACCATAACTGGATATTGCCGAAACCGGCATCCGACCGTCCGTCGAAAGACGTTACCGCCCAGAACCTGATGAAGGAATTCTTCGATACTTTCAAGAGTTTCTTCACCAAACCGCAGGCAGGAGTCGCTATCCTCTTTATGCTGCTCTACCGTCTGCCGGAAGCACAGCTCGTGAAGCTAATCAATCCTTTCCTTCTGGACCCAATAGACAAAGGCGGACTGGGACTGACTACCGGACAAGTAGGTTTCGTCTATGGTACTATCGGTATCATCGGACTGACAATTGGCGGTATCATTGGCGGTCTTGTTGCTGCACGGGGCGGATTGAAGAAGTGGTTGTGGCCAATGGCATGGAGTATGTCCCTCACCTGTCTGACATTCATCTATCTGAGTTATGCACAGGATCACTCGCTGCTGACAGTCAACATTTGTATCTTCATCGAACAGTTCGGCTATGGTTTCGGCTTCACAGCTTATATGCTGTATCTGATTTACTTCTCGGAAGGCGAGCACAAAACTGCCCATTACGCCATCTGCACAGGATTCATGGCACTGGGAATGATGTTGCCCGGAATGGCTGCCGGATGGTTGCAGGAAACCATCGGTTACCGCCACTTCTTCGTATGGACCATTATCTGTTGCGCTGCTACCATCGGAGTATGTGCATTCATCAAGATAGATCCGAGCTTCGGAAGGAAGAAGGAAGAGTGATAAAAAGTGATAAGCGGTAAGTGATAAGTGATAAGCAAGAAATCATAAATTATAAATCATGAAGAAATACATTCTCCTTTGCCTGCTTTGTGTGCTCTGTGGTGCATCGCAGGCACAAAAGATAAGAATAAAGACCGGCATCGAAATCCTGAAAGGCCAGAACTTTAAGTGTCTGGAAGGCAAACGCATAGGTCTGATTACCAACCCCACCGGAGTGGATAATCAGATGAAATCCACCATTGACATTCTGCATGAAGCACCGAACGTAAATCTGGTTGCCCTCTTCGGTCCGGAGCACGGGGTTCGTGGCGACGTACATGCCGGCGACCACGTGACGGACATCAAAGACGCCACCACCGGATTGCCCGTATATTCTCTTTACGGCAAAACCCGCAAGGCTACGCCAGAGATGCTGAAAGACATTGACGTATTGGTCTACGATATCCAGGATATCGGTTGCCGCTCATTCACCTATATCAGTACAATGGGACTGGCTATGGAAGCAGCAGCCGAAAACGGTAAAGAATTTATCGTATTGGATCGCCCCAACCCGGTAGGCGGACTCAAGATAGAAGGCAATCTGGTAGAAGATGATTGCATTTCTTTTGTCAGTCAGTTCAAGATTCCGTACCTTTACGGGCTGACTTGCGGTGAGCTGGCATTGATGCTGAACGGAGAGAAGATGATGGCAGCACAATGCAACCTGCATGTTGTGAAGATGAAAGGCTGGAAACGCAAGATGGACTACGTACAGACGGGGTTGCAATGGGTACCCTCTTCTCCGCATATTCCCCATCCACACTCGGCTATATTCTATCCGGTAAGCGGTATTCTGGGTGAACTGGGATACATGTCCATCGGGGTAGGCTATACGATACCGTTCCAGATGTTCGCCGCACAGTGGGTAGAAGCAGAAAAACTGGCGGGAAACCTGAACGCATTGAATGTGCCGGGTGTTGTATTCAGGCCGATGTATCTGAAACCCTTCTACTCCGTGGGTAAGGGTGAATTGCTGCAAGGCGTACAGGTACACATCATGGATGTGCAGAAAGCCCCGCTGAGCGACATCCAGTTCCTGGTGATGCAGGAGATCGCAGCACTCTATCCTGACCGCGCCGTATTTGAGCATGCCGACAAGGGACGTTTCCGTATGTTCGACATGGTAAGCGGCTCGGAAGAGATACGCAAGCGGTTCTCACAGCGCAACCGCTGGGAAGACGTGCACGACTATTGGTATAAGGATGCTGAAGACTTCCGACGGTTGTCGAAGAAGTACTACCTGTACAAGTAGGGAACAGTAAACGCTTCTTGCACCGAAAAGAGTCATTAAGAGACCGGGATATCACGAGGGGTGACAAGTACTTGTCATCACAGGTAGGTGAAAGAAGAAAAGAATGATAAGGAAAAGAAAGGCGAAAACACTATGGTAAAAAGTAGCTATACTTCGTTTTTGCAGGAAATAAGGGGACTTATTCCGCAAGATAGGATATATACCGACGAACTGCGCCGGTTGGCATGGGGAACAGATGCGGGTTTCTACCGCCTTATCCCACAAATCGTGATTCGTTCCAACAGCGAAGAGGAGATTTCCGACCTGCTGAGACTTGCTGACCGTTACGGTCTGCCAGTGACGTTTCGTGCCGCAGGAACCAGTTTGTCGGGACAAGCCATTAGTGACTCTATCCTGATAGTAGCCGGAAAACATTGGGAGAAGTACAGCATTTCTCCCGATCATGAACAGATTACCTTACAACCGGGCATCATCGGTCAGCGGGTTAACGAGATTCTCGCACCCTACGAACGTAAGTTTGCTCCGGACCCGGCAAGCGTGAAAAGTGCCATGGTAGGCGGCATTGTCATGAACAACGCCTCGGGTATGAATTGCGGTACACACGCCAATAGTGACAAGGTACTTCTCTCCGCCCGCATCGTATTGGCGGACGGCACCGTGCTGGATACAGGGAACGACATTTCGCGTGCTTCCTTCGAAGCCACCCACCCCGATTTCTACAATCGCATCTGCGAATTGCGTGACCAGATACGTGCCAACGAAGAACTCGCTGCACGCATCCGCTACAAATACTCCATCAAGAACGTAACCGGACTGAACCTTCTGCCATTCGTCCGTTTCGATGATCCGTTCGATATTATTGCCCACCTGATGGTAGGCTCGGAAGGCACGCTTGCGTTCCTTTCCCAAATTACCATGCGCACAGAGTACGACTATCCGTACAAGGCAAGTGCCATGCTCTATTTTACCAGCATCAAAGATGCTTGCCGGGCGGTGGTGGCGATGAAGGAACTCTCAAATGACAATGCTTCCGCATCAGAAGCAGACAGAAAGATAGTAAAAGGTGCCGAACTGCTGGACTACAAGAGTCTCTCTTCGGTAGAAGACCCTGTCTACTTAAAGTATAAGCAAGAAGTTGCCGATGCCTCCGGCCTCACAGCCGTGCTGACCGAGACCAAAGCCCGCACTCGCGAGGAACTGGAACAGAACATCTCAGTAATCGAGGAATGTCTGAAAACTTTCAGCACCTACATCCCCGTGCACTTCACCGACCAGCAGGAAGAATATTCCAAGTATTGGGCTATCCGCTCAGGTATATTCCCATCCGTAGGCGGTACACGCCAACCGGGCACTACCTGCCTCATCGAGGACGTAGCCTTCCACATCGAAGACCTGCCCGAAGCCACTGCCGACCTGCAACAGCTCATCGCCCGCCACGGCTACGATGATGCCTGCATCTACGGTCATGCCCTGGAAGGCAACTACCATTTTATCCTGAACCAGTCCTTCAGTACCGACGCTGAAGTAAAGCGCTACGAGGACCTGATGAATGACGTAAAGACTCTGGTAGTCGATAAATACGACGGTTCGCTGAAAGCAGAACATGGCACCGGACGTAACATGGCCCCCTTCGTGAAATATGAATGGGGAGAGGCAGCTTTTGAAGCTATGAAGGCAGTCAAGCAGTTGTTCGACCCGAAAGGGCTGCTCAATCCGGGCGTTATCTTCAATGATGACCCGCAATGCCACATCAAAAACTTCAAACCGTTGCCGTTGATGCCTATCGACGAAGCCAGTCCTGCCGAAAAAGTAAACAAGTGCATCGAATGTGGCTTCTGCGAAGTGAACTGCCTATCGTGCGGCTTTACCCTTTCTTCGCGCCAGCGCATTGTATTGCAACGGGAAATATCACGTCTGAAACAAAGCGGCACAGACCCGGAACGTCTGTCTCTACTCGAAAAACAATACCGCTACCCGGGCAATCAAACTTGCGCAGGAGACGGACTGTGTTCCATGTCTTGCCCGATGAATATCAATACAGGCGACCTGACCCACATCATCCGCCAGGAAATACTGCCGAAAGGTAGTCTCGGATATAAAGCAGGAGATTTCGTAGCCAATCACTTCGCCGGTGTTAAGAGTAGTCTGCGCCCCGTTTTATCATTAGCCAATTTCGGACACTCCGTATTGGGAACCAAAGCCATGAGCAGCATTACGAAAGGGATGCACAATGTATTGGGCGTACCTTTGTGGACGCCTGCCATGCCGAAGAGCTATAAAGTGACAAGCTACAAGCTACAAGCTACAACAGATATGAGTGACGAGCTACAAGCTACGAGTACTATGCAGAATGATAGCGCAGCACTGGTAGCTTGTAGTTCTGTAGCTCGTAACTCCACAGCTGACAAAGTAGTTTATTTCCCCAGCTGCATCAACCAAACCATGGGACTCCCGAAAAAATCCCCCGTGGAGCAACCTTTGGTAAACAAGATGATCTCCCTCCTGCAAAAAGGCGGTTACGAAGTCATCTTCCCCAAGGACATGGATAAGCTCTGTTGTGGCACCATCTGGGAAAGTAAAGGTATGCTCGACATTGCCGATCGCAAAGCCGCAGAACTCGAAGCCGCCCTTTGGGAAGCCAGCGAGCAAGGCAAATATCCTGTCCTCTGCGATCAAAGCCCCTGCCTGCATCGCATGCGCGAAACCATTCAAAAGATGAAGCTCTACGAACCTGCAGAATTCATCTACACTTTCCTGCGAGACAAACTGGTCTTCACGCAGACCGACCGCCCCGTAGCAGTACACATCACCTGCTCCATGCGCAAAATGGGACTGGCAGATACAATTGTTTCCCTGGCAAAACTCTGTTCTACACATGTCTTCGTACCCGAAGAAGTAGGCTGCTGTGGTTTTGCCGGCGACCGCGGATTCACCTATCCCGAACTGAATTCCTATGCCTTGCGCAAACTCCGTCCGCAGATAGAAGCATCCGGCATCACTATCGGCTACTCTAACAGTCGTACTTGCGAAATAGGACTGACTACCAACTCAGGTATCCCCTACGTCTCTATCGCCTATCTCGTAGACCAATGTACGAAGGGAATTGACAATTGAATAAATAACTTAACACACTTATTACAATGAACAGTCAGACCAAGACAAACAAGCGCATTCTTGCCCTCGACATCCTTCGCGGTGTCACCATTGCGGGCATGATTATGGTGAACAACCCCGGCACTTGGGGACATATATATGCCCCCTTACGCCACGCCGAGTGGAATGGCCTCACCCCCACCGACCTCGTCTTCCCCTTCTTCATGTTCATCATGGGTATCTCTACCTATATCTCCCTGAAGAAGTACAATTTCAAGTTCAGTCATGCAGCCGCCATGAAAATATTGAAGCGTACTATTATCATCTTCCTGATCGGACTTGCCATCGGCTGGTTCTCCAGATTCTGTTACTACTGGGCAGGCTCCCATGAAGGTCTCAGCTTCGGCGAACAACTCTGGGCATCCGTCTGGACTTTCGACCGCATCCGTATCCTGGGTGTCATGCAGCGCCTGGCCCTTTGCTACGGTGCTACCGCTATTATTGCGCTGACCATGAAACACCGTCACATCCCTTATCTCATTGCCACATTGCTGGTAGGCTATTTCATCCTGCTGATGTGTGGCAACGGATTTGCTTACAACGAAACCAATATCCTCTCCATAGTGGATCGTGCCATCCTCACCCCCGCACACATGTACAAGGACAACGGCATTGATCCCGAAGGTCTTTTAAGCACCATCCCATCCATTGCCCATGTATTGCTGGGCTTCTGCGTGGGTCGCATGATGCTAGACAGCAATAGAGCCGAGAGCCGCGAAGCCTTACTGAATTCTCACCTGATCAAATTATTTCTGGTTGGTGCCATCCTTACTTTTGCAGGCTTTCTGCTGAGCTACGGTTGTCCTATCAACAAGAAAATCTGGTCTCCCACCTTCGTTCTCACCACTTGCGGACTGGCCTCCAGTTTCCTAGCACTGCTCATCTGGATCATCGACGTAAAAGGATACAAGAAATGGTGCACTTTCTTCGAGGCTTTTGGTGTCAACCCCCTGTTCATGTACGTTCTGGGTGGAGTACTAAGTATCCTGTTCGGCAGCATCAGCTTCCCTTGGGGCGATGGCAGCATCAGCATACACGGATTCTTATACAAGATCGTTCTTATGCCGATATTCGGTGAGACAGGCGGTTCACTGGCCTACGCACTGCTCTTTGTAGCCATCAACTGGTGCATCGGCTATCAATTGTATAAACGGAAGATATATATCAAGATATAAGAGATAAAGGAGTTATAGAAGTTAAAGCCGATACTTCTGCTTATAATAAAAAGACTATCGGCTCTAACTCCCAGCGAAGCGATAACTCCTCTAACTCCTTAAAACAACAAGTAAATAATTAAACTTAAAACGATATGATATTAATAGCAGACAGTGGCTCTACAAAAACCGATTGGTGTGTTGTAGAGAAAGGTAAACTCATCCAGCAGATTTCTACGAAAGGTACCAACCCTTTCTTTCAGTCGGAAGAGGAGATCAGTAATGAAATTGCGACAGCGCTGCTGCCCCAGTTAACGACCAATGCCTTCGACGCTGTGTACTTTTATGGTGCCGGCTGTGGCTTCCCCGACAAAATAGCCATGGTACACCGTGCCATTATCCAACATCTCCAGGTTTCGGGCGACGAAGTGGAAGTAAATACGGACATGCTTGCCGCCGCCCGCGGACTTTGTGGACACGAACCGGGCATAGCCTGCATCATGGGCACAGGTTCCAACTCGTGTTACTACGACGGCAAACACATTGGTGCCAACGTCTCTCCCCTGGGTTTCATTCTTGGCGACGAAGGTAGCGGTGCTTGCCTGGGTAAGTTGTTGGTAGGTGATATTCTGAAAAATCAGATGACTCCGGAACTGAAAGAGAAGTTCCTCAAGCAGTTCAATCTGGAACCGGCAGACATCATCGACCGTGTATACCGTAAACCATTCCCGAACCGGTTCCTGGCAAGCCTGTCTCCATTCCTCGCTCAGAATCTGAACGAGCCTTGTGTGCGCACGCTGGTGCTGAACAGTTTCAAGGCTTTCCTGAAAAGGAACGTCATGCAATACGATTATCAGCATAGCAAGGTACATTTCATCGGCTCCGTAGCATTCCATTATAAGGAGGTACTTACCGAGGCCGCACAGGAAATGGGCGTCCAAATAGGCACCATCCTCCAGAGCCCCATGGAAGGCCTGATTAGCTACCATAGCTAATCACCCCAGCCTCCATAAATCATAAATTATAAATCATAAATCTCATCATCATCATGGCATTCGTAAAAATATCAGAGCAACCTTCGCTCTACAACGACTTGGAAAAGAAATCTGTCCGCGAAATATTGGAGGACATCAACACAGAAGACCAGAAAGTAGCATTGGCTGTTCAAAAAGCCATCCCACAGATTGAGAAACTGGTGACACAAATCGTTCCGCGCATGAAGCAAGGCGGACGCATCTTTTATATGGGAGCTGGCACCAGTGGTCGCCTGGGTGTGCTGGATGCATCAGAAATTCCTCCAACATTCGGTATGCCTCCTACACTCGTCATCGGACTGATAGCAGGCGGTGATACAGCTTTGCGTAACCCGGTGGAAAATGCGGAGGACGATATGCGTCGCGGTTGGGAAGAGTTAGTTGAACGTAACATTACGGATAAAGATACCGTCATCGGCATTGCTGCTTCCGGCACGACTCCTTACGTTATCGGCGCCATGCAGAAAGCACGTGAGCACGGCATTCTTACAGGCTGCATCACCAGCAACCCCGACTCTCCGATGGCGGCTGAAGCAGATGTTCCCATCGAAATGATTGTAGGACCAGAATATGTAACAGGAAGCTCACGCATGAAATCGGGTACGGGACAGAAAATGATACTGAACATGATTACCACTTCCGTCATGATACAACTGGGCCGCGTGAAAGGTAATAAGATGGTGAACATGCAGCTGAGTAACCAGAAATTGGTAGACCGTGGTACCCGCATGATCGTAGAAGAACTGGGATTGGACTATGGAAAGGCAAAGGCACTGTTGCTAATGCATGGTTCAGTGAAAAAGGCAGTAGATGCTTATAGGGGGGTAACATTATGAAACTCCTCTCTTCCTTTTTCTTCATTGTATTGCTTGCCCTGCAAGCCAATGCACAATCCTTGCAACGTGTTGCCCCCGAACAAGTCGGCATGGATTCCCGTCATTTGTTGTACGCTGACGAAGCGATAGAAACCGCCATCGCCAATAAAGACATTCCCGGTGCCGTACTCGCTGTAGTACGCAACGGGAAGATGGCCTACCTCAAAGCATACGGCAACAAGCGTGTGTACCCTAACACCGAGCCTATGACTGTAAACACTATTTTCGATATGGCTTCATGTAGTAAATCCATGTCCACTGCCATCTGTACCCATATCCTAGCAGAACGTGGTAAGCTCCGTCTCTTGGATCCCGTCAGCCTCTACATACCTGAATTTAAGTCCTGGGTGAGCGAAGACGGAAAAGATAAGAAAATCATCCGCATCGCCGACCTGTTGACACATACTTCCGGTCTCCCCCCTTATGCCCCAACCAGTGAATTGGAAAAACAATATGGTTCCCCCAGTCCCGACGGAATGATAGAGTACATAGCCAACTGCCGCCGCGACTTCAAGCCGCAGACCGACTTCCAATACAGTTGCCTTAACTACATCACCCTGCAACGCATCATCGAAACCGTCAGCGGACAATCTTTACGTGACTTCGCTCGCGAAAATCTATTTGATGTATTAGGTATGGCCCATACCGACTATCTCCCCTGCAAGCGCGATAAGGATGGGAAATGGATCAATACAGCAGATGCCCATTGGGCAACCTCTACCGAAGGTGACTGGCATAGCCTCATCGCTCCTACCGAGAAGCAATCCGACGGCAGCGTCCTCTGCGGACAAGTACACGATCCACTCGCCCGTGTCATGAATGGTGGTATTTCCGGCAATGCCGGCGTATTCTCTTGTGCCGAAGACATAGCTGTCCTCTGCGCCGCCCTGCAAAACGGCGGAGAATGGAACGGACACCGCATCCTCAGCCCATTGGGAGTAAAAGCTATACGTACCGTCCCCCGTGCCACTGCTACATTAGGACGCACTTTAGGATGGGATAATTTCACCGCCTACGCTTCCAATAACGGAGATTATTTTAGTCCGAACACCTACGGGCACACCGGATACACCGGTACTTCCATCATCATAGATCCGGACAACGATACTTCCGTCATCCTGCTCGTCAATGCCGTGCATCCCGAAGACGGTCACAGCATGGTTCGTCTGCGCTCTCTGATAGCCAATGTCGTTGCAGCTTCTATCTATCCCACCCCACGTATTTATACGGATCATTATTATAAGCGCTTCCTCCAATTCATGGATGAACCTGCCATTACCTCCAAAGACATCGTCATGGTGGGCAACAGCCTTACAGAAGGTGCCGGCAACTGGAACACCCGCCTCAACAAGAAAAACATCCGTAACCGTGGTATCATCGGTGACGAAGTTATGGGTATTTACGACCGTCTGCACCAGATACTTCCGGGACACCCAGAGAAATTATTCCTCCTTGCCGGTGTCAATGACATCTCACACGACCTCACAGCGGACAGCATCGTCAGTATGATACGCATGACCGTAGAGCGCATTCAGCGTGAATCTCCTGATACGAAACTCTACCTGCAAAGTCTCCTGCCTTTCGATGAGAGCTTCGGACGTTACAAAAAGCTAACCGGGAAAACCGACATGGTTCCCGAAATCAATGCACAACTGGAAGTTTTAGCTAAAGATCACAAAATTACATTCATCAACCTCTTCCCGTTATTTACAGAGAAAGGCACGAATGCGCTTCGCAAAGAATTGACCAGTGACGGCTTACACCTGAATGAAGAAGGATATAAAATTTGGGTGAAAGCGTTGAAAAAGAAAATGTAGACTCCCCTATAAACACAAGAGGCTGCCCGATATCGAGCAGCCTCTCTATCTATTTTATAAAAAGCCTCTACTTTACTGCCTCTAATTGCATATCAAATGTCAAAGTTGAATAACCAAGAATTGAACTATATCCGCTTTCTCCATATCCACATTGGTAAGGAATATACAATATCCAGCGTTCTTTCGTATGCATATATTGCAATACTGTAGTCCATCCAGAAACGACACCTGTCACACTAAAAGAAGATGGAGAATCAAAGTCCGTAGGCACCTTGGCGCCCTCGCCTTCAGAAAGCAGTACGCCGCGGTCTATTGCGCTGTAACCAACAAAATTACCATCGAATCTATCCCCCAGTATGATTGTACCATAATAGTATGTCGTAACTGACTGCGTATAAAGCGGACGCTCCCCATCGGGATTGTCTGGCGATATTTTCTTACAATAAATATACAAAGAATTCTCTGTTGTACTCTTGTAGTTATCCTTAATAGCAAATAATTCACCTACAGGAATCTTACTAAGCTTAACAGAGTCACCGTTATCACCTTCATATTTCGCCCCTTCTATAATTCTATCAGCCCGACCACCTATGATCAGATTCAATGAATCAATATAAGCTTCATTCCGTTCTCGCCAGTTATCATACTTACCTACTTCCTCTACTTCTTCACAAGAAGTAAATATACCTGCCAAGAGTAACAGGAAAGGTAGAAATATTAAGAGTCTTTTATTCATTCTATTAATTTATTGTATTACTTATTGCAACCCCTTCAGCAATGAAGTGATGCTAACACGGTCTGCAATGATGTTATTCAGTTCAGCAATAGCCACGCGTTCCTGTTGCATCGTATCACGATTACGCAGCGTCACGCAGTTATCTTCCAGAGTTTGGTGGTCAACAGTCACGCAGTACGGAGTACCAATGGCATCCTGACGACGATAACGTTTACCGATACTATCTTTTTCATCATATTGGCAGTGGAAGTGGAACTTCAATGAGTCGATGATCTCACGAGCCTTTTCAGGCAGACCGTCTTTCTTCACCAACGGCATTACAGCCAACTTCACAGGAGCAAGTGCGGCAGGTAATCTCAGTACTACACGGCTTTCTCCGCTCTCCAGTTGTTCTTCGCAATAAGAAGCAGACATGATACTGAGGAACATACGGTCCACACCAATAGAAGTTTCCACAACAAACGGAGTATAACTTTCATTCGTTTCGGGATCGAAGTACTTAATATTCTTACCTGAGAACTTCTCATGCTGCGACAAGTCAAAATTCGTACGGCTATGGATACCTTCTACTTCCTTGAAGCCAAACGGCATCAGGAACTCGATATCTGTAGCTGCATTCGCATAATGAGCCAACTTATCATGATCATGATAACGATAGTGGTCATCACCGAATCCCAATGCCTTATGCCATTTCAAACGGATTTCTTTCCATTTCTTGAACCATTCCAGCTCAGTACCCGGCTTCACGAAGAACTGCATTTCCATCTGTTCGAACTCACGCATACGGAAAATGAACTGACGGGCAACAATCTCGTTACGGAATGCCTTACCAATCTGTGCAATACCGAAAGGTATCTTCATGCGACCGGTCTTCTGTACATTCAGGTAATTCACAAAGATACCCTGGGCTGTTTCAGGACGCAGGTAAATCTTCATGGCACCATCCGAAGTAGAACCCATCTCTGTAGAGAACATCAGGTTGAACTGACGAACTTCCGTCCAGTTCTTTGTACCGCTGATGGGGCAAACGATTTCTTCATCCAGAATAATCTGGCGAAGCTCGTCAAGGTTATTATCATTCAGAGCCTTTGCAAAACGTTCGTGCAATGCGTCGCGTTTAGCCTGGTGTTCCAATACGCGACCATTTGTGCTACGGAACTGCGCTTCATCAAAAGCCTCTCCGAAACGCTTGGCAGCTTTGGCAACTTCTTTATTGATTTTATCGTCGTACTTTGCAAGTTGGTCTTCAATCAGCACATCGGCACGATAACGTTTCTTGGAATCACGGTTGTCAATCAAAGGGTCATTGAATGCGTCTACGTGTCCGGAAGCCTTCCAGATGGTGGGGTGCATAAAGATAGCGGAGTCGATGCCGACAATGTTTTCGTGCAGCAACACCATGCTCTGCCACCAGTATTGTTTAATGTTGTTTTTCAGTTCCACACCCATCTGACCGTAGTCATACACTGCTCCCAATCCGTCGTAGATGTCGCTGGAGGGGAATACGAAACCGTATTCCTTACAGTGTGATACGAGTTTCTTAAAAACGTCTTCTTGTGCCATTTTTTTGTTATATCTATTAATTTTAATCCTGTTCTTTATTAAAAAGCGCCACAAAGATAGGGATTTATATCATAAGTCGGGCAGGTGGGGTATTAATTTATCTTATCGTAACAAACTCTCACTTTGCACTTCCGTCACAATCTGTCCGTCAAACAGATTGATGATGCGGTGGGCATACGAGGCATCATGTCGCGAGTGAGTCACCATAACGATAGTAGTTCCCTGCCGGTTCAGTTCGAGCAGAAGTTCCATTACATCTTGTCCGTTCCGGGAATCAAGGTTTCCGGTCGGTTCGTCGGCAAGTATCAGCATCGGATTGATTACTACGGCACGGGCAATAGCTACGCGCTGCTGCTGTCCACCGGAAAGTTGAGTAGGAAAGTGACCCGCGCGATGATCAATACTCATTATTTTCAGAGTTTCCTCTACCCGGCGTTTCCGTTCCGAGGGTTTTATTTTCATGTAAGTCAACGGCAACTCTACATTCTCAAAAACATTCATTTCTTCGATCAGGTTAAAACTTTGGAATACAAATCCGAGCTTTCCTTTCCGAGTTTCGGTACGCTCACTTTCCTTCATATGCCCCACTTCAACACCATCCAAATAATATTTACCAGAAGTAGGACTATCAAGCATCCCAAGAATATTGAGTAAAGTAGATTTACCACACCCTGACGGCCCCATAATAGCTACAAATTCTCCTTTCTCCACTTGCAGGGAAATATTGTTAATCGCTGTTGTTTCCACCTCTTCAGTACGAAACACTTTATTCAATCCTTTAATTTCAATCATATTCTTTATTCTTTTATCAGTTTCAACTTATTACCACATTCTTTAATCCTTCAATACCAGTTCTCCCGCGTCCGAGAAATTCTCATAGCTTGAAATTACAACCTTCTCACCGGGTTCAAGTCCGCTTATCACCTCATAGTACATTGGATTCTGACGCTTAATCTGCACATTGCGGCGTACAGCTTTCTTCCCATCCGGAGTCACCACAAAAATCCATTGTCCGCTTGTACTCTGATAAAATGCTCCGCGCGGAATGAGGTTTGCCTCTATCGGTTGTCCCAGTTGCAGGTTGATGTAATATGTCTGTCCGGCACGGATGTTATCCGGACGTTCACCTTCAAACACAAAGTCAGTCCTGAACTGCTTGTCACGTACTTCCGGATATACCTTTCTGACGCGTAATTCATAATCCTTATCCTGACGTTCGAAAGTTGCATTAAGCCCTTCCCGGACACGGTCGATATAATGCTCGTCAATAAAAGCCTCCACCTTAAAATCAGACAGAACATTGATTTGTCCGATTCTCGTTCCGGTAGCAATGGACTGTCCTATCTCCACATCGAGCAATCCGAGTTGTCCGCTTACCGGAGCTTTCACATTCAAGTCTTCACCACGTTGACGTACCAGCACAAGATTACGCCTCATATTGTCCAGACTCTCCTCAAGCTGCTCTACTTGCACACTGCGATAGATAGAATCCTGTTTCCGGCTTTCAACCACAAGATTGTGTCTATTGAAAGCCAGCTCATATTCTTCCTGCGCCTGCAAGTACTCTTCTCTCGACACAAGTTTCTCATCATACAGACACTTGTACTGCTCAAACCTCCGCTTTTGCCGTCCCACTTCAATATCAAATTGTAACTGATCTTTTTTCAGGCTCAGCCTGTTCTGTTCCATATCGAGCAATGTATTCCGCAAGAAATTCTGTTTCTCGGCCAATTGCGCTTCACTATCGAGGATACTGAGATTAAGCATCGGATTGGTGAGGCGCACAATCACTTCACCCTGCTTCACCATAGTTCCTTCCTCCACTATCTTTTCGGCTACCATGCCACCTTCCGTTACACTCAACTGCACTGTACGAATGGGCAATACTTGTCCGTTGACGCGCATATAGTCATTGAATAATCCCACCATAACCGGTTGTATATTCAATGTGTTCCGATCCACATGTACCCTACGGGTCCTATTACCAAAGAATAACCATCCGGCTGCTAAAGTTAACAACAAACCGGCAATTACATACGATATATATTTCTTTTTAAATCCTTTTTTCTGTTCGATAAGGGTATCCATCATTTCATTTACATTTTAATTAGATTATTACTGACCGATGTCTTTCTATTCACTGATGAAAGGTTCTCCTTTATAATAATTCACAAGCCGCTTTTTGAGATTATATTTCAACCGTGCATTCAGCTTTGCCGACCTTGCCTGCATAAGACGATTGGCACTTGCGTGTAGTTCGATAGCATTGATGAGCCCTTCCTCGTACTTACGGATATTGAGTCGATGGGCTACCTGCATGGCCTCTTCCTGCCGGACGGCCTGATAAAACTCATCGGCCTGCCCGTTCATGTCAGCCACCGCCTGTTCTATCTCACTGTACAAAGTACGTTGGGCTTCCTCCTTCTCATTCCGGGCAATAATAAGCTCCCGCTTACCTCTTTTCACATTTGATATCCGGGCCAGTCCATCGAAAATAGGAAAGGAAAGGGAAAAACCGACATAATATCCGCGTTTATTCCTGAACTGTTCCGAAAAAGGAATATATTCACTACCGTCCATAAAACGCGCGAATCCGGTTGATATCCCACCCTGAGCCACAAGTGTGGGAAATAACGCCCCCTTTGCTTCCCGATAAGAAAGTTGCCGGATGCGCAAAGAAGCCTCAGCGGCCTGTGCAGTAGGCAGAAACAGAAGTGCATGCCGGTAAATATCCAGAGGAGAGTCTTCTGTCTTGGCTACGGCTTCAAGGCTATCATATCCGGCTATTTGCAAGTCTTCATCAATAGGGAAATACATTTTCTCCTTCAGACGGATGATACTTATTTTAAGAAGATTCTTTTGACGGGTCAGATTATAACTGTCGGCAACTTCTTTTGCAGCCAGCTCGGCAACATCCGGCGAAGATTTCAGTCCGAGTTCTTCCATGCGCTTTGTACGTTGAAGATTTTGGATGCTCTCCTGCCATTGTTGTCCGGCCAAGTCTACCATTTCATAACAGAAAACCGTATTAAAGAAAGTCTCCATAGTCTCATAGGCTGTTATATCCTTGATTTCCTGTAATTGTTGTTTTCCCAATAAGATACTCACCTTTTGCATTCTGGCACGGGTGATACCTGTCAACCCATCGAACAAAACCAGTCCGGAAGAAATCTCATAAGTATTACTGAATGAATTTACATCCGTATAAATATTTGTCTCAGAATCCAAACCACGCCCAAAACTGAGATTTGTATTTACATTTGCTTTAACAGAAGGCAGAAGCTTGGCGATAGCTTCACGATAATTCTGGGTATAGTTTCTATTTCGGGCTTCCTGACTACTCACCCGCATGCTGTTCCGTACGGCATACTCCATACATTCTTCCAGCGTCCATATTTTAGTCTGACTGCAAAGCATCATAGTAACGGTCAGGAAAATAAAAATACATGCTACTTTTCTCATAAGTTTCCGGATATTGTTTACTGTAATATTCAAGTAATATATATCCAGAAGTATGCCAAACTTAGAACAGGCTAATTTTCAAATATTTAAGTAGGAATCATGGATCATATCAGTGTAAGGTAGCTTTACACTTGCAGGGGAGATACTTTACAAAACACCATCCCGAATACCGTCCATTCCCTGACGACATAATGCTTCAGATTACCGCCATGCAAACGCATGATATAGCGTGAAAGACTCAGGCCTATGCCTGATCCCGCCTCCTTGGTAGTGAAAAACGGCACAAAAATATGCGGGAGTACTTCCTGAGGAATGGGAGCTCCGTTATTGCGCACTTCAATAACCGTCTGACGAGGAGAAGTAATGACCGCCAGTTCAATCTTCCTGCCGGAAGCAGGCTCTCCTTCTTCTCCAAAAGCTTCCACTGCATTTTTCACCAGATTGACGAGTACCTGCAATACCTGGTTCTCATCAGCATACAGAACCGATATGTCCCCTTCCAGGATGACCTTTGCCTCCACTCCCGCTTCTCCCATCTTAGGGGAACAAAGATGAATCACCTTCCCAAGTAACTGTTTCGTATCGAGAGGTACTATTTGCGGCTGGGGAATACGTGTGAACTGACGATAGGATTCCACAAAATTCAATAGTCCCTTAGTAGTGGCATTAATCGTTTCAAGGGCATCTACAGTATTCAAGTAAAGGGAATTACCTGCCATTTCTGTGGCACGGGAACGGAACGAAAACAACAACGATTCACTTAATGAAGTAATCGGCGCAATGGAATTCATGATTTCATGGGTCATCACCCGGATAAGACGTATCCACGATTCCATTTCTTTAGCTTCCAGTTCACTACCGATATTATTGAGTGTAATAATCCGAAGCGACATACCGGAAATAACGATTTTAGTCAAGTGTAGACTAACCTCTGTCTCTTCCCGCTCATTGGCGATCTTCAGAAGCTGTACCTCACCCGGTTTCAGATGAAGAAAAAGAGCAGGGAACGATTCATCTACATTGCGCAGTTGATTCAGATGGGAAAGGCTACTCAGTCCCAAAAACTCCGTAGCCGAATGATTGACATTGCGTACGTACCCCTCTTCATCGGTAATGATAATACCGGTGGATACACTCTCCACGATTGTCCCGAGAAATTCTTCATTCTCTATAATCTCACGCCTTGCCTTGACCAGAATGTCCTTTATGCGGTTCATCATCCGGTTCAGTTCCTTTTCGCGAAGAGACATCCGGTTAGTGGAGAAGTGAAAGGAATAGTCACCGTTCTCCATCGCATTCAGCAGAAACAGGATATTCTTGTTGAACTTCCTGTAATTTCTGAACAGTCTGAATAAAGAGAATACAACTATAACCGCACATACCACACCATAAGCGATTTCTCCACGAACCAACAACAAAGTAGCCGCCACAAGCGAAACCATCAATACCAGCAGGTAGATTATCAGTTTGTATTCTATTGATTTAAACATTCTTTTATCTCCGTTGCCGGCATCCGGTTAAAGTTCATACTTCCTTATTTTACTATAAAGCGTAGGACGCGAAATTCCAAGTTCGGCGGCTACAGCAGAAATATTGTTATCATACTTCCGCAATGCTTTTTCTATCAGATTTTTTTCCATCTCTTCAAGGGTGAAAGACTCCACGACAAAGGAAGTCTCATCCGGCGTACGCATATAAAAATCATTGGGTTGCAATTCCTGATTATCACTCAGGATAACAGCTTTCTCTATCGCATGTTCCAATTCCCGCACATTTCCGGGCCAGGCATAACTTTCCAGTTTACAAAGGGTCTTCTCGCCCAGTTTCAAATCACTTTTACCGTACTTCCTTGCCAGACGACGAAGGAAAAAATCAGCCAGTTGCGGAATATCTTCGCGGCGTTCACGCAAAGGCGGCACTTCCAAATGAATTGTATTGATGCGGTACAGCAAGTCTTCCCGAAACTCCCCTTTCTTCACAGACTTAAACAAATTCTTATTGGTAGCCGAAATCAGACGGATATCCACCGAAATAGATTTATTACTTCCCACACGCGTAATGTGCCGTGTTTGCAAAGCCGAAAGTAATTTTGCCTGTAAAGGATAGCTAAGATTTCCTATCTCATCCAGAAAAAGCGAACCGCCGTCAGCGGCCTCAAACTTTCCGGACCTATCCGCTTTAGCATCCGTGAAAGCACCCTTCACATGCCCGAAGAGTTCACTCTCAAAAAGGGTTTCGGTAACAGCGCCCATATCCACAATGATGAGTGTTTCCGCAGCCCGGGGAGAGTAGCGATGTATCATTTTGGCAATAAGTTCCTTGCCGGTTCCATTCTCACCGGTAATCAGAACGTTTGCATCCGTTACGGCCACTTTCTTTATCATGGTGAGTAAACGTTGCATGGCAGGAGATTTTCCCCAACAGATATCTTCTTCTTTCTGAATATCCCGATTGAGAACGCTCTGTTTCTCGCGCAGTTTCTTCACCTCTTTACGGGATTGCCGCAGCGAATAGGCCGATTGCAGAGTTGCCAGTAACTTGGCATTATCCCACGGTTTCACCACAAAATCGGTAGCACCACCTTTGAGGGCTTTCACGGCAAGGTCTATATCAGCATAAGCCGTGAAAAGCACAACAGGAAGTTCTTCATCCGCTTTCTTGATTTCAGACAGCCAGAACAATCCTTCGTTACCGGAGTTGATACCTGCCGAGAAATTCATGTCAAGCAGCACCACATCCGGATTCTTATCCCGCAACTCGGACATAAGCGTATTGGGAGAAGTGAGCAAAACGATATTCTCAAAATAATCGCTCAAAAGTATTCTCAGAGCACTGAGCACATTCTTATTATCATCGACAATGAGGATGTTTCCTTTCTTCATTCAGGTATTTCTTTTAAAGGGTTTTCGCCCTGATTTACAATTTCTCACGAACAAATATCGTAATATTCCGGCAGAATAAAAAATTATCTTCTAATTCGTTTATTCGGTTTTCAATGATTCAATAGGATTGGTTGTTGCCGTCCTCCAGGTTTGGTAACTAACTGTAATCAGTGCTACTAGTGCAGATAATACACCCGCTATCAGGAATACCCACCAACTCAGAGAAGTCTTTACCACAAAATCGTCCAGCCAATTATATAAAAATACATAAGCTATGGGACAGGCTATCAAGAATGAAATTACGACCCAGACTACCACATCCTTGTTTAACAGCAACAATAAGTCAGTCACCTTCGCACCGTTTATTTTGCGTATTCCTATTTCTTTTATCCTGCGTTGCGTAGAGTAAAATGCAATGGCAAAAAGTCCGGCTGCCGAAATAATAAATGTAATCAGCAGTGCATAGCTCAGCACATTGCGTGCATTCATTTCCGCTTTGTATTGCGCATCATAAGTTTCATCAAGAAAGTGATATTCAAACGGAACATTCGGATTGATTTCCTTCCACATCTTTTCCATCGCTTGTATAGCATCCTGCGGGTTACCAACGGTCCGGATAAAAATAGGATTATGATCATCACGTGACAGATTCAGATACATTTGGGCACCGGGAGTCTCATGGAGTGACTTCACATAAGAATCACGTATCACTCCCTTCACCGTATAGGTCTTTCCGTCATTCTCTATTAGTTTCTGCCCAATGGATATATACATGAAAGATGCATCCACCGGATTGTCTTCCAAACCGAGAGCACGTGCCGCAGCTTCGTTTATCACACAATAGCGGGAATTCGCAGCAGTTTCCAGCCATAAAGGGTTCTCACCGGCCAAAAACTCCATATCAAAAAAATCAAAATAGTTTGGGGATACTTCCGAAAGATCTATCAATATGGCTTCATCGCCATCCAGACTGCGGACACCCACCCCATTTCCCATGCGTAAAGGTAAATCATATTGCTTCATGGCAACATCTGCAATAGCTGGGTTCTTCCTCAGTTCATTGCGCAGTGATTTATAATCGGCACCAAACGCTCCCCAACCATTCACATAAAACACATTTTTATTATCAAACCCAAGATCCTGAGATAAGAGGGTATCAATTTGTCTGCCGAAAAAGAACACGATGATCAACAGGCTAATTGAGGAAGTAAACTGAATGATAACCAATGCTTTCTGAAAAGCCGACATTTTCTTTCCACGGAATTTGCCGCCAATCGTTTCAATGATGCCAAACTTTGTCATCCTGAATGCCGGGAAAGAACCGGCAATCAGAATCGTAACAATTATCAGGCAGAAAAGGAATACATAAAGTTGAGGATTGTAAAAGTCGAGAACTGTAGTTGAACCTGTATAATTATTGAAGACAGGTAGCGTCAGCATAGCCAACAATAATCCTCCTACCACGGAAATAAAAACATAGACAGCCGTTTCTTTATAAAATTCCAATATCAAGGTTCTCCTTCTGGCTCCCTGAGATTTCTTGATGCCGATACTCCTGGCACGGATAAATGCGGTGGATATAAACAAATTGGTAAAGTTAATACAGCCTATTATCAAAATTACCAAAGCTGTGAAAACTAATATTTGCAAGAAGCTTTTGTCCCCTTTCACAGCATTATCAAACCCGGGCTCCGTCTTACTGAAATGTATATCCCTGACAAGTTCCAATCCCACCTCATTATAGGCATTTTTCAAAAAGTCACCCGCCCCGGCTTTATTGATTTGGGTGAGACGCTCCCCTATCAGATTTAAGTCGGCACTGGGTGAAAGAATGAAATAAGTATCATAATAAAAGCCACTGTCCCATTCCCAGCTCTTGAAACTCCCGAACATAGGTAAGATAACTTCAGCCTGTATATGCGAATTACGGGGTATATCATACATTATTCCCGAAATAAAGAAATCATAACCATGCGACACAATTCGCTGCCCGATAGGATCTTCATCCGGAAAATATTTCCTGGCAGCCGACTCGGTAATAATCGCATTATTAGTTCCGGAAAATGCAGTTTCAATATCCCCCTCTTTCAATGAGAAACCAAAAAATGAAAAGAAATTATGATCAGTCACAAGAGAGGGTACTCCAAAGTGAACCATATTATGAAAAGTGACTCCCATGGGTCTGCTTACAATCCGACACATCTGTTCAATGGACGGAAGTTCTCTTTTTGTAATTTCCCCCAGTGGTTTGAAGGAGGTAGCCGCCCTGGTCGACTTACCATTAAGCTCAAAATTCTGCACGACTCTATACATTCTATCTCCATCCGGATAGAAATTATCATAGGTAAGTTCGTTTATGGCCCACAGGCCCACAACGATGGAAACCATTATGCTAAGACTGAGGCTACATATATTCAGAGTCCCTACTACCTTTTGCTTGTTGAAATTTCTAATAAATTGCTTCATTGGGTCAATCGCTCTTTTTTAAGTTACAGCCGACTATCCGGCATCAAAGATAAAACATAATTGTTCTTCTCCACCAATTATATATCCAATTCTGTGCCAAAACGGTATAATACTAATAGCCAACATATTAATCAGACTCACTTGAATATAAGTGTTAAGTTAGTTTACAGTCAGTGGAAAAATTAAGCTATTTATTATCAGGTATTTGGGATGGCTACACCCTTTACCCCGGATAGCTACACCCTTTTATACTCAGGGCTACACCATCCGAGGTAAAGGGTGTAGCCATCTTGACGTATCTCAACGACTTCGATAAATAATAATATAATAAGGTGTACAATAGAACTGATTCTCTATCTACATTTCATCCCTTAGAAATAGATTTCTTCTTTAATTACAAGTCTAAAATTCCTATTTTTTACCCTTATTCCAATAAATTAGTGATACAGTCTTCATCCCAAAATAAACAAAAAGTAAATACATTCAAAACATCGTACCAGAAAACATTCACTTTGTCCCATTTCTTAAAATAATTACTACTTATTAAAGAATATTTCGTAAATCCTGTTTTTATTATAAAATAAATATCTAAGTTTGTAGAGTCAACAACAAAAAATATACGATGGGAACGCTACTAATGAAGAACATTGAAAATACTATGTTTGAGGGCGACAGAAAAGATCGACTCCCAGAAAGCCTCTCCTATGCAAATAAAGAAGAGAAAATACAAGCATCAGGACGAATGAAAGAAATTTATGAGAATATTTTATATTGCATAAATGATAAAAATATATACCTTGATACAAATATCAGCTTAAGTAATTTTAGCCTTTTATTATGTACAAATGCGACATATCTTTCAAAAACAATAAACACCTTTTTCAAGTGCAATTTAAAAACTCTATTAAACAAGTATCGCGTTGAATACGCAAAAGAGTTATTGAAAATGGAAGAATGTGATTTAAAGAGTCTTCCCCAAAGATGCGGATTTGCTTCCAGAAGTACATTTTATGCAGCATTCATGAAGTTTGAGCATACTACACCAATGGATTTCAGAGCACACTTCATGAGTATAGAAATCAGAAAGAAAATAGATTTAAAAATAGGTAATTCAACAACCATTTAGTAATTAATCAAAAAAATTTATTGTTATGAAAAAGTGGACTTACTTAGTCGCTGCCGGTATTTTGCTGGGTGCGACACCGGTGTTTACCGGATGTATTGACAATGACGAGCCGGAAGGCATCACCGTATTGCGTGGTGCAAAGGCTGAACTGCTGAAAGCTAAAGCTTCGGTGGCAGCTGCCAGCGTAGAGCAGATTAAAGCGGAGGCAGCTTTAAAACTAGCAGAAGCTGAAGTAAAGAAAGCTGAAGCTGCAAGAATACAGGCAATCGCTGATTATGAAGCTGCAAAAGCAAAGGAAATGGAATATAAGGCTGAACTGGCTAATATTCAGAATGAAGAAGCAAGAGCAGACCTAGAGAATAAAATCAAGATGTACGCTGAACAACGTGCAGCAGCCGAAAGAGCCGCACAAGCAGCAGCAGCTCAATTAGAAGTGACTTTAATGAATCTGAAAGCTCAGTTAGCTACACAAGAAGCACTATACGAACAAGCATTGAAAGACTTGGCTTTGGCTAAAAACACATTAACTGAAGCTCAACAGAAACACCTGCAAAAATGGACCAACGCCTTAGATAATGCTCAGAAAGACGTAAAGTCAAAAGCAGAAAAGTATGAGACAGCAGTCAAGTTGTTAGCTGAACTTACCAAAACCATGGATAAGACCGAAGCTAAAGAAAGCTACCTGAGAACTGAGAAGAAAGCCGTAGAAGACGCCAAAGCCGAACTGGATGCCGCAATAGCAGCAAGAGACCTCGCAAAAGAATATGCTGAGAAAGAGATTGAGGCAGCAGGCAAGTGGGAAGAAGAAATGTTGGCATTGGAGGCTGACCTGAAAGCATTGGATAAGAAAATAGCCGATCTTCAGACTGAAAGAACCAAGGTAGAAATGGCCACTGCCGGAGAATATGATGAAGTGCTCAAAGCAAGACAAGCCTATATGGATCTGACAGGCTATACATGGGACGAGAATCTGCAAGACTTTGGTGAAATCAATTCTTCAAAAGAAGAAATCAAGCTGAATGATATTGCCATTTCAATCAATGAACCGGGTCTTGGATTATCGGCAGATTACACCATAACTGATAGTTACTATTATTCAGACTATCTGAAGGCATTGCAAAATGGCACTGAATTCCAGTTGAGTTCAGTTACTACTATCAACAACCTAAAAGAAGCGATAAAAGGTTGCGCATTGACTCCGAATGGCGAAGCATGGACAGCAGAGAATATCATTCTCTACACAAGTTGGTTGGAAAATGCGAAGGTCAATAGAGATTTTATAAAAGGGCAATGGGAACAAGCAGTTAAAGCATTCAAAGGATTAGAATTCGGGAATCCAACCAGTTTTGAAGGTTTTGACAAAGTGGAAGAGGTTGTAGCTATCTACAACGAAGCCATAAAGAAGTACAATGCAGACGTGGAAGCCATGAATGCAGCTCGGGACAAATATGAGAATATATCACAGGAAGACCGAGACAAACGGCAGGAAATTACAGACAACTGGACGAAAGCCCAAGCAGACAATCAAGCTGAATACGAAAAGACGATTGCGGAAATCGAAAAAGGCTTAGGTGCTTTAGAGAAGGCTAAAGATGTAGCGTATGCTAACTATGACAAGTTGAAAACTCAATATGATCAGATTGAAAATCCGACAGCAGATGACGCAAAGCCATATAAAGCAGCCGAAGAAACCTACAATAAAGCAGATGCTGCATATATAGATGCTCACAACAAAGCCTGGGGTTACAATAAGGATAATGGAGACGGTACTTGGACTTGGGTAAAAGGTTCCAGAGAAAAAGCCGATGACCTTCGCATTAACAAAAATGTAATTGCCGAAAAGGATTATTATTTAGCTATTGCCAAGCAAATGGAAGAATACTTCAAAGTAAATCCGAATGACGTTTTATATAGCGAATATATCAAATTGAATAATGCTATATATGAATACAACGTAGGTGTGACCTGAAAAGTCACGTAATTGATTGTTAAACAGCAATGTATATTGCA
>ENA-UOJV01000729-UOJV01000729.1-human-gut-metagenome-genome-assembly--contig:-C82-NODE-729-length-44643-cov-14.249507_pt1 | contig 44643 bp, 40 predicted proteins | sample MGYA00242356_ERZ723903 | MGnify/ENA metagenome assembly ERZ723903
TAATTTTCTTTTCCAAAATTTTTGCGTAAAAACAAACCCCCCCCCACGGGGCGGCCCCTTTTTGGGGCCCCGCCCTTCGTCTGTCCAAAAAGCTGGCGCTTTTTGGACAGCGGCATTATGGGATGATTCTCGAGGGCTTCTGGTAGCGCTCCTGCTCGGAGAAGACGCAGCCGCAGTATTTCTGGATGTAAAAGCCCAGCTCGCGCGCCCTTGTCTGTCCGTCGCGGAACAGCGGGCGGAAGTCCTGATAATAAAACTGCACGCCGTATGCCTCGCCCGCGCGGCAGGCGACGTCACGCATCAGCTCATGCTGCTGGTAGGGGCTGATGAACAGCGACGAGGTAAACGCATCGAAGCCGCCCTCCTTTGCCATGCGCGCCGCCTCAAAAAGCCGCATCTCATAGCACTTGACGCAGCGTCCGGCGATATCGTCCGCGACTGCCCGGACAAACGGACGAAGCCCGTAATCGTCGCGCACCAGAAGCGGCAGATCGATCGTCTTCGCATATTCCTGTAAGCAGTTGCGGCGCGCGCGGTATTCGGTGAAGGGATGGATGTTCGGATTGTACCAGTAGCCGGTCAGATCGATACCATCCGCGCGCAGCACGTCGATCGGCAGATTTGCGCACGGCGCGCAGCAGATGTGCATCAAAAGCTTCATACGTTCGCCCCCAATTCGTCCATTTATTATAGCACGCGGCAGCACGTGTGTACAGGCTTTGTTCGGCAACGGCGAAATCTCAAAAATTTTTATGCGGCTGCAAAAACAGTATGGACAAAATCTGCGTTCTGGAGTATAATTTGTGCTAATATCAGCAAGAAGCTGTGCTTAATGCACAGGACCAAACGCAACCGGGCAGATACGGCGGCATGCAGCACCGTAAAAAACAAAGAAAGGATGATTTTCATGGCAGTCACAACCGAGAGCTACGCAGGAAAGATTCAGAGAAAGCTGCTGAAAAAGCAGAAGGTGATCGAGGCGGCGTCCGGGCGGAAGAAGGCGGATCTGGTTCTGAAGAACGCGACGTTTGTCAACGTCTTTTCCAACGAACTGACCACCTGCGACATCGCCTGCGCCAATGGGCTGATCGTAGGTCTGGGAGACTACGACGGCGTTGTGGAATACGACATGACGGGCAAGATCGTCTGCCCCGGCTTCATTGACGCGCACATCCATCTGGAATCGAGCCTTGTCAGCCCGAAGGAATTTGTCCGTGCGACGCTGCCGCACGGCACGACGACCGTCATCACCGACCCCCATGAAATCACCAACGTCATGGGCACCGACGGCATCGACTACATGTTCCAGGCGACCGAAGGACTGCCGATCGACGTGCGGTTCATGCTTCCCTCGTGCGTTCCGGCAACGCCGATGGACGAATCGGGCGCGAACCTGGACTACCGGGCGATTGACTCGTTCTACGACTATCCGAGAGTGCAGGGCTTGGCGGAAATGATGAACGCCTACGGCGTCATTCACAACGACAAGGAGGTCGTCTCCAAAATCGTCGCCGCGCAGGCGCACCATAAGAAAATCGATGGTCACGCGCCAGGTCTTCTTGGCAAGGACCTCGATACCTACATTGCCGCCGGCGTCTATTCCGACCACGAATGCTCGACGATGGAGGACGCGCTGGAAAAGCTCAAGCGCGGGCAGTTTATCATGATCCGTGAGGGCACGGCGGCGCGCAATCTCGAAGCGCTGGCGGGTTTACTCACCCCGCAGTACGCCGAGCGCTGCATGTTCTGCACCGACGACAAGCACCCGAACGACTTGCTGGAAAAGGGGCACATCGACTACATCTGCCGCGAGGCGATCAACAAGTATGGGGCCGACCCGATTCTGACCGTCAAGGTCGCCTGCCACCACGCCGCGCGCTACTTCCTGCTCAACAACCGCGGCGCCATCGCCCCCGGCTATCTGGCGGATTTCGCGATCATCGACAATTTCCGGAATTTTAACGTCGAAATGGTTTTCAAAAAGGGCGAGCTGTATTATAATGACGGTAAGCTCAAGGATTTCCCCGCCCCCGCAATCGAGGAATATCTCGACGAGCGGGCGCACGACACGTTCCATGTCCGCCATCTGACGAAGTCCGACTTTGAAGACGTGCGTCAGCGCGGCGTCATCGGCATGATTCCGGGCGAGATTGTCTCCACCGACAACGGCTATGCGGACCATGTGGACCTGCAGAAGGACATTCTGAAAATTGCCGTCGTCGAGCGCCACAAAAACACCGGGCACATCGGTCTGGGCTATATTCAGGGCTATGGGCTCAAGTCCGGCGCGGTCGCAACGTCCATCTCCCACGACTCTCATAACATCATCGTCGTCGGCACGAACGCAGAGGATATGGCATTTGCGGCAAACTACATCGTCGAAAACCACGGCGGCATCGTCGTCGTAGACGGCGGGAAGGTGCTTGCCAGCGTCGTTCTGGAAATCGCGGGCATCATGTCCGACGAACCGCTCACCAAGATGAACGAGGAGCTGGAGGCGGCAAAGGACGCGGCGTTCCGTCTCGGCGTCAGCCGCGGGATTGACCCGTTTATGACGCTCAGCTTCATGGCGCTGCCGGTCATTCCGACGCTCCGCATCACCACGCGTGGCGTCATCGACGTCAACACCCAGCAGTACATCTGAGAAAAACATACGAACAGACAGACATTGCGGGCAGGCGGAAACACCGTCTGCCTGCTTTTTTGGATTGGAAAGGAAGAACCTTATGACGAAGCAGCAGCAAAATCTGATTGTCAATCTGCGCCAAAAGCTTCACCAATGCCCCGAAATTTCCGGGCAGGAGGCAAGGTCGAAGGCGCTTCTGCAGGAATTTCTGCGCGCGCATACGAGTCTGGAAATCCTCCCGTGCGGCGAAGGCTTCTATGCGGCGCACCGGGAGCAAGCCACGGAGAAGCCGGCAATTGCGCTGCGCGCAGACTATGACGCGCTTGCCACGCCCGACGGCGGCGCGGCGCACCTCTGCGGGCACGACGGGCATGCGGCGAGCCTGTGCGCCGTGGCGCTTGCGCTGGAAGGAAGGACGCTGCACCGAAATGTATTTCTGCTGTTCCAGCCCGCGGAAGAGACCGGTGCGGGCGCGTATCCCTGCTGCGAGCTGTTTGAAAAAGAGCAGATCGGAGAAATTTACGGCGCGCACAATCTGCCCGGCTTTCCCGCAGGCGCGGTCTATACCAGACCCGGCACGTTTGCCTGCGCGTCGCGCGGTGTGACGCTCCGGTTTTCCGGCGCGCCCACGCATGCGGCTTACCCCGAAAACGGGAGAAATCCTGCTCTTGCGGTCGGAAAGCTTCTGTGCGCGCTGTCCGAGCTGGCAAGCCCCGCGCATTTTACCGGCATGACGCTCTGCACGGTCATCGGCGCGGAGCTGGGCGAGAAGGCATTCGGCGCGGCGTGCGCGCAGGCGGAGATCTGGCTGACGCTGCGCGCAGAGCATAACACGGATCTGGACGCGCTGCGCACGGCGGTGCTCGGCTGCGCGAAGGCGCTGGCGCAGGAGGCGGAGCTGACGTTTTTCTATGAGGAGCAGGATGTTTTCCCGGCGACGGAAAACGACGAAGCCTGCGCAAAGAAGGTACTTGCGCTCTGCCATGGCAGCACGCTGGAGGTTCCCATGCGCTGGAGCGAGGACTTCGGGCACTATCTGCTGCGCTGCCCCGGCGCATTCTTCGGCATCGGTGCGGGTGAGCAGCACGCCCCGCTGCATACGGCAGATTACGAATACCCCGACAGCCTGCTTGCCCCCACTGCGGCAGCCTTTCTTGCTCTTTTAGAGGGCGCATAAGAGACGCAAAAATACCCTGTCCGTAAGGACAGGGTATTTTGATATGGAGGATAAATTATAAAACCTTTGCCAGAAAATCCTGAAGCCGTGGGCTTTTGGGATGCGAGAAAATTTCTTCGGGCGTGCCCTCTTCGATCAGCTTGCCGTCCGCCATGAAAAGTACGCGGTCGGCGACCTCGCGGGCAAAGCCCATCTCGTGCGTGACGACGACCATCGTCATGCCCGAGTTTGCCAGCTCCTTCATGACCTCCAGCACCTCGCCGACCATCTCAGGGTCGAGCGCGCTCGTCGGCTCGTCGAAGAGCATGACCTCGGGCTGCATTGCCAGCGCGCGGACGATGGCAACACGCTGCTTCTGCCCGCCGGAGAGCTGGCTGGGATAGGCGTTCGCGCGGTCGGCAAGCCCGACACGGGACAAAAGCTCCAGCGCGGTCTTTTCTGCGTCCTCTTTCGATTTATGCAGCAGCTGCATCGGCGCGATGGTCATGTTTTTGAGAATCGTCATGTGCGGGAAGAGATTAAAATGCTGGAACACCATGCCCATCTTCTGGCGGTGGAGGTTGATGTTGCAGTTTTTGTCGGTGATGTCCGCGCCGTCAAAGAGAATCTGCCCGCCGGTGGGAAGCTCGAGCAGGTTCAGACACCGCAGGAATGTCGACTTGCCGCTGCCGGAAGGACCGATCACGACCACAACCTCGCCCCGGTGAATCTGCGCGGATACACCGTCGAGCGCGCGGATTTTATCGTCTTGACTCTGCTGCGCGCCTTTGAAGTGCTTTTGCAGCTCGGTTACTTGAATCAGAACGTCAGTGGTCACTGCTGCGCAGCCTCCTCTCTAATTTCCCGACCAGCCAGGTAAAGAACATGACCATCACAAGATAGATGAGCGCCACGACGATCAGCGGCATGAACGCCGAGAAGGTACGCCCGCGGATGATATCGCCGCCCTTGGTGAGGTCCGTCACGGCAACGTAACCGGCGACGGACGTTTCCTTCAGCAGCACGATAAACTCGTTTGCCAGCGCCGGCAGCACGTTCTTGAGCGCCTGCGGCACGATGATAAAGCGCATCGTCTGCACGTAGTCAAAGCCCAGAGACCGACCGGCTTCCAGCTGCCCCTTGTCAATTGCCATGATGCCGCCGCGAATCAGCTCGGCGACATACGCGCCGGAGTTGACGCCGAAGGCGAGCATTGCCACGCCGACGCCGTTTCTGGACGTTGCAAAGATGATGTAGAACATGATCATCAGCTGCACCACGACCGGCGTGCCGCGGATGACGGTCAGGTAAATTTTACAGATAATATCGCCGATATGCAGCAGCGACTTTCCTGCGCCCGGGCGCATGCGCTCCGCGTTCTGGTCCCAGGTGGACCGGACGATGGCGACGAGCGTGCCGATGACAATGCCGAGCAGCACCGCCGCGAGGGTGATTTTCAGCGTGTTTCCCAAACCGGTCACAAGGTATTTCCACCGGTTGTCTTCTACGAAGTTGAGGATAAATTCTGCCTTGACCTTCGTGTACCAGTCACCCAAGATCAGGACCTCCTTTCCTGCAGGCAGGCGCGGAGGAAACCGCAGCTTCCTCCGCAGCGCCGGAACGTATTCTGGTCAGTTTGCGGAAATGTACTTGTCGACGATGGTCTTTACCGTGCCGTCGGCAATCAGTTCTTCGAGCGCCTTGTTAAACGGCTCCGTCAGCTCGCTGCCCTTTGCAAAAGCTGCCGCGTAATCTTCGACCGCGTAGGCGGTCTCCAGAACCTTCAGACCTTCGTTTGCTGCGACGAAGGACTTTGCCGGCTCGTTGTCAATGACGACGCAGTCCAGCTTGCCGGAGACGAGCGCTGCCACAGCGTCCGCACCCTTGTTGAAGCGCTGCACATGATCGTCGCCAAAGTCATCCGAGCAGTAGATATCGCCCGTGGTGTCCTGCTGGACGCCGATCTGATAATCCGCGCCGTCGGCGTAGAGATCGTCGACCGTCGTGATCGGGGAGTCTTCCTTGACAATGATCGACTGGATGCCGGTTGCGTAGCTCGAGGAGAAGTCGACCGACTGCTTGCGCTCTTCGGTGACGGTGAGACCTGCCATTGTGAAGTCTGCCTTGCCGCTGGAGACAGCGCCGAGAATCGCGCCGAATTCGATGTCCATGATTTCCAGCTTGTAGCCGAGCTTTTCGCAGATCGCAGTTGCGATGTCGACGTCGATGCCGGCGGGCTGCTCGTTCTCATAGAACTCATACGGCGGGAAGGCAACGTTCGTTGCCATCGTGAGCGTCTTCTCCTCGCCGGAGGCTTCGGTGGACGCGGTTTCGGTCGAAGCGCTTGCGCTGTCCTGCTTGGATGCGCAGGCGGCAAGGGAACAGACCATCAGGATGCTGAGCATCAGAGCAATCAACTTTTTCATATTCTCTTCCTCCATAAAAATCGTGGTTGTTTTTGATGTCATAATTATACGCTGAGATTGCATAAATATCAAGTGCCAATTGCATGGAGATTTGCACAAACCTCCGGTGAACATCCATGATGATTTGTATAATCCTGATAAAGCATGAATATATGCATAAAATATGCAGCTTCGCAGAATACCTGCAAAGCTGCATGAAAAATAAATATGTATAATATGCGTCAGTTTTCTGCATACCGGGACAAAAACTGGCGCGTCCGCTCCTGCGTGGGGTGCTCGATGACCTGATGCGACTGCCCTTGTTCGACAATCACGCCGTCGTCCATGAAAATGACCCGGTCGGCAACGTCTCTGGCAAACGCCATCTCATGCGTCACGATGATCATGGTCATTTTCTGCTCGGCAAGAGACCGGATCACGCGCAGCACCTCGCCCGTGAGCTCGGGGTCCAGCGCGGAAGTCGGCTCGTCGAAGCAGAGGATGTCGGGTTTTAACGCCAGGGCGCGCGCAATGGCGACGCGCTGCTGCTGCCCGCCGGAAAGCTGGTGCGGATAGAGCCCCATCTTTTCCCCCAGACCCACGTCTTTTAAGAGCTTCTCGGCGTTCTGCCGGATTTGCTCGTGGAGTTCCTTTTTGTGCGCGCGGTAGTCCGGCTGCTCCTTTGCCAGAAGCTCGCTGGCAAGCATCACGTTCTGCAGCGCCGTATACTGCGGGAACAGGTTGAAGTTCTGGAACACCAGACCGAAATGCAGCCGCTTGCGGCGGATTTCGCTCTCTTTTTGCGTTGCGGGGTCTGCCGCGTCGAAAAGCGTCTTGCCGTTCACGAGAATTTTACCCTCGTCGGGCGTCGTCAGGAAATTGAGGCAGCGCAGAAGCGTCGTCTTACCGCTGCCGGACGAGCCGATGATCGCCACGGACTCGCCCTTTTCCAGCGAAAAGTCGATGCCGCGCAGCACGACGGTGTTTTTGTCAAACGTTTTGCAGATGCCCTGCACTTCCAATACAGCCATGTTGCGCCTCCTTACGCCTTGAAATAGTCGAGCTTGCGCTCTGCCCAGCCGAGCAGCAGCGTGAGAATGCCGGAAAAAATCAGGTAATAGACACCCGTGAAAAACAGCGGCCAGATCGCGCCGGAAATGCCCTGCGAGCCCTTCATGAACGCCTGTCCTGCCCAGATAACCTCCTGCAAGGCGATGATGCGGGACAAAGACGTGTCCTTGACGAGGGTGATAATTTCGTTGGACATCGGCGGGACGATCTTCTTGACCATCTGCAAAAGCGTCACCTGGAAGAAAATCTGACTTTTCGTCATGCCGAGCACCTGACCTGCCTCCTGCTGCCCCTTGGGGACGCCCTGAATGCCGCCGCGGTAAATTTCCGAGAAGTAGCAGGCGTAGTTAAACACGAATGCCACGCTCGAGGCAACAAAACGTCCTGCCTCGCCGCTGCCCCAGATGTTGTTTTTCCACACGAGACCCGGGAAATAATAGATGACCAACAGCTGAAGCATCAGCGGCGTGCCGCGCACGACCCAGATGACAAGCCGCGTGATGGCGCGCACGGGTTTGAATTCGGAAAGCCACTTCACCGAGCGGAACACCCGGAACGGGCGCCACGCGCTCATGGAGCCGAAGGAGATAATCAGACCCAGCGGAATTGCGCCGATGAGCGTGATGAAAAACAGCTTGAGCGTCTGCACAAAGCCAACGTTCAATGCCTGAAAGACGATGGGGAACTGCTCAGAAAACGTCGTCATGGGAAAATCCTACCTTAAAATCATTCTATCGTTCGGGCGGTCCGCCCTTCGCCAAATCATGCGCCAGAGCGCGGTGGTTCCCCGGCACATGCGCTGTGCCGGGGAATTGGAGAATCACCGAATGGATGGTAAAATGCGGGGGTATTTTAACAATTACTGCGCAATCAGCGCTGCCTGAATGCCGTAGGTCTCGGCACACTCGACCATGGAGCCGTCTGCGTAGGACGCTGCGAAGAAGTCGTTGAGCGCCTGCGCCAGATCGGAGCCCTGGCGGAAGCCGACGCCGTACTGCTCGCCCTCTTCTGCGTTGAGGCTGACGGTGTAGGTGAGGCTGTCGTAGCCGGTGCCTTCGCCGACCATCGCGCCTGCCATCAGGGAGTCGATGACAGCTGCGTCCGCGGTGCCTGCGGCAACTTCCATCAGAGCCGTTGCCTGATCCTTGACCTCGGTGAAGCTGTAGCCCAGCTTTTCGACCTCAGCCTTGCCGGCGGAGCCGGATTCGACTGCGAAGTTGAGGGCGCTGCAAGCGTCGACACTCTGGAAGTCTGCTGCCTTGTCGGCAGGAACGACGACGACCTGGGAGTTATTGCAGTATGCGTTCGAGCAGGACATCGCGCTCAGAACCTCGTCGGTGAGGGTCATGCCGTTCCAGACGCAGTCAATGGTCTTGGCGCCGAGCTCCATGATCTTGTTGTCCCAGTCGATCTCGACGAATTCTGCTTCCACGCCGAGGCTCTTTGCAAATGCCTTTGCCATGTCGGCGTCAAAGCCGATCCATTCGCCGTTTTCGTCCTGATAGTCCATCGGAGCGAAGTCGGTGATGCCGACGACCAGCTTGCCGTTCGCCTGGACGTAGGCGACGTCGCTGTCTGCGGCGGTCTGGGCAGCTTCTTCGGAAGCGGCTTCGGTTTCTTCTGCGGCGGGTGTTTCAGCCGCTGCGGTTTCGGCTGCGGCAGGTTCGCTGGAAGCATCCTGCGCGGGAGCTGCGGTTTCGGTCTTGGCGGCGCATGCGGTGCAGGCGATGAGCATCATGCATGCCAGCAGCATTGCGATCATCTTTTTCATGGTTTGTTCCTCCTGATTGGTTTGGCGTAGTAGTTATTTATCATGGTGATACTTTACCATACTAACGTGATAATGTAAAGAAGCAATGCTGCATGAAAAAACCGCCAGGGTGTTCCGGCGGTTTGTCGGTTTTGCATAAAGCTGCTGCTTTCCGGCGGAAACCATCGAAAAACAAGGGCTACGGTCTGACGGTGACAATGTCAAAATACAAATACCGCTTCTCCTCTTCGAGAACCAGCTGCATTGCCTCCACATACGCACGATCCAGGAGCAGCTTTTCGTGAAACGCCCGCTCGCGCCAGAAGCGGATACCGAGCGCGGGGAATTCATACTCGGTGCTGAGCTGTTCGTCCGGCTCGTCATGGATGCAGGGACCGAACTGCTTCATAAACCGGATAACGTCCTCCGCCGGCGTATGGAACACATCCAGATCATAGAGAGAAACCTTTACCTCATCGCGCAGCTCCCGATCCACTGAAATTTCGATTGCCTTCCCGTTTTGATAACGAACCATCGAAATGAAAACGATGTAATTGTAGCAATTGCCATTATAAGCGCCAGAAAACGAATAGGTGTTTGCTTTCTTCGATTCATTATTAAACTCCTCCTTGCCGTAATTGTGTTGAACTGTCTATTCCGTCTCCACACACTCTGTAGTATATATTACTTCAGAGACTAGCACGCGGACACCAAAGGTCTCGCTCAAGTTCTTTGCAAGTTTAGAAGCTTCTGCGCTCTCGCATTTGAAAAGCCCGATCGATACCGCATTTTCTGTTTCGGATACAGCGGATGATGTTACTTCATACCCATCTTCTTTCAATTTTTCCACAATCGGATTTAGCTTTTCACTCAGTTCATGATAAGAATACTTGACTTTTTTGAAAGTTAGACACGAAGAATATTCGCCTGCCCAGTTTCGATACTTTTCAGTTGCTTCTTCGCTTGTGTTTGTAAGAAGCAGCACCAAGTGTCCACCGTCAATGTAGGCTCCTGCATAATCCTCCGGAAAAATGATTGTGCCATTTGCCGTTTGTCCGAACGCTTGATTCAAGCATTCGTTTGCGGCAACGGCATTTTCCTGATTTTCCGCTTCATCTAGCTTTCCTTTAGACAGTTTCAAAGTGCCGAACACGCCGATCACTACGCAAATACAAATGAAACCTATCCACAGTAAGCCTGCGGCACGCTTTTTTGTATCCCTGTTCGAGGGGTTGCTTGGCGGCATATGCTTCATTTTTGCTGACGCTCCTTTTTACTTGTCGGTTAACAAACAATACTTAAGACCGCTGCGGATAGACAAATCACATTACCATTTTCCTCCTGCCCACTTGAGTTTCAATAAGGATGCACTGCAAAGGCAATTCCAGAAAATATATTGTTTGCTTTATGCCGTATCACGCATTGAACGCATATCATTCGGGGATGTATGCAACTGCGTAATTGCCTGTGCTAGTGCAAATATTGACGTACAAACATTCAAATCAGACTAAGGATGAGCCCTTTATTATATTTATGTCTCAATTACTCAAAATGGGGACAAGTGATTTGCAAAAAATACTTAATCTTTTGCAGATGGCTTTTCTGACGACCTACAGAGCAAAAACGCTTTTGCTCCCGCCAGAACTATTTTGTATTCACTGCTACCCCAGCGCCCCATTTATAAGTGTCAATCCAAACTCTTCGCCCGATAAACCTGACGGTTTCGGTTACAACGCCTTGCTTGGCGTCTGCATATTGTATGTCGAAGATCAGGTAGAATGTTTGTCCTTCCCACCTGGCGCTTTGCGTTCCACAGATGGCTTTTGCGCAGAGAATATCGTCTTTGTTTCTTAATCGGCTGGTATATTTCTGCGCCAGCTTTTTACCGTATTTGTTAAAAACAAATGTGGCATACCCACCGCTTCAGCCCCAGAATCCCATTCAATAGGGACCATTTGTATAAAGCAAATGGTCCCTATGTGAAGTGAAATAATGGTGATATCTTCCTTCTCAAAGGTCTAAACTATAAAAGTGGTGAAAAAGCACTCTGTTGTTGTGCGCTTATGAACGGAGAAAGCTATATCTTTACAGTGACAATATCGAAATACAAATATCGCTTCTCCTCTTCGAGAACCAGCTGCATTGCCTCCACATACGCACGGTCCTGGAGCAGCTTTTCGTGAAACGCCCGCTCGCGCCAGAAGCGGATACCGAGCGCGGGGAATTCATACTCGGTGCTGAGCTGTTCGTCCGGCTCGTCATGGATGCAGGGACCGAACTGCTTCATAAACCGGATAACGTCCTCCGCCGGCGTATGGAACACATCCAGATCATAGAGAGAAACCTTTACCTCATCGCGCAGCTCCCGATCCACTGAAATTTCGATTGCCTTCCCGTTTTGATAACGAACCATGGAAAAGTAGATATCCTCCATGTATCGAAGTGTCTGAAAATTGGCGTCTCGTTCTCGCGTCTGCGAAATCTGAAGCCCGCGTTTGGAAACAATCTTCAATTCGGTCAGATCATTTTGAATCGCGGCAAGAATTTCCTCGGGGGACATGCCGAGCTTCAACGAGCCGATGCCCTCATGCGGCGTGACAACATAACGTTCCATCGATTGCTCCTCCCGTCACAGCGGATGGTTAAGCGCCGATGTCAGATATCGAACACGCCGAGCAGCACGATGCCTGCGACGACCAGCGCAATCATGGCGTAATGCTTCCACGAGAGCTTTTCCTTCAGGAAAATCCGGCTCCAGAGGACGGACGCCACGCAGTACGCCGAGATGATCGGCGCGGCTAAGGCGACGTGCGCCTGATCGCCGATGGCGTAAATATACGCGAACTGACCGGCAGTCTCGAAGGCGGCGCCAATATATTTGGGCGCTTCCATTTTGGGGATGAATTTGTCCTTCTTGATGAATTTCACGTAGACAAAGCAGCACACTGCCGCAAACAGGAACGTCAGCTCATACGCCGCGTTCGCCGCGTCCTCGTCGAGCGTTTCAAGAACCAGAGAGTCCGCGAACGTCCCTGCCGCGTCGAGCAGGCAGTATGCAACCGGCAGGCAGATGGCAAGCCAGGATTTTGCATAGCGGTAGTTGGACGCCTCCTGCCGTGCGCGGCGCAGCTCGTCGTCCTCGCGCGACTCGACAACACCCAGACCGATTACACCGATGCACACCAGCGCCACCGCGCCGATGACCGCCCAGCGCATTGCGCCCTGAATGGACTCGTCGAGCGTTCCCGTGAGCAGGCACAGAACCGCCACCAGCGCGCCCGAGGAATTGCAGATCGGAGACGAGATGGAAAGCTCAATATATCTGAGTCCCACGTAGCCGAGCGTCATCGACGAGATGTAAAGCAGCGACACCGGCAGATACGTCCAGATCACGTTCCACGTCACGACCGTGCCGCCGATGAAAATTTCATACGCTGCGTGTAGACCCATCACGACGCCGACGGCGACGACCATTTTCAGGTGTGCGTTTTTGTCGGATGCATCGCGGCAGCCGATTTTCGAAAAAAGATCCGAGCCGCTCCAGCAGAGGAGGGCAATGATTGCAAGCCAGAACCACATAGTTTTGATTTCTCCTGAAATTTTTAAATACAAAGTTGTTTTTTACTTCTTGCCGTGGCGGCAGGCGCCAGAGAGAATCTGGTGGCGACCACCAGACTGTCCATTTTTCGACCCCACGCTTCTTAGCTGCGCAAAGAAGCGCGGTGTCGAGCCGCCGCGAAGAAGTTGCTTTCGTTGCGCTTATCGCGCAACAGAACAAAAGGGTTGCGACCCTTTTGATATCCCGGGGGTTCTAATCAGTAACTGCTACCCTGTCGAGCGCTTCTACGGTTTTAGGCAGCACTCTCGTTCTGGGTTGCAATTGCAAACCAGTTTGCAGCTTGTTCAACGATCAACCTGCCGAGCAGCAAACATGGCAGTCCCTACCGCCGCAAGGCATTTTTGCTCTGCAAAAATCCTTGCGCCGAGTCGGGTTTCACAAGTTTGTCGTACCCCCGACCAGCAACCACTCAAAAGTACGAACCAGTGCCCGACTGGCAATCTACCCGCACCGGGCAGCCCTAGGGTGCCAGAGGGACCGCGGTCCCTCTGTTTGGGAAAGAGTCCAGAGAAAACCCTTCCCAAGGGTTTTCTTTGGGCAACTTCTTCCCGGCGGCTCGACACGGCGCTTCTTTGCGCAGCTAAGAAGCGTGGGGTCGAAAAAGAACCAGCTGGCAGGTCTCTGCCAGACCCCTTAATGGGGGAATCTTACAGGGACACCAACCCCTGCTCCACGAGCTTCTGCAAGCTCATCAAAATCCCGAGCTTCGCATGGTACCACGTCAGCCCGCCCTGGAAATACACCGCATACGGCGGACGGATGGGACCGTCGGCAGACAACTCGATGGAAGAGCCCTGCACAAACGCGCCAGCTGCCATCACGACCTCGGAATCATACCCCGGCATTGCCCAGGGGACCGGGGTCACGTAGCTGTCGACCGGAGCTGCCGCCTGAATGCCCTTGCAGAACGCCAGCATCCGTTCGGCACTTCCCAGCTCGACTGCCTGAATGATGTCGTGGCGCGACTCCGTGCCGTTCGGCACCACGCGGAAGCCCAGCTTTTCATACACGTTTGCCGCGAAAATTGCGCCCTTGAGCGCGCCGGAGACGACCGTTGGCGCGAGGAAGAAGCCCTGATAGAGGCTGGGAAGCAAGCCTAGGTTTGCGCCGACCTCCTGCCCGAGACCGGGCGCGGAGAGCCGGTATGCGCAGCGCTCGACGCATTCGCGCGTGCCGCAGATATACCCGCCGATGGGAGCGAGACCGCCGCCGGGGTTTTTGATCAGGCTGCCGACGATCATATCCGCGCCCAGATCGGACGGCTCGATGGTTTCCACAAACTCGCCGTAGCAGTTATCGACCATGCAGGTCACGCCGGGCTTGACGGATTTGCAGAACGCGATCAGCTCGCCGATTTTCTGCACGGAAAACGACGGTCTTGTTGCGTAGCCCTTCGAGCGCTGGATGGTGATGAGCTTCGTTTTCTCCGTGATTGCCGCGCGGATGCCGTCATAATCAAAGCTCCCGTCCGGCAGCAGATCGACCTGCCGGTAGCTCACGCCGTATTCTTTTAACGAGCATTTGGACTCGCGGATGCCGATGACCTCCTCGAGCGTGTCATACGGCGCACCAACGGGGCTGAGCAGCTCGTCGCCGGGCAGCAGATTTGCCGACAGCGCAACTGCCAGGGCGTGCGTGCCGCAGGTGATCTGCGGGCGCACCAAAGCAGCTTCGGTGTGGAACGTTGCGGCGTAGACCTTCTCCAATTTATCGCGCCCCAGATCGTCGTAGCCGTAGCCGGTCGTGGCGGCAAAGCAGGTCGCGTCGACGCGGTTTTCCTGCATCGCGTGCAGCACCTTCGCCTGGTTGTATTCCGCGTTCTGATCGATTGCCGCAAAGCGCGGCTTGAGACAATCCAGTATTTCTTCTCCGTATGCATAGACTGCCCGGCTTACGCCGAGGTCTTCATACATCCGTTCGAGTTCTTTCATTTCGGTTCCCGCTCCATCTCTTCAAAAATTTTCATCGCCGCATTTTCAATCACTTCGGGCTTCGTCACGATGATGCCCATCTGCTCGTCGCCCAGAATCAGAAGCGTATCGCCCGGCTGCACGCCGAACAGCGTCCGCGCCTCCTTGGGGATGACGATCTGTCCCTTTTCGCCGACCTTTGCCGTGCCGAAAATGTGCTTGCCTTTTGGCTTGCCCAGCAGGTGCTTTCCGCCAGCCATAGTGTCCCTCCCCGGAAAGTTCATTCGGAAATTTTCATACTTGTATAACTTACAGCGCATGCCTGCCGCTGTCAAGCCCAAAGCGAAAAAAATGTCGCGAAGGAACAGGCTCCCTCGCGGCATGGTTCGGTATTCAGATGTTCCGGACGTTGTCGTCCGACACGAAAAACAGCGCCAGCGCGCCCGGACCCACATGGGAGCCCGTGACCGGCTCATAGTCGACGATCAGGATATCCTTCGGCGCCTTGCTCCGGCGCAGCATCGAGGCTAAAATCTGCGCGTCGGCTTCGCAGTCGGCATGGGAGATGCAGACGGTCTGCGTCTCGGGCGAGACGACCAGCTCCTCATAGCGCTTTGCCATCTCCTCAATCGCGCGCTGTCTGCCGCGGACCTTCGCGAAGCAGACGATTTTTCCCTCGGGGTCGCCCTTTAAAAGCGGCTTGATCTGCAAAACGGTGCCGACGGCAGCCTCGAGATTGGAAAGACGCCCGGTCCTCTTGAGATAGCGCAGGTCGCCGACGGTGAAGATCTGGGCAATGCGGTGGCGCAGGGCGCGCAGAATTTGATAGGTCTCGTCGATCGAAAGCCCTTCCTTGCGGCATTCAACCGCGCGCATCACGACGATGCCCTCTGCCAGGGAAGCAGAGTACGTGTCGACCGTGAGAATTTTCCGCTCCGGGAATTCCTCGGCAAGCTGGTTTGCGGCAATTTTGCTCGATGCATACGAGCCGCTGATGCCGGAGGACATGCTGACGAACAGAACGTCCTCTCCGTTTTCCAGCATCGGGCGGATGTTGTCGACAAAGCGCTGCGGCGGAATCTGCGAGGTTGTGACCTTTTCGCCGTTTCGCATCGCGGTGTAAAATGCCTTGGCGTCGAACGAGGCGGTGTCCATGCACGACTGCTCGCCGGATTCGGTGTGGAAGGTGAAGGGAATCACGGTGATATTCTCCGCCTGCAGATATGCGGTCGGGAGATTGGAGGAAGTATCGGTCACGATGCGAAACATAACAATCGCTTCTTTCTGTCGGAATTTGTATCTGATGTTTTACACAAGATTATCACATTTTCAAAACTGTGTCAACCGATATATATGCACAGATTATCTTGCATTTGCGTTAAGAAATTGCTATAATGCAGACGAAAGGTGTGTGTCGTTTTATGGCTTATGATAATGATCTCATCGCGGGCAAGCTCCGCCGGTGGGAAAAATATCTCGAGCGCTACCGGCTCCCGGCATGGGAAGAGATTCCGGACTTCGGGCTGTACATGGAACAGGTGGTGCAGCTGCTCAAGCAGTATTTGAGCTATCTTCCGCCGGAACTCAAGCAGTCGCAGACCATCACGGCGGCGGCAATCAACAACTATGTCCGCACAAAAATGCTGCCCGAGCCGCGCAAAAAGAAGTATTACCGGATTCACATTGCATATCTTCTGATGATCTGCACGCTCAAGCAGTCGCTGAGTCTGTCGATGCTGCAGACGCTGCTGCCCGGAGATCTTCCGGAGGACGAGGTAAAGCGCGCGTATACCGCCTACGCCCTGCGGCACAGGCTCTGCGCGCAGTATTTTGTCGATCAGGTGAAGCTGTCGGCGGCGGCAATGCTGGAGCCCGATATGGTCACGGAGCTTGCCGTGCAGGATACGACGGAGCTGATTGCCTCGGCGGCAATCTTAAGCGGGCTTTCCCGGCTGTTTGCCGAAAAGCTGCTGCTGCTCAAGGACAAGACGCTGGAAACCGGCGGCAGCATCGAGATCATCGAATAAAGAACTCCCCCGATTTTCAAAAAATCGGGGGAGCGTTGTGTCTTCCGGGAAATCAGGCGTCTTCCGGCTCCATGGCGTCCAGCAGCGGCTGCCGGACGGCACCGGAAAAGAGGCTTCCTGCGTTGTCATGGACGATGTTGAGTGCGCCCGCAACCTGTCCGAGGGGCATTTTGCCGTCAAAGAACACATCGAGGTCCAGCATGAAGACCTTCTGTTCGTCGACCTGACGGGTGCGGTTGTCGACTTTTCGCAGAAGCCCAGGACCGCACTTGATGTTTGCCTTCGCGCCGCCGGGCATTGTGACGGTCACCAGCTGCTCGCATTTGATGAACACCTGCCGCCGCGCGTCTTCGTCTGCCATCAGCCCCAGATAACCCGGCGCAATCAGCTCATGCCACGGCGTCTCGGCAAACCCCAGCGCAGCTTTGTTGACCGCGTTCATGTACCGAAGCCCAACGCGCGTAAAATACGCGGGCTGATAGATTTTGATGAACGCGGCAAGCACAACGTCCAGCCGCTTGGCAAACTCCTCCCAGCGGGTGTAGCGCGTGGTGGACAGGGCAATGAAGCCCTTTGTCAGACTGACCTTCCAGCCGCCGTCGGCGGAAATGAACTGGTAATTGTTGACCGTCCCCTGCTCGACCATCTTCCCGCCCGCGTTCTGGGGCGGCAGCTGCTCGATGCGTTTGGCATACTGGGGATAGATGCTCCGGATGGCGTCCTGAAAATCGGCAGGCTCATGCGCCTCGATTTTCAGAATATCGGGAAACCGCAGCTGGCAGATGACCTCAATGAGCGGACTGCGGCGGTAGAATTTTCGCGGCTGATTGGAAAACATCCTCATCTCTCGCTTTCCGGCGCCGGACTGACAGGGCGAACCTCTGCGGCGCGTTTTGTATCTATTATATTTAGTATACCCTTTTTTGACAAAAATGCAAGCCGCCTTCTGATTCCCTTCGGCGCGAAACTGTGCTATACTGGTGACAATCAAGCCGCGCAAAGGAGACTGCTATGGGATTTTTAAGACTGCTGGAGTCCGTCCGCGTGCCCGCGCTCGACACGCTGTTCTCCGGCATTACGTATTTTGGAGACGAGCTGGCGTTTCTGGCGCTGGCGCTGCTGCTGTTCTGGTGCGTGGACAAGCGAACGGGCTACTATGTATTTGTGGTGGGGCTTTTCGGGACGCTGGCAAACCAGTTCCTAAAAATCACCTGCCGTATTCCGCGCCCGTGGGTGCTGGACCCGGATTTTGCGATTGTAGAGGCGGCGCGCGCCGCGGCGACGGGGTATTCGTTCCCATCCGGGCACACGCAGAACGCCGTCGGAACCTTCGGCGCCATTGCGCTGCAGACGAAACAGCGCTGGGTGCGGTGGGCGTGCATCGCGCTTTTGCTGCTGGTGCCGTTTTCGCGGATGTATTTGGGCGTTCACACGCCGCTGGACGTGGGCGTCGCGTTTTTGATGGCGCTGGCGCTGCTTGCGGCGCTTTACCCGGTCTTCCGGTCGGGCGAAAAAACGCAGAAGGCAATGCCATATCTTCTTGCGGCAGGGATCGTGCTTGCCGGTTTGTTCGTGCTGTATGTCGGCGGCATCCGCGCAGATTTTCTCCCCGGCTCGGAGGACGAGAGCAATCTCTCCCATGCGGTCAAAAACGCCTGGACGCTGCTGGGCGCGATCGCGGGGCTGCTGGTGGTATTTTTCCATGAGCGCCGCACGGGCGGCTTCGAGACGCGCGCGCCGCTTCTGGGGCAGGTGCTCAAATTCACGCTCGGGCTTGCGCTGGTCGCGGGCGTCAAGGCGGCGCTGAAGCCTGCGTTTTACGCGCTGCTTCCGGCAGGACCTGCCGACTGCGTGCGCTATTTTCTCGTCGTGCTGCTGGCGGGCTGCATTTTTCCGAAGACGTTTTCTTATTTTGCAAAGCTCGGGAAAAACAGGGAGGCGCGGTAAATGACGCTTTTGTGGATTGCAATTGCGATCGCGGCGCTGGTCCTGATCGCTGGATATTTTGTGCTGCAGCGGGCAGCGACGGGCAGGCGGTATACGAGGCAGGCGCTGGAGCAGCAGATGGAAAAGCCCGCCTACCGGGAGGTCAAAGCCCCGATTCTGGCGGCAGACGGCTGGGTTTCGGCGCACGAGCGCGAGGACCTGCACGTCATGAGCTACGACGGAAAGCTGCTGCACGCGATCTATCTTCCCAAAAAAGATGCGAAGGGCACAATTCTGCTGTTTCACGGCTACAAATCCTGCTGGCAGATCGACTTCGGGCTCGTGCTTCCCTATTACTATGACACGCTGGGGTATTCTCTGCTGCTTGTCGACCAGCGCGCGCACGGAAGCTCGCAGGGAAAATACCTGACCTTCGGCGTGCGTGAGCGGCTGGACGTTCTGTCCTGGGCGACCTATATGGGGCAGAAGCTGGGACAAAATGCACCGCTGATTCTGGGCGGGCTTTCGATGGGCGCGACGACGGTGCTGCTCTCCAGCTGCTTCGACTTCCCGGCAAATGTCCGCGCGGTCATTGCCGACTGCGGCTTTACAAGCCCCTATGAGATTGCAAAAAGCGTCCTGCGCCGGGATTATCCCAAAGCGCCGGTTTCGCTTCTGCTGCCGCTGTGCAGCCTGGTTACCAGGCTTTTTGCAGGCTTCGGGCTGCGAGACGGCTCGACGATCGACGCCGTGCGCGAGAGCCGGTACCCGATTTTGTTCCTGCACGGCACGGGAGACACCTTTGTGCCGTATGATATGACAAAGCGGGCGTTCGACGCCTGCACTGCGCCGAAGCGAATGATTCTGGTCGACGGCGCAGAGCACGGCAAGAGCTATGTCAAAGAGCCGGACCGTGTCCGGCAGGAGCTGAAAGCATTTCTCGATACCTATACACCGACAACAAAGGAGGACACCCCATGATGCAGCATGAAATCACGAGCGCCGCGCCGCTTCTCGACGCGAGCGGCAATCTGCGCGAGCCCGGCTGGGCAAGAAGCCTGCTGCCGGTCTACTGCAGGTCCCAGATCCGCGCGCCGAAATCGCGCATCAAGGAGTGGGACTACTATCTTGTGACCGACGGGCACATCGGCATTGCCCTCACGATTGCCGACAACGGCTACATGGGACTGGATTCTGTCTCGTTTCTGAACTTCGACGAGCGATGGCAGATTACCAAAAGCCCCATGCGCGCGTTTCCGATGGGAAAGACGGGGCTGCCGGAGACGTCGGTGCTGGGTGCAAGCGAAATTGCCGCATCCGGATATGCGCTGGCGTTCTATCACGAAGACGGTGCGCGCCGGCTGTCGTTTCACATGGACCGGTTCCGCGGCAAAGACGCCATCGAGGGCATCATTACCCTCACGGATGAGCCGGACGAGAGCCTCGTGATTGCAACGCCGTTTGAAAAGCCCGGGCATTTTTACTACAACCAGAAGATCAACTGCCTGCGCGCGTCCGGCTGGGTGGAGCTTGGTGCAGAGCGGTTCGAGCTGACGCCGGATAAATTTTTTGCCGTCCTCGACTGGGGACGCGGCGTCTGGACGTATCACAACACGTGGTACTGGTCGAGCGCGTCCGGACTTTTGGACGGCGCGCCGTTCGGCTGGAACCTCGGCTACGGCTTCGGCGATACCTCCGCCGCGACGGAAAACGCGCTCATTTATAACGGCAGACTCCACAAGCTGGACCATGTCACATTTGAGATACCCATGAAGGACGGAAAAGAGGATTATCTTTCGCCCTGGCGCTTTACCAGATCCGACGGCAGATTCGAGATGCAGTTCCAGCCCGTCCTCGACCGCGCTGCCTGCACGGACTTCAAATTGCTCAAATCCGACCAGCATCAGGTGTTCGGAACCTTTACCGGAACCGCCGTTCTGGACGACGGAAGTGCGCTTTCGGTGCGGGATTTCTTCGGTTTTGCCGAAAAAGTGGAGAACAAGTGGTAACAGAAAGTCTCGCGGAATTTTGCGGGCGCAGGCGCATCGCGTTTGGCAGCTTGAACCGTGGAACACTACATATTGTGTTCCACGGTTGCATTTTGCTTATTTGACACAAGATTTTGTTTCAAATCCAGTTTTTAGTCTTGACAAGGCATGTGCGATCTAGTATATTGTCTATGGCGCTTTTTGCGATGGCATATTTAGTTGCTATTGCAAGATGCAGCCACAAGATATTGTATTCGCACGTGCGGGAAAATATGCAGCTGAAATATTTTCCTGCACAGCGTCTGTCATAACAGGGATTACAGAGGGGAGAGAGCAGCATGAAGATTATCAAACGCAACGGCTCGGAAGCCGTCTTCGATATTATGAAGATCATCTCCGCCGTCACACGGGCAAATAACGTTGTGGAAGAAGCCGACCGGCTGACGCCGATGCAGATCCGCCGCATCGCCGAGAGCGTGGAGCTGTCGTGCCAGTCGATGAACCGCGCGCTGTCCGTCGAGGAAATTCAGGACCTCGTCGAGCATCAGATCATGGCGCACGGGGCATATGAGGTTGCGAAAAACTACATCACCTACCGCTACACGCGCTCACTGGTCCGCAAGTCCAACACGACCGACGACAAGATTCTCACGCTGATCGAATCGAACAACGAGGAGGTCAAGCAGGAAAACGCCAACAAGAACCCCACAGTCAACGCCGTGCAGCGCGACTATATGGCAGGCGAGGTCTCCAAGGACCTGACGCGCCGCATGCTGCTGCCGCAGGAGATTGTCGAAGCGCATGAGGCAGGCATCATCCATTTCCACGACGCGGATTATTATGCCCAGCACATGCACAACTGCGACCTCGTGAACCTCGAAGACATGCTGCAGAACGGCACGGTCATCTCCGGTACGCTCATTGAAAAGCCCCACAGCTTCTCTACCGCCTGCAACATCGCAACCCAGATCATCGCGCAGATCGCCTCCAACCAGTACGGCGGGCAGTCGATCAGCCTGACTCACCTGGCGCCCTTTGTCGACGTTTCGCGGCAGAAAATCCGCAAGTCGGTGCTGGAGGAGCTGAAGGATTTCGGAACCGAAGCCTCCGATGAGGCGATCTCCAAGGTCGTCGAAAAGCGCCTGCGCGACGAAATCCGCCGCGGCGTCCAGACCATCCAGTATCAGGTCGTGACCCTCATGACGACCAACGGACAGGCGCCGTTCATTACAGTATTCATGTACCTCGGCGAGGCGCGCTCGGAACAGGAGCAGCGGGACCTTGCCATCATCATCGAAGAGACGCTCAACCAGCGCATCGAGGGCGTCAAGAACGAAAAGGGCGTCTGGATTACGCCTGCGTTCCCGAAGCTCATCTACGTGCTGGAGGAGGACAATATTACCGAGGGTTCGAAGTTCTGGTATCTGACGAAGCTTGCTGCCCGCTGCACCGCCAAGCGCATGGTGCCGGACTATATCTCGGAAAAGAAAATGCGCGAGCTGAAGCTCTCCAAGGGCGAGATGCCGGGTCACGGCGACGTGTATACCTGCATGGGTTGCCGCAGCTTCCTCACGCCCGACCGCTCCGGCACGGGCTGGAACAATGTGGCAAACGCCGGCAATTACGAGCCGGGTAAGCCCAAGTATTACGGCAGATTCAATCAGGGCGTCGTGACGATCAACCTGGTGGATGTGGCGCTGTCGTCGAACGGTGCGCTCGATAAGTTCTGGAAGATCTTCGACGAGCGGCTGGAGCTTTGCTACAAAGCCCTCATGTGCCGCCACAACCGCCTCAAGGGCACGCTCTCGGACGCGGCGCCGATTCTCTGGCAGTACGGCGCGCTGGCGCGGCTCAAAAAGGGCGAGCCGATCGATAAGCTCCTGTACGGCGGCTATTCGACCATTTCCCTCGGCTACGCGGGACTTTACGAATGCGTCAAGTACATGACCGGCAAGTCTCACACGGACCCTGCCGCGACGCCGTTTGCGCTCGATATCATGCAGCACATGAACGATGCCTGCAAGCGCTGGAAGGAAGCGACCGACATCGACTTCTCGCTCTACGGAACGCCGCTGGAATCGACGACGTACAAGTTTGCCAAGTGCCTGCAGAAGCGCTTCGGCATCGTCGAGGGCATCACGGACAAGAACTACATCACAAACTCCTATCACATCCATGTGACCGAGCATATCAACGCCTTCGACAAGCTCGCGTTTGAGTCGCAGTTCCAGGCGCTCTCGCCCGGCGGCGCGATCAGCTACGTGGAGGTGCCGAACATGCAGAACAACATCGACGCCGTGCTTGAGGTCATGAAGTTCATCTATGATCACATCATGTACGCCGAGCTGAATACCAAGTCGGACTATTGCCAGGTCTGCGGTTTCGATGGCGAAATCGAAATCAAGGAAGACCCCGACGGCAAGCTGGTCTGGACCTGCCCGCAGTGCGGCAACACCGACCAGTCGAAGATGAACGTCGCGCGCCGGACGTGCGGCTACATCGGCACCCAGTACTGGAACCAGGGCAGAACCCAGGAGATCCGCGACCGCGTGCTGCACCTGTAATCGCTGCGCCAAAAAAGAACGGAGCAAAACGAGGCAGAACGCTGTGCGTTCTGCCTCGCTGGTTTTTATGAAAAATTCAGGGCTCGCCGGTCTGCGTTTTGAGCTCGTCCAGCGCGCGCTTTGTGTCGCAGTCATAGAGCTCCTCGGGCGGAATTTCAACCAGACGCAGACGATCTTCATGCCGGCGGATCACGCGGCTGCCGCCGGTGTCGCCGGTGAGCGCAAGCAGCTCCGGGAAAAACGCCTTCGGGAAGATGCACGGATTGCCGCGCACGCCGTTGTGCGCCGCGCCGCAGATCGTATCCGGCTCGCGCAGCCACCGCTCTGCCACCGCGCAGACCGAATTCGGCTGCAGCAGCGGCTGGTCGGCGACCATGTATAAAATCGCGTCGCAGTCGAGCATTGCCTGCGTGCCAAGCTGAATGGTTCGGCTCACGCCCAGCTCCGGTTCGCAGTTCCGGATTGCTTCGAAGCCGTATTGCCGCGCCAGCCCGAGCGCCGGTTCATACTGGCTGACCACCATCACGCGCGCAAAAAGCTGCGGCGGCACGGCAAGAAGCGCCAGCTCCAGAAACGTTTTCCCGCGATATGCTGCAAAGAGTTTGTTTGCGCCAAAGCGGCTGGCGTTTCCAGCCGCCATGATCAAGCACCCCAGACGGGGCGCAGCTGCGTCTGCCATGGTCCAATCCTCCGTGATTTTCTACAATTCAGTATACCCATTTTTGAGCAATGATGCAAGAAATTGCTGAAAATTTCGATCATTTCGAAAAAAGCGTTATACGGAAAATAGGATAATGCTTTTGCTTCCGATTTTTTTTCGGGTGTGCTAAAATTATTTCAGAATACAAGGGGAAAAGACGGGGAAATCCGGCGTTTTCCTATGCAATAGAAACTGGAGGTCAGAGTATGAGCATCGTAGGCAAAAGCGAGGTTCGTGTCGACGCCTTTGACAAGGCGACCGGCAGAACCAAGTATTACGAAGACCGGATGCCGTCCGGCGCGCTCTATGCGCGAATCAAGCATTCCGAAATTGCCCATGGCTACGTCAAGTCCATCGACACCTCGGCGGCAGAGGCAATCGAGGGCGTCGTGAAGGTTCTGACGTGCTTCGACGTGCCGGACATTGCCTTCCCGACGGCAGGTCACCCGTGGTCCATGGACCCCGGGCATCAGGATACTGCGGACCGGCACCTGTTAAACCGGCATGTGCGGTACTACGGAGATGAAGTCGCCGTCGTCATTGCGGAAAACGAGGTTGCCGCGATGCAGGGCGTGCGCGCGCTCAAGGTCGAGTATGACGTGCTGCCGTTCGTGCTGGACGTGCAGAAGGCGATGGAGCCGGACGCGCCGCAGATTCACGAGGAGTGCCCCGGCAACGTCCTCAAGCACACGTCCATGGCAAAGGGCAACTACGACGAGGCAATCAAAGAAGAAGGTCTGATCAAGGTCGAGGGCTGGTACGAAACCCCGATGGTCCAGCACTGCCATATCGAAAACCACGGCTGCTTCGCCTATAGTGAAAACGGGCGCATCACGGTCGTTTCCTCGACGCAGATTCCCCACATCATCCGCCGCATTGTCGGTCAGGCACTGGGCAGACCCTGGGCGGACATTCAGATCATCAAGCCGTATATCGGCGGCGGCTTCGGCAACAAGCAGGACGCGCTGTACGAGCCGCTTTGCGCCTGGTGCTCGACGCAGGTCAACGGTCAGTGTGTCCGCATCGACTGCTCGCGTGAGGAGACCTTCATCTCCAACCGCGTGCGCCACGCCATCCGGTTCCACATCATCACGTGGCTGCACAAGGACGGCTCGATTGCCGCGCGCAAGATTGAGTGCTTCTCCAACCAGGGCGCCTACGCCTCGCATGGTCACTCGATCGTCGCCAAGGCGATGGGCTCGTTCCCGCAGATCTATCCGTGCGAAAACTTTGAAGGCGATGCCTACACGGTCTACACCAATCGCCCCGCAGCAGGCGCAATGCGCGGCTACGGCATGCCGCAGGCGTCGTTTGCAGACGATGCGAACATTGAAGAGTGCGCGCGCGCCGTGGGTATGAATCCGATCGAGTACCGCAACAAATTCATCATGCCCAAGGGCTTTGAAGACGGCTTCTCGCACAACGTCAACTACTATGACTCGTTCCGCGAGTGCATGGAAAAGGGTCGTGCGGCAATTGACTACGACAGGAAGCTCAAAGAATATCAGAACCAGACCGGACCTGTCCGCCGCGGCATCGGCATGGCAGCATTCTGGTATAACACCGCGGTTTACCCGATTTCTCTGGAAACGTCGTCGAACCGTATGCAGCTGAACCTCGACGGTACGGTCACCATGCAGTGCGGCGAAACCGAAATCGGGCAGGGCGCAGACACCGCGTACTCCCAGATGACGGCGGAGGTTGTGGGTCTTGCCAGCTACCGCGACGTGCATGTCGTCTCCTGCCAGGATACGGACATCACGCCCACGGGTCTCGGCGCGTATGCGTCCCGTCAGACCTATGTCGCAGGCTTCTCCATCCGGCAGACGGGCGAGCTGCTCAAAAAGAAGATTCTCGCCTACGCCTCGAAGCTCACGCGCCAGATGGTCGAGAATATGGACATTCAGAACAGCAACATCGTTCGCGTGATGGACGGCAAGGTTCTCATGAGCCTCAAGGAGCTGGCAATGACCGCGCAGTATAACGCCGCCGATTCCGAGCATATTACCGCCGAGTCGACGTATACCATCCGCAACAACGCCTATTCCTTCGGCTGCAGCTTTGCAGAGGTCGAGGTCGACATTCCGATGTGCAAGGTCAAGCTCCTGCGGCTCATCAACGTCCACGACTGCGGCAAGCTCATCAACCCGGCTTTGGCAGAGGCGCAGGTCCACGGCGGTATGTCGATGGCCATCGGCTACGGACTTTCCGAGCAGCTGCTGTTCGATGAAAAGACCGGCAGACCCCTGAACAACAATCTGCTCGACTACAAGCTCTCGACGTTCATGGACCACCCGAACCTGGAGGCTCTGTTTGTGGAAAACCCCGAGCCGACCTCGCCGTTCGGCACGAAGGCGCTCGGCGAACCGCCCGCCTGCTCCGGCGCGCCTGCCATCCGCAACGCGATTCTGCAGGCGACCGGCGTCGCGATTGACAAAACGCCCATCACGCCGCATGTGCTGTTTGCAGAGTTTACCAAAGCAGGACTTATTCACGACGACTGGGAGAAGGAGGGAAAGTAAGCCATGTATGATATGAAAGCGCTCTATGAAGCGACCAGTGTCGAAAACGCCATTGAGCTGCGGCTTGAGCATCCGGAAGCCCAGATCATCGCCGGCGGCACGGACGTTCTCGTGCAGATGCGAGAGGGCAAGCGCGCGGGCAAGGAGCTGATTTCCATTCAGGCGCTCGATGAAATCCGCGGCATCTGTCTGGATGAAAACGAGGCAATCCGCATCGGAAGCCTCACGACCTTCTCCCACATCACGCACAACCCGATCATTCAGAAATATATCAATGTCCTCGGAGAAGCGGTCGACATGGTCGGCGGTCCCCAGATCCGCAACGCCGGCACCATCGGCGGCAACACCTGCAACGGCGTCACGTCTGCCGACTCCGCGTCCACACTGCACGCCTGGGAAGCGATCATCGAGCTGACCGGCAAGAACGGCAAGCGGTATCTTCCGATCAAGGACTTCTACATCAAAGCCGGTACTGTCGATATCAACGTCGCAGACGGCGAAATTCAGACGGCGATCATCATTCCGAAGGAATCCTACGACCGCACGGCGGGCTTCTATATTAAATATGCCATGCGAAACGCGATGGACATCGCGACGACCGGCTGCTCGGTCAACTGCCGCCTGTCCGAGGATAAAAAGACGTTCGAGCGTGTGCGCATCGCCTACGGCGTTGCCGGTCCTGTCCCCATGCGCGTGCCGAGCGCGGAAAGCTTCATTAACGGCAAAGCGGTCACGCTGGAAAACATCGAGACCTTCGCCAGAACCGTTCTGGAGGACATCCATCCCAGAGATTCCTGGCGCGCGAGCAAGGCATTCCGGCAGCACATTGCGGTCGAAATGGCGAAGCGCTGCCTGGTCGAATCGGTCAAACGCTGCGGAGGTGACGTGTAATGGCGCAGTATAAGCTTGTAACATGCACAATCAACGGCAAAAAGCGCGAGCAGATGGTAGACGTCCGCGCGAGCCTGACGGATATGATCCGCAACAACTTCCATCTCACCTCGGTCAAAAAGGGCTGCGAGGTCGGCGAGTGCGGCGCATGCACGGTTCTCATCGACGGCGAGGCGATCAACTCATGTCTGTATCTTGCCGTCTGGGCAGAGGGCAAGAACATCATCACCCTCGAAGGGCTCATGAACCCCGACGGGACGCTCTCGGATATCCAGAAGGCGTTTATCGACGAGACGGCGATTCAGTGCGGCTTCTGCACGCCGGGCTTCATTTTGACCGCGACGGAGATTTTGAACGCGGGCGTGGAGTACACGGACGACGAGCTGCGCAAGCTCCTGTCCGGGCACCTGTGCCGGTGCACGGGCTACCAGAATATTTTCAGGGCCGTCAAAAAGACGATGCTCCGCCGTCTTGGCAAAGACGCCGAGGCAGAGCTGGTAAAGTAACAAAGCAGAAGACCGCCCGCAGAACAATCTGCGGGCGGTCTTGCACGTTGATGCAGGCTGTGATATACTGAAAAAAAGGAAAATGTGGAGGCGCGGGATGAAAAAGCTGAAGGAGATGTTCTTTTCGGAGCGGGGCATGAGCATTGTCAATATGCTGTTCTGCCTTTCTCTGCTTATTCGCGTCGGCTGGCTGACGGTGATGACCTACCTTGTATGGGTCGCGTATCTCGTCTTTTGCATAAAACACGCCGAGTCCAAGGCGAGCAAGATCATCAACACCGTATTTTTGGTGATTGCAGCCGTCCTCGCCTGTGTGAACCTGTACTTTATGTTCTGAACATCCAAGCTCCCCCATAATCATCAAGCGCCCTGGACTTTCGTCCGGGGCGCTTTGCGTCTCAGCGTCTCAGTGTCTCAATATGCGGCGATAACCTGCTGCATCATGGAAAGAATTTCCTCGCGTACCGCCTGTGCATCGCAGCTTGTCGCGGCAAGGCAGGTATCACCCGCTTCCGGGACGGTCTGCCCCAGATGCTCGCCATCAATCAGACAGACCTCGATCCGGCAGGGAAGGCACGAGAACAGCTCTGGCTTCCAGAGATAGACTGCGCTGATGGCGTCGTGAATGATCATGCCGTCCAGATTATGGACCTGCTTGTAGACATCCGCATAGTCTGTCAGCATCGCGGGGACAAGCTGCCCGAGCGCCGTGTCTGCGCGCAGAAGCTCAATGTCCGCGCGCGGCTGCAGGCAGCAGTTCGTCGCGTCAAGCCCGATCATGACGGTCTTCACGCCGCTGGAGAAAACGACCTGCGCTGCCTCGGGGTCCGCGACGATGTTGAACTCAGCGTATTTTGTCGCATTGCCCGCGTGGATGCCGCCGCCCATGACGACGACGCGCGCAATCTTTTTTGCAGCCTCCGGCGATTTTTGAAGCGCCAGCGCAACGTCCGTCAGCGGTCCCAGCGAGAGAATTTCAAGTCTTCCCGCGTATTTTTCTGCCATTTGCAAAATGAAATCTGCGCCGCTTGAGGCAAGCGGGCGACCCTTTGCGTAAAGCTCGGTGGATTTCCCCAGACCGCTTTTGCCGTGGATGTTGCTGGCAGAGCGCGCCGGGCGCGCCAGCGGCTTTGCGCTTCCGGCAAGGACGGGAATATCCGATCTGCCGTTTAATTCGCACGCGAGCAGCGCGTTGTTGACCGTCACGTCAAGTCCCACGTTTCCGCTCAGCGCAATCATGCCGAGTACGTCGAATTCCGGGCGCGCAAGGACCATGCTCAGTGCGATAAAATCGTCGATGCCGGGGTCCGTGCAGAGTGAAAGCGGTCGTTTTTCCATGAAGGCGCCTCCTGTTTCTTTTTTTCTATTGTATCACAGCCGAACCGAAAAGCAAGCGCTCAGCCGAATGCGAGCGCGTATGCCGCGCGCAGTGCGGTTTCGTACTGGCTGTCGTTGACGCAGAACAGCGCCCCGGGCGGCGTCTGGACCAGATGGTGGACCGGAACGCCGGCAGATTCCATTGCCGCGGCAAGCTTCGGAACCTCCCGCGTCGTCCGGCAGAGCGCCAGCAGCGCCGCCAGATTCTCCCGCAGCTTCACTTGCGCGCCGGGAAGGAGCCTGCGCACCTCGTCGCACGCCGCATGCAGCGCGTCCTGCCCCGGCTTTGCAATCAGCAGCAGGCACAGCCCCTCCACGCCCTGCGAGTTGTGGAACACTTCCACACCGCGCTGCGCAAGACATGCGCGCACAAGGGTGTCTGCGTCCGCGCGCGCCGCCTCCCGGAACAAAACGCGCAGCATCGATACTGCCCGCCGTCCCGCAAAGCCGACCACGCCCGTTTTCTCCAGACCGACACCGGCTTCAAAGCCAATGCGTGTGCCGGGAAGCTCCGGCGCGAAGGTTGAGAGGATTTGCAGCGGAATCTGTGCGGCGCGAACAGGCGCAACTGCGCTCTCATGCAGCACCTGCGTTCCGGCGCCCGACAAAAGCTGCAGCTCCGGGTAGCTGAGCGAGGCAATTGGCGCTGGATTTTTGACGATGCGCGGATCGGCGGTCAGAATGCCCGGCACATCCGTCCAGTTTTCATACACGTCCGCGTGCAGCGCCGCGGCGGCAAGACTGCCCGTAATATCGGAGCCGCCGCGCGAGAAGGTATGGATGCGCCCGTCGGGCAGCGCGCCGTAAAACCCCGGCGTGACGATCTTCCGCCCGTCGGCAAGAGACGAGAGCGCCGCATAGGAGCTGTCGGTCAGCACGTTTCCGGCGTAGTCAAATTGCAGCCAGCTTGCCGCATCGACGAACGAAAAGCCGAGATATGCTGCCATCAGCTTTGCAGAAAGATTCTCTCCGCGCGAGGCGAGAAAATCTGCGCTCGTCTGCGGCGAGAGGTTTTCATAGATGGCGTCCAGCTCGTCTTCAATGGGGAAATTGATCGCGCATTCGTCGCGAATGGCGAGGTAGCGCCCGGCAATTTTTCGCCAAAGCTCCCAGCACGGCACGCCGTAGCGCAGGTGCGCGTGGCAAAGATAGAGTAAATCGGTAATTTTATGGTCATCGGCGTGGCGCTTTCCCGCGGCGGAGACGACAATCACGCGCCGGGCGATATCGCCGGTCACAATCTCCCGTACCTGCCGCCACGCTGCCGCGCAGGAAAGAGACGAGCCGCCGAACTTTGCAATTGCAAGCATCAGCTTCACCTCATAATCTGGTTTCCAGCGAAATCCTTCGCTGGGGTATTCTATGAAAAAGCCGCCCGATTTGACAAAAGCCGCGCCCCGGACTCCGGGGCGCGGCTTTGTGCGATTCATCTGTGCTTATTCGATGCTGGTCACAGGATAATCCTGCGCCTCGACCGCCTGCTTGAGGGTCTCGTCCGCGACGTCCTTCGAGAGCGTCACAACCGCAGTGCCTGCCTCGTGGCTGACGAGCGCTTCGTCCACGCCGTCGACCGCTTCGAGCGCCTTCTTGACTCTTGCCTCGCAGTGCCCGCACATCATGCCGGTAATATGCATCGTTTTCTTCATGGTTTTTGGTTCCTCCTTCGTTCTTGCAACAGGGTTCTGATTGTTGTGTCTCTTATGATCATGCCGCGCGTCGCGCAGCTTGAAGAGATTGAGCCGCAGGGCGTTCGACACCACGCAGAAGCTCGACAGACTCATTGCCGCCGCGCCGAACATCGGGCTGAGCGTCAGCCCCAGCGGGATGAACACGCCTGCCGCGAGCGGGATGCCGATGGTGTTGTAGAAAAACGCCCAGAACAGATTTTCGTGGATGTTCCGGAGCGTTGCGCGGCTCAGGCGGATTGCCGCCGGAACGTCGAGCAGGCGGCTTTTCATCAGGACCACGTCCGCCGCGTCGATGGCAACGTCGGTGCCGGCGCCGATGGCAACGCCGATGTCGGCTCGCGTCAGAGCGGGCGCGTCGTTGATGCCGTCGCCGACCATTGCCGTCTTGCCCTGTGCCTTGAGCTTGCGAATCTCCAGCTCCTTGCCCTCCGGCAGGACGCCCGCGATGACCTCGTCGACGCCTGCCTGCCTGCCGATTGCCTTTGCCGTCCGCTCATTATCGCCCGTGAGCATGACGACGCGGATGCCCATGTTCTGCAGCTCGCGCACCGCCTGCGGGCTGTCTTCTTTGATCACGTCCGCCACGGCAATCACGCCGAGCAGCTTTCCGTCCAGACTGAAATAGAGCGGCGTCTTGCCCGCATCGCTGCAGGTCTGCGCCTGCTGCCTGATCTGCGCGGGGATCTGCGCCTGCGCGCCGATGAAGGTATCGTTGCCGCCGCAAAGCGGCTTTCCTTCAAAAACTGCTTTCAAGCCGTTTCCGGGCAGCGCCTGAAATTCCGTCACGTCAAGCGGCGAAAGCTTACGCTCGAGCGCGCACTTTAGAATTGCCTTTGCCAGCGGATGCTCGCTTTTCTGCTCCAGAGAAACGGCGCAGGACAGAAGCTCGTCCTCCGATATGCCTGCCGCCGGGAGAAGATCCGTGACTGCCGGCTCGCCGGAGGTGATGGTGCCGGTTTTGTCGAGCGCGACAATCTGGATTCTGCCGGTTTCCTCCAGACTTGCTGCCGTCTTGAAGAGAATGCCGTTCTTCGCGCCGAGACCGCTGCCGACCATGATTGCAACCGGCGTCGCCAAACCCAACGCGCACGGGCAGCTGATGACCAGCACCGAGATGCCGCGCGCGAGGCTGTAGCCGAAGGGCTTGCCGATCAGCAGCCAGACAATCGTTGTGACAATTGCAATCGAAATGACCGCAGGGACAAAAATGCCGGAGACCTTGTCGGCAATTTTGGCAATCGGCGCTTTGGTCGCCGCCGCGTCGGAGACCATCTGAATGATCTGCGAGAGCGTCGTGTCCTGCCCGACGCGCGTGGCGCGGCAGGTCAGAAAGCCCGACTGGTTGACCGTTGCGGCAGAGACCGTATCGCCGGGGGCTTTGTCCGCCGGGATGCTCTCGCCGGTGAGCGCCGCCTCGTTGACTGCGCTCGTGCCATCGAGCACCACGCCGTCGACCGGAATGCTCTCGCCGGGGCGGACGACGAAGGTGTCTCCGGACTGCACCTGCTCGATGGGGACGGTCTCTTCCTTGCCGCCTCTTACAACCGTCGCCGTTTTGGGCGCGAGCTTCATGAGGCTTTTGAGCGCGTCCGTCGTCTTGCCCTTGGACCGGGCTTCCAGCATCTTGCCGACGGTGATGAGCGTTAAAATCATTGCCGCGGACTCAAAATAGAAGTCCATCATGTAATCCATGACCGCGTCCATATCGCCCCGGACCTGCGCGCCGGTCATGGCAAACAGCGCGTAAGTGCTGTACAAAAATGCGGCGCTCGAGCCCAGCGCAACGAGCGTGTCCATATTGGGCGCGCGGTTCCACAGCGCCTTGAAGCCGCTGATGAAGAAGCGCTGGTTGATGACCATGACGATGACCGTCAGCAAAAGCTGCGCCAGCCCCATTGCCACATGGTTCCCGTCAAAAAACGAGGGAAGCCGCCAGCCCCACATCATGTGCCCCATGGAAAGATACATCAGGACCAGCAAGAAGCCCAGAGACCAGAACAGCCTTCTCTTGAGCTTCGGCGTCTCATGATCTACCAGCTGCTTTTCCGCCTCCTGCATAGAAGCCTGCACCTGATTTCCGGCGCCCTTTTCGCTTGCGCCGTAGCCCGCCTGCTCGACGGCGCGGATGATCTCCTGCGCGCTTGCCGTTCCGTCCACGCCCATGGAATTCGTCAGCAGACTCACCGAGCAGCTTGTCACGCCCGGTACCTTGCTGACCGCCTTTTCCACCCGCGCGGAGCATGCCGCGCAGCTCATGCCCGTCACATTGTATTGCTTCATGCGTTCCACCTCTTCGACCTGTCTTGCCTGCCGGTAGCATGCCCGGCTTTTGCCTATTTCATCAGCTTTTGCAGCGTCACGACCAGCTCGTCGATCACCTCGTCGTGCCCCTCACGGATATCGTTTGCCACGCACGAGCGCAGATGACTTGCCAGCAGCTCCTTGTTAAAGGCGTTGAGTGCCGCGTTTGCCGCTGCCGACTGCACCAGAATATCGGGACAGTATGCCCCGTTTTCCACCATGCTGCGGATGCCGCGGATCTGACCCTCGATGCGGCTGAGCCGGTTGATGAGCTTCTTGTATTCCTCCGGCGAGCGCTCCTTTTTGCGCTGCGAACACATCGGACAGTTTCGTTCTTCCATCCTGCAACCTCCTTCTAAATACCCCCTTGGGGTATCTTCACTATATACCCCCATAGGGTATTTGTCAAGCCCTTTTTCCAAAAAGCATAAAAAAGCGGCTTCCGTTCGGAAGCCGCAACTTGCGTTATCTGTTTTTCTGCCGCAGCAGCGCCAGCTGGTAAAAGGCGACGGCGCTTGCCGCCGCAACGTTCAAAGAGTCCACGCCGTTTGTCATCGGCACCGTCACCGTGTAATCGCACGCGGCGATGGTTTCCGGCTTTAGCCCCGGACCCTCCGAGCCCATGACGACGGCAAGCTTCGAAATCCGGGTCAGCGCCGGGTCCCAGAGAACCCTTGCGTCCTCCCGCAGCGCCATGGCGACCGTCTGAAAGCCGCCTTCCTTCAAAAGCGCCTGCCAGTGATCGTCCGGCAGATACGCCCACGGCACCAGAAAGACGTTTCCCATGCTCACGCGAATGGCGCGCCGGTAAAGAGGGTCTGTGCAATTGGGCGTCAGCAGCACCGCCTCCACGCCCAGCGCAGCTGCCGAGCGGAAAATCGCGCCGAGGTTCGTGGGATTGACCACGTCCTCCAATACGGCGACGCATGAGGTGCGGCGAAGAAGCGCTGCCGCATCCTTCGGCGCCGGGCGGCGCATCGCACAGAGCATGCCGCGTGTGAGCGCATACCCTGTCAGCTTTTCCAGAACCGGCATCTCCGCCGTATAGACGGGAAGCTCCACCGGACATCTGGATAACAGCGCGTGCGCCTGCGCAAGAAGCCTTGTTTCCACCAGAAACGACACCGGCACGAAGCCTGCGTCCAGCGCCCGTTCAATGACCAGCGCGCTCTCGGCGATGAAAAGCCCTTCCTCCGGATTTTCCCGGCAGACCAACTGGTTTTCACTCAGGCGCGCATACACGTCGAGCGCAGGATTCTCAAAATCCAGAATCGGAATGATCGCTGCCATCGTTACAGCCCCAGCACGCGCTCGATCATCTGCGCCACACCGTCTTCGTCGTTCGTCTGCGTGACCTCGTCGGCGCAGGACTGCACCTCTTCCGAGGCGTTTCCCATTGCCACGCCGAGCCCTGCCGCGCGGAGCATCGAATAGTCGTTTGTGCCGTCGCCGAACGCCATGCACTGCGCCGGATAGATGCCGAGCTGCCGGCACAGAAAGCGCAGCGCGTTTCCTTTGGTGGCGTATTTGGCGTTGATTTCAATGTTGTTGCCGAGCGATGAGGACACCGCATAGCCCGGGAAATCTGCCGCAATTTCGCGCAGCACCGGCTGTTTTTCCGACGGGTTGCGGAAAAAGGCAATAATCTTCTGTATGGAAGCAGCGTTTTGCGTCAGCTCTTCCAGATTCTCATCCGCCTGATAGCTGCGGCGCATGAGCGCGCTTGTTGCCGGTGTTGCGGCAACGTCGTCAATTTCCTCGTAGTCAGACAGGCTCATGTGCCCGAGACCGTCAATGTAGACGCCGCGCACGACGTTTCTCGTTTTCAGAAACTGCAGCATCGGAAGTGCCAGCTCGGGCGGCAGCTCCTCGCGCAGCAGCGTCCGACTTTCCAGACTGTCATAGACCTGCGCGCCGTTGACCAGAATGAAATAGCGCGAAAGCTGCTCGTCGAGAAGCGCTTCAGGAAGCGACCGGTACAGCCGCCCCGTCGCCGGGACGAGCAGCACACCGCGTTCCTGCGCGGCGTGAAGCGCATGCATCGTGCGCGGGGAGATGGACTTGTCGGAGCGCAGCAGCGTTCCGTCCAGGTCGAAGGCAATCAGGCGGAGGTCCATAAGACAGCGTCCTTTCCACACATTATTTTTCGCTTTCGCGCAGCACGGCTTCCAGCTGCGCCGGGTCAAGCTGTCCGATCGGGCGGAAGAGCGTAAACGGCTCGGCGTATGCCCCGATCTGCTTGCAGAACCACGATACATCGCGCCAGCCGTCCTTGTAGCCGACGTTTTTGAGCGTCGATACCCGCGTAAAGCCCATCGCCAGATGCATCGCTTCGCTTCTCTCGTTCGGAGAGGTCACAATGCCGTAGACCGATTTGACGTTCTGCAGCTGCCCTATGGCAAAAAGCGCCCGGTAGAGCTTTTTTCCGATGCCGCGCCCGCGCGCCGCGCGGTCCAGATACACCGAAAGCTCTGCCGACGGGCGGTAGGAGATGCGCTCGGCAAATTTGTGCGCATAGGCATAGCCGAGGATTTTTCCGTCTTCTTCCCAAACGATCCAGGGATACTCCTGCTGCACAGTCTCTACGCGCGCGGCAAACTCCTGCTGCGAGGGAACCTCCTGCTCGAAGGTGATGGTGGTCTCAATATACGGCGCGTAGATGGCAAGCATTGCCGCGCAGTCAGAGGCAGCTGCAAAGCGAATGGACATAACAACACTTTCCCATATTAAGTAACATCATCATAGCACAGGAAAAAAGCCCTGTCAATTTGCCGCAGCCGGAAATAACGCCCCGTTTTTCCGCGCAGTCTGCAGAAAAAAGCGGGGCGCTTTGCGCCCCGCGGAAAAAGCCTTATGCCATGTCGATGTGCTTCTGGATGCGGTTGATGATCATTTCCAGCGCGATGAGATTCTTGCCGCCCTCGGGAACGATCAGGTTTGCATTTTTCTTGCTCGGCTCGACGAACTGCTCGTGCATGGGCTTGACCGTCGTCAGATACTGGTCAATGACGGAATCGATCGTTCTGCCGCGTTTTTTGACGTCGCGGCGGATACGCCGGCAAAGGCGCACGTCCGCATCTGCGTCGACAAAGATCTTGATGTCCATCTGATCGCTAAGAACCTTGCTTGCGAAAATCAGGATGCCCTCGACGACGATGACCTTGCGCGGCTCGATGGTGATCGTTTCCTCCGCGCGGTTGAGAATCGTGTAGTCGTAGGTCGGGCATTCGATTGCCTTTCCGCTTTTGAGCTGCTGCAGATGCTCGATCATCATATCCGTGTCAAAGGCGTCGGGATGGTCGTAGTTGAGCTTCGTGCGCTCCTCATAGCTCAGCTCGTCGTGGCGCTTATAGTAGTTGTCGTGGCTCAGGACGGTGATATTGTCGCCGAAGCGATTGACGAGCGCCTTGACCAGCGTGGTTTTTCCGCTGCCGGTGCCTCCGGCAACGCCGATTACGATCACATCAGACATAGCTTCTTTCCTTTCTCTTTATCGAATGATATCAAAAATCAGCGTCTCCGGCGCGGGCTGTTCCTCGCTCCAGCAAAGCGCGCGCAGGAACATTGCCTCGCTTTCCGCGATTGCCTCGGGCTTGTTGGTGTAGAGCCTTGCCAGCACGTCGCCCTTTTTGGCAAAGTCGCCGGTCTTTTTGGAAAGCACGATACCGGCGGCAAAATCGATGGTATCCTCCTTCGTCATGCGCCCGGCGCCCAGGATGCTCGACGCTTCTCCAACCTTCTGCGTGTCCATGCGGGAAATCCAGCCATCCTGCGGGGCGAGAATTTCGTGCACGGTCGACGCCTGCGGCAGCTTTGAAAAGTCTTCGAGAACCGATGCGTCTCCGCCCTGCGCGGCAATCCAGCGCTTCATCTGCTCGAACGCCTTTCCGGAGGCGACCGCCTCATGCACCTGCTGCTTTGCAAAATCTTCGTCCCAGCCGTTGCAGAGCTCGACCATGTTGGCAGCCAGCGTCATACACACGCCGCGCAGGTCCTCGCAGCCGCGGCCCTGCAGAATCTCCGCCGCCTCCTGCACCTCGAGCGCGTTGCCGATTGCCATGCCGAGCGGCACGTCCATGTTGGAAAGCACCGCGCGCACATTGCGTCCGCACGCCTTGCCGATGGCAACCATATTCTCTGCCAGCTTCCGCGCGTCGTCCAGCGTCTTCATGAATGCGCCCGAGCCGACCTTCACATCGAGAACAATCGAATGCGAGCCTGCCGCGAGCTTTTTGGACATGATAGACGACGTGATGAGCGGCAGAGAATCGACCGTCGCCGTCACATCGCGCAGCGCATAGAGCTTTTTATCTGCCGGCGTCAGGTTGCCGGACTGCCCGATGACCGCAACGCCGACCTGCTCTACCTGCTGCAGGAACTGCTCTGCCGTGAGCGTCGTTTTGTAGCCGGGGATGGATTCGAGCTTATCGACCGTGCCGCCCGTGTGACCGAGCCCGCGCCCGGACATTTTTGCCATCTTGCCGCCGAGGCTCGAGACAATCGGCGCCAGAATCAGCGTCGTCTTATCGCCCACGCCGCCGGTGGAGTGCTTGTCTACCGACTTTGTGCCGAAGCGCGACAGATCGATCGTGTCGCCCGAGCGCATCATCGCGTCGGTCAGGACTGCCGTTTCATGGTCGGTCATGCCCTTGTAGAATACCGCCATCGCCCACGCGGACATCTGGTAGTCGGGAATTTCGCCTTTTGTAAAGCCGTCAATGATGAAGCGGATTTCCTCGTCGGACAACACGCCTCCATCGCGCTTTTTTTCAATCAAATCAACCATTCTCATGGGAATTACTCCTTCATATTTCTACGATTTGCCTCGCAGAGTTTCGCGCCTTTGGCGCAAAATAAAATTAAAACCATTTTTCGACGCGACCTGTGCGTGGCGAAAAATTCTTCTCAGCCTGCAAACGTGAATTTTGGCAGCGAAGCTGCCAAAACTTTGCGCTGCAGCAGGCTGCAAATTCTTTCAAGCATGGAAACCGGCTTTGCCGGTTTCCATGCTTGATGCTTATCGTTGTCCCTTGTCATAGGGAATACCCTCTGCCTTCGGCGCTCTGGAGCGCTTGGAGGTGAAGGCGAGGATGATCATGGACGCCGCGAACGGCATCATGTTGTAAAGCTCCTTCGTCAGGTGCAGCGCGCTGAGCCAGCCGATGGAGTCATAGATGTTTGCCAGCGACTTGAAGACCGCGAAGAAGATGGCAGCCAGGGCAATCTTTCCGGGCTTCCACTGACCGAAGATCATGACCGCGAGGGCAAGGAAGCCCATGCCTGCGACGCCGACCTCAAAGTTCCACGTCTGAACCGCGGGGACAATGTAAGCAAAGCCGCCGATGCCGGCGAGGAAGCCGGAGATCAGAACGCCCGCCCAGCGCATCTTGTAGACGTTGATGCCGACCGAGCCCGCCGCCTGCGGATGCTCGCCGCAAGCCTGCAGACGAAGACCGAAGCGCGTTTTGTAGAGCAGGACGATTGAGACTGCCAGCAGCACCAGACCGATGATCAAAAACACGTTGAGCGTCAGAGGACCGACCTGGAAGATGAACGGGGAATTGTCGTAGCTTAATTTTGCCGACTGCGTGCCGTTGTAGCGTTTGACCACCACAAGGGCGATCGCTGTGGACAGAAGGTTCAGCGCCGTGCCGCCGATGGTCTGGTCCGCCTTGAGGTTGATGGCGGAGAAGGCGAGCAGCGACGAGTATGCAATGCCGGACACCGCGGCAAGGCAGATCGAAATGACGACCTTCCACACCGGCAGCATGTCGGCAGGCAGCAGGTTCAGCGCCATCGTGCCGACCAGGCCGCCGATGACCATAATGCCCTCGAGCGCGAGGTTGATGACGCCCGAATGCTCCGAGAAGCAGCCGCCGAGCGCGACCAGCATCAGAACCGTTGCCGAAAGCAGGGCGTATTTGAGCATCAGAAACATCTTACTGCGCCTCCTTTCCGTCGGGCTTCTTCGCATCTGTCTTCACAGGCTCCGGCGCCTTTTTGTGCTTGCCCGTGAAGAGCGTGACAATGAGGTTTTTGAACAGCAGCGAGAACGCGCACAGGTAAATGATGATGCCGGAGATGATATCCGCAATCTCGGGCGGGAACAAAGAGGCGTTCATGAAGCCGCCGCCGGTGGAGATGTGCGAGATGAAAATTGCCGAGAAGATTGCCGCAATGGGGTCGGACGAGGCAAGCAGCGCCACCGAAATGCCGTCGAAGCCCTCAGACGGCAGCGCCGTCGAGTCGCCCGGAATCCACTGCGCCGCGCCGGACAGGTAATAAAGCCCCGCGCCGAAGCCGGCAAGCGCGCCGGCAATGATCATGGAGAGGATGATGCTGCGCTTTTCGTCGATGCCTGCGTATTTTGCCGCGTTCTTGTTGCAGCCGCATGCCTTGAGCTCATAGCCGAAAGTCGTCTTGTTGATGACGACGTAAAGCAGAATCGCAACGAGGATGGCAAGGAAAATCGCAATCGTGCAGGACTTGTAGCCGAACGTTTCGGTCATGTCCCAGCCGAAGAGCTTCGAGGGAATGAGGCTCTGCCCCGTAACGGCAAAGGTCTTCGACTGCTTGGCGTTGTACATCGCGCCCGTGCCTCTGCCGTACATGATCGTGTTGCAGCCGTAAAGACCGATCCAGTTGAACATGATCGCGGTGATGACCTCATTGACGTTCAGGTAAGCCTTGAAGATGCCGGGAATGGCGCCCCAGATCGCGCCGAACACGGTCGAGGCGAGCAGGCACACCCACCACGGCGCATGCAGCAGCAGCGCAAATACGAGCCCGCCGAACGCGCCGAGCGTGTACTGCCCTGCCGCGCCGATGTTGAAAAGACCCGTCTTGAATGCGAAGGCGACCGAAAGACCGCACATAATGAGCGGCGCCGCCGTCACGATCTCCTTGCCGATGCCGGAGGGCATCATGTAAAAGCCGCCGAGCAGAATCTGCTTGAAGCCGTCGGAATACGCTTTGTCGCCGCCGAGCAGCAGCAGAACCAGAAAGCCGAACAGCAGACCGATTGCGATGCAGACCAGACTCGCGAACAGCGTCACAAAGCCGGAGGACTGCAGCAGTGTTTTCTTTTTCATGTCCAATCCTCCTTACATCCGCTTTGCGCCCGCCATGTAGAGACCCAGCTCCTCGACGGTCACGTTTTTGGGGTCGAACTCGCCGACGATCTCGCCCTCGTACATGACAAGGATGCGGTCGGAGACGTTCATGACCTCGTCCAGCTCCAAAGACACCAGCAGCACGCCCTTTCCGGCGTCGCGCTCGGAGACGAGCTGCTTGTGAATGTACTCAATCGCACCCACGTCCAGACCTCTCGTCGGCTGGACCGCGACCAGAAGCTCGGGGTCCTTGTCGATCTCGCGCGCGACGATTGCCTTCTGCTGGTTGCCGCCGGACATGCTGCGCACAACGGTCGCCGAGCCCTGACCCGAGCGCACGTCGTACTGCTCGATCAGCCGGTCGGAATACTGCCGCACGGCGGGGAAGTTGATGAAGCCGTTTTTCTGGAACTCCGGCTGCCAGTAACGCTGGAGGACCATATTCTGCTCCAATGTGAAGTCCAGAACGAGACCGTGCTTGTGCCGGTCCTCGGGGATGTGGCTCATGCCGTCTTTCGAGCGCTGGCGGATCGGCGCGTGCGACACGTCCTTGCCGCACAGGTGAATCGTGCCTGCCGACTGCTTTTCAAGCCCCGTCAGCGCGTAGACAAACTCCGTCTGACCGTTTCCTTCGATGCCCGCGAGGCAGACGATTTCGCCCCGGCGGACCTGCAGGCTGACGTTTTTGACGGCGTTGTTCTTGTGGAGCTTCGAAGGAACCGTCAGCCCCCGCACGTCCAGCACGACCTCGCCGGGCTGCGCGTCCTTTTTGTCGACCTTGAAGTTGACCTGCCTGCCGACCATCATGGAAGAAAGCTCCTCCATCGTCGTCTCGGCGGTGTTGACCGTGCCGATGCACTTGCCCTTGCGAAGGACTGTGCAGCGGTCTGCAACCGCCATAATCTCCGCCAGCTTGTGCGAGATGAAAAGGATGGATTTGCCTTCCGCAGCGAGATTCTTCATGATCTGCATCAGCTCGTCGATCTCCTGCGGCGTGAGAACTGCCGTCGGCTCGTCGAAGATCAGGATTTCATTGTCGCGGTAGAGCATTTTGAGAATTTCGGTTCTCTGCTGCATGCCGACGGAAATATCCTCGACCTTCGCGTCCGGATCGACGCGCAGACCGTAGCGCTGCGACAGGGCGACGACCTTCTCGCGCGCCTGCTTCTTCTGCAGGAAGCCCGCCTTGTTCGGCTCCACGCCGAGAATGATATTGTCCAGCACCGAGAAGCACTCGACCAGCTTGAAGTGCTGGTGAACCATGCCGATGTTGAGGTCGTTGGCGTCGTTGGGGTCGCTGATTTTGACGACCTGTCCGTTCTTTTTAATGACGCCGCTCTCCGGCTGATAGAGCCCAAAGAGCACGCTCATCAGCGTCGACTTGCCGGCACCGTTTTCGCCGAGCAGCGCGTGGATTTCCCCTCGCTTGAGCTGGAGGGTGATGTTGTCATTGGCGCGGATGCCGGGAAATTCCTTCGTGATATTCAGCATCTCAATGACATATTCCGATTCCGCCAAATTCTTCACTCCTTTGTTTGCCGCAAAAGCCCTTTGCGGCAGGCAAGTTGCCGTCTGCGCGGGAAAAGCCTGCGCAGAGGATAGATAACTTTATTATACAGGATACGCACGGAAATTTCCACCGGACGAGCGGAGTTTTTCTTGTGGGAAGCGCCAAAAGAAACCTGTTTTTTTGTGAAAAACAACCCGGAACCGGGAAAGTCCGGTTCCGGGTGAAATTCGGTATCAGAATGCAACTTTTTCGCGCAGCCAGTTTTTCAGCTCCGCAATGGGCACACGGACCTGTTCCATCGTGTCGCGGTCGCGGATGGTGACGGCGTTGTCGGCGGGGGTGTTCTCGTCGCCCACGGTCGCGAAGTCGACGGTGATGCAGTAGGGCGTGCCGATTTCGTCCTCGCGGCGATAGCGCTTGCCGATGGAGCCGGCGTCGTCGAAGTCGATCATGAATTCCTTGGAAAGGTCTTCCTGGATCTTGCGGGCAGGCTCGGAGAGCTTCTTGGAAAGCGGCAGAACCGCCGCCTTGTAGGGCGCGAGGAACGGATGCAGATGCAGCACCGTGCGCACGTCTTCCTTGCCCTTGCTGTCGACGAGATGCTCCTCGTCATACGCCTCGCACAAAAATGCCAGCGCCACACGGTCGCAGCCGAGAGACGGCTCAATGACGTAGGGGATATAATGTTCATTCGTCTCGGGGTCAAAATACTCCAGACTCTTGCCGGAGGCTTCCTGATGACGGCCAAGGTCGTAGTTTGTGCGGTCTGCAATGCCCCAGAGCTCGCCCCAATCGGTGAACGGGAAGGCGTATTCGATGTCGGTCGTGGCACGGGAATAGAACGCGAGCTCTGCGGGCTCATGGTCGCGCAGGCGCAGGTTCTCTTCCTTGATGCCGAGGCTCAGCAGCCACTTTTTGCAGTAGTCCTTCCAGTAGGCAAACCACTCGAGGTCCGTGTCGGGCTTGCAGAAGAATTCGCACTCCATCTGCTCAAACTCGCGGGTCCGGAAGGTGAAGTTGCCCGGGGTGATCTCGTTGCGGAACGCCTTGCCGATCTGGCAGACGCCGAACGGAAGCTTTCTTCTCGTCGTGCGCTGGATGTTTGCGAAGTTCACGAAGATGCCCTGCGCGGTCTCCGGGCGCAGATAGCAGGTCGAAGACGAGTCCTCGGTGACGCCGATGGCAGTCTTGAACATGAGGTTAAACTTGCGGATGGGGGTGAAATCGTGCTTGCCGCAGACGGGGCAGACGACGTCTTCATGCTCGGCGATGAACTTGTCCATCTCGTCGAAGCTCATGGCGTCGACATTGACCTCGGGATGCTCGTCGCCGATCAGCTTGTCGGCGCGATGACGCGCCTTGCACGCCTTGCAGTCGAGCAGAGGGTCGGAGAAGCTGGCGACGTGACCGGTTGTGATCCAGGTCTGCGGGTTCATGATGATGGCAGCGTCGAGACCGACGTTGTAGGGGCTCTCCTGCACGAATTTCTTGAGCCATGCCTTTTTGACATTGTTTTTGAACTCCACACCGAGCGGACCGTAGTCCCAGCTGTTTGCCAGACCGCCGTAGATTTCGCTGCCGGCGAAGACAAAGCCGCGGTTTTTGCAGAGGTTGACGATCATATCGAGGGTCTTTTCGGAATTTTTCATGCTTACATCCGTCCTCCTGACGTGATTTGATAAGATACATTATAATAAAAAGTGTTCCAAAGTCAACTGCGCCGGGAGAAAAAGGGAAAACATTCTTTTGTTTTTGTGCAAGGTGTGGTATACTGTTCCGTATTCCAACCGGAAAGGAACGTTTTTCTTGAGAACCATCGGAAGGCTGCTGCTGTCAGCCATCTTTCTTGTATTGACCGCACTTCTGGTGCTGGCGGCAAAATACGCCCCGGCGCTGGTGTTTTCGTTTTACCCGGAGCTTTCCAGAAAGGCGCTGGGCGTGATCAGCGCCGTGACGAGCGCTGTTCCGCTTGCCGTGTGGGAGCTTCTGGCGGGGCTGGCGATTTTGTGGCTGCTGTATACCTTCGTGCGCATTTTCACGCAGCATCGGAGCTTTCTGTGCTGGCTGGCAGGGATTGTGCTCGGCGTGTGCGTGGGGCTGTTCGTCTTTGTTGCGCTCTGGGGTCTTAACCATTTTGGACCCTCTGTCGGCGAGCAGCTGGGGCTTTCCGTGCGCGAGTACACGAAGCAGGAGCTTCAGAAGGCGACCGAATATTACGCCGCGCAGGTAAACCGGCTCTCCGGTCTTGTACCGCGCGATGCAGACAGTCTTGCCCATCTGGACGATTTTGAAACGCTTTCCAAACAGGCTGGCGCGGGCTATGACAAGCTGGCGCAGCGGTATGCGCTGTTCACAGGCTCTCATGACCCGGTCAAAAAGCTTGCCACCTGGCGCATGTTCAGCCAGTTCGGCATCACGGGCATTTTTGTCTGCTTCACGGGCGAGGCGTGCGTAAACCCGGACACATACGAGGTCTGGCTGCCGTTTACGATGTGCCACGAGCTGGCGCACCGGCAGACGGTCGCTGCCGAGGATGGGGCAAACTTCTGCGCGTATCTGGCGTGCATGGAAAACGAAAGCCCGGAATTTCAGTATTCTGGCGCCATTGCCGCCTACGTCTACTGCCACAACGCGCTTTATAAGGCGGACAAAACCGCGGCAAGCGAAATCTGGGCAGATCTTTCCGACGGTGTGCGCGCCGACATTCAGGCGGCAAACGAGCATTACGCGCAGTACGAGGGCAAGGTGCAGGATGCGGCGACAAAGGTCAACGATACGTATCTGAAGGCGTTCTCTGAGGAGTCCGGTGTGCAGAGCTACGGCGAAGCGGCGGATTTGCTCATCGCGTGGTACCTCAAACAGGCGTAAGAAGAAAAAACGGCAAAAACGAAAAAATGTCCTTGACAAACGCCGGGAGCTTTTGTATAATAACTCCCGCAATGGACAGTTAGCTCAGCTGGTATGAGCACATGCTTGACGTGCATGGGGTCACAG